>CABDZA010000015.1_pt1 | contig 26308 bp, 22 predicted proteins | sample 3132091 | NCBI WGS metagenome assembly CABDZA01 (sample SAMEA5534339, study PRJEB31848) | metagenome | biome: tundra; feature: field; material: soil | place: USA | collected 2013-05 | depth 0.45 m
GGCGAGCTTGCGCACCTTCCCGGTCCCGTAGCAGCCAAGCAGTTCCAGGCACTCGCGCTGGGTGGCGAGGCCCGTGCCGCCGCCGTAGGTGGCGACGATCAGCGAGGGGATCGTGATCGAGCCGTAGTAGTCGCCGTTCCCGAGCAGCTCGCTGAAGCCGAGGGCCGCGGAGGACTCCGCGACATTGGCCGCGTCCTGGCCGGTCGCGATGAACAGCGCGGCGATCCCGTTGGCCGAGTGGGCGCCGTTGTTGTTGACCCCGGACATGAACCCGCCGAGGTTCGACACCTGCCGCGCCCGGAACAGCCGCTCGCCGGTGGTGTGCATGTGCTCCTCGATCAGGGCGGCGGGAAGCGTCGCCTCAGCGACGACGCGCTTGCCCCGGGTGCGCAATATGTTGACCTGCGAGCTCTTCTTGTCGGTGGCGAAGTTCGACTCCAGATAGAAGTTGGTGATGCCCTCGTAGTTGGATGTGATCCAGGCGCACGCCGCGGCGGTCGCCTTGCCCGTGAGGTTCTGCCCCGCGGCATCGCCGGTCGTGTAGTCGAAGCGCGTGAACAGGATCCGGCTGGCTGAGTACTGCTCGATGCCGCGCAGGCGGCCGGTGCGCGTGGTGGTCTCCGCCGCCTGCTTGATGTCGGCGAAGTGCTCGGTCAGCCATTCTCCGAACGCGCGTGCCTCGCGCGCGCTCTCGAACACGAAGGCGGGCGCCCGCTGCATGGCGTCATCCAGGATGGTGGTCTTCACGCCGCCGGCCTCGTGCAGCATCTTCATGCCGCGGTTGTAGCTCGCGACGAGGGTGCCCTCGACCGTCGCCAGCGGCACGTAGAACTCGCCCCGCGCGTGCTCGCCGTCGACGAGCAGCGGCCCGGCGATGCCTTGGCACCTGCGCGACCCCGGTGAAGTGCTCGACGTTCCCGGGAAGGATCGATGGGTCGAAGGAGTAGTGGGAGACGTGCTCCAACGCCACGCCCGTCTGCTCGGAAAGGAAAGCCCGGCGGGCCGCCGCGGTCTCGAACGTGTAGTCGTGCTCGCGGTCGCGGGGAATCTTCTTGCGGGGCGGCTCGGTCATTGCCATATCCTCCATTCGCTCGCTGGTCGCCTGGTTCGTGTCGGGGCGGTGACGGCCGCGAGCGTTGTCTCCTGCGCGCGCATGCGCGCCTACGGTTTGCTGGCGACAACGCGCAGGCGCCCGCGCCACTGCTCGGAGTCGAACCGAGCCGGCTCGTTCTCTGCGATGAATCGCTCAAGCACCGCAATGAAGCGCCCGGGCGTCTCGAGCTGCGGCAGATGGCCGACCCCTTCGAAGACCTCGAGGCCAGCCGCCTGTTTCTTTGCCGCCGGGCGGCGTTTGGTCTTCTTCTCGGGCATCGGCTCACCACCTTTCAAGATCAATAAACGTCAGCGTACTACGCTGACGTTTCCTTGGATGCCTGTCAGCACAGGCCACTCTTGGCGCGGATAAACAGATCTCGTGTAGTTTGTGGCTTACGATGTCGAAGGGACAGTCATTCCTGCATGCCGGTCCGTCGCGGGCGAGCCCCCGCCTGGCCCGCCGCAGCAGCTGGAGTAAGGAGGCTGGTGGCAGTGGACCATGCTCGCGCCATGGGGCTCGACGAGGTCATGGTCACTCCGTTGGACCCCGAGCGCTTGCGCACCGTCCTCGCGCCCGACGCGCTCGCCGGCTTCGAGCACACGATCGCCCGCGGGCGCGAGCTGCTCGAGTCGCGGACGCTCTGGAACGTCAACTCGACCGCCTACGGCGGTGGCGTCGCCGAGATGCTGCGCTCGCTGCTCGGCTACGCGCGCGGCGGGGGGCTTGATGCGCGCTGGGTAGCGATCACGGGCGACGCCGAGTTCTTTCGCATCACGAAGCGCCTGCACAACCGACTGCACGGACACGAGGGCGACGGCGGTGAGCTGGGCGAGGCCGAGCGCGCCGCCTACGAGCGCTGCTGCGACAACAACGCCGAGCTGATGGCAAAGCGCATTCGCCCCGCGGACGTCGTGCTGCTGCACGATCCACAGACGGCCGGCATGATCCCGCGACTGCTCCAGACGGGGGTGCCGGTCATCTGGCGCGCCCATGTCGGCATCGACCCGCCCAACGACCTCGCGCGCCAGGCCTGGCGGTTCCTGATCCCCTACGTCGAGCAGGCCGACGCCTATGTCTTCTCGCATCTCGCTTACCTTTGGGAGGGGCTCGATCCCGCCAAGCTGACGGTGATCGCACCCTCGATCGACGCCTTCTCGCCGAAGAACCACGCGATGGCGTTCACCAGCGTGACCGCGGTGCTACGCGCCGCCGGACTGGCCTCCGACCACCATCAAGGCTCCCGGGCGGTCTTCGAGCGACTCGACGGCACGGTCGGCCGCGTGACGTCCGTGGCGAGACTCGTCGAGGAGCAGCAGCTGCGGCTCGACGTCCCGCTGTTGGCGCAGGTCTCGCGCTGGGATCGCCTCAAGGACCCGCTGGGCGTGCTCGCGGCGTTCGCCGAGCACGTCCACGCCGACGACGAACCGCACCTGGTGCTGGCGGGCCCCGACGTGACAGCGGTCGCGGACGACCCCGAGGGCCAAGAGGTGTTCGCAGAAGTCGAGGCGGCCTGGTCGGAGCTGCCTCGTCGGATCCGCCGCCGCGTGCACCTCGCCCTGCTGCCGATGGTGGACTCCGACGAGAACGCCGTGATCGTCAACGCCCTGCAGCGGCGCGCCGACGTCGTCGCGCAGAAGAGCCTGGCGGAGGGCTTCGGCCTCACCGTCTCGGAGGCGATGTGGAAGGGACGCCCGGTCGTCGCCTCGCGGATCGGCGGCATCCGGGAGCAGATCGAGGACGGACGCACCGGCTTCCTCGTAGACCCCGGCGACCTGCGCACGTTCGGCGAGCGCGTCAGCGGACTCTTGAAGGACCCCCACGACGCGGAGCGCATGGGCGCAGCGGCGCAGACGCGCGTACGCGACCTGTTCCTCGGCCCACGGCACCTCGGCCAGTACGTCGAGCTGCTCGATAGCGTGCTGAGCCGAACGAGACTCGGCCCCTGAGCGCGCTGGCCCAGTCGGGCGATCGGTGATCGTCTCGCCACGCTCAAGGACCAACAACGCCACCACCGGCCCCGCGCCTGTCGGCGTCTTTGATGAATCTGCTCTTGGCCTCGGTGTATCCCTCGCGGTCGTCTCGGAAGCGCGCGGCGAGCGCTCGCTTCAGCGCGGCGTACTCGGCGGCGAGCCCGGGGTCAGCTCGAAGGCTGTCCCGAAAACGCAGGCACCGGTCCATGTCCTCGCGCTCATCCACTATGTGCAAGTGATGCGTGCGATAGACGGCCGTCGGATAGCACAGGAAGCGACGGTGCACCAGGCTCACGTTGAATCGTGCGGGTAGCTGGTAGCCGGCCCGTTGCATGAGGGCGGTGATATTCAAGTCGAGGTTGTCAACGAGCGCGATCATGTCGATCACGGGCTTCGCCGCAAGCCCGGGAACGGCGGTGGAGCCGATGTGAGAGATCCGCACGCCAGGCAGCAGCGGGGCCAGCCGTTCGCACTCTGCAACGTAGGACGCCGGCCAGGAAGGGTCGTATTCGATGATCTCGATCGGTCCGTCACCCGCGCCTTTGGGCACGAGATCGCGAGCCGCTACGCCGCGGCGGTCCTCTGGTCGCATCTCCCCATCCTCCCACGGCCGACCATCGATCGGCAAGGCTCTGAGACCCGCCCCCATGCGAGACAAGCGGGCGATATCCCGTAAGAGGCGTCTCTGCTCGCCCCACCCCCAACTGCGAGCTCTCCGAGGCCGACGCGCCGGCGGGCTAGAGTTCGCGTATGCCGAGACGTCGCGTCGTGATCGACCATGTCACCGTCGGCGTGAGCGACCTCGCCCGAAGTCGAGAGTTCTACGCCCGGGCGCTCCTCCCCCTCGGCTTCAGTGAGATCGGACCGTGGCGCGAGGGGGCCCGGGAGATCGAGTTCGGCCTCGAAGAGGCAGACGATTTCGCGATATCCACGGCCTACGCCACCGGAGCCCCCGTGCACGTCGCCTTCGCGGCAGACCGACGGGAACAGGTCGACGCCTTCCACGCGGCGGCTATCGCAGCGGGAGGACGTGACAACGGGGCTCCGGCTCTCAGGCCCGAGTACTCGGACGGCTACTACGGCGCGTTCGTGCTCGATCCAGACGGTCACAACGTCGAGGCTGTCTGCCACGGCGAAGCCGGGCGTTGACGGCGGCTGGCTCGGCTCAGACGCGGGGCGGAATCACCTCGTAGCGGTCGCCTGCCGAGCCGCGCAGCAGCTCGCGGAGGTGTGGGCCGGCACCGCCTCTGGGGAGCGTGATCTCGACCTCAACGGTGCCCGACTCGCGCTCCAGGATGCGGAGAGAGCCGAGGTCCTCGAACAGGTCGAGCATCTCGCGGTTCGTGGCAAGAATCAGAGCCGTGAAGCGACCGATGCCCTCAGCGCGGGCACGCCCGGCTAGGAGTCCGAGCAACGCCGTCCCGATGCCGCGACCCTGCCAGTCGTCGGCGACGGTCACCGCTGCCTCGGCAGCCTTCGGATCACTCAGTGAACGCACCGATCGAGCCACGCCGACGAGGGTTCCGTCTGGTCCCAAGGCGATGAGCGCCTCGTGGTCGTGGTGGTCCACCTCGGTCAGATAGCGCAACAGCGTCCCGCTGAGCTCCTGCACAGGTGAGAGGAAGCGGCGGTAGCGTGACTCCTCCGACAACCGCTCAAAGCCCGCGCGCAGGCCCTCGGCGTCCCCCGGGCGGATCGGACGCACCGTCACGCGCGAGCCATCCCGTAGCGTGACCTCGCGCGGGCATGCCGCCGCCGGGCTCATGGCTATGCGCCGAGGATCGGCGGTGTCGACCTGCGGAGCACCATCGGCTTGCATCATGGCACTGCAGCCTCGATGGCAGCGCGCCTAACGATCGCGCGACCTGCGTAGGCACGTCGCCTAGGCCGGCTGCTCGACCGCAACCGGGGGGCCGGAGTAGACCTCGAAGAAGCGGGCCATCATGTCCTGCGGGATCGCAAGGTTCGCATCGTGGTCGGTGCGCAGGCACACGAGGCTGGGGCCATCATGCTCTTGGGCACGGCGCAGCGCCGGCTCGAGGTCCTCGATCCGATCGACGTACTCGCTGTGGCAGCCAAGGCCCTCACCCACGAGATCCCAGCGGATCGTGCCCTGAGCGGTGCCGAACGTCTTGCCGTAGAGCTCGAGCTCGTTGGGCTCCTCCATCGTCCACGAGCCCTCGGCGAAGACGATCGTCGTGATCGCCAGACCCTCGCGGGCGGCCGATTGCATCTCCATCACGTTGAAGCCGGCGGCACCATCGCCGGTGATGCAAACGACCTCGCGGTCGGGCGCACCGAGCTTCGCGCCGATCGCTGAGGGGATCCCGGTGCCGAGCATCCCCAGCTCGAGGATCGAGTGGTAGGAGCGGGGCAGAGTCGGGGGCAGGACCGAGTAGGCCCAGAGCGAGGTGTTGCCGCCGTCGACCGTGTATACGGCCTCGCCGCCGAAGACCGCGCCGATGACCCCGACCGCGTGAGCGGGGTGAATCCCCGGTCCCTGCCATTCGAGGATCGGCGCCGCCTGCGCCATCCGCACCTCCTCGTCGAGCGTGCGGTAGCGCGCGAGATCCCCGGCGTCGCGAGCCGGCAGGTCCATCGGGCGCAGCCGGGTGGCGATCCCCTCCAACGCGGTCCGTGCATCGGCAATGATGCCTAGGCTCAGCGGGCGAGTGACACCCAGATGGCGCGGGTCGACGTCGATCTGGAGGAGGCGCTGACCGGCGGGATCTCCCCAGTACTCGTCGTACGGCACATCGAGATTGCCCACGCGCGAGCCGACGACCAGCAGGACGTCTGCCTCGCGTCGCACCTGATCGCCCGCCGCGCCGAACCCGAAGACGTAGTTCGGGTGATCGGAGCGCACCGTCGCACGGCCCGCCATCGTCGTCAGGACAGGGCAGCCGAGCAGCTCGACGATCTCCAGCAGCGCATCGTTCGCACCTGCGCGATCGACGCCGCTGCCCGATACGACCACGGGCCGCTCCGCAGAGGCGAGCAGCGCGGCCGCCTCGTCTAGCTGTGCCTCAGAGGCCTGCGGGCCGATGCCGCGGTATGCACTCGGCGGGATCACAGGCGCAGCCTCGTCGTCCTCGGTGGCGTAGAGGATCGGCGCGGGCAGCTCCACATGCACCGGTCCGGGTCGGCCGTTCCACATCTCGCGGAAGGCCAGGCGCAGGACCTCGGGAATGCGGCTCCATTCAAAGACCGGGCCGCCCCACTTCACAGCAGGGCGGAAGAGGTCGAGCTGGTCCTGTCCCTGGAACGTCGAGGGCGAGGAGGGGTAGACGATGCCGAGCCGGTGTTGTGAGGTGATGACGAGCACCGGGACGCCCTCGTGCAGCGCGGTGAGCACACCCGGCAGCAGGTTCGCCGACCCCGGACCGGGGTTACCCAGCACCGCGGCGACCTTGCCGGTTGTCTTATAGAGCCCTTCGGCCATGTGAACGGCCGCCGCCTCATGGCGGACGGGCACCAGCCGGATGCCGTGCGCCTCGAGCTCGAGCAGCAGTGGGTCGCTCTCGGGCGAGGGCAGTCCGAACAGGAGCTCGATGCCCTCCGCCTGAAGTGCGCGGGCGAACAGTTGACCTCCGGTGATCTCAGTCATGAGTGCCTCCTGTGCTTCTCGAGTTGTCAACAAGGGAATGCGAGCGTCGTGCGGTCTGCGCCACGTCGCTCGATCTGGCACCGCGTGATGATCTCCGCGGCCCGCGGCCAGTGTCTTCCGCCAGACCACTGAGTGCCTGCTGCAGGCGTCGTTGGAGGGCGGCGGCGATCAGGCGTCCGGTGAACGGGATGCGCGAACGGAAGCGCACGGCCCAGCGGATGCGTGAGCCCGCACCGTCCGGGATGACGTGAACCTCCCCGTGGTGGTTGGAGAGCGGCGAGCCGCCGGTTAGCTCGTAGGCGTAGCGGTTCGGCGGGTCCCACTGGACGATCTCCTCGGCGACCCAGCTGCCCATGATCTTCAGTCGTCGTCTGGTGCCGGTGCCCGGAGGCCCGGGTTCCTCCACACGGACCGGCAGCCCGGACCAGGACTCCATCCCGGCGATGTTCGCGACGCGCGCCCAGACCTCGGCCGGCGGCGCGTCGCTGAGCTGTTCGGCGACCACGTAGGGCATGCTCGGAGCGAATCCCGTGAGCCGGTCGGCCCAGGTCCTCGGGCGCAGCATCTCGACATCGAAGCCGTCCCGGTCATCGACGTACATCACACGGAAGATCCCGATCTCCAGCGGCTTCCCGTGGGGAGTCCAGCCCTCCGCCTGCGCGTGGGCGAACCAGTGGTCGAAGTCGACTGTGTCGCGGAAGCCCACGGCGACGTTCATGTAGCCGAGATCCGAGAGGCGGTGGCCGTCGGGCCACGGGCGCCCGCGCGGGCTCTCGTACTGGACGACCTCGAGCGCCACGCCGCCTCCGCGGAGAACTGCCGTGTTCCGCTTGGCCCCGTCGAGTCCCCACAGACGCTCGTGCTCGGGCTCGTGTAGGCGCACGTCCTCGCGCAAGAGGCCGAAGCCACCCTCAGCTCGAGCGCAGAACGCGTCGAGGTCCGGGACCGAGACGGTGACAACACGCACGGTGGCGTCGAGGTCGGGGCGCTCCGGCGGTGGCGCGATCCCCGCGAGCGGGTCGCGCTCATGGAGCTCGACGAGGTTGCCGTCGGGGTCGGGCACGCAGACGCGGCGCTCGCCACCGCCTCCGATCGGCTCGGTGTAGGGGAGCGAGCCGAGCGCTGCGAGCCGAGCGAGTGCAGCGTCGAAGTCGCGCACGTGCACGCCGACCGTCGAGTAACCCCAGTCAGCCGGCGTCCAGTCCAGTCGCCGTGGGCGCGGGGGCGGCTTGAGGTACTGGAAGACCTCCACCTGGAAGAATCCCTGCCGATCGAGCGCCCAGAACGCGTGCAGCAGCGGGCCGGGAACCGCCTGCACGCGCTCGGTGAGCTTCCCGAAGAAGACGTTGCGTCCGGCCGGCAACATGCCAAGTCCCGCCGTGTACCAGCGCGCGGTCCGCTTGCCGTCCCGGGCCACGATGCAGACCTGGTTGAACGGCGTGCACGGTGCCGTGCTCATGCCATTCCCCGCTCCCGGCGGCTGCGCTCGATCTGTCTCAGCCCCCTGCGCTTGAGCGGCCCGTAGAGAAGCAGCAGCACGGACGGCGCGGCGCTCGCGAGCTTTGACAGCAGGCCGCGGCTGAACGGCAGATCGATCTCCAGCGGCCGATCACGCATCGCACGGAAGATCGCCTCGCTCACCTCGTCGGCTCTCAGCGCCCGCGAGCCCGAGAAGATCAGGGCAACGGCCTCCGCGTCCTCGTCGGCGATGTGCTGGTCGAAGAGCGCCGTGTCCACCAGGTCGGGGCAGATCACCGTCACATACACCCCATGCTGGCGAAGCTCGACGGCTGCGCCGAGCGAGACCCCTCGCAGTCCGAACTTGCTCGCAGAGTAGAGCGTCGTCCCGGGTGTCGGGGAGACCCCGGCGAGCGATGCCACGTTGATGATGTGCCCTGAGCCGCGAGCAGCCATGTGCTCCGCGACGATCCGCATGCCGTAGAGGGAGCCCTTGAGGTTGATATCGATGAGCGCGTCGATGTTCGCGATTGGCTGATCGATGAGCATCGCCACCCGGTCGATGCCCGCGATGTTGAAGAGGTAGTCGACCGCGCCGAAGCGCTCGATCGTCTCATCGACTACACGCTGCCATCTCTCCGCCGAGCGGATGTCGAATGCCTCGAGCACGACGTTCTCGCCGACCGGGAACGCCTCCGCGAGGGCCTGCTCGTTGACATCCGCCAGCACGAGGCGCATCTGTGGACGGCGGCGCCGCAGCTCGGTGGCGAAGTGCCGGCCGATACCGCTCGCCGCGCCGGTGATGATCGCGACCTGGTCGTTCATGCTCGGGCTGCCTCCCTGTTTCAGGCGCGCGTGACGATTCGTTCGAAGTTGCGTGCGAGTGGCTGGAGGAGCCGTGGCGAGATGCGGTGCAGCAGGTAGAGCGGCGTGACCTGACGGCGCGGCACCGGGACGATGGGCCTGTGCCTGGCGATGGTGTTCAGAACCGCGTGCGCGACCTCGTCGGGGGAGGCGCCGCGCTTGGCGTAGAAGCTCGAGGCCCGCCCCTGGATCGCCGCCACGTCGCCGCGCATGATCCCGGTCGAGACGATCGGGGTGTCGATGATGCCGGGACAGATCGCGCTGACGTGGATGCCGCGCTTGGAGAGCTCGGCGTTGAGCGCCTCACTGAGGCCGACGACGCCGAACTTCGACGCGCAGTACGGGGCCATCTTGGCCGTCGGTATCAGGCCCGCCATCGATGCGGTGTTCACGACCGACGCCGGGCGACCCTGTTGCAGCATCCGCGGGATGAACGCCTGGACGCCGTAGGCGACGCCGAGCAGGTTCACCCCGATGACGCGCTGCCAATCCTCGATGGTGGTCGCCTCGATGTTCCCGCCATGACCGATACCAGCGTTGTTGTGAAGGATGTCCACGTGGCCCTCGGCTGCGAACACGGCCTCGGCGAACGCCTCCACCGCATCGGGATCGGAGACGTCGAGCGCGTGCGCCGCTGCGCTGCCTCCAGCGGCCTCGATCGCGCTTGCAACGTCCTTGGCCGTGTCGGCCTTGAGATCGGCCACGTGGACCTTGGCGCCCTGGCGCGCGAGCAGCATCGCGGTCGCGCGGCCGATGCCCGAGCCACCGCCGGTGACCACCGCGACCTTTCCGTTCAGATTTGGTTCGCGCATCTCCACTGACCTCCGCTCATCGGCTGGCGACCCTCGGACTGCTCACTGCTCACAGCGGCCGTCACGACCGCTCGTTCGACGGCGCGATTCGCCGGGGCTGCGAGTGTGCTCGAAAGCCCGCTCATGAGATGAGTGGGCTCGCCTCCCTCTCAAAAACTAACACGAGTCATGTTATAATACATTTGTGGTTCTGGTGTCAAGCCCGGCTGGCCGCTTTTCTCCGGTCCGCGGTGGCGCGGGCTGAGACGTCTGCGACCCTCGGCGGCCGCATGACCGACACGCTTCGCATCCGAAGGACGCCCACGCAGGCGCGCAGCCGCCGAACGGTGCAGCGGATCCTCGACGCGGCGGAGGTTCTCGTGGGCGAGGCCGGTGTGGACGCGGCGACAACGCGGGCGATCGCCGATCGGGCAGCGGTCGCGGCGCCCTCGCTCTATCGCTTCTTCGCCGACCGTGACGAGGTCCTCGACGCGGTGCTCGAGCGCGCGCTGCTCGACCTCGACGCCCACGCGGAGGCCGCTGAGCGCGACTGGACGGGGACTTCGATCGAGGACTTCATCCGCCTCGAGCTCGAGTTGCACGTCGCCTACTACGAAGAGCACCCGAGCTTCGTCAAGCTCTGGTTCGGCGGCCGCGTCTCGCCTCCGGTGGTCGAAGAGGTGCACGCGCGCAACCGGGCGCTAGCGCAGCGCGCCCGAGACGTGCTGATCGCCGCCAGGCTTGTGGCGCCGACCACGCCCGAGATCGTGTTCGAGATGCTCGTCGCGCTCGGCGACCGCATTCTCGACATGGCATTCAGCGACGCCCGCAGGGCCGATCGAGACGTCATCGAGACTGGCACCGTCGCAATGACGGCCTTCCTTGAGCGCATGACCCGATCGGCGGACTAGCCGAACAGGAGCGCGTCCTTACTGGGTGCGTGCCGCCCCGGGAGCGGGCGTCTGCGATCCACCTTCTGCGGCGGCGCCCTGGTCGAGCTTCGCGGGAACCTGACTCATCGCGTGCTCGGCGAGCGCCGCGATCGTGAGACTCGGGTTCACGCCGAGGTTCGCCGGGACAGCGGAGCCGTCACAGACGAGCAGCCGCTCGTAGCCGAAGACCCGCCCGCCGCTGTCGATGACACCGTGCTCGCGGTCTCGGCCGATTACCGCGCCGCCGAGGATGTGGGAGCTGACCGGGATCCCGAAGGCCGACTCGAAGATAGATGCCTGCGCGGTACCGCCGATCTTTCCCGCGAGCCGTCGCGCCAGGTCGTAGGCGGAGGGAATCGGCTTCGGCTTCGGCTTGTCCGGGTCCGGCTCGGTCGTGAGCAGCACCGTTCCGTCCGGGAGGCGGCGCGACGGCTTCAGCGTCAGCGAGCTGTCTATCGCCTGCATGACGAGCAGCATCACGGTCCGCCGCGACCAGCGCGACGGGTTGAGCATGCGCGCGGCCGCAACGGGGTGGCGCAGCACCGTGAGCGCGAAACGCAGCGGCCGAGCTGCGCCCCCGCGCTCGTTGAGGAGCGTGAACAGCATGCCCACGCCATCGCCGCCGGTGCCGTAGGTCACCGGCTGTGCATGGACGTCGGGGCTCGGATACACGCTTGAGCTGATCGCCACGCTGCTGCTGAAGTCGTACCGCTCATCACTCGCGGTGACTGCCAGCAGAGACTCGGAGTTGGTCCGCACGAGGCGCCCCAGCCGCGAGGAGATGCGAGGCAGCGAGCCGTCCAGCCGGCAGCGCTGGAGAAGCGCGTTCGTCCCCAGCGGGCCGGCCGCCACCACCACGCCGCGTGCCGTGTGCACGCGGCGGCTGCGGCCCAGCAGGGAACCGGGGCGCTCGCTGGTGACCGCGTAGCCGTCGGAGCCATCGACGGCCCCGAGCGGGCGGATGTCGAGCACCATCCGCTCAGGAATGATCCGGGCACCGCGGCGCTCGGCGAGCCAGAGATAGTTCTTGGTCAGAACGTTCTTGGCGTTGTGACGGCAGCCGATCATGCACGAGCCGCAGGCGACGCAGCCGCTGCGCGGCGGTCCCTCGCCGCCGAAGTAGGGATCGGGCACGAGCTCGCCCGGCTCACCCTGGAAGACCGCCACGCGTGAGGTGCGGAAGGTGTCGGCGTAGCCGTCTTCCTCGGCGATCTCCAGCAGCAGGCGGTCGGCGAGCGTGTCGCGCTCGTAGTCGGAGACACCGAGCATCCGTTCGACCTCGTCGTAATGGGGAGCGAGCGCCCTCTCCCAGTCCTCGAGCCCGGCCCATTGAGGATCGCTGAAGAAGCTCGCCGGCGGGCGATAGTGAACACCGCTGTAGACGAGGCTGCCGCCACCGACGCCGGCGCCACTGAGGATCGCCATGTCCTTGAAGAGGCTCATGCGCAGCGTGCCGCGCAACCCGAGCCGCGGCAGCCAGTAGAAGCGGCGCACATCCCAGGCCGAGCGTGCGAAGTCGGTGTCGGCGAAGCGCCGGCCACACTCCATCAGCCCGACCGAATAGCCCTTTTGCGCCAGTCGCAGCGCCGAGACGCTGCCACCGAATCCCGAGCCGATCACGAGCCAGTCGTAGTCATAGTCTTGGCTACTCATCGTCGATGTCCCATCGGCCGAGTGGACATGAGGATCCCTCTCCCGCAGGCGCCTTGCCCATGCGACGGGGTGAGCATCCCAGGCCCCTTCATGTCCTCCATCCGCAGCGAGCCCCCGCCGGAGTACGGAGAACTACGCTGGCCCAGCGCCGCAAGGAGGCCTGCCGTCCCGGCGCGCTCCGCGGCCAATGACCACCTACCACCGGCCCCGGTGCACGACCTCCTCGAACGGGCGCCTGTCGGGCTTCCGGATCGGCTGCAGCGGCCGGCCGGCCGGATAGCCGAACGGGAGCAGGTAGGCCAGGTAACGGTCCTGGGGCAGGCCAAGCACGCGCCGCGCTTGCTCCTGGTCTGCGACGGCCGTGTGACCCGAGCCGATGCCCTGGTCGGCCGCCGCCACCATCATCGCCATCGTCGTCTGGCCCAGGTCGTAGTGGCCGCGGTCGCGCTCGCCGGGATTGTCTGCCTGTTTGAGCACCAGCGCGACCGTCGCCGCCGAGCGCGCCACGTGGCCCGCGCCCTGCCACACCTTCGCCAGCTCGATCAGCTGCTCGCGGTCGGTCACCACCACGAAGTCCCACGGCTGCCGGTTGCGTGAGGACGGCGCGCGGCGTCCCGCCTCGAGGATGCGATCGAGCGCCTCCTGCGGCAGAGGCCGATCCTCGAATTCGCGCACGTCCCGGCGTGAGGTGATCGCGTCCCACGTCTCCATCTCAAGCACTCTCCTTGCCTCGGGTCCGCCTCCACTCTAGGCCGCCCCCCTCCCCCAGCGATCATTTGCCACGCTCGCGAAGCTCGATTCGGCGGATCTTGCCGGTGAGCGTCTTTGGCAGCTCGGAAGTGAACTCGACAAGGCGCGGATAGGCGTACGCGGACAGGCGGTCGCGCACGAACCTCTTGATCTCCTCCGCCAGATCCTCGGACGGGTCGTGACCGTCGGCGAGCACGATGAATGCCTTGACCACAGCCCCGCGACGCTCATCCGGCGCAGCGACCGCCGCAGCCTCGGCGACGGCTGGGTGCTCGAGACACACCGACTCGACCTCGAACGGTCCGATCCGATAGCCGGCCGCGATGATCACATCGTCGGCTCGCCCCTCGTACCAGATGTAGCCATCGGCATCCATGCGCGCCGCGTCCTTGGTGTGAAACCACTCGCCACCGAACGTCTCGACAGTCGCGTCGGGCAGCCGCCAGAAGCCGAGCGGGTAGTGGGGGTTCGATCGCGCACGCAGACAGATCTCGCCGCGCTCGCCATCTGGCACCGGCAGCTCATCCTCGTCGAGAATGGCGACGTCCCAGCCCGGCATCGGTCGCCCCATCGAACCCTCGCGGACCTCCATCCATGGGAAGTTGCCACACAGAGGGTAGGACTCGGTCAGGCCGTAGTAGTCCAGCACGGTGACGCCGTATTGACTGCGAAACCAGCGGATCGCCTCGGGGTTGAGCGGCTCGCCCGCCGAGCAGACGACCCGGAAGTGCTGCGGATAGACCTCGCGCGCATCGTTGATCGCCATCATCGAGCGGATCGCGGTCGGTGTCGCAAACACGTTCGTGACCTTGTGACGCGAGAGGAAGTCCAGCTGCTTGTGCGGGTCAAATCCCCCCTGGCGCTGATAGACGAGCTGAACCGCACCCAGGCGCCACGGGCCCAGCAGCGGGCAGATCCCGGCCGCCCAGGCCCACTCGCCCATGCCGTGAAAGCGCTCGCCCGGCTGCAGGTCGTGACAATGGTCGAACTCGTTGTGGGCCAGGAGGTAGCGGTGGGCGTGCACGATGCCCTTCGCCAGCCCCGTAGTCCCCGAGGTGTAGTAGAGCTGGGCGGGATCGTCAGCCGCCGTATCGATGGTCTCAAAGCGATCGCTTTCAGACGCCAGCGCCCCCGCATCCAAGACCAGCACACGCGGAACCCAGGGGCCGCTGAAGCGCGGCGCGTTCGCTGCGTCGGTCACGAGCACCTTCGGCTCGGAGTCACCCAGCCGGTGGGCGATGCCCTCATCGCCATAGAGCACCGACATCGACAACAGGATCGCGCCGAGCTTCCACGTGGCGAAGAAGACCGCCGCGGCCTCGGGCGTCGGCGGCAACACCACAGCTACACGGTCGCCGCGCTGCACGCCCAGCGCCGCGAGGAGGTTGGCGGCCTGGTTGGAGAGCTCCTGCAACTCGCCCCAGTAGCACTCGCGCACGAAGCCGTCGTGGCGCTCGTGAATCATCGCCAGCGCATCCGCAGGGTGGCGGTCGCAGACATCGGCGGCGATGTTGTAGCGCGCAGGCACCTCCCAGCGGTGCTCTCGACACAGCCGCTCGTAGCGTTCCCGTCCGGCGAGCGTCATCGCTCCTCGCCCCCGACTTCGCACCCAGCGATAGAGCGCATCCGACGGTAGGCGTGCTCCGTGTCGCTCTGCTCGTCGCGCATGAGGCTCATGACACATGAGAACCCTACGCGCACCTGCGGGCAGACGAGGTGCTGGCGGCGCGGGCTTGATTCAACGGCGGCGGCTTTGGCGCGCCACGGGCGAGCTCAACCGCCTGGCCGACGCGCTACCAAGAGCCTGACACGCCACCGCGCCGGTGAATGCGGGTGGCCTTGTGTCGTACGCTCCAAGCATGGCGGAGCAGAAGTCGATCTGATGCAAGAGGTCCTGGCGGCGAGGCTCGTATAGCGAATGGTCGATCAGGCGCAGATTCCCGATCTACCGCCCGAACGATGGCTCAACCGCCTTGCGCACGTGCTCGATCCGCTTGAGTGGTTGACCCGGCCCAAGCTCTACGGCATCGAGAACATCCCTGACGGGGGTGCCCTGCTGGTGGGCAACCACACCATCTACGGCTTGCTGGACCTCCCCTTCATGATCGCGGAGCTCTGGAAGCAGCGGCAGATCGCTGTTCGAGCTCTGGGCGAGAACGCGCACTATGCGATCCCGCTGTGGCGCGATGCCCTGGAGATGTGCGGGATGGTCCGCGGCACCGGTGACAACCTCAGGGAGCTGATGCGCGAGCAACAGAACGTCCTCGTCTTCCCGGGCGGGTCACGGGAGGTCAACAAGCGGCGGGGCGAGAAGTACAGCTTGATATGGAAGGAGCGCATCGGGTTCGCCCGGCTGGCCATCGAGTTCGGCTATCCGATCGTGCCGTTCGCGGCTGTGGGCGCCGAAGAGATGCTCGACATCATCATCGACGAGAGCTTCGCGCCCTATGCAGAGCTTGCGAGCGTCGTCAAGAAGGTGACCCACTGGCCGATGCAGCCGGTCGTTCGCGGCGTCGGCGTCTCTCCGATTCCCAGGCCCGAGCGGCTCTACTTCTGGTTCGGGCAGCCCGTCGACACCAAGCGGTTCGAGCGCCGTCACGAGGAGGGCGATGCCGCGCGTCAAGTCCGCGACGAGGTGAAGCAGGCCGTAGAGGAAGGCATCAGCTTCCTGCTCAACGAGCGCGAGAACGATCCCCATCGCGGACTCCGCGCCCGCCTGCTTGGAGGTGACGAATCCGAATCTCAAGAGCATCTCGGGCCTTAGACCCGCAGAGGCCGACCAGAGCGGCGTCAGCGCTGGGTAGCCAGCACGGCCTCCAGCAGCCGCTGCACCCGCTCCCGCCGATCCTCGACGGCCCCCGGTCCGTCGAGGATCCCTGGTTTCCCTGCGCCGGGGATCAGCTGGCTGTGACGGTGAGCTTGACACGCGCGGCCTTGGCCGCGTAGAGACGGGCGTCGGCCTCGGCCATGAGCGCGTGAGCGTCTTGAGTACCGTCCCATTCGGCCAGCCCGACCGAGAAGCCACAGCCCTCGGGGGTCGCGTCGACCAGGCGATCGACCAGCCTCTGCGCGTCATCGAGGCGACAGCTTGTGAGAATCGCAGCGAACTCATCTCCCCCATAACGAGCCAGTAGATCAACCGGTCGCAGGGCTGAGCTCCACGCTGCCGCGTTCTGCTTGAGCAGCTGGTCGCCGGCGTGGTGGCCATGGGTGTCGTTGAGCGTCTTCAGGCCGTCGATGTCCAGCATTGCGACGCACAGCGGCCGAAGCTCGCGCTTGGCCCGAGCCATCTCGCGGGGAAGCTCTTCTCGCCACGCGCGACGGTTGAGCAACCCGGTGAGCTCGTCGGTGTGGGCGGTGCGTTCCAGGCGCGCGAGCAGGTTGACGCGCTCGATGGCGATCGCTGCTTGTGCAGCGAGCAGTGCGATCGTCGCCCGTACGTTCTGCTCGGGCGCGGCTACGGGTGTCAGCCAGTACAAGGCCAGGACGGCGACCGTGGCCTGGTCTCGCAGCACGGGCTGCCACAGTGCGCAACTGACCCTCCCACGATTGCCGGGGTCAAGCTCGAAGCCGTGCTGATCGGCGAGGCAGGCAAAGCTGGGCTGGCCCGTCACGTAGGCGCGTGCCGCGCCAGCGGACGGATCGCCGAGCGAGAGCTCGTGGGCAACGACCTTCTCCCCCGCTACCGCGGCGGGCACCAGGGCACTGTCGTTTGCGCGCGGCTCCCACAGGGCGGCGCTGTCCGCGCGCGCGACGCGTGATGCGGTGCTGCACAGGTCAAGGCGCGTCGCGTCGGCGGTGGGCTGCTGGTAGATGCGATGCATGGCGTCCACCACGGCGGCCAAGTTCTCGGCGTCATCGGCGGCCTGTTGGCGCTGGCGGCGGACACGGCGCACGAGCGCGTCGATGAATACTCCCGCGATCAGCAGGGAGGCGATCGTCGTCACCCATCGAGCCTGGGCAACCGGCTCGTGCCTGACCGCAAGGACGGCCGCATATGCGACACCCACCACGGCCACGTGAAGGGTTGCCTGGCTTCGTCTGAAGAACGAGAACCCGAACAGCGCCGCCCACACATACCAGATGCCGTAATAGCTGACGCCCTGTCCGCTGTAGTAGACGGCGCGCGTTATCAGCGCTGTGCCCGCCAGCAGCACCACGTGAAACGTCCAGGCCGGCATCCGCCGAAAGACGACCAGCACGATCACGCCACCCGCATACGCCAGCCCAATGTTGACCGCCAGCGCACCGACGTTGGCGTGTGACGCGCGGGGCAAGACGAGCGAGATCAGCCCGATCGTGGCGCCTGCGATGTAGAGCCACCCCAGACCCCGCGCCATGACAGCCGGCTCGGAAACGGCATAGCCTGCTCGATCGCTTGCCGCATGCTCGGCTACCGGCTCCATTGAATCCCGGATCGGCAGCGCCACAGCCTGCCTTGAGCAAGTATCCCCGCCTTCGTCCAATGTCACGCCCGGCGTTCCGGCGCGGCCGCCGCCGTCTCAGCGCGCGCGCCCGACGCGGGTGGGCGACCCGGACTCGAACCGCGGACACCACGATTCTCAGGTCCATGAGGCCCCAGAAGAACCGGGGTGGCTAGGGCAATACCCGTAGTCAGGGGCATGCGGGAGCTGGGAGCGCTTGACCGTCTCGCGAGCGGCGAGGCGCTGTCCCCGTCTCCGCACAACGGGTATAACCCGCGTGTGGCGATGCGATGGGCTGTTCTGGCGGGGCGGAGCGCAAGCGTGGGCGTGGCGTGAAGGGGCGGGCGGCTCTGGTCAGCGGCGGGGCCCGCGGCATCGGTAGGGCGGTCGCGCTGACGCTTGGTCGCGACGGGTGCGCGGTCGCGATCGGCGACCTGCTCGAGGAGGAGGCCGGAGACGTCGCACGGGAGATCGAGGGCGCCGGCGGACGGGCGCTCGCGGTTGCGCTCGACGTGACCGACGCCGCTGCGGTCACTGCGAGCGTGGCGCGCGCCGCCGATGCACTCGGGCCGATTGACGTACTCGTCAACTGCGCTGGCTGGGACGAGTTCAAACCCTTCCTGGAGACCGACGAGCCGTTCTGGCGACGGGTGATCGCGATCAACTACGAAGGCTGCCTGCGCACTACCCACGCCGTCCTGGGCGGCATGACGGAGCGCGGCTGGGGGCGGATCGTGAACATCTCCTCCGACGCCGCCCGCGTCGGCTCGGCCCACGAGGCCGTATACGCGGGCGCGAAGGCCGGCGTGATCGCATTCACGAAGACCATCGCCCGCGAATCGGCCAGGGCCGGCGTCACCGCCAACGTCGTCTGCCCAGGACCGACGGACACCGCCCTGCTGAGAGGCATGACGCAGGGCGCCCCTAACTCCGAGCGGCTCGTCGCGGCGCTCACGCGCGCGGTGCCCATGCAACGCCTCGGACGCCCGCAGGAGGTGGCCGCGGCGGTCGCGTTCCTCGCCTGCGAGGATGCCGGCTACATCACCGGCCAGACGCTGTCCGTCAGCGGCGGGCTGACGATGGCTTAGGTCACGACTGTCCTCGATGGGGAAGGAGCGCTTCCGATGCAGGAGCTGACCGATGTCCGCTACGAGGTGCAGGACGGCCTGGCCTGGATCACGATCGACCGCGCGGAGCGGTTGAACGCGTTCACCGCGCACACCGTGGACGAGCTCATCCGTTGCTTCAAGAGCGCGTGGGCCGCGCCCGAGGTGGGCGTGGTGGCGCTCACTGGCGCCGGCGATCGGGCCTTCTGCGTGGGTGGCGACCAGAAGCAGCGCGAGCAGACCGGCGACTACGGACCCTCCGAGACCGGGCTCTTCGAAATCGACAGCCTGCATCGCCTGATCCGTGAAGTCCCGAAGCCTGTGATCGCCGCGGTGAACGGGCTGGCGATCGGCGGAGGTCACGTGCTGCACGTAATCTGCGATCTCTCGATCGCAGCCGAGCACGCGCGCTTCGGCCAGGCCGGCCCGCGCGTGGGCTCCTTCGACGCCGGCTTCGGCACCGGCTATCTCGCGCGGGTCGTTGGGGAGAAGCGTGCCCGCGAGATCTGGTTCCTCTGTCGTCAGTACGACGCGCACGAGGCCGAGCGGTGGGGCCTGGTCAACCGCGTTGTGGACGCCGCCGAGCTGCAAGGTGAGGTCCGCCGCTACGCGGATGAGATTCTCGCGCTCTCGCCAACCGCCTTGCGCTTCCTCAAGCAGTCGTTCAACCTGGAGACTGAGCAGCTGGCCGGACAGGCCGCGCTCGCCTTCAGCGGCCTGAACGAGTTCGCCGGCTCGCGGGAGGCCCAAGAGGGGATACGTGCCTTCAACGAAAAGCGCTCGCCCGACTTCACGCCCTTCCGCAGTCGCGCCTCCGAGTCGTCATAGCGCCGGAGCGCTTGATGGTTGATGTGGCTCTACGGGTTTGATCCCGGAGGCCCGCAGGCAGCGCAAACGCGAGCCCGCGTCGCGTGGGATCGCCCAGGGCACGCCCACAAGCGGCATCGACCTCGCACACCGCCGAGACGGGCCCCAGCTCGAACCAGCAAGATTCGCGCATGCATGCCAGCACCGTCGTGGCCCTCGTGCTCGCGCTCACATCCACGATCCTGATCAGCCTCGCGTATCTGCGCGAGCACGGGGCTGTCGCCAACCTACCCCGGCTCATGCTCTCGAACCCACTGGGCTCAGCCGCGCTGCTGCTCACCAATCGCGCCTGGCTACTTGGATTCGCAATGGAGACAGGCGGCTTCGGGCTCTACGTCGTGGCTTTGAGTCTCGCGCCGCTTGCACTGGTGCAATGCGTGGCCGCCGGTGGAGTCGGAGTCCTCGCCGTGGGCTCCGCCCGCCTCGGGCACCGCCGGCTCAGCCGGCGTGAGGTGACCGGAGCGGCGCTCGCCGTCGCCGGCCTCGTTCTCCTTGCGGTGTCCCTCAACGCCGGAAATGCGCGAAGCTCGCCCGGCTCGTTCGGCGACATCGCGCTCTGGCTGGGCACAATCGTTGGCGTGGCGATCGCAACGCTCACCAGCGGTCGCGCGTTCCTAGAGCGCGGCGTCGGCGATGGGATCGCCGGCGGCCTGTTCTTCGCAATGGGCGACATCTGCACCAAGCTCGCGACCGAAGGCGGGATCAGGTCACTGTTTGTCATCCCATTGATCGCCGGCTACCTGCTCGGAACCTCCCTGCTGCAGATCGGCTACCAGAGCGGAGCGGCGCTAAGCGTTGCGGGGATCGCAACCCTGCTCACCAACGCCGTACCGATCGCGGCGGGAACCGTGCTCCTGCACGAGTCGGTACCTGCGGGAGCGCTGGGAGCTCTCCGCATTCTCGCGTTCGCGGCCGTCACCGCCGGCGCGATCCTGCTCGCCCGGCCACCGAAGCATCAATCCTCCAGCTCCGGCGATCTCCCCTAACCCAAACGTGGGTGTGCCTCAGCCTCGAAGGGCGCGCAGGGCGTTGAGGATCACGGCTAGATCGATGACCTCCTGGAACAGGGCGCCCGCAACCGGCGGCAGGTAGCCGAAGGCGGCTACGACCATCGCCGCGAGGCTGAGGCCCATACCGGCAAGCACGCTCTGACGCGCGATGTGTACAGCGCGACGTCCCGTGTGGATCGCGTCTGCGACTCGGTCGACCCGGTCGACGGTGATCACTGCGTCGGCGGTCTCTGAGGAGACCGTGGCGCCAGCTGCGCCCATCGCGATCCCGAGGTCAGCCAGTGCCAGAGCGGGCGCGTCATTGACACCGTCGCCGACCATGACCACCGGGCCCAGAGCCGGATCGGCACGCAGGCGCTCAACGACCTCGAGCTTCTGCTCAGGGGACTGATCGGCATACACGCGATCGACGCCGAGCTCGCGGCCGATCCGCTCGGCCACCGAGCGGCGATCGCCCGAGACCATCGCGACATGGCGAACGCCCTCTGCCCGCAGTCGCTCGACGATCCGATCGGCGTCCGGGCGCAGCTCGTCGGCCATCACGATCACGCCGCCGAGGTGACCATCGATGCCAACGACGACATGGGCCTCGCCCGAGCCTCGACCCGTCATCACGGCCGCGGACGCGACCTCCTCTGCGGGGACGCCTGTGGCGCGAACGAATGCGCGGCTCCCGACAGCGACGCGGCGGCCGTCGATCGTTCCCTGAATGCCCTGGCCTGGCTCCTCCGTCACCTCGCTCGCCGCGCCGATCTCGAGCTGGGCTTCGACGGCCGCCCGGAGGAGCGCCTCGCCGAGAACGTGCGCAGACATCTGATCGACCGAGGCAGCCAGCCGCAGTACTTCCCCCTGCTCGAAGCCGTCGCAGCTGAGGACCTCACGCACCTCGGGCGTGCCGACGGTGAGGGTGCCCGTCTTGTCAAACAGCACAGTGCGCGCCTGGCCCAGCGTCTCGATCGCCCCGACGCCCTTCACGATCACCCCTGCGTGCGCCGCGCGCGAGAGCCCCGAGACCAGCGCGATCGGTGCCGCCAGGATCAGTGGACACGGTGTGGCCACCACCACGACAGCAAGCGCCCGGATCGATTCGCCGCTGAGCCCCCACGCCGCACCAGCCGCCAACAGCGTCGCGGGGAGAAAGAACCCGGCGTAGCGGTCTGCCATCCGCACGAAAGGCGCCCGGTGCGCCTCGGCCTGTTCGACCAACCGCACAAGCGCAGCGTAAGCGCTCTCGGCTGCGGGTCGATCGGCCCGAACCTCGAAAGGCGAGCCCGCGTTCGCCGTACCGCTGAGCACCGGCATGCCCCGGCCCACGGTGACCGGGAGAGGCTCCCCGCTCAGGGTGCTGGTGTCCACGACGGCCTCACCGCTCACGAGCGCTCCGTCAACCGGCACCACCTCCCCGGTGCGGACAACAACGACATCGCCGGCCTGCACCTGCTCGACAGGCACCTTCTCGATGCGGTCGCCGACCCGGCGCCGCGCTGTCTTCGGGGCACGCTGGACCAGCGCTGTCAGCTCTCGTCGAGCACGCGTCGAAGCCATGTCCTCGAGCGCCGCGCCACCAGAGAACATGAGGCCGACGATCGCCCCGGCGAGCTCCTGTTCCAGCGCGAGCGAGCCGACCATGGCGACCAGCGCGATCGTGTCGACCCCCAAGTGGTGGTCGACGATGACAGTGCGACCGACCTCGAACGCGAGCTCCAGAGCGAGAAGCACTACCGCTGCCCGCCAGACCTCGTTGCCCGCAGCGCCCTCGCCGGCGAGGTGCAGCAGCCCACCGCACGCGATCGCGAGTAGCGCGATCACGGCCAGGATCAGCGCTCGATGTTCGATCAGACCAGCGCGCCATCGCCGATGCGAAGGTGTCTCGCCGTTCTCGCGCGCGAGGCCCGAAGCAGGCGAGGGAACCGAGGTGGAACCCATGGGCAGAGCATCGCCGAGCCCCCGGGCTGGCGCATCCGTAGGTCGTCGCACCCCGCTCCGGAGAAGCCCGCGGCGATTCATCAAACAACGGGCGTCTGGACGTGGGCCGGCGGCGCCATGTGGAGAAACCCACACCGCGTGAGCGCCCTCCCTCCGCGAGGCGTCGGCGATGTCAGCGGGCGATTGGCCTGGTCGAACCGCTCGCCGGGCATCCTCCGGGCGACATCCATACGCTCACGGGGTAGCCTCCCTTGTACGTGACGCTGGCGATCAACGCCGCCGCGGGGATAAGAGCGGCCTTGCCATCCTTGACGTACACGGTGCAGTCGTAGCGATGGTGGTCGAGCTCGTACCAGCTCCCCAGCCTGGTGTCCGTTCCGGGTGAGAGAGGCCGTATTCCGCGGCGCACCATCGCAAAGCGAGCGGCCATTTTGAAGCGGAAGGTCGCGTTGCCGAGAGATCCAAGCAGCACGACCGTTCTCCCGCTGGGGATCCGTCGGTCCAGGCTCGCGAACACCGTGCCGAGCGGGCGATACTCCGCCAGGTGTTCATCAGGTCGCTCGGCTGCGGCGACACCCGATCCGGCAAGCGCCACCGCGCCGATGCCGGCGGCGGAGGCCAGCGTCGGCGTGAGTCGACGTGGCAGCACCCTTCTGGCAGCGAGCATCGCTACAGGTGCCCACAGAAGCATGACCCACACGAACATCCCGGCGGGCGAGCCCAACCACAACGTGTAGCCCAGAGTGGCCGAGAGCAGACGCGTGGTCGGCGTCGCGGTGGCGATGGCCGCCAACCCGACACACAGCGCAAGAGCGATCAGGGCCCCGGCCCACAGCTCCACGCGACGGCGCAACAGGCCTATCGCGGCAACAACGACGAGCGCAACCAGCACCAAGACGGTCGATACGACGGCCAGGGCGCTCGGCGCGGTACGGACTTCACTCTTGTGTTCCCAGGGGGAGGCTGGGTTCCTCGTCCACCATGGGCGAACGCCGACCGCCAGCACGACTGCATGCCACCCGACGGTGGCGCCCAGCGTGGACCGGTTCGCTTCGGCCGCCCTGACGATCGCAGTCAGATTCCCCGGGCTCCCCTGGATCTCATTGATCGCGGGAGGGGTCCAGCAGACGACCACGACGAGCAGCGCCGCGAGCGCCCACCTCCACCCACCTCGATGCTTGCGAGCGCCGTGGGCCCCAAGCCCGGCTCTCGACGATCTGAGCGAAACGCCCAGCCCCGCCATTCCAACGGCCAGCGCGCCGAGCGAGGGCAGCAGGAACGCCAGCTGGCACTGAACGACGAAGCTCCATACGAGTACCGTCACAGGGAGCAGGCGGTATTCGCCGCATGCCAGAGACCAGCAGAGGAAGATCAGCAGCGTGAACGGAAACAGACCAGCCGCCGGGTTCCACACGTCGTGGAGCACCTCGGGGGCGAGCGAGCGCGACATCAGGACGATGGCGATCGCCGTGATGAACATCAGCACCCGACCACCGCGACGCCGTGCGAGCACGATGATCCAGACGATCGCGGCGATGTTCACCAGCCCCGTGGTGAGCGTCAGCGTCCCGGGGCTTCCGAGACGCGCGGGAAGCGCAAGCAGCCAGAACAGCATCGGCCCCAGGCTGTAGACCGCGTGGTGAGTCAGGGCCCCGGCATCGGAATGCTGGCCCACGAGTGGCGTTCGCGATGTGAACACGTCGTAGGCGCGCGTCGCGATGATCGCCTGATCGCCGGCCGGCATCCAGCCATCGATCAGCGCGCGCAGCGTTGCGGCGATGACCGGACCCGCCGCGCAGAGACCCACCGCGAGCGCGAGCCAGTGATCGTGCAACCGCCGACTGGCGGCCGCGACAACGTGAGCGCTCATACCCGTCCCGGAAGAGGATCCACGCCGGACAATGTACTCGCGTGACCCCCGAGCACACGGCTCGGGCGATGAAGGCCCCGGCTGAGCCGGGGCCTTCATCTCGGGGGTCCGTGAGAGGAGACAGTGCGCGTCGGTCAGGAGAGTCACTGTGCGGGCGTCGACGGCGCTCCGCAGCCTGCGCGCACTAGGTTGCTTCTACTTGACGCGCACCGTGCAGGCAGCGTGCTTCAGGATCTTGTTGGCTTCAGCCTTTCGCGTCTTGCTCGCGTGTGGATTTCGTTTCACGAACGACTTCTCCCACGTCTTACACTGGGATGAGGACCAGTGCTTTGACGTCGCAGCCATCGCTGGTGCACCGATGCTGCCGAGGCTGATTGCTGTGGCGAGCGCCGCAGCCGCCAGACGCTTTGTCGGAATCATTGTGACCTCCTAGTAGGTGAAGCGTTGTCGTGCCACCCACTGTGAACGCCATATCTAAGTACCGGCTTTCGATTCAAGTAGAGTCCGTTCATCTTCCGAGCGTGAGCCGTCTCGGGCAGCGAGGCTCCGTGATGGTGGCAGAGGCTCTCGCCGTTGGTGACGGGTGGATGGGGACATCCGGCGACGGGCTCGTGAGAACGTGCCGGCGCTTTGGTGCGCGCATCGCCCGTTCACGCTGACAGGCTCAGTACGGACTACGGATGTGATCGCCCGATCGCACACCCAGGATTGGGCCATGGGCTCGATCAGCGCGGCACAGCGCGAGGAGGCTCGCGTGCACATCCGCGAGCACGCGATCGGCGAGGCGGCGCGCATCAAGCGGCTGTCCCGGATCCGGGAGTTCGTCCTGGGCGCGCAGGACGGGCTGCTCGTGCCGCTCGGCGTCGTAACAGGCATGGCTGCCGCGAACCCGGGCAAGGCGGCGATCCTGGTCGCCGGCCTGGCCGAGGCCGTTGCGGGATCGATCGCGATGGGTGGCGGCTCCTACCTGGCGAGCGAGGCCGAGGAAGGCCTCTACGTCGCCGAGATCCGCGACGAGGGCCGCGAGGTGGAGGCAGAGCCCGAGCGCGAGATCGCCGAGCTCGCGCTCGTGCTCGAGGAGGAGGGCCTCGAGCGCGCCGCGGCCGAGCAAGTCGCCCACGGACTCGCGGCGAACCCGAACGTCTTCCTGCGCACGAAGGTCCAGAAGGAGCTGGGTCTCTCCCCCGACGCCGGCGGCGCCGCGGTCGGGGACGCGCTCGTTGTGGGAGCCACCTATCTCGGCGCCGCGATCATCCCGCTCTGGCCCTACTTCTTGTTCTCCGTCGGCGTCGCGCTCCCGATCAGTCTCGGCTGCACACTCGTCGCCCTCTTCGCGCTCGGCATCATCAAGGGCTCGGTGGCGCGCCAACGATTGCTGGCAGCGGGCCTTCAGGTGCTGTCGATCGGAGGCGTGAGCGCAGGGGTCGGATGGCTCATCGGGCACCTCGTCACAAGAATCGTCGGATAGACGCTCACCGCCGGAGGAGAAGCGATCGCATTGATTCTGTGCTGCGCATATTCAAACCGATGCGCCGGTTCGCATCACTGCCTGACGGACGGCATGAGGGCCGGTGAGAATTGGCTTGGCCCACTTCACCGCGTCGCGGTTGCATAACGCAGGATCGAGAGATCGGTGAGCCACTCGACGGGCGAACGGTCGTCTGTGTATACCTCGCCGCCTTTCAGCGCCGGCCCGAGCCGTCCGCTCAGCGTCGTGGCAAGAGGCGATAGTTGACCCGGTAGCAACGCCTCCGCCGCCAGGATGCGCGCGCCCGACAGCGATCCCGCGCTCGCCACCAACAGCGAGTTCGTCGTGTCCACCGTGTCGCGCATCACCACCGGGAAGACCGCGTGCAGCGTCGCCGAGACCACCTTCTCGAGCGAGTCCGAGCCTGGGATGTGACCGACGTTGACGATCACCGCCCCACCTGGGCTCAGGTGCGCACGTACCGAGGCGAAGAACTCGCGGGTCACCAGGTAGAAC
>CABDZA010000055.1_pt1 | contig 21415 bp, 18 predicted proteins | sample 3132091 | NCBI WGS metagenome assembly CABDZA01 (sample SAMEA5534339, study PRJEB31848) | metagenome | biome: tundra; feature: field; material: soil | place: USA | collected 2013-05 | depth 0.45 m
GTCCACGGGTGCGTAGCTCACCTCTGCCGCACCCTCCGCGGCGGCTCGCTCGGCGAACCGGTGGGCGGCAGCGGCGGCCGCCCGCGCGCCGGCCGTCTGGCCGTTGGCGCCGGTGGGGTCGCAGGCGCGCCTGAGCGCCTCCGCGACGGCGCCGCTGTCGATCTCAGTGCGGTCGCTCATGCCGGCACCACCTTTCGCAGCTTGGCAAGCCCCTCGTGCAGCGAGCGCCGAGCCGCCTCCTCCGAGCAGCCGATCGCGGCGGCGATCTCGCGGTGGGGCAGATCGGCGATGAAGCGCAGCGCCACCGCCGAGCGCTGACGCGCGGGCAGCTCGCCCACGGCGCCCCACAGCGTCTCGTCGCGCGGGTCCTCCGGCGCGGCCGCCGCGCGGGTATCCACGGCGGCGGGCTCGGCCACGGGCAGCGCCCTGCGGGCGCGTCCGCGGTGGGCGTCCAGCGCCTTGTTGTGAGCGATCGTCAGGACCCACGCCCGCAGGTTGGAGTCGGCTCGCAGCCGGGGGTAGGCGCACAGCGCGGCCATGAAGGTCTCCTGGAAGCAGTCCTCGACCTCGGCGGAGCCGACGGTGGAGAGGAGGAACCGCCAGACGATGTCACGGTGGCCGTCCAGGAAGCGTTGAAAGGGGGGCAGCGCGTCGCTCACAATGGGTTAACGCGCAGTCCGAGAAAACGTGAGGTCGCTCAGGCCCCGTAGTCGAAGAAGCCTGCGCCCGCCGCGCGTCCGAGCCGTCCGGCCGCCACCAGCCCCCGCAGCACCGGGGCGGGGCGGTAGCGCTCCTCGCGGTACTCGTCGCACAGCGCCTCCAGCACCGCGAGCACGTGATCCAGGCCGATCGTGTCCGCCCACTCGAACGGGCCGTGCGGATGGCTCAGGCCGAGCACCATCCCGAGGTCGATGTCGCGCGCGGCGCCGACGCCTTCGCCGAGCGCGAACGCCGCCTCGTTGATCACCTGGCAGACGATCCGCCCGAGCACCAGCCCGGGGGCGTCGCCGACCCACGCGACGTGCTTGCCGAGCGTGTTGAAGAAGCGCTCCGCGCGTGCGGCCGCGACCGGCGAGGAGCTCCGGCTGCGGGTCAGCTCGACCAGGCTCCCCTCGCCCAGCGGAGGCAGGACGTGAAAGCCGACGGCGCTGCCGTCGGGGTCCAGGGCGCCCAGCGATCCGGTCGCGCACAGCACCAGGTGCGCCCCGCCCTGCGGCAGGCGCTGACCCTGACCGCGGCGGTCGGGGCGCTGAGCTTCGGCGGCGGGAGCCTGCTGGCGCGGGGCCGGTGTGCGCGTGCAGTCCACGAACAGAGCCGGCAGCACGCCGCCGGTGGGATCGTGCGGCGAGCGCACCTCGAAGCCGGCGTCCGCGGCGGCGCCGCGCAGCTCCTCCGCCAGCCGGCCGCGGCCCGCGATCACGACCACGCCCTCGCCGCGGACGGGCGCCGCCAGCTGCGTGGAGTCGGGGTCCTCGGCGCGATGGCGCGGGCCGCTGCTGGCACCTCCGTCGCGCTCCTGCGGTGCTGGGTAGGTGTAGTAGCCGCGTCCGGTCTTGCGTCCGTGCAGCCCGGCGGCGACGTAGCGGGCGGTGATCGGCGAGGGGCGCCAGCGCGGCTCGCCGAAGCTCTGGGCGAAGAAGCTCTTGGAGACCTCAAAGCCCGTGTCCACGCCCACCAGGTCCATCAGCTCAAACGGGCCCATGCGGAAGGCGCCCTGCATGCGGCAGATGCGGTCGATCGTCTCCACGTCCGCGATCCGCTCCTGCAGCAGGCGCAGCGCCTCCAGCCCGAACGGCCGGTTGCAGCGGTTGACCAGGAAGCCGGGCCCGTCGCTGGCGCGGATCACCGTCTTGCCCATCGCCTCGCCCGTGGCGTGGGCCACTGCCAGCGCCCGCTCGGAGGACTGCTCGCCGGCGACCACCTCCAGCAGGCGCATCACGGGCGCGGGGTTGAAGAAGTGCATCCCCACCACCCGCTCGGGGTGCCCGGCGGCGGCGGCGATGGCGGTCACGAGCAGCGAGGAGGTGTTGGTGGCGAGCACGCAGTCCGCGGCCACGATCTCCGACAGGCGGCGGTAGAGCTCGTGCTTGAGATCCAGGCGCTCGGGGACCGCCTCGATCACCAGCTCGCAGGGCGCAAGCGCGGCCAGGTCCTCCACCGCCCGCAGCCGCGCCGCGCCAGCCGCGGCCTCCTCGGCGCTGAGGCGCCCGCGCGCGGCTTCCCGCTGAAAGCCGTCGTTGACCTTCTCCAGTCCGCGCGCCAGTGCGTCGGGGATCGGGTCGTGCAGCAGCGTGAGCGCGCCGGAGCGGCAGGCGAGCTGGGCGATGCCGGCACCCATGGTGCCGGCTCCCAGCACGCCGATGACCGACGCTGCGCCACCCACCCGGCCGGCCGTGCCGGCCTTCTCATCCTCCCTGACGCGCTCGTGGTCTGACATCGATCGCTTCGCAGCCGCCCGTCTCAGGCGGGAACGAGCGCGTTGATGCCGGTCATGGCGCGTCCGATGATCAGCTTCTGGATCTGGGAGGTGCCCTCGTAGAGGGTGGTCACGCGCACGTCGCGGAAGTAACGCTCGACCGGGTGGTCGTCGACGTAGCCCGCGCCGCCGTGGACCTGGATGGCGGTGTTGGCGCACTCGACCGCCGCCTCCGTGGCGTGGAGCTTCGCCACCGAGGTCTCCAGCGTGTTGGGCCTGCCCTGATCCTTCAGCCAGCCCGCCCGCCAGACCAGCATCCGCGAGGCGTCCGTCTTCAGCACCATGTCCGCGATCATCGCCTGCACCAGCTGGAAGCTTGCGATCGGGCGCCCGAACTGCTGGCGCTCCTTGGCGTACTTCACCGACTCCTCGACGCAGCCCTGACAGACGCCCACGCAGCCGGCCGCCACGGAGTAGCGACCGGAGTCCAGCGAGGACATGGCGACCTTGAAGCCGTCGCCGATGCCGCCGAGCAGGGCCTCATCGCCGACCTCGACGTCTTCCAATGCGATCGATGCCGTGTCCGAAGCGTGCAGACCCATCTTGTGCTCGATCGGCTGCGGTTTGAAGCCTGGCTGGTCGGTGTCCACCAGGAAGCAGCCCAGGCCCTTGTAGCCGAGCGCGGGATCGGTCTGCGCGAAGATCATGGCGACCTTGGCGTAGTTGCCCATCGAGATCCACATCTTCGCGCCGTTGATCACCCAGCCCGAGTCCGTCTTGACGGCCCGCGTGCGCTGGTTGGCCGCGTCCGAGCCCGTGTCCGGCTCGGTCAGCCCGAAGCAGCCCAGCCACTCCCCGGAGCACAGCTTGGGCAGATACGTCTGCTTCTGCTCCTCCGTGCCCCACTTCAGGAACGCCGAGCACACCAGCGAGGTCTGTACGGAGACGACCGTGCGCACGGATGAGCAGCCGCGGCCGATCTCCTCGACGACCATGCCGTAGCCGAGGTAGTCCAGGCCCGCGCCGCCATACTGCTGCGGGACGATCGCGCCGAGATAGCCCTGGTCGGCGAGCTTCTTGACGATCTCCAGATCGAAGTGGTGGTTGCGGGCGTTTTCCCGCGACTGCACCACGATCTCGTTGTCGGTGAACTCGCGAGCGGTCGCCTTGATCAGGCGCTGCTCGTCGGTCAGGTCGAAGTCCATCGCTCTCCTCTCGGGCTACTCTGGTGGCTTCCACGGGGCATTGATGCGCCTTTCGATCTCCTCGGCGATGCCGTCGATCGGCACCCGCTCCTGCGTCAGCGAATCGCGATCGCGCAATGTCACGGTGCGGTCCTCGATGCTCTGATGGTCGATCGTAAGGCAGAGCGGCGTTCCGATCTCATCCTGGCGGCGGTAGCGCTTGCCGATCGCGCCGCCGTCGTCGTACTCGCTCTGCACGCGCGTGCGCAGCGCCTGGTGGACCTCGCGGGCGAGCTCCGGCTGGCCGTCCTTGTTGACCAGCGGCAGCACCGCCGCCTTCACCGGGGACAGGCGCGGGTGCAGCCGCAGGACCGTCCGCGTCTCGCCCGCGCCCGTGCCTTCGCGCTCGACGACTTCCTCGTCGTAGGCGTCGACGAGGAAGGCGAGCGTCGCGCGGTCGGCGCCCGCCGCCGGCTCGATCACGTGGGGCACGTAGCGCTCGCCCGTGGCCTGGTCGAAGTACTCGAGCTTCTGCCCCGAGAGCTCCGCGTGGCGGCTGAGGTCGAAGTCGCCGCGGTTGGCGATCCCCTCCAGCTCGGACCAGCCGATGGGAAAGAGGTATTCCACGTCGCTGGTGGCGGATGAGTAGTGGGAGAGCTCCTCCGCGTCGTGAGGGCGCAGGCGCAGCCTCTCGGGGCGGATGCCCAGCTCGACATACCAGCGCTCGCGCTCGAGCAGCCAGTGCTCGAACCATTTCTGCGCGTCCGCGGGCGGGACGAAGAACTCCATCTCCATCTGCTCGAACTCGCGCGTTCGGAAGATGAAGTTGCCGGGCGTGATCTCGTTGCGGAAGGACTTGCCCACCTGGGCGATCCCGAACGGCGGCCGCTTGCGCGAGAACTGCAGCACGTTCTTGAAGTTGATGAAGATGCCCTGGGCGGTCTCCGGACGCAGGTAGACGGTCGCGCCGGACTCCTTGACGGGGCCGATGGTGGTCTCGAACATCAGGTTGAAGTCGCGCGCCTGCGTCAGCGAGCACTCGTCCGTCTCGCCCGGGTGCTTGGACGGTTTGCGCCCGCACGGCAGGTCTGCGAGATGGTCCGCGCGGAAGCGCTGGCCGCAGGTGCGGCAGTCCACCAGCGGGTCGGTGAAGCCGGCGAGGTGCCCGGAGGCCTCCCACACGCGCGGGTGCTGGAGGATGGCCGAGTCGATCGCCACGATGTCGTCGCGCTCCTGCAGCATCGCCCGCCACCACTCGCTCTTGACGTTGCTCTTCAGCAGCACCCCGTAGTGGCCGTAGTCGTAGGTCGAGCCGACGCCGCCGTAGATCTCCGAGGAGGGGAACACGAAGCCGCGCCGCTTGCACAGCGCGACGACCTTCTCCATGGTGACTGGGGATTGCTCGGTCATGGCGAGCTGCGGATGGTAGTCGAGGCATCCCGTGCCCGGATCGGACCCGCGGGCGGGCGCGGTGGGCGCGGGCGCACGGCACCGCGCGGCGGGCGCCTAACATGCGGCGCGGTGGCGCGGATAATGATCGTCGGAGGGGGCTGCAGGGGACGGCTGCTGGCGGCGGAGATGGCGGCGGAGGGGCACGCCGTGCGCATCAGCACCCGCACCGAGGCCGGGCGCGCCGCCATCGAGCGGGCGGGCGCCGAGTGCTGGATCGGCACTCCCGACCGTCTGGCCACGCTGCGGGGGGCGCTCGACAGCGTCACCATCCTGTGCTGGATGCTCGGCTGCGCCGCCGGCTCGGAGGAGGCGATCCGGGCCCTCTTCACCACGCGCCTGGAGCTGTTCCTGACGCAGGCGATCGACACGACCGTGCGGGGCTTCATCTACGAGGCGCGTGGAACGAGCACGCCGGCGGAGGTGCTGGCGGAGGGTGAGCGCACGGTGCGCACGCTCACCGAGCGCAGCGCCATCCCCGCGGCGTTTCTCACCTGCGAGCCCGACGACGTGGGCGCGTGGCTGGCGGAGGCCCGCGCCGCGGTCGATTCGCTGCTCACGCGCTGACGATCCTACGCTGCAGTCAAGCCCCCGGCTGGGTGGACCGATGAGGCGCGCAGGATGTCCGGAGATCGCTCTCGATACGGCCTGGTCGTCTCGGCTGTGGGCGCGATCGTGCTGGCGGTGTCCGTGTTCCTGCCGTGGTACGGGGTGAGCTTCACCGCCGCCGGCGTGGCGTTGGTCCAGCAGGTCGGCGACCAGGTGGCCTCGCAGCTCGGCAACGCCTCGCTGCAGAGCTACATGAGCGGCCTGCACGCCAACCTCGGCGGCCTGGTCGGCCAGCAGTTCGTCGCGCTCAGCGCCCACCAGGCGCTCAGCCACCTGAACATCATCCTGCTGGTGCTCGCCGGCCTGGCGCTGCTGGACGCGCTGCTGCCGCTGGCGCTCCCGTCCGACTCGATGCCCGCCGGCGCGGGCGCCTCCGTCGCCGTGCTGGGCGCCGTTGCCACCGTGTGCGTGCTCTACCGGATGATCGACCCGCCCTCGCCGGCGGGCGAGCTCGTGTCACTGTCGCTGCGCGAGGGCGCCTGGCTGGCCCTGCTCGGCGCGCTGACCATGGTGCTCGGTGGCCTGTGGCCGCGCGTCGCACCCGCCGCGAGCGCCTCCGAGGCGCAGGTGCGCGGCGCCTGGAGCGGCCTGTCCGGCTGGACGCCCGGCGGCTGATGGCCGGCGGATCGCCGGCGCCGCGGCAGGGTCCTGGGGAGTGGTCCCAGCGGGTGGGGGGCCCCGCGGGCGCGCTATCCTGACTGGTAATCTCTGTAAAGCCGATCAGGATTTACCCTTGCGGGTCGTTCCTCCGAAGTCCGCGACGGCCATCTGTCGAGAAAGGAACAAACCATGACGCTGCAACTTGGCGAGGAAGCCCCCGACTTCGTGGCCGACACCACCGAGGGCCGCATCAAATTCCACGACTGGATCGGCGACTCCTGGGCGGTGCTGTTCTCGCACCCGAAGGACTTCACGCCCGTCTGCACGACCGAGCTCGGATACATGGCCAAGGCAAAGCCCGACTTCGACGCTCGCAACGTGAAGATCATCGGCCTCTCGGTCGACGCGCTCGACAACCACCAGGAGTGGGCCAAGGACATCGAGGAGACGCAGGGTGCGGCCCCCAACTATCCGATCATCAGCGACAGCGACTTCAACGTGTCAAAGCTCTACGGCATGCTGCCGGCAAGCACCTCCGGAGACCCGCTCGTGCGCACGCCGGCGGACAACCAGACGGTCCGCAACGTGTTTGTGATCGGACCTGACAAGAAGGTCATGCTGATCCTCGTATATCCGATGACCACCGGGCGTAACTTCGACGAGGTGCTGCGTGTCATCGACTCGCTCCAGCTCACCGCAAAGCACAAGGTCGCCACGCCGGTCAACTGGCATCCGGGCGAGAAGGTGATCATCGCGGGCTCGGTCTCCAACGACCAGGCCAAAGAGGCCTACCCGGATGGGTGGGAGGAGCCACGCCCCTACATTCGGATCGTGCCGCAGCCGAGCTAGGCCTGTCGCCGCCGCGTCGCGCGCCCTGGGCGGAGCCGGGTCTGGGGCAGCCACGCGTGGCGAGGGCGCTAGGCCAGCGACAGCTGGCCGTCGGAGTCCGCCGTCTGCAGCCGTTCGAGCAGGTTCTCGATGATGCGCGCGGTGGCACCCCAGATCAGGTGCTCCTCGACCACGAACGTGTCCGTCTCGAAGGTGATCCCGCGGCGCTCCATCCGCGTCCTGGTGCGCCCCGAGCGCAGCGCGGCGAGCGGCAGCTCGAGGACGGCGTCCACCTCCCGGGCGGACGGCCGCCACTGGAGGGCGGCGGGAATCGAGGCCACGAACGGGTGGATGACGTAGTTGGTCACGAACGTGGACGTGGGCGGGAGCTCGCCGAGCATCCGCACGTGGGCGCGCGCCAGCCCGATCTCCTCCTCAGCCTCGCGCAGCGCCGTCGCCGACAGGTCGGCGTCCTCCGCGTCGCGACGGCCGCCGGGGAAGGAGATCTCGCCGGCGTGGCTGCGCAGATCGGCCCTGCGGCGCGTCAGAACGAGATGCGGCTCCCCGGCCTCAGCGGCCAGGAACAGCGGCACCAGCACCGCCGCCTGGATCTGCTGCTCGCCGTGAGATCGATCAGTGGGCGAGCGGTCGGCGACGGCCCGGCCGCGCGGGTCCGGTCGCTGCCCGGTCGTGCCGGCGGCGGACTCAGGCGGCCAGGTGAACGCGCTCAATGCGCTCCTGGAACATGACCTCGCCGTCCAGCGCGCGATGCACCGGGCACTTGGCCGCGATCACCTGCAGACGCTTCACCTGATCGTCGGGGAGATCGTCCGGGAAGCGCGTCACGAGCTGGAACTTGGTCGGACAGCCGCGCTCGGCGGGGCTGTACTCGACGTCCACCTCCACGTGCCCGATGTCCCATCCCTTGCGCGCCGCGTACATCTCCATGGTGATGGCCGTACAGGAGGCGAGGCTGACCGCGAGCAGCTCCCGCGGGTCCGGCCCCGCGTCCTCTCCGCCCGCGTCGAGCGGCTCGTCGACGGTGAGCTGATGGTCGCGTACTTGAACCGTGTGCCTGAACGTCCCGGCATCGCGTCGCGCGGTGGCTTTCATCCTTGTGAGCCCGTGGGTCTCGGTCATGTCGATCCCTTCAATCGCTCCGCCTTCCTACTTGGATCATGATACTCACCAGCGGGGCTAGGAAAGCGGATTGAACAGCAGCCCGGTGAGCAGCTTCGGGAAGAAGTAGGTGGACTTCGGGGGCATGTTCTCACCCGCGGCGGCAACCTCCCTGACCTGCTCCACGGGCGTGGGGCGCATCAGGAACGCGGCGTCGTACTCGCCCGAGGCGACCATCGCCAGCGCCTCCGCGGTGTCGCGCGCATAGAACAGGCCGTTGAAGTGCGAGATGTCATCGTCGCTCAACCCGAGCGCGTTCTTGAGCATCAATGTCTCCAAGACACCAGTGTCCAGTTCCCGGTAGGCCTGCGAGTGCCCTGGGAGCGCCGCGTCGGCGATCGCCTGGTCCTTGAGGATCAGGCGACGCGCACGGCCGTCGCGCCCGTCCACGAAGCCCAGCTGCAGCGGCCCCCGGCCGGGAGGCGGGGCGAGGAGCTCGCGAGAGACCTCCGTGATCTCGAAGTCGCGGGCGAGCGCCTGCTCAAGCGCCTCGCGGCGCTCGGCGTCGAGGCCCCTGACGAGGCGATGCGTGGGAAACACCGTCAGCCCGGGATCCTCCAGCGCGACAAGGCACATGAGGATGTAGCGGTGCTCGCCCTCGCCGCCCAACTCCTCGGCGTAGGCGTGCATGGTCTCGTAGCGATGGTGGCCGTCCGCGATCAGCAGCTCCGCGTCGCTCGTGGCAGCCTGGACCGCTGCGATCACACGGGGCTCGCAGACGCGCCACAGGCGGTGGCGGGTGCTGTCCTGGTCTGTGACGTCGCCCCACGGCCGCTGCTCGGTCGCCGGCGCGAGCGCCTCCCAGGCGGCGCCGGCGGGGTCGGAGAACAGCGAGAAGATGGGAGAGACGTTCGCCCGCGTGGCCCTGGTGAGACGCAGCCGATCCTCCTTCGGGCCGGGGTGGGTGCGCTCGTGCGGACGCACGCGCCCGGGACCGTAGTCCTCGATCCGCACCCGGCAGAAGAAGCCGCGCCGCGTGCGCGAGAGCCCGTCCGGGCCGGTGTAGTCCTGAGCGTGGGCCCACAGTGCCGGCTCGCCGTCGCGGAGGAGCGCTCCCTGCTGCCGCCAGCTCTCGAACAGCTGGCCCGCCGATACATAGGGATCCCGCCCGCCCGGCTCGCCATGGGGCAGATCAACCGCCACCACGTTGAAGGGCGAGCGCTCCAGCAGGGCCGCGCGCTGCGCCGAGTCGATCACGTCATACGGTGGGGCGACCACGTCCGCCAGGGGACCCACCACCGACGGGTCGTAGTGCAGGGCGCGCAGCGGTTGGACGTCAGCCATGGCGGTGGCGGAGGCTAGCAGCGGGAGCCAGGTGGGCGAGTGCCGGTCGGAGCACTACCCTTGGTTGCACGGGGCGTGGCGCAGCTTGGTAGCGCACCTGCTTTGGGAGCAGGGGGTCGCCGGTTCAAATCCGGCCGCCCCGACTAACGAAAGACCTGCAAACCGGCGGTTTCTGGAGCTTACGCAGCTTCGGCCGCTTGTAGACGGTTGTCCGCAGTCCCGTCTCGTTGGCCACCGTTGGCCACTATCCCGCCCCAATCGAGCTATGCTGTCGGTCCTACGAAGAGCGCCGGCACCGCGTAAACGGCCCGGCGCATGACCCAAGGAGTAGTCCCTCCATGAGCACCAAGCAGACTAGCAACACCATCGACTACGGCCGCGGTAAGGCCGCACGCATCCGGCGGCTGGTTCACGGGCTGCTGCTGGCGAAGGACGCCGCAGGGGAAATCCCCACAAACGGCCGTTTCATTTTCTACGAGCTGATCCAGCGTGGGGATGCGGTGAAGCCCACGCGACCTGGGCACCGCCGCGAGAAGGGTTGGCCGCCGGGGGAGGTTGATATCGCGGGCGGCACCAAATGGCTGCGCGATGAGAAACACGTGCCGTGGTGGTGGATCGCCGACGAATCCCGCCACCTAACGACCTGGGCCTACGCGGACTCGGTCGCTGACTTCCTGCGCGACCGGCTAGCGGCAGCGACCATCAACCCCTGGGGAGACGAAGCCCCGCCGCTAATCATCTGTGAGGCGATGGCGACCGCCGGTGTGCTGGCGAGCGCAGTCAGCCGTTACTGCTGCCCGATCACCGGCACGAAAGGCTTCTGCAACGCACATCTACGCAACGACCTCGCCCCGCTCTTTGAAAATGAGGATCGCCAAGTCCTCTACCTCGGGGATCTGGACCGCAGCGGCGCGGACGTCGAGGGCAACGCACAGCGCTTGCTAGGTGTGGACATCCCGTGGCGCCGGCTGGCGATAACTGAGAAGCAGGCTGCGAAAATCGAGCCGACCTGGAAGGTCGATAAGCGCGACAAGAAGGGACGCGAGGCTTGGGAGGTTGAGTCGCTGGGGCAGCGCCAGCTCGTGAAGATCGTGACCGCGGCGCTCGACAAGATGCTGCCCGAACCACTGGAGCGCGTTCTAGAACGCGAGGACGAGCAACGCGCCGACGCCGAGGCCGTGCTTGAAGGGTTGGGTGCGTGATGCCCCGCCAAACTAGAGGCGCCGTGATCGAGCACAAGGGCAAGGACGGCAAGACCTACCGCAGCTTGCGCTTCTCGGTCGGCGGCAAGCGCTACAGGACCCCGCTCGGCCCTGTGAACGTCGCCGCTGCTGAGAAGGAACTTCGGCGCGTGCTGGTCGATGTCGAGCAGGGCACCTGGATACCACCGGTTGCGGTGGAGCCCCCACCCGAGCCGACCACCGTCCCGAGCTTCCACGAGTTCGCCGACGAATGGTGGACGCTTACCAAGGGGCGCTACATGCCGCGGACCGCGGAGGACTATCAGTGGCGCCTGTCGACGCACTTGCTGCCGTGGTTCGGCGAGCTGCCTCTCGATCGGATCACCTACACCATCGTCGAACGCTACATAGCTGAGAAGCTCGCTGAGAACGAGGAGATCCGCACGGCAGCAGCAGCAGGAGAGCCGATCATGGAAGAGATCGTCGACCGCAAAGGGCGCACCTACATACGCCCCGCACAGCAGCTCGGGGCGCGCGGGCTGAACATGACGCTCGTCTTGCTCGCCGCGATCTTGGAGCGCGCCGTCGAGCGTTGGCCTGAGCAGATCCCGCGCAACCCAGCGAAGGGGAAGGGGCGCAGGGTGCACGAACGTGCGCCGCAGCGCAGCTTCCTCGACTCGGCTGCTCAGATCACCGCCCTGCTCGACGCGGCCGGTGAGCTCGACCACAACGCGCAGGAGCAAGGACGACACATCGAGCGACGGGCATCGCTCGCCACGCTCGTGTTCGCTGGCTTGCGCATCGGCGAGCTGTGCGCGCTGCGGTGGCGTGATGTGAACCTGGCGTCCGGCTGGTTGAACGTCACGGACTCGAAGACGGATGCAGGCGTCCGCAAAATCAAGATCCGGGGCGCGCTGCGCGATGAGCTGCTGACGGCCCGCCACAGAGCACAGGACGCCCCACAGGCGGGCTACGTCTTCCCGACCGCATCAGGCGGCCTACAGGACACGCACAACCTGCGTGCGCGGGTTGTAGCCGCGTCCGTGAAGCAGGCGAACAAGCGCCTCGATGCCGAGGGCCTACCGCCGCTACCAGAGCGGATCACGCCGCACTCGCTGCGCAGGACCTTTTGCTCGGTCATGTGCGCAATCGGAGAGGACCCCGGCGTCGTCATGGAAGAGATGGGCCACACCGATGCGGCCTTCACGTTCAGGGTTTACCGGCAGGGCATGCGCCGAGACGAGGGCGAGAAGAACGCGATGCGGGCGCTCGTTGAGGGCGGGATAGTGACCACCGGTACGAAGGGGACGATCCGTAAAGGGGTCGAGCAGCCCTGATCGAGAGGGCAGCTAGCGCGATCTTGACCGCCCGCGCTCAAGCTGCAGGCGCGTCCGCGTCGATACACGGGGTGGATGACTGAGTTCGACCTTGGCCCCGGCCTACGCCTTGAGGAGCAGATCACCGCCAGCGAGGGCGAGGGCATCCATGCTCGCTGGGAGTTCGGGCGCTGGCTGCTCTCGCAGCGCGTCGGCAAGCAGCTGCCGAAGGGGCTGCTCCACCAGCTCGTTGAGGTGACGGGGACGAACGCGACCGAGCTGAAATATCGGATGGTCTTCGCTGAGCGCTACACCATCGAGGACGCAGTCGTCACGGCGGTGACGACTTGCAAATCGTGGACCGAGATACGTGATGGGCTTCCGAACCTCACCCCGAGGCCGCGGAGATATGAGAAAAGGCACAAAGCGAAAGAAAACCAGCTGTCCTTCGATGCGCCACAGTACCGCCTCCGGCGCCGTGGTTATCTCATCTGGTCGGGCGTCCGTGAACTCGCGGCTCAGAAGGGTAGAGCTACCGAGACGCTAGCTGTGGAAATTAGACAGATGGACCCAGACACCGTTAGCCGTTTCCACGAGGAGCTGCTTCTTGCACAGGCACAGCTAACCGCGCTCGGTGATCTGCTCGCCTTCACCCTTAGTAATTGAAACCTTGCGCAGGACGCTTACTAGGCACGCTCAACCGTGGTATAATCCGACGCGGTCCCGTACAGACTGTAATAGCGCCCCGCTGGCTTGCCGTCGGTTTCTTTCGATGGTGGCCGCACGGTTAGCCAGTGTGAGGCTCCACCATCGAACCGAAAGTCGCAGCAAATGGAAATACCAGAGATTGACGGCTACGAGGACTTCCTCGACTGCTGCGCGTCGGAACGCAACGCCGACTTCCAGATGGAACTCGACGCACAGCAGCCGCACGCGCCGGCTGTTCGCAAGCCTCCCCTCGAGGATCTCTACACAGCGCCGCACAGGCCCGTTCTGCGGCTGATCGTGTCACAGCACCTACTGATCCGCCGCCCACGCACACGCGGGGCCGGACGGCCCGCACGTCGGCGCGTAGCGCGTTGCAGCAGCCGAGCCGGACCAGACGGCGAGGAACCCGCCCCGGGTGAGCCGGGGACCGGGGAGCAGCATCTAGCAGAACTACAGGCGGCGTGATGGCGAAGCTCGCCGACGCACGCAAGCTTCACGCGATCGGCTGGCGCGTGGTCGCGGCACCGCTCGCGGGCAAGGCCCCTATCGGTAGCTGGAAGCACGCGCAGACCGAGCCCGCCACCGATACGGAGCTCAAAGAGGCGTTCTCCAAGGATCGAAACGTCTTCATCATCACCGGCGCGATCAGCCGACTCGCCGTGCTCGACTGTGACGATCAAGTCGCGGTTGAGTACTGGCGAGCTCGACTCGGTGATGTGCTGGACGAGACAACGTGCGTCAGCACGGGTCGCGGAAAGCACTATTACTGGCGCCTCGCAGAGGGTGAAGTTCACAAAGGTCGCTCGAGCCCAGGCGGCGACAGCGGCAAGTGGGATCTCAGAGCGGAGGGCGGTGGTGTTGTCGCGCCGCCCAGCATTCACCCGACCGGGCGCGTCTACCGCTGGGGACAAGGTCGCGGGCCAGACGCGCTCAAGGATGCGCCGGCAGAGCTGTGGGCTGGCGAGGCCAAGGGAAAGACGAAGGTCAGTGGCCCTTCGTCGCTGCTCTCGCACCTGCTCGCGAACCCACCAGAGGAGGGCGGGAGGAATAACTGGTTGGCGCGAGTCGCAGGGCACTACGCCGTCGAACTAAAGCACCAGGACGCCTTCGAAGAGACCGTGCGCGGACTCGGGCAACAGATCGGTCTTGAGGAGCCCGAGATCGAGAAGCTCATCAAGTCGATATGGGAAGCGGAGCAGGCAAAGGAGGGACGCGCAGCACCGGACGCTGCGCCTGAGGGGGAGGGCGGCAGCTGGCGCGTCACCAACTGCACCGAAGAGTCCGGCTGGTTGATGAGCGGTAACACCCGCATCCTCACGCAGATACGCGAACGTGATGCTGAGGGCGGCTGGCAGGCAGCGATTGCACCTTGGCTCAATGCCGACCTGCGCGCGATCGGTGTGGTGGTCTCGGGCTCGACTCGCACGTACCACGTCGAGATTCGAACGACCGACGACAACGTGCGCGAGGCCACGATCGCCTCGGACACGATCGGCTCGCCACCAGCACTCAGCAAGTGGTTTGCCGGTTACGGTCTGCGCTTAGCTGCCCCGGACGGCATCTACCCGCGCGGTATGACCGCTGGCGCTCGCCTTACTTCTTATCTAGAGGTGCAGAAGCCGCCTGAGTTCGCCGAGGTCGACGCGCTCGGTGAGCACGAGGAGACCGGGGCGTTCATTGCACATGAGGGCATCATCCGCGCCGACGGCCTACACCCGTTCGAGACGGTGCGACCGGCGGAGCGCCTCAAAGGCTGGGCGCCGTTTCGATATGGCTTCGAGGGCGGGGAGTACGAGGCCGTGAACGTGCTGCGCGAGGTGCTCACGTTCCACGCCGAACAAGTCACTGCCGTGCATGGCTCGTGGTGGGCAGCCTGCCTGCTCAAGCCCCAGATCGCCCGCGAGTTTTCCCAGTTCCCGTTCATGGCGCTGGAGGCTCCTTCGGAGAGCGGAAAGTCGGTGGGATACATGCCGAAGATCACTGAACTAGGAGGCGACGCCCGCGGCAAAGGCCGGCTGACGTACGCCTCGCTGCGCGACGCTATCAGCGCACACCGCTCCGGGATCGTGTGGGTCGACGATATGGATTCGCTAGAGACCATCGGCGAGCTGATCCGTGGAACCACGGTCGAGGGCTCAGTAACCAAGAAGAGCAAGAACCAATCAGACCAAGTGGCGGTCCGCCTACGCGCGGCCCTGTGCATCAGTGGCGAGGCTCTCGGCCTACGCGACCAGAAGGCGATGATCGACCGCTGCGTGGCGCTGGAGGTGCCCTCGCCGGTAGGTCGGCGGTCACTACACGGCGACTACTCGCAGTACAACGACATCGTTGAGCTGAATCGCAAGCACCCCGACCTGACGGTGTTCGCCGGCTCGCTGCAAGCGAAAGCATTGGCGCTGGCGCCCGAGATCCCGAAGAAGGCTCTGCAGCTACGAGCCGGCGATGGGCGGTTGATGGACAAGCTCACGATCATGCGCCTCGGGGCGTGGATCCTGCGTGAGCTGGTCGGTCGCGATAGCAGCGCGTGGATCGAGCGCGAGGTGGAGGCGTGGATCTCCGCGCAGCAGGAGGGTTACGACTCCGCCGACAACAGCCTGACGCTCAAGATCCTGCCGGCGGCACTCAGTCGCACGGAAAGGACCAATCAACCATACGGACCAAACTCGAACAAACACGGAATCGCGACGCCTGTCTTCGTTATTCCGCCCGATCTCAAGGACGCCGGGCTCTGGTTCAGCCCACGGCATCTCGCCGATTGGTGGGCCGCTGTGAACAAGGGCAAGCCCGACGCGCGAACCGAGTCCACCGCGGTGTTGGCTCAGCAGGCCAAGACGATCGGCTGCGACGCACCAAAAGGCGGAGGCGCCGGCTATAAAGAATTCGCTTACAAAAACTCGACGGGGCGGCACTGGTATCGCCGGTTGCCGGATGATCTAGCAGAGCAGGTACTGGCTCGCGCAACCGACAAGGGTGCGCGATGACCCAAAAAGGGTACGGGATCGGGGTACGGGATCGCCTCCTGGCGGCGTCTGTCGGCCTCCAGCGACGTGTTGTTGGTGCTCGGCGGGCGTTCGCAAGTTCCACCCAAGAGGGTCTAAAACACCCTCAGTCCGTACCTAGTCCGCACCCACTCCGTACCCTAGTCCGTACCCTAAAAACCGCATGTATAGTGGCATCCCGTACCCTCCGTACCCTTTTTAGATGTATAGCCCTATATGCGCGTAAGTGGTCTTTGAAGAAATCGCGATTTACGCTCCAGGGGGGACTGTATTTGGCAGGGTACGGGATCGCGCCTGTCACTAGAGCTGGAAATTGTGCAGAGACGGCCGTTGACCCGTATGCGCGCCGATTCTCACCTGACCTATATAAGGCCGCCCGATGACGCCACTTGTCGACGCGACCGAGCTCGCACGGCTGCTGGGCGTCAGCCGGGCCTTCATCTACGAACACGCCGACGCGCTGGGAGCCATGCGGCTGGGCACCGGCAAGAAGGCCCGTCTTCGCTTCGATCCCGTCGCGACCAGAGAGGCGCTCACCTGTATCGGTAGCAGGGGTGCGCCGGCCCAAACGGCTAGCAACGGCGGGGATTCAGCGCAGGCACGCGCACGTAGTGGCGGCCGTCGGCCACTACATCGGCCACTACCCGGCCAAATCCTGCCCCTCAGACCCCGAACACGAAAGGTCGGCACCCATGCCTAGTCCCACGATCCCGCTCGACGAGATGGCCGAGATCGCCGCCGCTACACCCCCTGGGGCGCCCGTGCGGCACAACCCGCGTGATTACTGCTGCGAGTGCCCGGCGTGTGAATACGACCGCCGGCAGTTGAGGCGCGCTGCCCGATCACGACCGCCGACCGCTGCTGACGACTTCGCGGGCTCCGCGTCGAGCGGTGTGACGCTCACATCGGGCAGGTATCGACGATGACCCGGACCTTCTGCCTCGCCAAGACGAAGTCTTCGAACGATGGAACCTACGAATGCAAACTGAGGCCGATCGCGGGCGGTACTCGCTGCATCAAACACGGCGCCGGCACCAAACAAGCCAAAGCGAAGGCGCACGAACGGCTCGCGCTCGGCAAGGCCCAACGCCACCTCGAAGCACTCGGCGACACCGCTCCGCACCGCGACTCCTACGAGGCGCTGCAGGCTGTCGGCAACCAAGCCTCCCTGCTGCTCGATCTCCTAAGTGGCGTCGTTAGTCAGCTGCACGAGTTCCGTTACGAAGGCGACCACGGCGAGAACATCCGCGGCGAGTTGCAGGCGTACATGACCGCGATGGCTCGCGCCGAGAGCGTGCACAGCAAGATCATCTCGCTCGGCCTTGAGGAGCGCCGGCTGACCATCGATGAAGCCAAGATCGCCCTGATCGTTGCCGCGCTGGACAAGGCACTCGATCAGCGGCAGCTCAACCTATCCACCGAGCAGAAGAAGCTCGCCCTGGCCGTCGTAGTGAAGGAGCTGAACAAGTGACACCTACCGATCCGCTGATCACCGGAGTATCCGCAGCGCTAGAGGACCGCGACCGCAGCACTCGTCTCGAGTGGCACGATGATCCGGTTGGTTTCTGCCGCGACTGCATCAACTGGCCCGCAGGAACGCGCCTAGAGGATTATCAAGCCGACATCCTGGCCGCGGTACCCCAAAGCAAGCGCGTGGCTGTACGGAGCCCGCACGGCACCGGAAAGACGACGACTGAGGCGCTGACCCTGCTGTGGTTCGCCATCACCCGCGATGCGGCCGGGATTGACTGGAAGGCGGTCACGACCGCAGCCGCCTGGAGGCAGCTCGAGAGATATCTCTGGCCGGAGGTTCACCTTTGGGCGCGTCGCCTGCGACCTGAGCGCATCGGCCGAGCGGCTTTCAACGAGCGCAACGAACTGCAGGTGCTCAGTCTCAGCCTCTACCACGGCTCCGCGTTCGCTGTGGCGTCGAACGACCCCAGCCTGATCGAGGGAGCGCACGCTGAAAGCCTCCTCTACATATTCGACGAGAGCAAGTCGATCGCCCCTGAGATCTTCGACGCGGCCGAGGGTGCGTTCTCTGGTCCTGGTGAGACCTTCGCGCTTGCCTGCTCGACGCCCGGAAGTCCTGCGGGGCGTTTCTATGACATCCACGCTCGCCGACCGGGCCTTGACGACTGGACCACGCGGGCGATCACGTTGGAGGAAGCCATCACCGCCGGCCGCGTCTCACGTACCTGGGCTGAGCAGCGAGAGAAGCAGTGGGGCGCCGATTCTGCCTTGTTCCTGAATCGCGTCCGCGGTGAGTTCGCCGTCGGCGACGAGGACGGCTGCATTCCGTTGCCTTGGATCGAAGCGTCCAACGAGCGCTGGTTAGAGCTGCAGGAGCAGGGCGACGGCTGGGGCTCCGCCACATCGATCGGCGTCGACGTTGCGCGATCGGGCTCGGATAAGACGTGCCTCGCTCTCAAGCATGGTGACGCGATCTCCGAACTCCGCCTCTACGCACGTGGCGACACGATGCAGACCGCGGGGCGCGTTGCCGGCGTTCTACGCGCCCACCCGAACGCAACCGCATCCGTGGACATCATCGGGATTGGGGCAGGTGTGTTCGACTCACTGCGCGAGCAGGGGTTGAAGCCGTTCGCGTTCAATGCCAGCGCCAAAGCTGACGGCAAGGATCGAAGTGGCGAGCTTGGCTTCTTGAACCTCCGCGCCGAAGCCTGGTGGCGTCTACGCGAAGCACTGGACCCTGCCTTCGGTGCGACGCTCGCGCTCCCGCCTGACGATCAACTGATCGCCGACCTCGTGACGCCCCACTACACGGAAACCTCCCGCGGCCTGATCCAGATCGAGAGCAAGGAAGACATACGAAAACGACTAGGGCGCTCGACCGACAGCGCCGACGCAGTTGTGCAGGCTTGCTTCGAGGGACCTAAGAATCAGTGGACGCCCGAGCGTATCGCGGAATGGGGTCGTCTGTGGAAACACGAAAAAGTTCAGGTCGACGCCCCGCAGCCTGAGCCTGAACTAGAGGATCTCGCTGAGTGCGAGGATCCGGACTGCCCTAACGAGTTTAGTCCGGTTGCAGGGACAACACTTGAACAATGCGTGAAGTGCAAACTCTACACGGAGGTCGAAAATGACTAAGAAGCGTAAAATAGGGAAACTCAAGAACACTGTTGCTGACTGGAAGAAGGCGTTGCTCGGTTCTAAGGCTGAGGATGCACCTCTCACGCCGCTCGACCGGCAGATGGTGCGGGAAGGTCTGCCTCACCACCATTCGACGATCGACCACCCGATTGCGGGGAAGCGATGCCCTGGTACTCCTGACGGGCGACACCGTTTTCAAGTTGTAGGTGACAACTACCGATGTGCTGCATGTCCCGGATGGAAAGAATGAGGGGAACCGTCGAGGACTGGGCCAATCTGTGGATCAAGGGCGGTATGGACGGCCCTCGTCCCTCGACCGCACCGCCCCCGCCCGTCGAAGAGTTCGAGGTGCCGTGCGAGCGCGAGGACTGTCGAGGGGCCGCCGGCATCTCACGCTGCGACACCTGGCATCAGAAGTGCAAAGTGTGTGATCGCGTGCAAATGCGCCCCTGCGACGAGTGGAGCAGCGACACAGCGCCCCAGCATCGCGTCGTACGGCGCTCAAACGGGTGAGGTGGTGCGCGGGTATCCCTTTTACGGGAGAGCGGCTTATTTGGGCGCTTGGAGACCTGTACTAACTTCGTCCCAAACTCGTTTGATTGTTCCACGCCCTATGTGCCACGATGACTCCGATGACCGTTATCCAACTGCTTTCTAACCGTGAAGTGAAGGGCCTGTGCCGCACGGGTCGCGCTCGCCAGATCCGCGAGGATGCCGGCGTCACTGCGTCCGCTCTCGCTCGCCAGCTCGGCGAGGTCTTCGAGATGCGGGCGGGGATCTCCGGCGGCACCGTCGTGAGCTACCACCCCGACCATGCCCGCTCGCTGTTCGTTGCGAAACCGGAGCTGGTGCCGTCGCTGACCGCCGAGTCGCCGCTGGCTACGCGCCCGCGCTCACAGGCATCGCGCCACACCCGCTCCTCACGGGCCCAGGTGCCGGGCAGATCGAGCGCGCCGACGGCGCGAAGGGCCGGCGGTGCAACCTCAAGCGCAACACCCCAGGAGGACCAAGACTGCACTACTGGATACGGCCGGACCGGACGGTCGAGTTCGCCGGGGTCGGCAGCCACGACGAGCTCAACACGACATGAACCCAGAGGCTCTGCCGCTGCCCGCAACGGTGTCCTGCCGTGCGGCCGGCAGCGGCGCCTGGAGGCTTCACGGCGGCGGGAGGACGACCGTGCCCAGGACGACGCCCGCCAAGCCGCCTGTCTGAAGGGGGGTTTGCTGGCCGTGTCTTCTGCATGCTGCCAGCGAGCGGGTGACGCTGACCCGCGCCTTCGGGCAAAGGCTGCGGGACCTGCGGGTCGCGGCGGGCCTGTCCACCACAGAGCTCGCCGGCAGGTGCCGGGTCTCGCCCTCCACCGTCAGCAAGACCGAACTCGGCCGCAGCGAGCCCCACCTCTGCCTGATCCTGATCCTCTGCGACGGGCTCAACCTCACACCCGACGCGCTCATCGGTGATCTATCCGCCCCTGCGGGTCTGTGCTGCACCTTGCTGTCGCGTTCGTTAAATAAACATCACCATAGGGATTGCTGTAGGCCGCGTGCAAGTCTCCTGTCAGCGGCCCTCCGGAGACACGTGATCGTAATGTTCTAGCGGGTTGCTGGCCGATACACGCAACGGCCACAGGTGCTCGCCGCGTGTTGCAGGCCCCGTGGATAAACAAGTGTCCAGCTCCAAGCAGCCAACCTCACGTCTTTTCTACGCACCGCCGATCCGCACAGTCATGGCATCCGAGACAAGCACCTCAGCCACGCCGGCCCCCTGCGCAGGAGGGCCGTCGAAGGCCCGCCCCGCCGCGAGAGGATCCGCCGAGGCGAGCGCCTCCACGGCTGCCGCCTCAACGGTGCAGTGGGAGTCCGGCGAGGATATCCGTCGTCTCGGGCTGGAGCTGAACGCCCGTACCGCCGAGGTCGTGACCGGCATGATGCTGCGGACCAGAGAATCGGGTGTGTTGCTGGACGAGACGGTCGAAGAGCGCTTTGAACGTGTCGGCACCGTCTCCACGATCGCGGTGGCGAGATGGATGGCCGGAGAGGGCGCCGAGGTGGCCCGCGAGGTCGGCCAGGAGTCCTGGCGCATCTTCGGGCAGCTCGCGGCGCAGCGAGCCGCCCCGCTGAACGAGGTCACCAAGCGCTGCCTGCGATGGTGGAACGCAGCCGATGACGTGGTGTGGGAGATCGCCGCGGATCTCCAGCTGCCCCAGGAGGCTCGCACGATGGCGCTCGCGATGCTGCAGCGCAGCCTCAGCGTGACTCTCGTGCGAATGTGTCAGTCCTTTGACTCAGAGCGCCGATCCGCGGATGAGGAGCTCGAGCACCGCCAGCAGGAGCTTGCGTTCATGGCGACCCACGACGGCCTGACGGGGCTGCCGAACCGGACGTTGATCGTGGACCGCCTGGAGCAGATGCTGCTTCGCGCCCGCCACATCCAGGCGCCCGTCGCGGTACTGTTCATCGACCTCGACGGCTTCAAGGCCGTCAACGACACGCTCGGCCACGCCGCCGGTGATGAACTGCTGCAGGCGGTCGCGGCGCGTCTGGAT
>CABDZA010000066.1_pt1 | contig 19671 bp, 10 predicted proteins | sample 3132091 | NCBI WGS metagenome assembly CABDZA01 (sample SAMEA5534339, study PRJEB31848) | metagenome | biome: tundra; feature: field; material: soil | place: USA | collected 2013-05 | depth 0.45 m
AGCTCGGCGTCACCACACCCACACTGACCGGCTCCGCCGCACAGCCACTGGACGCCGCAGCATTATTCACGTCACCCGTGTAGCTCGCAACCCAGTAGTAGGTGCCCGCAGGAGAAGGACTCACTTTGGAAGCGTCGGGGATCGAGGCGTTGCCACCGGACAGGGTCTCGGTGATTGGCCCCGCGACCACGGTGCCGCAGTTGTTATCGCTGTACAGCCTGAATTCGACCGTGCCTGTCGGGGTGGGCGCGCCCGTCGGTCCTGAGACGGCGGCCGAGTCGCCGAACTTGGAGCCCACGACGCCCGATGACGGGTCCTGGGTGGTGATGACCGTGGAGGTGGGATGGTTGCCGAAGTCGTTGGCGCTCGAATTGACGTTGCGCGAGTTGAGCGTGACCGAGTTCTGGCAGCTACTTCCCGTTCCCGGGTAGTCGCAGGTCCAGCCTTCGTGGCCCACCTCGCGCAGGGTGTAGGAGCCGGGGGGCACGTTGGTGAACGTGTAGGTGCCGTCGCTGGCGGTGGTCGTTTCCCGCAGCACTTCCTCTTTGGAATTCAGCAGCTGGATCGTCCAGCCACCCAGGCCCGGCTTGCTGGGTTCATCGACCCCACTGCCGTTAGCGTCGTCGAACTTGCGCCCGGAGATCGCGCAGCTGTTGGCCTGGATACCCACCGGGCTGACGTAGTCCTGCAGCTGGGAGTCGATCGCTACCGAGGAGCGGCTGGACATCCACATCTGACCGAAGCTGAAACACGGGCCGAGTTCGGCGTCTTCGAAGATCGCCGTCAGGTTGAGCGCCGCCTCGCCGAAGCTACCGGCCGCAAACGTCGTCGGCGTCGGAGGATTCGCGGTATCGGTCAGGAAGTTGGCGATCGGCCCCGCGAAGTTCATGTCACCCTGCTCGAAGGGGGGGGCGACCGCGGTACCTCCGGCCGGGTTGAAGTGCCCGGTCTTCGCGCACTGGTGAGTGGTGGGATCCGGCGGAATGATCGTCGGGGTGGATTCGTCGGTCACCCACCTGTAGATGACGACGTTCACGCTTGAGCTGCCCGAGACGTTGTACGAGACGAGTACGTCCCCAGTGGTCCGGCAGGGGATCTTGGTTTTGTTTGCGTTTTCCCACAAACCTTTGACCTGGTTGAGCTCGAAGGTCAAGAAGGTGTCGCCGGTGGTCGCTGCGCGCTCGAAGGCCAGGTACAAGAAGGTGTCGACAGGCTGCGGATCGGCCTGGCTCCAGCCGCTGAGGATGTTGGCCTTACCCGGCGTCACACCGCCGGCCGCATTGATAAGGCCCCAACTACCCGGGGCCGTCTCCTTGTTGCCGCCTTCGAACATGTTGTCCTGAGCCTGTGGGTCGGGCGAATTGACCACGTTGGTCAGGTCCTGCCAGTCGCGCGTGGTCGGCAGCAAGTGTTCCGTGCTGCAGAACGTCTGCTCTTCCAGGGTCGGGGTGTCCTGATTTCCATCACCGCCCTGGAAGTCGCTCCCCGGCAGCGCACAATTCGCAGCAGTCGTCAACGCCGCGGCGCCATCCGCACGAAACGCTACAAACACCAACGCCAAGAGACCAACCAACAGAACAAACGCCAATCGTGAACGATCAACACGACCCATCGCGCACTCGCCAGCCCCGGCGCACTCGCCAGCCCCGGGAGCGCTCAGAGCCAAGCGCCGCTCATGAGTACCCTGGCGGGAGAGGGGATGATGAGGCTGAACCTGCGGGCCGACTGTCGTCATCTTGCATCCTTGCGTTTGATCCTGCGTGGAAGCCTGATGATCGCCGCTCCTCGCCGCACCCGCCACTCGCCTTTGGTCTAGTGGCGCGTGCACGCCACTAGCCTTAGGTCTAGGCGGCACTAGCCGGTCCGGCGCATAGCTTTGCCCACTCTTGGTTAGGGTCCGACTCGTCCTACAGCACCCACTGCCCTCGGATCACGCGGGCATGGTCGCCACCCTCGCGATCGGCAAGTAACTAGTGCGGCAAGTCTGACCTGATCAGGAACAGCGCGAAAAGCCTGGGCCTGGTCAGGTCATGCCGCGAGCTTGCGAGCGCGGGGGTTCGAATCTCCCATTCCGACTGTGGAGCCGGCGGCCCGCGGTCACTTCAGGGTCGGCTGTGCCACCGGCACGGCGCTGCCCAGGACGCGTCCGGCCGAGTCGAGCGCCTGGACGCTCAGATACGGGCCCGTCGTGGCCACGGGCAGCTGGATCGCCGTCTCAAAGCCCGCGCGCGGCGCCTGCGCCACCGCCCGCAGGGTCGTTGGCTTGGACCCGGCGAGCGCCCTCCACGATGCCACCTGAGTCGCCCCGTTCCAGCTCGCATAGACCGTGCCCGCACCGGGCGTGCCGCGCGCGAACGCGAACGCGGGCGGATGGACGGGCGTTCCCGTCCAGGCGAAGCGGAAGCTCCGATAGGACTGCTCGTGGACGGGGAAGTGCGCGTCGAACAGCAGCGTGCCGCTGGGACTGAACTCGGAGAAGTCCGGCACCTGCCCCCAGCCGAGGAACCAGTCGCCGTTGGCCAGCGCCTGGATGTTGCCCTGGCTTTCCGCCACCAGCGCCGGCGTGTGCGTGAACTGGCTCACCAGCGTCGCCGTGGCGCCCGTGGGGTCCAGGCGCAGGACGATGCCGCGCGACTGGGGGTGGACGGTGGGCGAGGAGCCGTTGTCGAAGACGCTGAACGTGCCGTTCGGCAGCTCGCGCGGGTCGTGCTGCCAAGCGGTGCCGGCGCCCGGCCCCGCCTTGAAGCTGCTGTGCCTGCCTCCCAGCCGCCAGGCGATCTGTCCGCTGCGTGGGTCTATGTCGTAGACCGTCCACGTGTTGCGCGCCGAGATCAGCGGGGCGCCGTCCGGATCGAGGTTGAGCGAGTTGATGTGGAAGAAGTCAAACGGCGAGCCCGTCGAGGAGGTGCTCGCGGCCGCGTAGGACTCGCTCAGGCCGACGTGGTCGAGGCTGGTCCATTCGTACATCACCAGGCCCGTGCGCACGTCGATCTCCTGGAAGACCCCGTCGGTCACCGCCCCCTTGGCGGGGCCGCCCACCGCTGAGAGGTTGCAGAGGATCGGGTCATACGCGGTGATCAGCGCCGTCCCCGCGCCGGTGAGCTGGAAGTCGTGCAGGTCGGCCTCATATCCGTTGCCCGCCCTGACGTGGGCGATGTCCGTGTAGGTGGCGTCTGCGATCACGTCCTCCCCGCGCCCGAACCCGTGCACCGAGATGTTCCCCTGCCACCACGTCAGCACGGGTTTGCCCTGGTATTCCTGGACCTTGAGGTCGGTCGCCGAGGTGAAGCGCGGCAGCCCCTTGAACCACACCGTGGCGCCACCCTGGTCGAGGATCTCCGGACCGGCTTGGCCCGGCCCGGAGTACGGCGCCACGAACTCATCGCCCGGCGCCACCGCAGGGGACTGCGCGCTGACCGTGAGCACCGGCGGCTGCAGGTCAGGGCGCGAGTGGAAGCTCTGGACTTCCGAGGCGGCGCCCGGGTGGATGGCCTCGGGCGTGGTGCTGATGGAATCCTGGCTGGCCACGGCGAACTGGTCCAGCAGCGTGCGCGTGGAGTGCCCGGAGCGCACGCGCGCGCGGACCGTGACGCGCTCGCCTTCCGCGAACGGCCGGGTCGGCAGGAAGCTCGCACCGTCGCGTTGCGAGTACGCTGCCAGGCGCCCCGTGTGGCTGCCTGTGCGCGAGCCGCTCACGCTGATCGCGCTCAGCTCCGAGACGGGGACCCCGAGGAAGCTGATCTGCGCCTGAGGCGAGGCGTCACGACTGCCCGACAGCGGCGAGACCGTCACTGACCCAGCCTTTAGAGCGGAGCTGTTCAATGTCGCCGGAACGCACGTCGGGCCCGCGGCAGCGGCAGCGTAGGCGGCGGTCTCTGCGGCGAGCCCCAAGCCCAACGCCACCCCGGACCCTAGGATGAGAGCGCGTATGGAGAGCATCGATCCAGCAGAGCATAGGAGAGTCGATCGACGCACGTTCGTCAAGGCGGGGCTGATCGGCGGCGGTGCCCTGGCGGGCGCGGGACTGGGCCTGCGCGCAATGGCCGATGGGTCCCGGAGCTCGGATTCCCGGCCCGCCCCCGCGGCGGTGCCCGCGCGCACGCCCTCGGTGGCCAGCCCCAAGCAGCCGAACATCCTCGTGATCGTGGTCGATCAGCTGCGCTTTCCCCAGTGGTTCTCCGTAACGCCGCTCGGGATGGCCCTCCCCGCCAACCTCCAGCGCCTGCGCCACGGGGCGGTGTCCTTCGCCCGGCACTACACTGCCTCCAACGACTGCTCACCCGCGCGCGCGACCCTGCTGACCGGTCTCTACACGCATCAGACCGGCTGCATGATCACGGGCGGGAGCACCCTGGACCCCGGATTCCCCACATGGGGGACCATGCTGCGCGAGCACGGCTACCACACCCGCTGGTTCGGCAAGTGGCACCTCACCCACCACGACAACCGCTGGATCGCCGCCAGCGGCGAACGGGCGCTCGAGCGCTACGGCTTCGCCGGAGGCGTCTATCCCTCCCCGGACGGCGGGCCGGGCCAGGGCTGGCGCACGGACCCGCTGATCGCCTCCGCCTTCCGCGACTGGTTCGCCCACGAGGGCGGAGCCGAGCCGTGGTGCACGACCGTCTCGTTCGTCAACCCCCACGACATCGCCTGGTGGTACAGGTGGAGCGACCGCGTGCCGGCCGAGGCCGGCGCCCCGCGCACCGTCCTACGCCTGCCGCCGAACTACGAGACGCCGGAACTGCTGAGCGAGCGTCACAAGCCGCGCCTGCAGCACTCCTTCCAGGAGACCGCCGCCGCGTCGTTCGGGCCGGTGCCGTTCAACGGCCCGGAATCCGAACGCGAGTGGCTGGCGTTCCTCGACCTCTACACCAAGCTCCAGCGTGAGGTGGACCATCACATCGGCCACGTGCTGCACACGCTCCAGAGTCGGCCCAAGGTGGCGGCGAACACGGTGATCGTGTTCACCTCCGACCACGGCGAGTACGGCGCCTCGCACGGCCTGCGCGGCAAGGGCGCCAGCGCCTACGAGGAGGCCATCCGCGTGCCGCTGATCGTCAAGGACCCGCGCGCGGTGCTCACCAGCGCCACCGCGCAGCCGCGCACGCAGCTCAGCTCCAGCGTGGATGTGGCTCCGCTGCTGCTGACCATCGCCACCGGCTCCGCGGACTGGCGGCGCGAGTCGCACTACTCGCACATCGCCCACCGCCTCGACCTGGCGAAGATCCTCGCCGACCCGAGCGCCGCGGGGCGCGAATTCGTCCTGCACGCGACCGACGAGGTCGTCACCGAGTTCGCCACCGCGCCCTATGCGGCCGATGCGCCGCTGCACATCGTCGCCATGCGCACCGCCGGCGCCAAGTACGCCACCTACTCCCATTGGCCCGAAGAAGGCATCGCGCCGCTGTCAGCGGGCGAGGAAGACGAGCTCTACGACTACAGCAACCAGAGCGGCCGGCTGGAGCTGCACAACAGCGCCGGGGAAAGCGCGATCGAGGCCGAACTGCGAGCGCAGCTGCAGCGCGCCTTCCACCAGGAGCTGCGCGGCCCGCTGCCACCGCGGCTGGGCGGAGCGCACGCGCGCGGGTTCGCCGACTTCTTCTCCACCGCCAGGCGCGCCGTCGAGAGCGCGGCCGCACGGCGCAAGCTCCGCGAGGAACGCGAACTGGGGCCGATCGAACGCGCGCAGGGGCCGCGGGCGCGTGGCAACCTCGGCCCTAGGACCTCGCCGCGCTCGACGCGCCGATGACCGCGCCCGAACCGTCGAGCGCCTGAACCTCCACGTAGCGTCCCGCCGCCGCGGCCGGCAGCGAGATGGCGGTCTCAAAGCCCGAGGTGGGAGCGATGCTCACGGGATTCAGCGCCGCGGGCGAGGGGCCCGCAAGCACGCGCCAGGAGGCCACCTCGGTCGCCCCGTTCCAGCTGGCATACGCGACCGGTGAGCCGTGAGCGCCCGCCGCGCGCCCCACGGCCAGCGCCGGTCTGCCCGTGGGGCGTCCCGTCCACGCCAGGCGGTAGGCGCGGTAGGACTCATACGCCGCCGGCAGGTGCGCGTCGAACAGCAGCTGGCCGGCGGGGCTGAATTCGGACAGGTAGGGGACCTCCCCCCAGCCCACCATCCAGTCGCCGTCCGCCAGCGCCTGGACGTTGCCCTGGCTGCCCGCCACCAGCGGAGTGGAATGCTGGCGTGAGCCCACCAGCGTCGCCGTCATGCGCTGCGGGTCCAGCCTGACGTCGATTGCGCGCGACTGCGGGTGCTCGACCGGAGTGGCGCCGTTGTCGAAGAACGTGAGCGTCCCATCCGGCTGCCAGCGCGCGTCGTGCTGCCACGCCGTGCGCGTGCCGGGCCCCATCGCAAAGCTGCTGCGCTTGCCGCCCAGGCGCCAGCGCACCTTCCCAGTCAGCGGATCCACGTCGTATGCCGCCCACGTGTTGCGGGCATCCACCATCAGATCCCCGCCCTGCTGGACGTCGATTGAGTTGATGTGGAAGAAGTCAAACGGCGTGAGCTGGCTGGAGCGCCGGGCGGAGGCATAGGACTCGGCCAGCGCCACGTGGTCGAGGCTGTGCCACTCGTACATCACCAGGCCCGTCTTCACGTCGATCTCCTGCAGCAGCGTGTCCGCCACCGCCGCGTCGCGCGGTCCGCCGACCGATGACAGGTCGCAGTCGATCGCGTCGTAGACCGTGATCAGGGCGCTGCCCTGCGGGGTGATCTGGAATTCGTGCAGATCCGGCTGGTAGCCGTTGCCGGCGCGCAGGATCGCCACGTCCTGGTAGGAGCTGCTGGCGATCACCAGGCCCGCCCTGCTGCTGCCGGCGGAGACGAGCGGGTCCTGCCACCAGGTGAGCACGGGCTTGCCTTCGTAGAGCTGCGCGCGGAAGTCCGCCGCGCGCGCGCCCTGGGCCAACGGCTTGAACCACACGAGCGCGCCGCGTTCGTCGAGGATCATCGGCCCGTACTGCCCCGGCCCGGAGTACGGGGCCAGGAACAGGTCGCCCGGCGTCGTGCCGGGCAGGTGCGCGGTCACGGTCACCGTCGGCGGCTTCAGGTCCGGGCGGGAGCGAAAGCTCTGGTGGTAGCGCGGGTTGGGCGGGCGCTGAGAGCTGCCGCCCGCGGTGGCCGCGCGGTCGCGTACCGCCACCGTGAAACTCCAGCCGAACGGGATCGCCTGGGCGCCGCTGTGCAGCACGCCGTGGACGCTCACCAGCTCGCCTTCGGCGAACGGCCGCGTGGGCAGGAAGCTGGCGCCGTTCCCCTGCGAGTACGCCGCCAGCCTGCCCGTGTGCGGGCCGGTGCGCGAGCCCTGCACGGTGAGGTTTGACAGGGCGCCCGCTGCCGGCCCGAGCAGGCTGATCTGGGTGGCCGGGGAGGCGTCTCTGCTCTCTGGCGCCGGCGAGACCGTCAGCAGCGAGCCCGCCAGGGCCGCCGAGACGTCCAGGCGCGGGGGCGTGCAGCGCGTCGGGGTGCCGTGCGCCGCGGAGACCGCGCGCGCGGACCTCACCGCCACCGCCGCCCGCACGGGCTGCACCCGCTGCACGGGTCGAGCGGATGACGGTGACGCCACCCCAATCACCCCGGCTGCTCCCGCCAGCGAGGCCAACCCGGCCAACAGCACGCGCACGCGGAGCGCCGTCCCCTCAGGCCCTGACCGTGGGGGAGACCGCCAGCACCGCGCCCGCGCCGTCGAGCGCCTGGACGGCGACGTAGCGGCCCGTGGTGAGCGCCGACACCGTGGTCTGAAAGCCGCTCCTGGCGGTCGTCATGACCGGTGCGAGCGCGCTCGGCGAGGCGCCCGCGAGCACCCGCCAGGAGGCGACGTCGGTGGCCCCGTTCCAGCTCGCCGAGACAGCCAGCGCGCCGGAGCCGCTCGCCTTGGCCACCACCGAGGGGGCACTCTTGGGCTGCCCGCTCCACGGCGATTGGAAGGTCTTGAAGCTCTGGACGTCCTTGCCGAGAGTGGCGTCCAGGAGCACGTGACCAGAGGCATCGAGCTCGGTGAAGTTCGGCAGCCGTCCGTAGCCCAGCAGCCAGTTCCCCCCGGGCAGGCTCAGGGCGTTGCCCTGGCTTTCGGCGAGCAGCGTCTTGGTTGGGTTCACGAACTGCTTGACGAGGCTCACGGTGTGTCCGGCGGTGTCCGGCGCCAGCAGCAGGCCCCGCGACTGCTTCTCCTTGGGCGGATCCGAGCCGTTGTCGAAGACCGAGATCAGCCCGTCCGGCTGGAACTCGGCGTCGTGCTGCCAGTAGAAGCGCGTGCCTGCGCCAAGCTTGAAGCTGCTGCGAGCGCCCCCGAGACGCCAGCGCACGCCGCCAGTGCGGATATCCACGTCATACACCGTCCAGGTGTTGCGCACCGAGACCAGCACGTCGCCGGCGGAGCCCGGATCGGCCGAATTGAGGTGCGCGTAGTCCCACGGATAGCTGCGCGGCACCGGATTGTTGGAGTCGCCGAGCGGGATGTGTCCCAAGGTGTGCCACTCCCACATCACCAGCCCGGTCTTGATGTCGATCTCCTGCACGACCGAATCCGTGAGGATGCCGTTGGCGGGTCCATGCACCCCCGACAGGTTCATGTGAACCGGGTCGAACACGTCGATCCAGGCTGTGCCCTGCGGTGTGATCCGGACCTCGTGCAGGTCTGCGTGGTAGCCGTTGCCGGCCCGGATCGTGGCCACGCGCCGATAGGAGCTGTCGTACAGCACGTCTTCGCCCTGGCCGAAGCCAACCTGGAGGATCCGCCCCTGCCACCAGCTCAGCACCGGCTTGCGCCGATACTGCTGTACCCCGAAGTTCGTCGCCTGCAGCCCGGCCGCCAGCGGATGGAACCACACCAGGCTGCCGCCCTGATCGACGATCATCGGCCCCGGCGATCCCTGGCCCTGGTAGGGAGCGAGGAAGAAGTAGCCGGGGCTCGCACCGGGCCTTGCCGGTGTCGTGACACGCACCGTCGAGGGCGTCAGCGTCGGCGCCGAGCTGTAGTGCTGCACCGCGTGGGGATCGCCCGGGCTGATCGGGAACTCCTGCTGGCTGACCGTTGCCTGATCGGCGATCGTGAAGCTCGTCCGCGCCTTGCCCGTGGTGGCGCCCACGGCGACCGTGGCGCTGACGCTCACGTGCTCGCCCGCCGAGAACGGGTGCGCGGGGATGAAGCTCGCGCCGGTCACAGTCGAGTAGGCGCGCAGCACGCCCGCGTGGGCGCCGCTGTGCGAGCCCACCACGCTCACGTTGCTCACCTTGGTCTCAAGCGCGCCAAGAAAGCTGATCTGGGTGCTCGGCGAGGCGTCCGGCGTGCCCGGCTGGGGCGAGACCGCCACCGGGTTGGCGGCAGCCGCCAGCGCCGAGTCCTGAGAGGCCGGCGGCGCGGGGCTGGCCGAGGAGGAACCGCCGCAGGCGCCCACCGCGATCGCGCTCGCCGCGCACGCCAGCGGAAGGGACAGCAGGCGCGAGGAGATGATCTTCAGCTTCGTCACGACGATGAGCCTACAGTCCGTGAGAATGGCCGGGAAGCTCCGATCACCCGTCCATTGGCACTGAGCGCCTCGACCTTGAAGCTCTTGTAGCTCTCGGTCTCGGGCAGGGGGATCGCCGTCTCGAAACCGGACTTGGTGGTGGTCTTCACGACGGCCAGCCGACCGGCGCCGAGTCCGGCCAGGACCCTCCAGGAGACGACCTGGGTGGCTCCGTTCCAGCTCGCGTAGACCGTGGTCTTGCCGTCAGTCCGGCGGGCGACCCCGATGGGCAGGGAGAGCGGCAAGCCTTCCCACTGCTCCAACGTCGCCCGGTAGGTGAGGTTGGGTCCCGGCAGTTCCGCCTCGAACAGCAGCCGACCGGATCGACTGTACTCGGAGAAGTAGGGTTCCGATCCCCAGCCGACGAACACGTTGCCGTTCGCCAGCGGCTGTGTGTCGCCCATGTAGGCCGCGTCGAAGTCCCGCCCACGGGTGAACTGGGCCGCGAGCGTGGCCGTGCGCGCCTGGTGGTCGAGCCTGAGCACGAGCGCTCGCGACGGCCCCGTCGGGTCGACGTAGGTGCCCCCACCGGTCAGCTGGCAGCAGTGATCGTCATACAGGCTGACCGTCGAGTCGGGCTGCAGCCTGACATCGTGCTGCCACTCGAAGGCGGCGCCCGGGCCGAGCTTGAAGCTCGAGCGCTTGCCGCCGAGCGTCCACTCGATCCTGCCGGTGGCGATGTCGACCATGTAGGCGCCCCACGTGTCGCGCATGGAGACGAGGAGCTTTCCGTTGCCGGGCAGGTCTATCGAGTTGACGTGGTAGGCGTCCCACGGAAACCCGTTGGTCGGCAGCGAGGCCTGCGACTCGCCCAGCGGGATGTGATCGAGCGCGTCCCAGTTTCGAAGGAGCTTGCCGGTCTTGATGTTGTACTCCTGCACGGCCGAGTCGATCAGCGCGCCGTTGTACGCGCCGCCGTACTTGGAGAGGTTCATCTCGATGTTCTTGTTGGCCGTCACCCACGCGACATCTCCCCTGATCGCAAGCTCGTGGAGGGTGAGAACCCAGCCGCTCGTCGCCTTCAGCCTCGCGACCGTCTGGTAGTGCTGGTTGACCACGACGTATTCGCCGCTTTCGGTCGCACCGGTGTTCGTCACGGCGCCCTGCCACCAGGCGAGAGCCGGCTTGCCCTCGTAATGCTGCAGGCTGAGGTTGGCGGCAACGAGCTCTTCCTGCACAGGCTGAAACCAGACCGGCTGCAGGCGGCGGTCGAGAATCAGCGGCCCGCTCTGGCCGACTATCGGCGGTTCGTTCAGGTCGTAGAGGTTCGCGGTGAAGATGTAGCCCGGCGCCAGCTCCCGGGCGGGTACGCTGACGTTGCTGCGGATCCCGGGCGGGTGCAGCGACGGCGCGGTGAGGAAGCTGTAGGCGCCGCTGGTGGTGTACCTGCCGATGCGAGCGCCGTGAGAGCCCGCGAACGCGACGGTGAGCGCGACGAAGACCGCGAGGACGGCGCCGACAGCGAGCGCAAGGCGCCGGGCTGCGGCTCCCAGCGCGGCGTCGGGCCTGGGCAGCGAGGTGAACGTCATGACCGCCGCCGCGGCGGCCAGGCCGGCGCCGAGCAGGTAGGCGAGCCGAAAGCCGTGTGTCAGCGCCTGCGCCACCTGTTGGCCCGAGCCGATCAGATGGGTGGTGCGCTGGGTCGCGAGCGTGATCAGGAGCGCGAGCCCGAGGCCACCGCCCACCTGGCGCGACGTGTTGACGAGGCCCGACGCGAGCCCGGTCTGTCCCTCCTTGGCGCCCTGGGTGGCGACGATCGTCGAGGGAACGATCGACATCGCGATCCCCGCGGCCGTGAGCAGCCCGGGGATCATGACGTACACGATCGCGCTGCCGCCGGCTTCGATCCTCGTGAACAGCAGCAGTCCGCCGGTCAGCATGATCAGCCCACCGCCGAGCACCGGGCGCACGCCGAACTCGCTCACCAGCCTGCCGGCACGCGAGGCGACGAGCATGATCGTCAGGGTCATCGGCAGGAATATGAGCCCGGTGTGAAGCGGCGAGAGGCCCAGGACCTGCTGTAGGTAGAGGGAGCTCACGAACCACATCGGGAACAGCGCCGCGCTGAACAGCAGGACGATGGTGTTCGCGGCTCGCAGCACCTTGGTCAACTCTTTGAAGGGGATCAGCGGCGCGGACGCGACGCGCGTCTCGATCACGCCGAACGCCGCGAGCAGGGCCACGCCGAGGGCGATTGGGCCGAGCGCGGCAAGCGTGTCCCAGCCCTTGAGGCCTGCTTCCACGACCCCGAACACCAGCACCATCTGACCGACCGTCAACGTCAACGCACCGGCGAGGTCGAAGCTGGACCCATCCCTCGCCCTGCGGCGCTCGGCCACGACCGCGTATGCCACCAGCGCGACCGCGACCGCTATCGGGGGGTTGATCAGCAGGATCCAGCGCCAGCTGAGCACTTCGGTGATGACGCCTCCCAGCAGCACTCCAGCTGCGCCACCGAGCCCGTTCATCGCCGCCCACGTGGCGATCGCACGGTGGAGCTTGGGGCCCGGCGGAAACGATGCGGTGATGATCGCCAGGGAGCACGCCGCCATCAGGGCGCCGGCGAGGCCCTGCACGGCACGAGCGCCGATCAGCACCTCCTGGCCGGGTGCGGCGCCACCGGCCAGCGACGTGAGCGCGAACAGGACCAGCGCGACGACGAACGTGCGGCGCTGCCCGAAGTGGTCGGCCGCCCGGCCGCCGAGCATCAGGAAGCCCGCGAACGTAATCACATACGCGTCGACGACCCACTGCAGGTCGGGCGATGAGAAGCCGAGGTCCGACTGGATCGAGGGCAGCGCGACGTTGACGATGCTGAGGTCGAGGATGACCATGAACTGGGCCACGCAGCAGACGGCCAGCAACCACGGCGAATACGAGCCCTGCTTGCTCTCGCCCGAAGGCGTCTGCGCAACCCCCGGGCTCGCCGCCGCCTCGACGCTCATGCCGGCCTCTTGAACTGCGATTTGTGCCGCGAACGCCTGGTAGGGTGGCTGGCCGAGCCCTCGAGCGACCAATGGAGCCCGGCCCATGAAGAGAACACCACTGACCGCCATGCTAACGCTAGCCGCCGTCCTGGCGAGCACCTCGGCCGTGGCGGGCTGCGGCGGCAAATCGGGGAGCTCCACAGCGAAGCCGGCGACGAGCAGCAACCCCACGACCACCCCGGCCACGACGAAGCACAAGTCCAAACCGGCCTACTGAACTGCCGGTCCTCGCGCCCACCGGATCGCGCATCTGCCGGCTCCGTCAGGAGCGCCCTCATCCCGTCTGCCGGGAGCTCGGGAGCGAGGCCGCGTAGCTGATCACCTGGACCGTCCGCGAGGTGCCGAGCACGTGGCCGGCTGAGTCGAGCGCCTGCACCGCCACGTAGGCGTGCTTCTCAGGCAGGGTCGTCGAGCTCTCGAAGCCAGCCGCTCGGATCGTGGTCTGCGCGGCCAGCGATCCGGGGCGCTTCCCCGCGAGCACGCGCCAGGAAGCCACCTCGGTCGCGCCGTTCCAGCTCGCGTGGACGATCGTCTCTTCGCCCGTGTCGTTCAGGCTGGCGAGGATCGCGGGCGGGCTCAGCGGGCGGCCGCTCCAGGGGAAGCGGAAGGCGCGGTAGAAGGACATGTCGAACGGCTGATGGGCGTCGAAGAGCAGCGAGCCGTCTCTGGCGAACTCGCTGATCACGGGCACCCCGCCGTAGCCCACGAGGGTGTTGCCGTCCGCGAGCGTCTGCATGTTGCCCTGGCTCGCGGCGAGCAGCGGCGGGTCGCGGTGGGTAAGGACGGAGGCGAGGCGCGCTTGACGGGCCTTGAGGTCGAGCTTGATCCGCACGGCACGCGACTGGTGGTGGATCGGCGGGTTCGAGCCATCGTCGAAGAAGGTGAGCTCCCCGTCCGGGAGCACGCGGCCGTCGTGTTGCCACGCCATTCTCGTGCCCGGCCCCATCTTGAAGGAGCTCTTGTTGCCGCCGAGGCGCCAGAGGACCTTGCCGGTGCCACCGTCCAGTTGATAGCCGGCCCAGGTGCTGCGCGCCGTGATGAGGATCTTGCCGTCCGGCTCGGGATCGATCGAGTTGAGGTGGAAGTAGTCCCAGGGTGTCGCGTCCGTCGGCACTTGCACTTCGGACTCGGAGGCGCCGATGTGGTCGAGGCTGTGCCATTCCCAGCGCACGAGGCCCGTCCTCATGTCGATCATCTGGATCGCCGTGTCGACGATCGCCCCGCCCGGTGCTCCCTTGATCGGCGTGAGGTCGCAGCGGACCGGGTTGTACGCCGTGATGTAAGCGATGTCGTGGGGGGCGATCTGGAAGTCGTGCAGGTCCGCCTTCAGGCCGTTGCCGCCGGCGATCCTCGCGACCGTCTGGTAGTTGGGGCTCATGACGATGTCCTCCCCCTGACCGAAGCCCAGCGCGAGCACACGCCCCTTCCACCACGTCAGGTCGCGCTGACCTTCATATGTCTGCTCGCTCAGGTTCTCCGCCGCTTCGCCCCCCGCCAGCTTCTCGAACCAGACGAGTCGGCCGTCCGGCGTGTAGATCAGCGGCCCGTACTGGCCCGGGCCGGGGCCGTTGGTGGTGAGGATGTCGCCGGCCGCGGGATCGCGATCCGGCACGGTGACGCTCATGATCGGCGCCTGGACGCCCGGCAGGGTGTAGAGGCTCTGGTAGTCGGCGGGCGCCGCCGGCGGGTTGGGGAACCCCGGAACGGTTGCCGTCGGATACGGGGTATCGACACGAAAGCCGAAGGTGATTCGCCTGCCGCCTTTGCCTGAGCCGATCACGGCCCGCACGAGGACCCGCTCGCCGGGATCGAACGACTTGTCGGGCACAAAGCTGCCGCCGTCGTCCTGGGAGTACCTGTGCACGTGACCGTGGTGAGCGCCGGATCTGGAGCCGATGACCGAGACTTCCCGGACGTTCGTGACGCTTTTGCCGAGGAAGCTGATCTGAGTGTCTGGGTTGGCCGTGTCCGTCTCCGGCCCGGGCGAGACGTCGATGCCGGTGCCGGGCAGGCTCGCGCTGCGTTCGAGCGTCGCCGGCAGGCAAGAGGGCGAGCTCCCGCTCGGTGTGAGCGTCGCGCGCGAGCCAAACAAGCCGAGGCTGGGGGAGCCGAGCACGATCGCGGCGACGATCCATGCGAGCACCGCGACCAGCAGGACGATGTATCCGTTCCTTCTCATATGAGCTCGGAGGCCCACCGGCAGGACGCACCGGCGCTGAGGCCGACGGCCGACCGTCGAGCGATCCCCGCCTCACCTGCAACCCCCCGGGTCCATGCGGAGTCCGTGCAGGCAGAGAATATCGGGGAACCCCGCCGGCCCGGGCCAGTTTGCTGGCATTGCGCGCATCCTTACCCAGTTCTTAGCGCCCCCGGAGCGCGTGAATTGGAAGCGGCCCGCGGGGCGCTGCTGATGACGTACGCTCTGAGTCGGTGCCCGTCAGGCGATCTCTTCCACTGGTTGCAACCGCCGCCCTGGCCGCTGTCGCGCTGTCGCCCGCGCGCGCGGCCGCGAGCAGCGCGGACGTGGCGAGCACGAAGGCCTACATCCAGGCCAACTACGCGCTCGTGCAGGCGGCGAGGTCACATCTGAGCGCCGCCGAAGACGCTCCGCGGCGGGTCCTCGCCCAGGTCCGGCGCGAATGCCCCATGGCGGCGGCCGAATCGCCCCAGAACGCCGACTCGACACAGATGAGCAACGAGGTCATCGGCGCGATGGTTCTGAGCGCCTACCACCTGGACCGCCCGGCGGGCGAGAGGTTCGTGCGGACGGTCAGGCGCCTGCACCTGGGCGACAGGCGCCTGGCCAACGCCGTCAGCGGCTACGCAGACAAGCTCGAGACGCTGTCCAAGCTTCCCGTGCCGAACCTGTGCGCGGACGTGAGGGCCTGGGTGGCGAGCGGCTATGAGGCGCTGCCCGCCAGCACCGCCAGCTTCGACCGGCGGTTCATGCCCGCCTGGGTCGCCATCGGGTTGCTGCCCGGAGTGCTGTCGGCATACGAGCGCTCGGAAGAGCAGGGCGTCCTCGCGCGCACCCGCGCGATCGAAGTCCAGATCACCGACGCCGAAGCCAGGGCCGTCGAAACGTGGGGAGAGATCATGAACGAGCTGGGGCTCTCGCCCTAGAGCCGCTCAGGCCACCGCCCGCAGGTGGCGATAGGGGACGCCGCGCAGCTCGCGCACGAGGGCGTCCACGATCGCCTCCTCGTCCTCCTCGCGGCCGTCGGTGACCGCGCTGATCACCGCACGCTTGCGCTCCAGCAGGGCGGAGATCGTCTCGTCGATCGTGCCCGCCGCCAGCAGGTAGTAGGCGTTGACCGCGTCCTGCTGGCCGATGCGGTGGCAGCGGTCCTCGGCCTGGTCGTGCTTGGCGGGCGTCCAGTCGAGCTCGAGGAAGACGACGTTGGAGGAGCGCGTCAGCGTGAGGCCGTGGCCGGCGGCCTCGATCGAGCAGACGATCAGCTGGTTCTCGGGGCCGTCGGGCCCCTGGAAGGACTGAAGCGCCGCGTCCCGGGCCGCGTGGCTGTCGGAGCCTAGGATGTGCAGAGCCGCGGGGAAGTGCTCGAGCACGGCCCGCTGGATCTCGCGGTGGTGGGCGAACACCACCAGCCGCTCGCCCGACGAGCAGAAGTCGTGGATCCAGGTGAGCGCCGCGTGCAGCTTCCCGCGCGCGGCCAGCACCTTGAGCGCGTTCAGCCGCACCAGGCGCTCCGCGCGCATCGCCGCGGCCACCTTCGCGTCGAGCTCGCGCAGGTCGAGCGGTTGACTGCGAAGCCAGCCCACGAGGTCGCGCTCCGCATGCCGATACTCGGGCTCGTTGTCCAGCTCGACCGGCACCACCGCGCGGGTCTTGGCGGGCAGCTGCTGGAGCACGTCCGCCTTCAGGCGGCGCACGAAGCAGCGCGCCCGCAGGTGCCAGTGCAGACGCAGGTGGGCATCGGGCCCGCGGAAGCGCTCGCCGAACTTCACGCCCGAGCCGAAGTCCTCCAGCCGCCCGAGGATGCGCAGCTGCGAGATCAGCTCCGCCGGGCGGTTGACCACGGGCGTGCCCGTGAGCGCGAGCACCAGCGCCTCGCGCGGCATCTCCGCGGAGAGACGCTGCGCGGCCTGGGTGCGCTTGGCTGCGGCGTTCTTGCAGTAGTGGGACTCGTCGAGCACGAGCGCCTGCGGGGCCAGCCTGTGCAGCTCGTCCAACCTGGGGGCCAGGATGTCGTAGTTGACGACCGTGATGTCCGCCGCGGGGATCCGCTCGCCGGCGCCGTTGCCGGACAGCGCCTGTGCGGTGCGGGCGGGAAGCCAGCGCTGCAGCTCGCGCAGCCAGTTGAGCTTGAGGCTCGCGGGGCACACCACGACCGCGGGATAGGCGCCCACCGCCTCGATCGTGGCGAGCGCCTCAATCGTCTTGCCGAGACCCTGCTCGTCCGCCAGGAACGCCCGCCGCTGGGAGAGCAGGTAGCTCACTCCCGCACGCTGGAACGGCTTGAGCTCGCCGCCGAGACCCGGGATCTCGAGCCGCGCGTCGGTTGCGCCCGACAGCTCCACCAGGCCGGCCGCGGCGGCGTGCTGCTCGCGGATCTCCTGCAGCAGCGTGAGCGCGTCCGGGTCCACCCAGACCGAGCCCGCCGCCAGGAAGCGGTCGAGCTCGGGCACGCAGAACGGGTCGGCGCGGATGGCCGCCAGCCGGGCGTGCTCGCGCCCCGCTCCGCGCCGCGGCTGAGACCGCGGCGGCAGCACCACCCGCATCCCGGCGAACCGCCCCAGCAGCGACTCGTCGTGGCCGGGGGCGAGCACGAAGCTGTCCTCCTCGTGGGCGCTGGAGCGCTCCAGAACCGCGGGCGGGGCCGCGCGGCCGGCTCGCAGCGCCGCCACGCAGCGTTTGGCCGCGGGGCTCATCCAGCCGTCGAGATGCGCCTCGATCAGTCTCCAGGAGTCGAGCGTCAACGCCACGGCCGCGCCGCCGGGGACGCTCGTCGCTCGCTCCCTGAGTGCCCGCGGCAGGCGCGCGAAGTCGCCCAGCAGCAGGAACACGGGCGCATCGCTCGGTCCCTGGACCTCGATGTTCCCGCGCCAGGTCGTCGCCCGCGCCAGCCAGGCCGAGACGCGCGGGTCGACGTCGGCGTCCTCGAGGTGGTCGAGCAGCGCGAGCAGCTGCTCGGCGTCGTGCTCGACGGCCGCCAGCCCGATCGAGCCACCGGGGGCCTCCAGCGCGCGCAGCCCCCCGTGCCCCGCGAGCACGCGGGCGACCGGCGCATGCGCGGCGGCGATCAGGATCCAGTGCTCGCCGCGGCGGTCGCGGCGGAATTCGACGTCGAAGCGCAGCCGGGAGCCGGGCTCGCCGACCGGGCGCTCGCCCGACGGGCCATCCGCGCGCCCGCCCCTGTCGAGCAGGGCGCGGCGCGCGTGGTCGCTCAGGCGCAGGCCGATCGTCGATTCCTCGCCCAGGCTCTCCAGCAGACCGGCCGCGTGGTCGTCGAGCGGAACGAGCGCCCGGCCGATCGCCGGGAGATCGCGGGCGTGCGGGTGCTCCAGCAGGGCCGCCACGGGCTCGGGCGCGGCGTCCGTGGCGAAGCTGAGCCACCAGTCCTCATCCGGGCGCGCGAGGTCCACCAGGCACTCGCCGCGCGGGCGCCTGGCCCGCCGGCTCCTGATCGCGCGGTCGAGCTCCGCGGTGACCTGCGGCTCGTGCGGAAGGCCCGCGAACAGGCGCGCGAGCGCCTCCGCCTGGTCGGGACCGAGCGGAATGCACCACGCGCGCTCGGCGGGATCCCAGCGGCGGCCGGGGATCGCGCGCAGCAGCTGGCGCAGGCCGTCGTCGTAGGGGAAGCGCAGCACCGCTTCGTCGCGGGCCAGCTCGGCTGAGAAGGGCGCGTGGGACACGAACCCAGCACGATAGGCGCGAACGGGGATGGGTTGGGGTCGCGTCATCCGGCGGCTAGGATGGGCGATGTCGAGCAACGGTCCAACCGAGGAGCGCAGAGGCGATGGCGAGCATGAGGGCGGTGCAGGTGAGCGAGGCAGGCGGCCCGTTGGAGATGGTGGAGCGCGAGGTGCCAGTCCCCGGCCGTGGCGAGGCGCTCGTGCGCGTGCAGGCCTGCGGCGTCTGCCACAGCGACTCCTTCGCCAAGGAGGGCGGCTATCCGGGCGTCAGCTATCCGCTCGTCCCCGGCCACGAGATCGCGGGCGTGATCGACGCGCTCGGCGAGGACGTGCACGGCTGGGAGGTCGGCCAGCGGGTCGGCGTCGGCTGGTTCGGAGGCAACTGCGGCCACTGCCATGCGTGCCGCCGCGGCGATCTGATCGGCTGCCAGAACATGGGCATCCCCGGGATCACCTTCGACGGCGGCTACGCCGACTATGTGCTCGTGAAGGCATCGGCGATGGCGCTGATGCCGGACGAGCTGGCGGCCGAGGAGGCCGCGCCGCTGCTTTGCGCGGGCATCACCACCTACAACGCGCTGCGCCAGAGCGGCGCGCGCGCGGGCGATCTCGTGGCGATCCTCGGCGTCGGCGGCCTCGGTCACCTCGGCGTCCAGTTCGCGGCCAAGCTCGGCTTCGACACGGTCGCGATCGCGCGCGGAGGCGAGAAGGAGGAGCTCTCGCGGCGGCTCGGCGCGCGCCACTACATCGACAGCACCGCCCAGGACCCGGCGGCCGAGCTGACCCGCCTCGGGGGCGCACGCGTGATCCTCGCCACGGTCACCAATGCCGCCGCGATGACCGCCGTCCTCGGTGGCCTCGGCCTGCGCGGCAGGCTGGTCGTGGTCGGCGCCTCGATGGAACCGATGCAGTTCCCGCCGGCGATGCTGATCGGCGGCAACAAATCGATCGCCGGGCACGCCTCCGGCAGCTCCGGGGACTCCGAGGACACGCTCGCCTTCAGCGTGCTCGCAGACGTGCGACCGATGATCGAGACGCTCCCGCTCGAGCGCGCCGCCGAGGCCTACGAGCGGATGATGAGCGGCGAGGCGCGCTTCCGGATGGTGCTGAGCACCGGCGCCTGAGGGGCGCGTGCGGCGGGCGGTCGGGGCCGAGGGACGGCGCGGCGCTCAGGCGTCGCGGTCCACCTTCGCCAGCGCCGCCGTGATCGAGCGCGTCAGCGCCGCGCGCACGATCACGGCGACCCCCGGGATCGGCGAGGCCAGCCGGATGTCGTAGACGAAGTCGGTTCCGCCTGCGG
>CABDZA010000067.1_pt1 | contig 19262 bp, 17 predicted proteins | sample 3132091 | NCBI WGS metagenome assembly CABDZA01 (sample SAMEA5534339, study PRJEB31848) | metagenome | biome: tundra; feature: field; material: soil | place: USA | collected 2013-05 | depth 0.45 m
GCAGCCGGCCCTTGGCGTTCAGCCAGCGGAAGCTGACGGCGCCGCGGTAGAAGGCTCCTCCCGTGAGGTTGGTCACCTGCTTGAGGTATCGGTAGGCCTTGACGCCGGGAGCGGACTCGCGCCATACGCCCAGTCCGGGCGCGCTGACCGTGTGGTAGAGGTCTTCGCCGGACATCCGCTCGATCACGTCGACCCGCATCTCCATGCGCGCGGTGCCGGGGATGGCGGCCATCTCGCCGGCGAACGTGGCCGAGCGCTCGGCCTGGGTGGCCGCCGTGAGGCACTGCTCGAGCGTGGCGGAGACGCTCAACCTGGCGGGCGAGCCGCTCGGAGCGGCGAGGCTGGCGCGCGCGCCTTCGATCGCCCCGGCTGCCAGCGCGAGGCTGCAGAGCACGAGCAGCCCCAGGACGCGGCTCAGCGGGCGCCGGCCGAACGGCCGCCGGGGGGTTGACTTGGGGGACGTCGTGTTGATCACATCCTCCTAACACTCCAGATCGGCGCAGGTTTCGCGCCCGCGCGTTTCTCTCTGGCCTCGCGGAGGCGCTCAGGTCACCTGGTAGAGCGGTCCGTCGCCGCCCTCGGGCGTGGTCAGGCGCCCTCCCTTGGCGGTGATCGCGCCGCACTGCACGCAGTTGGTGTAGTTGACGATCACGTCCACCTCGCCATGCTCGGGGGCGTCGTCGGGGATCTCGTACACCCCGGCGGGGCACATCCAGCGCCAGGTCTCGGCGATCTCCCGCGGGACGTGTCTTTGAACGCGGATGTGGTTGGGGGCGTCATCGCGCGTGGCGTTGCCGGTGATGAACACCGAGGAGAGCTTGTCGAAGGTGTATTTCCCGTCGGGCTTTGGATAGTTCTCCTTGGTCTTGCCGATGAACATCGGCTTGGCGTCGTTGCGGTGCCACGACCAGCGCCCGCCCGGGAAGCGGCCCTTGGTGCCCAACATCAGGTTGACCAGCGGAGCGCCCCGGATGAAGCCTTTCTGGAAGGGCTGACGGGTGTTGCGGACCTCGTAGAGCTCTTTGCCCACGACCGAGTCCTCGATCGCCTGCTCGTAGGACTCGAACGAGGACTCGCCGCGCACGAGCGCCGCGTAGATCGACTCGGCGGCAAGCTTGCCCGACATCACGCTGTGGTGGACGCCCTTCAGCGCGACCGTGTCGACCATCCCGCCCGCATCCCCGACGAGCAACGCGCCGGGCATCGAGAGCTTGGGCATCGACCAGTAGCCGCCGCCGGGCAGCGCCTTGGCGCCCCAGGCGACGCGCTCGCCGCCCTCGAGGATGCCCTTGACGAGCGGGTGCATCTTGAACTGCTGCAGCAGGTCGTGCGCGGAGGTGGTCGCGTCTGCGTACTCGAGGTCGATGACGAAGCCGATGCTGACGAGGTCATCGCCGCTCTTCTCGTCCTTCATCGGGTAGATCCAGGTGCCGCCGACGTGCCCGTACTTGGCCGACAGCTTCAGCGGCCACGGACCGAGCGTGTGAATCACCCGGTCCAGCGCCTTGGGGACCTTCCAGACCTCCTTGACGCCGAGCTCCCACACCTGCGGCTCGCGCCCGTCCGCGAGGTCGAACTCCTTGATGGCCGCGCCGGTGATGTGGCCCCAGCAGCCCTCGGCGAGCACGGTGGCATGCGCCTTGATGTCGGTGCCGGGCTCGAAGTTGCCGAGCGGCTCGCCGTCCTTGCCGCGGCCCTTATCGCCGGAGCGCACCCCGACCACCCGACCGTCCTGCACGATCATCTGCGTGGCGGAGGTCTCGGTCAGGATGTAGGCGCCGGCCTCCTCGGCCTGGCGCTGCTGGAAGCGCGCCATCGCGGAGACGGAGATGACCTCGTTGCCGTGATTCTTGAAGTTCGGCGGCGTGGGGATGCGCAGTCTCCTCTTGGCGCTGGGCAGCACGTAGACCGCCTCCTTGGAGACCTCGCCGTAGGCGAAGCCCTCCTTGCGCCAGTCCTCGCGGCTCATCTCCGGGAACAGCTCCTGCAGCGGGCCGGGGCGCATGACCGCGCCGGAGAGGTTGTGCCCGCCGCAGGTCTTGGCCTTCTCGATCACGGCGACGGGGACTTCGCCCAGTCGCTCCATCGTCTCGGGGTCCTCGGCCAGCAGCTGCAGCAGGCGGTTGGCGCACGCCAGTCCGGCGGTGCCGCCGCCGACGATCGCCACGCCGACCTCGATCAGCTCGTCCTCGGGATCGAGGCCGCGCTTGATGAACTCCTTGCGCGAGTCGACCGGTGGCGGGAAGGCCGCGGGTGCGACCTTCCCGTTGCTGGAGGCGCCGTGGCCGGACACCTCAGCTGCCCTTCTTTGCCTTCACAGCCTCTGTGAGCTTGGGAAGGATCTTGTTGAGGTCGCCGACCACGCCGAGGTCGGAGAATTCGAAGATCGGCGCGTTGGCGTCCTTGTTGATCGCGACGATGTTCTCCGAGCCCTGCATGCCCACCTTGTGCTGGATGGCACCCGAGATGCCGGCCGCCAGGTACAGCTTCGGAGCGACGGTCTTGCCCGTCTGGCCGATCTGGGCGGCGTAGGGATACCAGCCCGCGTCCACAACCGCGCGGGTGGCCGCCACGGCGCTGTTGCCGCCGAACGCCCCCGCGAGCTGCTCGCACAGCTCGAAGCCCTCGGCCTTGCCGAGACCGCGGCCGCCGGCGATCAGGATGCTCGCGCCCTCGATGTCCACGTCCACTCCGCGCTGTTCGCCGCGCGTGAGCATCGTGGCCTGCGAGGCGTGCGGGCTCAGCTCGAAGCTGAGCTGCTCGACGGGCGCCGCGCCAGCGGCGGTCTCCTTGATCTCGAACGCGTTCAAGCGCCCGATGATGATGCCCACCTCCGAGCGGTATCTGATCTCCGAGATGGCCGAATCGCCGAGGATCGGGCGCTCGGCGATCAGCTCGCCGCCCTCTGCCCGCACCGCGGTGACCTCCATCGCCACACCGGCGCCGAGACGACCGGCCAGACCGGCGCCGATCTCGAAGCCGAGCAGGCCGCCGCCGAACAGCGCGTATGAGTAGCCGCCGTCGGCGATCGCCTTGGCCATCGCGTCGACCAGCGGCTGCGCGAGGCCCTCGGGGCCCTCGGCCACGAGCACCTTCTTGGCGCCGTAGTTGCCGAGCGAGGCCGCCAGCTCGTGCGGGACGTTCTCGCCGAGCAGGATCGCGTGAGCCTCGCCGCCGAGCTCGGCGGCGAGCTTGGCGCCCTCTGAGACGGCGCCTAGTGAGTTCTTGTTGATCGCACCGTCGTAGTGCAGCGCGTAAACCAGGATGTTGGCCATGTCAGTTCAGCGTCTCCTTAGATGAGCTTGCGCTCGTCGAGCCAGGCGATGATCTTCTCGACCGTCTCGCCGGTGTCCTCGTCCTCGATGATCTCGCCGGCGGCCTTCGCGGGCGGCGCCTTGGCCGCGACCCACTGGGCTGCGGAGTTCTCGCCACCGACCTTGGCGCTGTCAATTCCCGCGTCGGCTGCGGTGATGCTGTCGAGCGGCTTCTTCTTGGCGCCCATGATCGCCTTCAGCGACGGGTAGCGCGGCTCGTTGATGGCGTCGCCCACGGAGATCACCGCGGGCAGCTTGATCTGCACGGTGTCATAGCCGTACTCGGCCTGGCGCTCGCAGCGCAGGGCGTCGGACTCGACGTCCATCTTGATCACCTGCGTCAGCGAGGGCATGCCGAGGTACTCGGCCACCACGGCGCCGATCGTGTAGCACTCGCCGTCGTCTGACTGCTGGCCCAACAGCACCAGGTCCGGGCTCTCGCGCTGGAGGGTCTTGGCGAGCGCGTAGCCGGTCGCCGCCACGTCGGAGCCCGCCACGGCGGGGTCGCTGAGGTGGACGGAGCGGTCCGCTCCGAGCGAGACGGCCTTGTGCAGCGCGCGCACGGCGCTGTCGGGGCCCATGGTCACGGCGACGATCTCCTCGACCGGAATCGCGCCGCCCTCCTTGATCTGCATCGCAGCCTCGATGGCGTGCGTGTCATACGGGTTGAGGTTCTTCTCCCCGCTGCGGTCCATGCGCCCCGTCGAGGGGTCGATCCTCTTCTCGACGGCGGCGTCTGGAACCTCCTTCACCAGGACGCATATCTTCATCTCTTTGAGCTTCTCCTTGGGGTCTGTTGGGTGCGATCCTACCGCTTCGAGCGGTTGACTGACGAGTCAATCAGCTACTTGATGCGCGCTCGCTCGCCGGTGGCGCCGCGAATGAAATCCACGATCGCCTGCGTGGGCGCGCCCGGCGTGAACACCTCGGCCACCCCGAGCCTCTTCAGGTCGGGGATGTCCTCGGCGGGGATCGTGCCGCCCACGGTGATCACCACGTCGTCGATCCCCTGCTCGCGCAGCAGCTCGACCACGCGCGGCACCAACGTCATGTGGGCGCCTGAGAGGATCGACAGGCCGACCGCGTCGGCGTCCTCCTGGATGACCGTCTCGACGATCTGCTCGGGCGTCTGGTGCAGGCCGGTGTAGATGACCTCCATGCCGGCGTCGCGCAGCGCTCGCGCGATGATCTTCGCGCCGCGGTCGTGCCCGTCCAGGCCCGGCTTGGCCACGACGACGCGGATCTTGCTCTTGGTGGTTGCGGCTGTGGGCGCCATCAGCGAGACACGCTCTCCCGATCGTTTGGCCTGGCTCTCGCCGGCATGCGCCCTCGGGCGCCGAGCCGGCCGTGGTGGATTGCAGTGTGAACGGCGGTGCTACCGACTGCGAACACGAACATTATGCGCTCGCCGCCGCGCGGCGCCTGCACCCCGGTCGAGCGCGATCCTCCCGACCGAGGCCGCGGCCGTCCCGGCGCCGAGCGCGGCCAGCACCTTCAGCCGTCGGCCGAGGCGATCGAGCTCCACCACCTCCCAGCCCTCCTGGGCGGCGATCCGCCTGAGCACCGCGTCCGGGTTGACGACCACGGCGTGGCGCACCGCGCGCAGCATCGGCAGGTCGGACTCGGAGTCCGAGTAGGCAAACGAGGCGCCGAGCTCGATGCGCTCCCGCTCGGCCAGCTCGCGCATCGAGAGCACCTTGCCCTCGCGGTAGTTGAACGGGCCGGCGGGCCTGCCCGTGTAGCGCCCGTCCACGATCTCCGAGCGCGAGCCGAGGCCGCCGTCGAAGGCGAGCACGTGCGCGAGCAGGTCCGCCATCTCCTGCGAGGCGGCCGTCAGGATGTAGACGGGCAGCCCGGCATCCTGGTGGGCGTAGGCGCGTTCGAGCATCTGCGGGTACAGCCGCGGCAGCACGCCCGCGAGCACGCGCGGGGACAGGCGCTCCAGGTCGCGCACGCGCACCCCGGCGATCATCTCCCCCACCCGCTTGCGCACGTCATCGGCGCGATCGTCGGTCGAGCCGTGCAGGCGAAAGCGCACGTTTTCATACACGTCGCGCACGAGCCGGGTACGGGAGATCATTCCCGTCTCATAGGCGGCGCGGGCGAAGAAGATGCCCGAGGACCCCGCCATCAGGGTCTTGTCCAGGTCGAAGAATGCGGCACCACGCGGCCGACCGGGCGGGGACCCGCCGGCGCCGTTTGCGCGCTCGTCCACTAGACCTTGAGGATCACCGCGTCGCCCTGCCCGCCACCCGAGCAGATCGCCGCGCAGCCGAGGCCGCCGCCGCGGCGGCGCAGCTCGAACACGAGGGTGCCGAGGATCCGTGCCCCGGAGGCGCCGATCGGGTGTCCGAGGGCGACCGCGCCGCCGTTCACGTTGACGCGGTCCTCATCGATGCCGAGGATGCGGATGGAGTTCAGCGTGACCGAGGCGAACGCCTCGTTGATCTCCCACACGTCGATGTCGCCCGGCTGCAGGCCGGCCTTCTCCAGTGCCTTCTTGGCGGCGCTCGCGGGGGTGGTGGCGAGGTAGGCGAAGTCGTTGGCGCTCTGGGCGTGTGTGACGATCTCGGCCAGCGCCTCCTTGCCGTTGGCGCTCGCCCACTCCTCGGAGGAGAGCACCAGCGCGCCGCCGGCGTCGTTGACTCCTGGGGAGTTGCCGGCCGTGTGCGAGCCCTCCTTGCTCACCAGTCCCGGCAGCGCCGCCAGGCGCTCCAGCGAGGTGTCCCGGCGCGGGCCCTCGTCGATCTCCACGACCGTGTCGCCCTTGCGGCCCCTGACGATCACCGCCACGATCTCCTCGGAGAGCCGCCCCTCGTCGATCGCCTTCAGCGCCAGCTCGTGCGAGCGCAGCGCCCAGCGGTCCAGGTCCGCGCGCGTCATCTCGAGCTCCTCGCCGATCTCGGTGGCCTCGACGAACATCTGCTTGCCGGAGAACGGGTTGGTGAGGCCGTCGTGGACCATCGCGTCGAGCATCTTGGCGTCGCCCATGCGGTAGCCGAAGCGCGCCTGCGGCAGCAGGTAGGGAGCCTGGGACATGGACTCCATCCCAGCCCCCACGCCCACCTGCACGTCGCCGGCGCGGATCGCCTGGTCGAGGATCACCGAGGCGCGCAGCCCGGAGGCGCAGACCTTGTTGACCGTCTCCGATGAGACCTCCTTGGGGATGTGAGCCTTGATCTGGGCCTGGCGCGAGGGGATCTGGCCCTGGCCGGCCTGGAGAACCTGGCCGACGACAACGTGATCGACCTGCTCGGGCTCCACGCCGGAGCGCTCGAGCGCGGCGCTGATCGCCAGGCCGCCGAGCTCGGTGGCATCCAGCGAGGACAGGCCGCCGCCCATCTTGCCGATTGGGGTGCGCGCGGCGCCGAGGATCACTGTCTTGGGCATGGGAGCGGGTCTCTCCTGTAGGTCGGTGCGAAGGGACGGAGATCGAGAATGGTAGTGGACCGCTGCGCGCCCCCCGAGCGCCCGCCCCGGCTCGCGGGCGCCCATGTCGGATCGGCGCCGCAGCCTCCTCCGCCCAGGCGCCACAGTGGTGCGGCGCCCGCGGAGCGCCCGCGTGCAGCGTGGGGCGGCGCCCGCATGCACCGCGGGGCGGGATCGACCGCGAGCTGGATATCGTGGCGGCGATGCACGTATCCGCCATCTCCCAGCCACCCTCGGCCAGCGACGCCGACACGATCGCCCTCGGCGTGTTCGCGGGCGAGGGAGCGCCGGAGCGGTCCCCCTCCGCGCTCGGCGAGCTGCTCGCCTCGGGCGAGGCGCGCGGCTCCTTCAAGTCGCTGGCGCTGACCCACGCGGACGGCAAGCGCTGGCTGGTGGTGGGCCTGGGCGCACGCGAGGGCTTCACCGCCGAGCGCGCGCGCGTGGCGGCCTCGGTGGTCGGCGAGCGCGCCCGTGAGATCTCCACGCGCGCGCTCTGCTGGGAAGTTCCCTCCGGCAGCCCGCCGACGATCGCCGCGGCGATCGTCGAGGGCACGCTCTTGGGCGACTACGGCTTCGAGCGCCACAAGTCCGCTCCCGAGAGCGGCCAGGACCCCGTGCCGGACGCGCCTCCAAAGCACCTCGAGCGGCTGCTGCTGGCGGGCGAGGACGGCCTCGGGCCGACGGTCGCCGAGGCGACGCTGGTGGGCGAGGCGGTCAACCGCGCGCGCGACCTGCAGAACCGGCCCGGCAACGACCTGACGCCGACGGCGCTGGCCGAGTACGCGCAAGCGCTCGGCGGCGAGCTGTCGGGCCTGTCCGTGGCTGTGGAGGGGCGCGCGGGCATCCTCGCCCGCGGCATGGGCGCGTTCGCGGCGGTGGCCCAGGGCTCCGAGCAGGAGCCCGCGCTGATCACGATGCGCTACAACGGCCCACCCGCCGCTGGCGCGAGCGCCCCGACGCTGGGGTTTGTGGGCAAGGCGGTGACGTTCGACAGCGGCGGCATCTCGTTGAAGCCGGGGGCGAAGATGGCTGAGATGAAGTTCGACATGTCGGGCGGCGCGGCGGTGGTCGAGGCCGTGGCGGCGATCGCGCGCCTGCGGCTGGCAGTGAAGCTCGTGGCGGTGATCGGCGCGACGGAGAACCTGCCGAGCGGGCGCTCGGTCAAGCCGGGCGACATCGTCAGGGCCGCCAACGGCAAGACGATCGAGGTCAACAACACCGACGCGGAGGGCCGGCTGGTGCTGGCGGACTGCCTCTGCCACGCGGTCGCGGAGGGCGCCGAGCGGATCGTGGACCTGGCCACGCTGACCGGCGCGGTGATCGTCGCGCTCGGATCCACGTACGCGGGGCTGATGAGCAACGACCAGGAGCTGGCCGAGCGCCTGACCGCGGCGGGAGAGCGCAGCGGGGAGATCCTGTGGCGCCTGCCGCTGCACGAGGAGTACGACGAGCTGATCAAGGGCACCTACGGCGACCTGGACAACGCCCCCGAAGCGCGCAAGGCCGGCGCGATCGTGGGCGGCGCGTTCCTGTCGAGCTTCGTCGGCGAGGTTCCGTGGGCGCATCTCGACATCGCGGGGTCGGCCTGGGATCTCGGCCGTGCGTACGTGGGCAAGGGCGCCTCCGGCTACGGCGTGCGCCTGCTGGTCGAGCTGGCGAAGTCCTACAGCGCCTGAGGGGGGTGCGCGCGCGGCGCCTCGCCGGGACCGCCTACGGCGCCTGAGGAGGAATCGCCCGGCGGCGCGCGCGGGCGCTCACACGCTGACCGGCTCGCGCAGCCATTGCGCGACCGCCGCCCAGGCCTCGCTGCGCGGGTCGATGTGGGCCCGGTGCCCGCCCGCCTCGCCCTCGATCTCGATCAGCTCGGCCGCGCCACCGGCGGCGTCCGTCTCGCGCGCGTAGCGGCGGCTCAGCTCGACCGAGACGGTCTCGTCGAGCACCCCGTGGACCAGCAGCACGGGCAGCCCCAGGGGCACGTGCGCGAGCGGATCACCGACCGCGTAGCGCTCGGGCACGTCCCAGGGAGCGCCTCCCATCAGCGCCCGGGCGGCACCGCCGCGCCACTGCCGGTAGGCGCCCGCGAGGTGGCACACCCCAGCCTGGCTGATCGCACGCTTGAAGGTGACGGCCGGGCGGGCGCCGAGCATCTCCTCGTGGAAGTCCTCACGGCTGGCCGCCCACAGCGCCAGATGTCCCCCGGCGGAGTGCCCGAGGACGCTGACGCTGTCGAGGTCTAGCGGCTCGTCGAGCTCGGCGAGATGGTCGATGGCGCCGGCAACGTCCTCGAAGGTGGCCGGCCATCCTCCGCCCTCCTCCAGGCGGCGATACTCGATGTTCCACACCGCCCAGCCATGGCGCACGAGCTCGCCGACGAGGCCGCGCATCACGACCCTGCCGTAGCGCTTGTGCCACGAGCCGCCGTGGATCACGACCATCACCGGGTGCGGAGGAGCCCCGACGGGCAGGTGGAGATCGGCGCGCTGGGAGCGATGCGGGCCGTAGCGATGGGTGCGTCCGCGGGTCAGGAAGTCGCGGATCAGGCGCGTGCGGGTCATCGGCGTGCATCCTTCCAGACGCGACCTGTGAGAATGCCGGGCGCGATGGACTTCGACCTCTCCCCCGAGCACGAGCTGATCAGGCGCACGGTCAGGGAATTCGCCGAGGGCGAGGTCGCACCGGTGGCGGAGGAGCTCGACCGGACGAAGTCCTTCCCGTATGAGATCGTGGAGAAGCTGGGCAAGCTGAACCTGATGGGGATCCCGTTCCCGGAGGAGTACGGCGGCGGCGGCGGCGACACCCTCGCCTACGCGCTGGCGGTCGAGGAGCTCACGCGGATTGACTCCTCGGTGGCGATCACCCTGTGCGCGCACACCTCGCTTGGGACCCAGCCGCTGTACCTGTTCGGCAGCGAGGAGCAGAAGCGCGAGTGGATGCCGCGGCTGTGCTCGGGCGAGCGGCTGGGCGCGTTCGGGCTGACCGAGCCGGAGGCGGGCTCGGACGCGGGCAACACCCGCACCCGCGCGCGCCTGGTGGACGGCGAGTGGGTGATCGACGGCGCCAAGCAGTTCATCACCAACGCCGGCACGGACATCTCCGGGATCGTGTGCATCACGGCGCTCACCGGCGAGGAGGGTGTCGATCCCGCCCATCCCAAGGAGATCTCGAACATCATCGTGGCCAACGGCACTGCCGGCTACGAGCAGGGCGAGCCGTACAGGAAGATGGGCTGGAACGCCTCTGACACGCGGCCGCTGACGTTCACGGACTGCCACGTGCCCGAGCAGAGCCTGCTGGGCCCGCGCGGCGCGGGCTTCAAGCAGTTCCTGCACATCCTCGACATCGGCCGCATCGGTGTGGCGGCGATGGGCGTGGGACTGGCCCAGGGCGCGCTGGACGAGGCTCTCAGCTACGCCAAGGAGCGCCGGGCGTTCGGCAAGCCGATCTCCAAGTTCCAGGCGATCCAGGGCAAGCTGGCGGACATGTCCACGGAGATCGCAGCGGCGCGGCTACTGGTCCACAAAGCCGCGCTGGAGAAGGACGCGGGGCGCAACTTCACGCTGACGGCGGCCCAGGCGAAGCTGAAGACGGGTCGCCTGGCCGTGCGCTGCGCGGAGGAGGCCGTGCAGATTCACGGCGGCTACGGCTTCATCGAGGAGTACCCCGTATGCCGCTTCTACCGCGACGCGAAGATCCTCACGATCGGCGAGGGCACAGACGAGATCCAGCAGATGGTCATCGCCCGCGCGCTCGGCGCCTAGCGCTCCGCGTCGTCCGGCCCCTCAGCGCGGTTCGAGCACGACCAGCGGTATCTCGCGCTCGGTGCGTCGGCGATAGCTTTCATAGCCGCTGTAGACGCCGACCATCAGCTTCCACAGCCGCGCGCGCTCCTCGCCCTCGACCACGCGCGCGTGCACCTGGCGCCCCTGCGATCCGACCTGGACGGTGGTGTCGGGGTTGGCGCGCAGGTTGTGAAACCAGGCTGGGTGCCTGGGAAAGCCCCCCTTGGAGGCGACCAGGACGAGGTTCTGGCCGTCCTCGCCGTAGACGAGCGGGCTGGTGCGCGTGACCCCGCTCTTGGCGCCCACATGGTCGAGCAGCAGCACCGGCGGCGAGCCGGGGAAGCGGTGGCCGATCAGGCCGCGACTGGCGCGGTAGATGGCGGTGTGGCCCTTCATCAGCCGGCCGAGCACCGGCCAGCTGCGGTCTGCCAGGTCGAGGTAGCCCATCGCGACGGCAGCCTACTCGACGGACTGTGCGGAGCCCGCGGCGCGCTCAAGCAGGGTCGAGGCGGCGCTGGCGGGGTCCAGCCGCCGCTCGACCACCTCGTCGAGCAGGCGCTGGAACTCGGAGTCCCCGCGCAGGTCCTCCTCCAGCCGACGCCGCATGCGGGCGGTGGCGATCGCCAGCACCTCGTTGCGCAGGTTGCGACTGCGCCGCTCGGCCAGCTGGCCGGCGGAGAGGATGTGGGCACGGTGCTCCTCCAGGCTCTTGACCAGCTCCTCGATGCCGCGTCCCTGGGTGGCCTCGGTCTTGACGATCGGCACCCGCCATCTGCCGCGCACCTCCTCGGGAGAGCGGTCGAGGTTGGCCAGCGAGAGCACGCCGCGGATCTCGCGGACCATGGTGTCGGTGAGGGGATGGTCGGCCTTGTTGATCACGATCACGTCCGGGATCTCCATCACCCCGGCCTTCAGCGCCTGGATCGAGTCGCCGGATCCGGGCATCAGCACCAGCACGATCGTGTCGGCGTGGTCGATGATGTCGATCTCCGCCTGCCCGACGCCGACGGTCTCCACGAACACGTCCTGGCGACCGGCAGCGTCGAGCAGCAGCGCGGCCTGCAGCGCGGCCTCCGACAGTCCGCCCAGCGCGCCGCGGTTGGCCATCGAGCGGATGAACACGCCCTGGTCGAGGAAGTGCTCGGAGAGGCGGATGCGGTCCCCCAGCAGCGCTCCGTGGGTGAACGGCGAGGACGGATCGATCGACAGCACGCCCACCGTTCGCCCGGCCGCGCGTCGCGCCTTGGTCACCGCGCCGATCAGCGTGGACTTGCCGACGCCGGGCGGCCCGGTGAAGCCGACGACCTCGGCCCTGCCCGTGTGCGGATAGACCTCCCTGACCAGCTCCCAGCCCTCGGGGCTGTCGTCCTCGACCAGCGTGATCGCACGCGCGAGCGCGCGGCGGTCGCCGTCGAGCAGGCGCTGGGCAAGCGTGGGCTCGGTCATCGAGCGGGCAATCATCGCAGGGGTCGTGTCGTTGGCCCGCGTCCCCGGCGTTCCCCTACGATTCGACGACGATGGAGCTCGTTGCCCAACCCACCGCCGAGACCGCGGCGGAGCCGGGCGCGGATGCGCCCAGGCGCCCGCCGGCGCCGCTGCGGGGCGGGCCGCTGGCGCTGGCGCGGTTCATGCGCGCCAACCACATGCTCAGCCGCCACTACGCGATCCTGCTGGCGCGGTTCGTGCTGCTGAAGCTGCGTTACGGCAGGCGCCTGCAGACGGAAGGCATCTGCTTCATCTGCCCGCGGGTGAAGCTCGAGATCGACCGGGGCGCGACGCTGCGGATCGGCCGCTGGGCGTGGATCGGGCACGCCACCAAGATCCGCGTGCACGAGGGCGAAGTCAGCATCGGAGCCAAGACGGTGATCGGTCAGGAGTGCACCGTCTCGGCCTTCCAGCACGTCTCCATCGGGCGCGAGTGCATCATCGCGGACAGGGTGATGCTGATCGACTTCGACCATGGCGTGACGGAAGTCGATCGGCCGATCCGCCAGCAGGGGATCTACAAGCGCGATGTGCGGGTGGGGCACAACGTCTGGATGGGCTACGGCGCCTGTGTGCTGCGCGGGGTGAAGGTGGGCGACAACGCGATCCTGGGGACCGGCTCGGTGGTCACCAGGGAGGTGCCCGCCAACGCGGTCGTCGGCGGCGTCCCGGCCCGCGTCATCCGCATGCGCGAGATGCCCGTCTCGATGCGCTGGGAGTAGTCTCAGGGCGCGAGCAGGAACGCGCGGTCGGCGTCGATGGCCAGGTTGCGCAGGCCCTCCGGCGCGGCATCCTCGCCGCCGGCGAGCGCTCGGCCGAGCGCCTGGAGATGTCCGTGAAAGCGCTCGCGCGCATATGGGACGGCGATCCCGCGGGAGCTCATGAAGGCCCAGTCGCTCGCCTGCAGCGCCATCAGCTCGCGCACCGCCGCGGTGCTCGCCCGAGCGCCCGCGCTCAGCAGCGCCAGCTCAGCCCTGCGTGTGGCGAACGCCATGTCGGCGACCGTGGGCCCGGACCAGGTGGAGAGGTCGCCGTTCACGCCCCAGCTGCTCGCCGCCCACTCCCGCCCACGCCGCCACGTGTGCGGGCTCGCGTTGCTCCGCTGGAGCTGCTCGCTCGGAAGATCGGCGATCGCGGCCGGCTCGTGGCGTCCCAGCGCGTCGTCCAGGCGCACCAGCTCCAGGCCCTGGCGCGAGCACTCGTCGACCACGGCGCGCAGCCAGGCGATCCCCTCATACCACCAGTGGCCGAGCAGCTCTGTGTCCAGCGCGCACACGACCAGCCCGCCTCCCGGCAGCGCGGCTCCCGGCTCCTGTGAGCGGTTCGCCCGCTCGAGGCGCGCGAGCGTCCTTGCGACGAAGTCCGCGGCGTGCTCGCGCGCGAGCACGAGCGCCTCGGCGTGCTCGTAGGCGCCGCCGGCGTTGTTCCACGGGTTGTGGTGGTTGACGGTGTGGTGGTGATAGTCGCGGTAGGCGCCGCTGGCGGGGTAGCCGTCGTCGCTCCACACCAGCGCCATGGTGGCGCGGTCGATCGGGGCCAGCAGGACGCCGGAGTCGGTGGCGATCGGGCGCAGGTGCGCGGCGGCGGCGAGACCGAGCATGTTGGTCAGCTCGACGCACACGGCGCGCACGCCCGCGTCCTCCAGCGCCCGATCCAGCCACGGCGAATAGGCGCACTCGGGCAGCCAGAATCCTCCGCGCCAGTGCTCGCCGAACCGGCGGCGGTGCGCGGCCACGCCGCTGTGCACCTGCATCCGCACGCCCGCGTCGCTGGCCAGCAACGGCAGGATCGCGTGGGTCGCCGAGGAGGTCCACTGGGCGTGGCGAGCGAACGCCGCCAGCAGGTCCCCGCCGCGGCGCTGCAGGCTCTCGAGCGCCGCCGCATAGTCGCCCCACGAGCGATCGAGCTCGCGCGCCAGCGCCTCGTGCCCACCGGCGCGCAGGCCGGCGGCGTCCCGCGCGTGGGTGCCGTGGCGGACGTCCTGCACGAACGCGGCGAAGCGCTCGTCGATGCCTGGCGCTTCCAGCTGGTCGCAGAGCACGGGCGTGAGCGACAGCGTCAGCGGAGCGCCCGAGTCGAGCAGGTCCAGCAGCGGCAGGTAGCAGCCGGCGATGGCCTCCCACAGCCACTCCTCGCCGAAGGGCCAGGTACCGAAGCCCTCGACGTAGGGCATGTGCGTGTGCAGCACGATCGCCAGCGAGCCGCGGCCGCGGTCTGCGCTCACGGCCGGCAAACCGCGAGGAAGTCCAGGGCGCGGTCGAGATCGGCTTCGCCCGCGGCGCGCAGCTTGAAGTCCGTGGCGGCGATGGCGGGCGTGAACCGGTCATAGAAGCTGCCCGTGAGCCCGAGTCGCGGGTGGATCCGATCCCAGCCAAGCCGCAGCGCCAGCTCGTGGGCGCGCAGCTTGCGCGCGTGGAACAGGCCGTACAGCTCGACGCTTGCGAAGTGCTCCCGGCACAGCTGCTCGAACTCCTGGCGGCGGTACTCGTGCACGTGCCACGGGTTGCCCGAGCGCTCTGCGCCCTTGGGCGCGAGCGTGAGCACGTTGGGGGTGGAGACGAAGACCACGCCCTGACCCGGCCCTCCGGGCTGTGTGCCCTCGACGAGGGAGCGGAAGTGGTCGAGGACCAGTCCCGGCTCCTGCAGGTGCTCGATCGTCTGCAGGAACACGACCGCGTCGGCGTGCTCGGGGAAGCTGTCCACCAGGTCGCGCACGAAGCGCAGGTTCCTACGGGGGTAGCGCAGGCGGGCGTGCTCGTGGGCCTCCGGGTTGGCGTCCACGCCCACTGCACTGGCCGCGGTCCGCGCCAGCACGTCCGTTCCGTAGCCCTCGCCGCAGGCCATATCGATCACGCGCTTGCCGCGCAGCTGCGCCGCGATCCACTCATAGACGATGAGATGACGGCGAAACCAGTAGTTCTCCTCGGGCACGTCCGGGAGCGTGCGCTCGCCGGTCAGCGCCAGCGGCGGCACGCCGTCGGGCTGGTCTCGCTGGAGATAGAGGGTTGGTATCAATAGATGCGTCTCCTCGGCACGGTCACCCCCAGGGTGCGCAGCGCGAGCACGGCGCGCGAGTATATGGTGCCGCCCCGTGCCGCCCACCCTGAACGCAGAGGAGATCCGCGACGCCAACACGCGCTACCACGACGTGGCAGCCGGACACTACGACTCCAAGTGGGGCATCGACTTCGGCGAGCTCGGCCTCAGCCAGGTGACGGCCAAGCTGCGCAAGGCGCTCGGCCGCGAGCCGGGCTTCTACGCGCGCTCGCTGGAGATCGGCGCGGGAACGGGCTACTTCACGCTGAACCTGCTGCGCGCGGGACTGATCGGCGAGGCGACCTGCAGCGACATCTCGCCGGGCATGCTGGACACGCTGGCCGACAATGCGCAGCGCCTCGGGTTGCACGTGCGCACCGAACCGGCCGACGCCGAGCGCCTGCCGTTCGCGGACGAGAGCTTCGACCTGGTGCTCGGCCATGCGGTGCTGCACCACATCCCCGACCTCCCGCGCGCGTTCGCGGAGCTCGAGCGCGTGCTGGCTCCCGGCGGCACCTTGCTGTTCGCGGGCGAGCCCTCGCGCTACGGCGATCGGCTGGCGAACATCCCAAAGCGCTTTGCCACCACCGTGGCCCCGTTGTGGCGCCGGGCTCTCGGCGCTGCCCGGGCACCGGGCGCCGACGGCGGCGAGGCCGACGAGTCGCTGGAGGGCGTGGTGGACGTCCACGCGTTCGCCCCTGGCGAGCTCTCGAGGATGGCGCGCGGCGCGGGCCTGCAGGAGGTGCGCGTCAGCGGCGAGGAGCTGCTGGCCAACTGGTTCGGCTGGACCAACCGCACGCTGGAGGCCACAGCCGTCCCCGAGGACGTGCCGTGGGCTTGGCGGCTGTATGCCTACCGCGGCTACCTGCTGTTGCAGGAGCTCGACCGCAGGCTGCTGGAGTCGCGCCTGCCGCCGGCGATCTTCTACAACCTGATGCTCGCAGCGCACAAGCCCGCCGCCGGGTAGAGGGCACACGGCGCGCCCGCCGGCGCTACCCCGCCAGGTGGCAGACCTGCTGGGCGACCTGGAGCACGAACAGCTGGAGGTTGCGCAGGACCTGCGGCTGACCGGCGGAGTTGTCGCTGAAGCGCACCGTCCCGGCTTCGTCGCGAAGGTAGTAGCTCAGGATCGATCCCGCCTGGGGCGCCAGCGAGAGATGGCCGGCGGCGGAGTCGTGGATGTCTTCCTGGATCGCCCGCGCCTGCACGAGCTGGGGGTCGCTCAGCTTGCGGACGGCGCCGCCGTTGCAGTGCACGCCGCCTTCTTCGTTGATGAGCAGCGTCAGGCGCGTGTGGGGCGTTGAGCCGGTGCGGTAGACGATGAACAGATCTGCGGCCTTGACGCCGCCACACCCACCAAGCGCCACGGTGGCGGCGAGCGCGCAGGCGGCGGTCCTGGCGCTCACACGCTCACCGCCACGCCGCCGCGGCGCGGGTCCCCCGCTCCGCTCAACGCGTCCCCTCTGCGCAATGCCGCCTGGACCCCGCCGAAGAACAGGTTGAGGGCGCCGAAGCGAACGATGCGGGTCTCGGCGCCGAGCTCCCCGAGGTCGATCCCCGGCTCGGCGAACACGACGCCGTCCTCGAAGTGCACGCGCGGGGCATCGACCGCCTCCCGTGCCTGCATGCCGTGGTCCACCACGCCGACGATCGTCTGCAGCAACGCCGAGCGGATGCGGTTGGAGCCGGCGCTCCCCAGCACCAGCTCGACCTCGCCGTCGCGCATCACCACCGAGGGGGCCATCATGCTCGGCATACGCCGCCCGGCGGGGTGCAGGTGGAAGCCGAGCGGGTTGAGGTCCTCCTCGCCCATGACGTTGTTCAGGTGCATGCCCGTGCCCGGCACCGCCACCCCGGAGCCCTCGCCGTTGGTGCAGGTGGTGCTGCAGGCACGGCCTTCGGCGTCGATCACGGAGATGTGCGTGGTGGAGCCCAGACGGCTCGCCAGGAAGCGCTCGAGGAAGCCGTCCTGGTCGAGGCCCTCCACGAACTCCGGCGTGCGCTCGGACTGGGCGGCGGCCATCGCCGCCACAATCCCCTTCAGGCTGGGCGGCGCGGGACCGCGATCCAGCAGGGCGAGCGCGTAGGCGAGCAGCGTTCCCCCGGCGGAGGGCGGCGGGTTGGTGAGGATCTGGCGGTCGCGGTAGGAGACGGCCACGGGCCGGCGCTCGATGGCGTGGTAGCCGGCGAGGTCGGCACGCGTCAGCGAGCCGCCCCGCTGCTGCAGCCAGTCGCACACGGCGGCCGCGATGTCGCCGCGGTAGAACGGCTCCGCGCCCTCGCTCGCCAGGCGCAGCAGCGCCTCGCCCAATTCGGGGTTGCGCAGCAGCTCCCCCTCGCGCAGGATCCGCCCTCCCGGCGCCCACAGCGCCGCGCACTCGGGGGTGGAGGTGAGCAGGTCGGCGAGGATCTCCGCGACGTAGGCCTGCCCGGCGTTGAGCACGACCCCCTCTCGCGCCAGGCGCACTGCGGGCGCGGCCAGGTCCGCCAGCGGCGCGGTGCCCCACCTGCGTACCGCCTCGCACACACCCGCCGGGGTGCCGTGCACGCCGCAGGAGGCCGGGCCGATGTGGAACACCTGGGCGGCGTCGCCGAAGGACACATCGACCCCGTGCAGCTCCGCCTCGGAGCCGTCGCCGATCCGCGTGGGCGCCTGCACGAAGAAGTCGAGCAGCACCGGCTCCATCCCAGCTCCGGCCACGAGCATGTAGCCGCCTGCGCCCAGTCCAGTCAGAAGCGACTCGGTGACGAACGACGTGAGCATCGCCGCCACGGCGGCATCGACCGCGTTGCCGCCTTCACGCAGCACCCGCGCACCGACCTGCGCCGTCAGCGGATGCCCCGCCGCGACTACGCCCTTTTCAGCTTCGCCCATTGCAGAGCGATAGCACAGCAGTGTCAGGGTGCGGAGTGCGCCATTGGCAGACCAGGCGCTCCCTGGCGTGCGTCAGGGTCAGAAGTTGGGGAGGAACTCGGGCACGTCTAGCTCATCCACGGACAGCCCGCCGCGCCTGGGCTCGCGGCTTGGGCGCGCCGGCGCGGCGCGCTGGACCCTGACCTCGCCGGCGGCGGGCTCTTTGAGGCGGCCGAGGCTCTTGCGCCGGCCCTCGTCGCCGTAGCCGGTGGCCACGACGGTGACCCACACCTGGTCGTCGAGCTTCTCGTCGACCATGGCTCCGAAGATGATGTTGGCGTCCGGGTGGGCGGCCTCGGAGACGGACTTGGCGGCCTCGTTGACCTCCCACAGCGACAGGTTGGGGCCGCCGGTGATCGACAGCAGGATCGAGCGGGCGCCCTCCATGGACGTTTCCAGCAGCGGCGAGGAGACGGCCTGGAGCGCTGCCTCCGTGGCGCGGCTCTCGCCCACGCCCATGCCGATCCCGAGCAGCGCGTTGCCGGCCCGGCTCATGATCGTGCGCACGTCGGCGAAGTCGAGGTTGATCAGGCCGGGGAGCGTCACCAGGTCTGAGATCCCCTGCACGCCCTGGCGCAGCACGTCGTCGGCGACGCGAAACGCCTCGACCATCGCCGTCTGTTTGTCCAGCACGCCGAGCAGGCGGTCGTTGGGCACCACGATCAGGGTGTCCACCTCCTCGGCGAGGGCGGTCACGCCGCGGTCGGCCTGCTCGCGGCGGCGGGTCCCCTCGAAGCCGAACGGCTTGGTCACGATCGCGACGGTGAGCGCGCCCAGTTCGCGTGAGATGCGGGCAACGACAGGAGCGGCGCCGGTTCCGGTGCCGCCGCCGGAGCCGGCTGCGATGAAGATCATGTCCGACCCCTTCAGCAGCGCCTTCATGCGGTCGTAGTCCTCCATCGCGGCCTGGCGTCCGATGTTGGCGTCCGAGCCCGAGCCCAGGCCGCGCGTCAGCTCCGCGCCGATGTGGAGCGTGAGGTCCGCGGTGGACTGCTGCAACGACTGCAGGTCGGTGTTCACGGCGAGGAACTCGATGCCCTCGACCTCGGCCTCGACCATGCGGTTGACCGCGTTGACGCCCGCGCCGCCGACGCCGACCACGCGGATGATGGGCCGCCCGATCGTCTCGGGCGCAACGATCGATGACTGGTACTCGCGGGCGTAGTCGTCCCTCGCCGGGCGCCTGGCGGCCGGACGGTCGAGCACGTTCTCGGGGATCTCCGAGGAGAAGGCGTGACGCAGGCGCTCCTTCGGGGAGGGCACGCGCACCTCCTCGCGCGGCGGCTGCGGCGAGGCGCCCAGAGC
>CABDZA010000070.1_pt1 | contig 19166 bp, 14 predicted proteins | sample 3132091 | NCBI WGS metagenome assembly CABDZA01 (sample SAMEA5534339, study PRJEB31848) | metagenome | biome: tundra; feature: field; material: soil | place: USA | collected 2013-05 | depth 0.45 m
GCCGCAGGCTGCCGCCAATCCAACGCCCGCGGATGGCTGTTGCGGCGCGACCGCGGGCGTTGGATTGGCGGCAGCCTGCGGCTGGGTGGAGGCGGGCGTGGAGGCGACTTCCGTGCCTCCCTGCCGTGTGCTCGGCGCCGCGGTGACGGGAGCCTGTGCGGCGAACACGTGCGTGGATGAGCGTGCCCTGCCCGCAGCCGCCGCGGAGGCGATTGCGCCTGCGGGCGCTCCGGGCTCGATCGCGGGAGCGCTGCTGAGGCGCAGCGGAACGGCGGCGCCGGCGGACGTGGCTGCGAAGCCCGGCAGCCCGGCTTCGCGCGGCACGCCTCCCGGACTGACGGCGCGTCCGATGGCGAAGAAGCACGCGAACAGCGCTGCGCATGCGCAGCCAACCAAGATCAGCTGGCGGCGCTCCACGCTCACCGTCCGGCCGCTCGCGTGGATCCACCGTCTCCCAGCTCGCACGGTGCCCATCAGGACGGGCACGCGATCGAACCGGCCGCTCGCGTGGATCCACCGTCTGGCAGCACGCACGGTGCTCATGAGGATGGGCACGCGATCGGCTTGACCCCGGCTGCGCCGAGGCAGCTGTCCACGCGCGTGGGCAGCTTGTGGCGACGGACTGTGAAGCGTGTGAACTTGCCGATCTGCCCGCTCTTGGTGACCCTGATCTCCAGCACGGCGCCCGGACGCAGCGAGCGCTCGAAGCGCCGGAGGGAGATGAGGATCATCCCGGCCCTGCTCCTGCCCCTGCCCGCGCTCGCCACCAGGCTCTGTGGCTTGGCCGGGCAGCCGGGGCCGTGACAGCTGACGGAGATCTTCGCGCCCACGGGCGCCTGCACGGTGAACAGGCTGATCCTCACGCCCGCCGAGCTCTCGGTGCCGGCGATCCGCACGACGGGGAAGGGCTGCATCAGCACGAGCGCCGGCGCGGTGACGGGGATGCTCTCGGCGACCATGCTGGAGAGGCCGTTGCCGTCGATGACGCTCAACCGCACCACATGGCTTCCGGGAGTGGAGAAGGAGGTGGCGCGCACGGATGAGCCCGGTTCCAAGGGGCCGCTCGCGCTCAGCGACCAGGCGAACCCGGCGAGGGGGTTGCTGGCTGCGGTCGAGGTCGATACGAGCGAGACCGGTTCGCCGACGTGCGGGGCTGAGGGAAACCACCGGAAGGACGCCACCGGCGGGGCTGGCGCAGGCGGGGTCTGGGCCGGTGGGAGCGTGACGGTGAACGTCGCCGGCGCGCTGAAGCCGGTGTTGCCGACGTCGTCGCGTTGCTGCGCGCGAGCCGTGTACGTGCCGGGGGTCAGCCCCCCGAACGCGCCCGACCAGGCTCCGCTGGCGGCTTGAACGGTGACGGCCTCCAGCGTGGCACCGGCTGTGACGGTCGAGCCGGCGAACAGCTGGATGGTGATCGTTGGCAAGTCGCCTGGGGCTTTGCCGGCGGCTCCGCTGACGGTCTGCGATGAGCTGGAGGTGGAGCTGCCGTTCGTCGGCGAGGTCTGCGTGACCTGCGGCGCGTCACCGTCCACGACGAATGTGGACGGTTCGCTGACACCCGGATGGCCTCCGAAGCTCGAGTCGCTCTGTTCGGCCTGCGCGGTGTAGGTGCCGTCTTCGAGGGCTTCCACGGGGCCCACCGTCCAGGTCGAGCCACTGACGGCGCCACTCACGCGGCGCTCGGGGCTGCCCGAGGCCGAGGTGCCGCTGAAGATGTTCACGGTGACCGACGTGCCGTCTTCGGGCGCGGTTCCAGCGCTGCCGCTGAAGCTCGGCGTGGCTGTCGTCATGCCTAGTTTCGCACGCACCACGAGCCCGGACGTGGCGAGCGTCACGGTCGGGGAGTTGGTGTCGACGGTGAACGTGGACGTGCTCTTGGCGACGTTGCCCGCTTCGTCTGACTGTTCCGCCACCGCCGTGTGGATGCCGTTCGGCAGCTGGGGCCCAGTTGACCCGCTCGTCCATTTGCCGCCTTTGATGGGAAGCACGAGTTCCTGGCTGGGGCTCCCGGAGGCCAGAGCGCCGGTGTAGATCTTGAGCGTCACGGAGGCGTGGTCTCCGCTGGCCGTGCCCCCAACGCCGCTGAACGTCGGTCGAGTTTGGTCGAGGAGGGCTTCGTTGGCGGGCGTCGTGATGGCGATCGCGGGCGGGGTGGCATCGACGACGAACGTGACGGAAACGCTTTCGTCGACGTTGCCGGCGGCGTCAGCCTGCGTGGCGTGCGCAGTGTATGTGCCGTCGGCGAGCGATGGGGGCGTGTACGACCATTCGGAGCCGCTCACCGGGACTGCTTTCGAGGCGCAGACGGAGCTGCCCTGGCAGATGGTCACTTCGACGGTCGGGTCGTCGCCTTCAAGCTTGCCGGCGGCGCCCGAGAGCGTCGGTGTCTGATTGTTGGACGGCGAGGCCACCTTGTTCATCCCAACCACTGGAGCGGTGGTGTCGACGGTGAAGCTCACCGATTTGCTGACGCCGAGTTCCGAGAGTGTGTTGGACTGTTCCGCGACGGCTGTGTAGAGCCCGGGTTTGAGCGGGGATTCTGGGACTCCTTCCCACGCTTCCTGCAACGGCAAGAGCAGCATCGAGGATGTCCCCACTAGTTTGAGTTCGCCTTCTTTGCCTGAGTCTTCGTACACGGCGAGCGTGACCGGATTGAGGATGTCGATGTCGTTCGTGGTGCCCGCGAAGGAGGGCGTCTGCGCTTTCGTGAAGCTCCCTGCGGCGGGCTGCTCGATCTTCAATTCGGGTGCGGCGGCCAAAGCGACCCCCGCGGGCGCGGCTGCCAGCGTGAGGAGCGTGGCGATCACGGCGGCAACCGCCAACCCGACATGTCTTCCAGCCGTCATTGAAGCGCTGCTCCAAACCATGTAGTCGTCCCACCAGCCCAGTCGGCGGCGGCACGCGTTCCTACCGCATCTGCCCGCCGGTTCCGCCGCTGCGCATGATAGGGCGATTTGGAGAGGAATTGTGAGGTGTGCGTAGTTTTCCGGATCGCGTCGCCTCGTGCACGATCGGCGATACTGCGCCCAGCACATGAGCCCGCTGGCGAGCCTGTTCCCGATCGGCCACATCTACGACCTGGTTGTGGCCGACGATGGCCGTCAGCGGGCGTTCGTGTGCCTGGCTGCGCTGCTGATCTCGTTCTTGCTGATTCGCACCAGCGCGCGCATGACCAGGGCGTTCACGTGGTGGCCCGGCGGGGTGGAAACGGGAGGAGTGCACCTGCACCACTTCGTGTGGGGCATCTTTCTGATGCTGGGCAGCGGCTTCGCGGGAATCGGCCTGCACCTGCACGAGCCGTGGGGCGGGATCGTCGCCGGGGTGTTCGGAGCCGGCGCCGGCCTCACCCTGGACGAGTTCGCGCTGTGGACTCGTATGGAAGACGTCTACTGGAGCGAGGAGGGGCGCTCCTCGCTAGAGGCGGTGGCGATCGTGGCGGTGGTGGGTCTGCTCGTCGTGATCGGGGTGCGCCCGTTCGACCTCGATGCGCCGGCCTCGGCCGTAACCGTCAGCGCGGCCATCGGCCTCTCCCTACTGGTGTCGATGGTAGCGTTCCTGAAGGGGCGCATCCTGCTGGGAGCGGTGGGCCTGTTCGTCCTGCCCGTCGGCCTGCTTGGAGCGATCCGGGTGGCGCATCCTCGCTCCCCCTGGGCGCGACGGCGCTATCCGGCGGGCAGCCGGCGCCGCGTGCTGGCGGAGGCGCGCTTCGACGACCCGACGCGCACTGGTGCGCGACTGCGGGGCCGGCTCGCAGACCTGCTGGGCGGGCGTCCGAGCGAGCCGGACCGAGCGACGGAGGCGTGACCGGGAGCGACCGCCGGGGCTGCGAGGCCTAGAGCAGGCCTCCGAGACCGTGGACGGCGGCGCTGGCGAGCACGAGCTCGAGCACGACGCCGGAGGTGCCCACGATCAGCGCCACGACGATCACGAGGAAGTCCTGGAGCAGCACACCCAGGGACAGCAGCACCACGCCAAGCGCCGGCAGCGTGTCGAGTCCCGTGAACGGAGGGGCGAGGAAAGCGCCGGCGGACCCGCCCAGGACGAGCAGCCCGAACACGATGCCGCTCAACCGGTGCTCGAACAGGAAGCGCAGGCGTGGTCGGGAGAGCCGCTCCAGGCGGCGGATCAGCTTCATCAGCGCGGCGATGAAGCGCTGCTGCCTGGCGCCGGCCAACTCCAGCTGGCGCCAACGCTCGGGCAGCCAGATCTCCCGGCGACCGGCGATCAGCTCCAGCGCGAGCAGCATGGCGATGATCTCGAACACGTGGGTGGCGCCACCGGTTGGCAGCGGCAGCGCGGGGACCCCCAGCAGCAGCACGAACAGGATGGCGAAGCTCCTCTCCTGGAACAGCTCGATCAGGCTGCCCAAGGTCCTCCTGCCGTCGCCTCCCAGCCAGCGTTGGAGCGCCTCGGCTGACCGGCTCCGGCTGCGCATGGGATCGATCGACGGCGGGCGGCGACCCGGGCAAGTCGGGCTGCGACGGCAGCATGGCCCGGTCAGTTCTCGGCGAGCGGGGCCACGTAGCGCAGGAACGGCTCCACCTCGAGCGCCCGGCCGGTGGCCTGCTCGACCAGCGCCGTGGTGTCGAGGCGTCGTCCATGGCGGTGCACCCGCTCGGCTAGCCAGTGCTGGATGGGCGCCACTTCGCCGCGACGCAGGTCCTCGTCGCGGGGTCCGAGCTCGGCCTCCATCGCCTCCCACAGCTGAGCGGCGATCAGGCAGCCGAGTGCGTAGTTGGGGAAGTATCCGAAGCTGCCCGCGCCCCAGTGCACGTCCTGCAGGCATCCGAGCGCGTCGGATGGCACCTCCAGGCCCAGCAGGCGCTGGATCCCGTCCCGCCACGCAGCGGGCAGGTCGCGGACGGCGAGATCACCGTCGATCATCGCCAGCTCCAGCTCGAAGCGCACGATGATGTGCAGCGGGTAGGTGAGCGGATCGGCGGAGACGCGGATCAGGGATGGCTCGACCCCCACCAGCGTGGCGTGGAGCTCGGCCGCGGCGACTGGGAAGCCCGCGGCGCCCAGCTCGGCGGCCAGCACGTCGGCGAACGCGGGGTTGCGCCCCACGTGGTCCTCCCACAGCTTGCTCTGGGACTCGTGGATCGACATGGAGGTGCCCGTTCCGAGGTTTGTGCGCTCCAGCGCTGGGTCGATCTGACGCTCGTAGAGGGCATGGCCGTACTCGTGCAGCGAGCTCAGCAGCGACTCGACCTGGCCGTCTTCGTAGCGCGTGGTCATGCGCGAGTCGCGCCTGCCCGTCCAGGCGGTGAAGGGGTGGGTCGAGACATCCACCCGCCAGCTCCCGTCCTCCACGCCGATCCGGCGCAGCATGCTCGCGACGGCGGTCTGCTGCACGGCGACGGGCACTGACAGCGTGCGCGGCGGCGAATTGACGTGCGCCCGGACGGCCAGGGGCGGCAGCGCGCTGGCGAGCGCGCCGAACAGGCGCCGCAGCTCCTCGATCCGCAGGCCGAAGTCATAGTCGCCCAGAAGCGCCTCATAGGCGCTCCCATCCTCCTCGGCCAGGCACTGTCCACGGGCCCGCACGAGCTCCACGTTTCGCTGCAGCGCTGGAGCGAACGCGGCGAAGTCGTCGTTTGCTCGGGCGCGCTCCCAGCTCTCCTGGCCCTCGGCGCTCGCACGGGCGAGCTCGCCGGCGAGCTCGGTGGGAACCCGTCGGGCCCGCTCCCAGTCGCGGCGGGCGAGGCGCACGACGTCCCGGTCCACCGCGTCCAGCCCCTGCCCGTCGAGCTCAGCCAGCCAGCCCCCGATCTCATCGGCGGTAGCGCGTTCATGGGTGAGTCGCGCGAGGGTGCCCAGCTGCTGTGCCCTCGCGGGCGCGCCCTCGCTCGGCATCATCACGAGCTGGTCCCACCCGGCGAGCATCTCCAGCGAAGCCAGATCTGCGAGCTCGGCCACGCGGCCGCGCAGCTTCGCAATGGCGTTCACGCGTTGAACCGCATGACCGTCCGCGTGGAGCCTGGCTCTGAGGCCTTCCTACGCGCTGCGCGAGTGCCCGCGGGCGAGCTTGAAGAAGCCCAGGCCGAAGTCCTGGTTGCAGGTGATGGTCGTATTCGTGTCATGGCAGGAGAGGCTTCGTGGGAACACGAGCTGCTGGTTGGTGGGCAGCGTCTGGCCGCGCCGGAGGAGCCTGAGACGGATGGCCCTCGCCTTGCCGGTCGGTCCGAGCCGATAGGCGCGTCCGGAGGGGAGCAGCTCGCACGCAACAGTGTCGCCCACGGGGCTCCACAGGCATCGTATGTTGCCGCTGGGAGTGGAGAAATGGCAGGGCGTGGTCGCGCTCTTCGGGCCGCTGCACGCGGCGTGGCTGCGGGCGGCACCCGCGCGCTGGCGAGCGCCCGCCGCGGACGCCGCAGAATATGGCGCAAGCGCCAGCAGCCCGACCGCGAACGCGAGGGCGCCAGCGCCCAGCGGCAGCCGGGGCAGCCGGGGCGGCTTCGAGTGGGTGTGTTGTGCATCCGGGAGCATGCTCTGCGCTGACGAGCGGAGCAGCCTGCGGGCTGTCTGCTCGGGCTTGAATGAGCATAGCCAGCCCGGTCGAACGATCCGTCCGTCCCGTACCGCAGGATGCCGGGCTCTTTGACGCGCTCCACTCCCACATCGCTGCGCGCGTGGCAACGCCACGCGCTCGACCGCCTGGACGACTGGCGGGAGGGGCCCTTCCTGATCTCGGCGGCGCCGGGCGCCGGCAAGACGCGCCCGGCGCTCGAGCTGGCGAGGGAGCTGCTGTCGAGGAGGGCTGTGAGGCGAGTGGTGGTGCTCTGCCCCACGACGCCGCTCACGCGCCAGTGGGCGGGGGCAGCGGCCACGCTCGGCGTGCAGCTGCAGCCGGACGCCCGCGGACCCAACCCCCCGCGCGACTTCCACGGCGTGGCGGTGACGTATGCGCGCGTGGCGAGCGATCCGGGCGGCTGGGCGGCCAGGGTCTCGCCGGAGACCCTGGTGGTGGTGGACGAGGCGCACCATCTCGGCGAGGACCTCGCGTGGGGCACGAGCTTCCAGCGGGCGTTCGCCTCGGCGCCCAGGTGGCTGCTGCTGTCCGGCACGCCCTTTCGCTCTGACGCCACCCCGATCCCGGGCGTGCGCTACGACAGCGACGGCCTGGTGGTCCCCGACGTCTCTTACTCCTACGCGGAGGCCGTCGCCGATGGGATCTGCCGTCCGGTGGCATTTGTGACATTCGATGGCACGCTGTCCTGGCGCAGCGGCGATGACGTGATCGAATCGTCGTTTGAGACGGTCTTGACGGCCCGCGAGGCCAGCAGGAGGTATCGCACGGCGATCTCGACCGAGCTGCCAGACGGTCTTCCGCGGATCCTGCGTGAGGCGGACGCCAAGCTGCGGGCGCTGCGCGCGGAGAGCCACGGCGACGCGGGAGGCTTTGCGGTCGCGGCCGACGCCACGCACGCCCGCCGGATTGCAAAGCTGCTGGGCGAGGCGACCGGACGAGCGCCGGTGGTGGTGCTGCACACGGAGACGAACGCTGCACGCAAGCTGGCGGACTTCCGCGGCTCCCGCGAGCCGTGGGTCGTGGCGGTGAACATGGTGTCCGAGGGCGTGGACATCCCGCGGCTGCGCGTCGGTGTGTACGCGACCGCTGCAAAGACGCCCCTGATCTTCCGCCAGATCGTCGGCCGCTTCGTGCGTACGGTCCCCGGCAGCCGAGCGGAGCCGAGCTGGCTGTATCTCCCCGCCGATCCAACCCTGCGCATCCATGCCTCGGAGGTCGAAACCGAGCTGCGCCACGCGCTCCACGCCAACGAGCCCGTCGAGGAGGGTTGGGAGGAGCTGCCCGAGCGGCTCGCCACCGAGCCCTCCCGGGCCGCGGAGTTCGTGCCCCTGAGCGCGGAGTTCGCGGCGCAAATGACCCTGTTCGGCCCTCCCGAACGGGCGCCCTCGCCCTCCCCGAGCCAGGCGCCCCAGACGGAGAGCGCCCCGATCGCGGCCTTCGAGCGCCGCGCGGCCCTGCGCCAGGAGCGCAGCCGCCTGGTGTCAGAGCTGCAGCGTCGAGACGGCGGCAGTCATCGTGAGATCAACGCTTGGGTCAACCGCGCCGTTGGCGTGGACCGGGTCGATACGGCGAGCATCCAGCAGCTGGAGCGCTCGATCGAGGCGCTTGTGCGGGGGCTGACGCGACGCGGGCGAAGTGCAGCGGCGGGGTAGCTCGAGGCAGACCTCCCGAGCTGCAGGGGCGAGGACGGCGGCTGGGGCTGAGCAACACCCAAGCCGGGGCCGGTTCACCGGTCGCGTTGGGTGTCGTAGGCGAGGCTTAGGACCATGTGGGCGGTGTCGGCGAGAAAGTCCTCACGCTCGATTGGTGGTGAGTCGAGCACGTAGCGGACGAGCATGTGTTGCGTGAGCTCGACGATCGTCCACGTGGTGCGCTCGACGTCGGGGTGTCGCAAGGCCTGACCGTTGGCGGCGAGGGTGTGGTAGACGAGGTCGGCGAGACGGTCCCGCACCGACTGCAGTGCCTCCTGTTGCTCGATGGCCGGGACGCGGTCGACGAGCGCCCGCAGCAGGGCGGCGTGCTGTTGCAGCGCGTCGAGGACCGCGCCAAGGACGGTGAGCACTGCGACGGGCGGTTGCTCTGTGGCCGCGCGACGCAGCGCTGGGGCGATGGCAGCGGCAAAGTCGTTGATGAGCCGCCGGTTGACCTCGGCAAAGATGGCGTCCTTGTCTGCGAAGTAGTGGTAGAGGCTGCCAGGGCTGACGCCCGCCTCGCGAGCGATCCGGTTGGTCGAGGCATCCTGGTAGCCGCGGTCGATGAGAACGCGAGCACCTGCGGTGAGGATGCGCTCGACCATTGCTCGTGATCGAGCCTGGCCGGGGCTCCGTCTCCGGGTCGGCGGCATCCGGACAGCTTCTCACGAATGCGACTTGAATGCGAGTGGTCGCTCGCGTTACCGTGGGGGCATGATCACACCCTCAAGAGAGCAGCCATGTCCTGACGCGCCGGTGGTGGCTGCGGGCGGGAGGTTGGGCGGCGCACCGCTTGGCCCGGATTCCCTGACCTGGAGATATCTCGGGGACGCCCGTGGCGTGTTGCTCGCCCAGCGGGCCGGTGTTCTGCAGGCAATGCATCCAGCGATCGGCGCTGCCCTGGTCGATCACTCGGACGTCCTTGAGAACCCGCTGCAGCGCCTCCTCCGCTCGGCCGGACCGATCCTCGGCGTGGTCTACGACGACGACGCCGAGTCCACAGCACGCTGGGTGCGCGACCAGCACCCGCCGATCCGCGGCCGCGATGCTCGGGGCCGCCGCTACCACGCGCTTGACCCCGCCACCTACTACTGGGCGCACGCGACGTTCTTCGAGGCGCAGATCACCACCCAAGAGCTCTTCGGCAAGCCGCTCACGACCGCGGAGAAGCAGCAGCTCTACGCGGAGTCGATCACCTGGTACGGGCGCTACGGCCTGACCATGCGCCCGGTCCCGCCCGACTATGCGGCCTTCGAGCGCTACTGGCAGTCCATGCTCGAGAACGTGCTCGAGGCCACCCCGATCGCACTCGGTGCCGTGCAGACCGCGCACCGCTTGCCCGCTCCATTCCCCGAGATCCACGGACCGGCGTGGGCCACGGTGAGACCGCTGATCGGCTTCGCTGCACCATGGCTGGTGCGCGGCACACTGCCCCAGCAGGCACGCGAGATCCTCAACGTCACGTGGGGCCACGCTGACGAAGTCGCGCTGCGAACGCTGCGAACGCTCGTTGCCGCCGCGTGGCCGACCGTGCCGCCCGCCCTGCGACGACTTCCTCGCGCCCGGCGCTGACCCACGCCGGCGTCCGGCTCCAAGGGGCCGTCGCTGTCCGCGACGGCCCCTTGCCACTTGCGGCTACCAGTGGGTCAAGCGCTCGCCTCGGGGGAGCGGTGCGCAGGAAGGAAGCCAAGCACCCCGGAGTCTGAGATCGAAACGACCGGTTCCGCGAGGCATGAGCGGTCAAGAAGAGGTCGACATCCACGACTGATGGGAGATCCAGCGCAATGACGGCCCTCAGAACGGGACGACTCTGTATGAGCTTTGCGTTGGCGGTCGCAGCCAGCGGCTGTGGCAGCAGCAGCAGCAGCAAATCGCCCGCAACGCGAGCAACCGCAACGGCTCAAGCGAGCAGCGCTGCGGCACCCCTCCCCGCTCCCGCGCCACGCCTGTCGATTCTCGCACCACGAGCGGGCGCGCGCACGGGGCCGACTCTCACCATGCGCGTCGCCCTCAGTGGCACGTCGCGCGCCGGCCGCCAGCCGTTCCGATATGTGCTCGATCGCCGCCTCACACGCTCCGGTGGGGCTCGGCTCACCTTCCACGACCTCGCACCCGGGCGCCATCGCCTTGAGGTGCTCTCGGCCGGGACCAGTGCCACCGCCGCCGTCACCACCTTCACCGTCCGCGCTCCTGCGCCCATGCCCAGCCCGTCGCAGGCGCAAGTCCCGTCCACCGTGTCCACGCCTCCACCGGCGCAGACGCCCTCCAGCGCGCCGTCAACCGGCGGCGGCATACCGCAGAACGGCGGCGGGGACGGGGACGGGGACAACAGCGGCGGACCCAGCGACGGCGACGGAAACCGCTGACGCCGACTGTCCAACGTCCGCGTCCGGCCCGCGAGAGAGCATCCGCCGATGCTCAAGCGGGTCACGCCGGTCGCATGCGCACTCGCCCTGCTACTCGCCTGGGCCCTGATGGCGGCGGCGTCCACGGCCTCGGCCCGGGACCGTCGTGATCGGCCACTCGGTGTGTGAGCGAGCGTTGACGGCGCAGGTCCTCGGCCCGGACTCAGCGCCGCGCAAGATCCTCGTGGTGGGATGCATCCACGGGAAAGAGTGCGCGGGGCTCACGATCCTCTCGGCACTCGCGCGCAAGCCCGTCAAGCGAACCCCACTAATCGCTGCAAGAGACAGCAATGGAGGTCGGAAAGGGCGGACGTGCCGAGGCCCTTATACGTGCTGGCGCGCGAGCACATCTCTGCGCCCAGATGCATGTCGAGCCTGAGCCTTGTCCTGATACATCGCCGCGTCGGCGTGCCTGACCAGCTCCGCCACCGTGCGACCGTCCTCGGGCCAAACCCCTCCGCCGACGCTCGCGCTGAGCGTGACCAACACCTCGCCCAGCAGGAACGGCTCCGCAAAGGCGGCGCGCACGCGCTGCTCGGCGGCTCGAAGCTGGTCATCCCGGCAGACGTCGCCGAGGATGATCGCGAACTCGTCCCCGCCCAGACGGGCTACCCCGTCGCTGCCGCGAGCGATCGAGCTCAGGCGTTCTGCGGCTTGCCGTATCAGCTCGTCGCCGGCCTCGTGACGGTAGAGGTCGTTGACCTGCTTGAAGTCGTTGAGGTCGACGAACAGGAGGCCCACCTGCTCGTGTCCCCCTTCTGCCCGGGCCATCAAGCTGTCGATGTGCTGTCTGAAGCCCACACGATTCAGCAGGCCTGTCAGCCCGTCATGACTGGCCCTGTGACGTAGCTTGTCCACCAGCCGACCGTTTTCGATTGCCGGTGCCGCAAGCGCCGCGACCCCGGTGAGCTGCTCCAGCAGTTCGCTGTCGGGTCGTAGTCGCTCGGGGCGCTCATTCACCGAGACGGTGAGAGCGCCGCGGAACACGTTGCGGCCAAGGATCGGCACCACCGCGAATGCCGCTAGGTCGAGCCTGTCCATCAGGCCGCGGACAAACGGATCGTCTGCCTCCCTGTCGAAGAACAGGGGCCGCCGCTCCGCGATCATGCGGCCCAGATGCGGGGTGTCCTCGGGCGAGACGCACAAGCCGTGGACGTACTCTGCCCGCTCGTGCTCGTGTCCCCATGCTGCGAGGGACCTCAGGCGCCGCTCGTCCTCCTCCCACAGCCACACCGCCATCCCGTCACAGTCCACCACCTCGGGGATGGCGACGGCGAGCCGCTCGGCGACCTCCTGACTCGTTCCCGCCTGCGCCAGCGCGTGGGAGAGTGCCAGCAGCGAGCTCACCTGGTCGTGGCGCCGGGCGGACTCGTCCAACGCGGTGGCCATGTCGAGCACCGCGGCTGCGTGCTTCGCGTACAGGCTCAGCAGCTCCCGTTCCTGCGGGGAGAACTGGATCGCGCCGGGGTAGCGCGCGATCAGCTGCCCGTAGTGGCGTCGGCTGGAGGTGACCTCGACGACCAGGGTCGAATCGCCGCTCGCTGCCACGCGTTCGCGCATCGCAACCGCGAGCGCCTGTGCCTCGCGATTCTCGATGCCGTGGCTGTAGATCTGAAGCTCCGCGCCCGGCTCCGTTCGCACGGCCAGGATGTATCCCGGGGCGCGCACGGCGTTGGCCGCACGCTCGACGATGTGTTGCAGCACCGTGTCGAGGTCCTCGGTGGAGATCAGGTCGCTGGCTGTGGCGTAGGCGCTCTGCAGCCGCTCGGACATCGCCACGAGCTGGGCCTCCATGGCGGTGATGCGTTGCTGCGGATCGACCGCGGCGAGCTCAGCATCCCAGGTGACCGTGTACAGGCACCGGGCGCCTCCGCGCGCCTGGCATTCGCTCTCTTCGACGCGTCCGAGGGGAAGCCCGAACAGCAGCGGAGGGCCCGCGAGCAGCCCGGTAGTCCAGTCGCAGTGCAGCCGCCGCCGCGTGAAGCCCTCACGAGCTACCGCGCTGACCACGGCACGCCCCGGATTGTTCTCGAGGCACTCCATCTCGGTGACCGTGCTGACCTTCGACGACGCCTGGGCGATGGTCTTGTAGATGGCCTCCGGCGAGCCCAGCGAGCGCATCAGCGTGGCGACCTGCGTGCCGGCGTGCTGGCGTGCTGGCGCAGCATCTCCTCGCCGACCCGCCGCGCGAACATCTCCTCGCCGGTGTCGTGGGCTCCGGCCTCCAATAGCGCGCACGCCTCGTCCAACGAGACCCAGTTCTCGATGTTTTCGAGGTAGGGCGCGTCGTGCTTGGAATGCGCCCACTCGAGCACTGCTGAGACCGCCGCCTCGCCGCCCCGGCTACGCACGAGTCGCAGCAACACGCTGGTCATCGTGCAGCACAGGTGCTGTCCATCGCTCTGCGGAGCCTCGGTCAGCGCAGCATCTGCGTGCATGCGAGCGGGATCGGCCGCCAATGCTGCGCGCTTGAGCATCCCGGGCTCAGCTCCACGCGTTGTCGATCCGCGTGGTTCGCCTGCTACTCAGCGGATGACCCGCTCGGCGCCGCGTTGGGCCGAACGCCGGGGGAGCTCCGCCCCGTTCGGCCCGCGCGTGGAGGGCGCGGTCTGGCGAGGTCGACCAGCTCCGCCAATGCCTGTTCAATCCCAACGCAGAGGACGTCGATGTCCGGTGCGCTGTCGTAGTCGCCTGTGATGCCGAACATGCACGCGCCGTCATAGGAGTAGATGGCCACCCCGACCCTCACGTGGCCTCCCAGCGGGACGTAGGGAAAGGTCTCGAGCATGCGCCTACCGCAGGCGTACAGCGGATGCTGGGGGCCAGGAACATTCGTTGTGACGGTGTTGATGTTGTGCTGGGGGAGGCGTGTCGCGAGCCGCTCGGCGAGCGCGAGCAACAGCGGAGGAGCAAAGCCGCCGAGCGAGGTCAGCACCTCGCCGGCGACGGCCTCGTGCGACTCCTTGAGGTCCCCCATCTGAGAGCGAATCGAGCGGAGCCGACGGGCCGGGTCCTCGATCGCAACGGGTAGCTCGGCAAGTATCGCCGAGACGCGGTTGTTGTAGACACCATGCTCGCCACGCGAACGGACCGACACGGGAACGAGCGTGCGCACCACGCGGTCGACCGGCTCGCCGCGCGACATCAACAGGTGACGGAAGCCGCCGGTGATGCACGCGAGCACGACGTCATTGACGGTGCCGCCCAGCGCAGCTCTCACCTCCTTGACGTCCGATAGCTGCGCGCGCGCCCAGCTCCAGCGGCGATGGGGCCCGACCGGCCCGTTGAGCGACGACGGTGGTGTCGGCCTGATCACGTCACGCAGCCGCAGCAGGCCGCGCGCGGCGTCCTGCCCCTTCCGGATCAGCTGGCCCGGAGCGGAGAGGGCGCGCGCCGCCTCGAACGGACTGAGGAGGTTCAGGGCGATAGCCCTCGCCAGCAGCTCGGCGCCGTCGGGAGGCGCCTCCGGCTTCCACGTGTCTCTCACCGGCGGCCCCGGGGCGCGCCCGCGGTCGAGCAGCACGGAGATCAGATCAGTGCCCGCAACTCCGTCGACCATGCAGTGGTGGAACTTGGAGATCAGCGCCCACCGTCCCTCGTCCAGGCCCTCGATGATCCACATCTCCCAAAGCGGCTTGGCGCGATCCAGCTGCTGCGACATCACGCGCCCGACCAGCCGGCGCAACTCCTGCTCGCCGCCAGGCGCCGGCAGCCCCGTGCGCCGCAGGTGGTAATCGAGGTTGAAGTGCGCGTCATCGACCCACACCGGCCGGCCCATGCTCAACGGGACGAAACGCACCACCTGGCGATAGCGAGGGACTAGCGCGAGCCTCCCAAGCACCATCCCGCGCAGATCCTCATATCGGGGCGGCGGCCCCTCGAAGATCCCCACCGAGCCGATGTGCATGTGGGTTACGGCGTCCTCGACCTCGAGGAACGACGCATCGAGCGCACTCATCTGTTCCATCACAGGTCCCTTTGCCGGCTGATCGCCATCTCACCGCGCTTTCGCTCGGTTGAAGAGACGCTAGGCCACCGGCTGGCCCGTTTGCATCCGAAGAACGTACGTTGGCGCATACGGGAAACACCTCGGCGTCGCTCCTTGGTGTGAACCACTCGCCACCGCCCAGCGCGGATGAGAACGGCCGCGCGCGCCCTCGATCGAGTAGGCAGGCTGCCTGAACAGGATCAGGCGCCGCCGGGAGCAGCCGCGGGTGCAGTGAAATCCGCGGCTCTATCCGGGGTCCTGTCCAGGCGCCGCTCCACCTCGAGGATCTGCTGGGTCGTCTTCAGCACCGTGTCGGGGTTGAGGCTGATTGAGTCGATGCCCAGCTCGACGAGGAACTCGGCCATGTCGGGGTAGTCCGAAGGCGCCTGCCCGCAGAGCCCCGAGTGGATCCCGTTGCGGGCGCATCCCTCGACTGCCAGACGAAGCATCTCCTTGACGCCGTCGTCGCGCTCGTCGTAGTCGAACGCCACGATCTCCGAGTCGCGGTCGACGCCGAGCGTGAGCTGGGTGAGATCGTTGGAGCCGATTGAGAAGCCGTCGAACCGCTGTGCGAACTGGTCTATGAGCAGCACGTTGTTGGGGATCTCGCACATGGCGTAGACCTCGAGTCCATCCTTCCCGCGCTCGAGTCCGAGCTCGGCCATGTGCTGCAGGACGCGATCGGCCTCGCCGAGGCGGCGAACGAACGGGAGCATCAGGATCACGTTCGTCAGGCCCATCTGCTCGCGCACGCGCTTCATCGCCCGGCACTCGAGCGCGAAGCCCTCGGCGTAGGCGGGATGCGCATAGCGCGAGGCGCCGCGGAAGCCGAGCATCGGGTTGGCCTCGTGGGGCTCGAAGCCGGCACCGCCGACGAGGCTCGCGTACTCGTTGGTCTTGAAGTCGGACATGCGCACCACCACCGGCTTGGGCCAGAACGCGGCGGCGATCGTGCCGATGCCCTCCGACAGGCACTCAACGAAGAAGCTCTCGCCATCGGGGTAGCCGCGGATCAGGCGCGCGAGCGTCTCTCGCGCCTCCGAGTCCGTGACCTGCTCGGGGTGCACCAGAGCAAGCGGGTGGGCCTTGATGGACTCGCTGATGATGAACTCCATCCGCGCCAGCCCAACGCCGTCGTTGGGCAGGAACGAGGTCTTGAACGCGAGATCCGGGTTGCCTAGGTTGATCATGATCTTCGTGCTCGGGCGGGGGATCTCGCCCACCTCGGTGCGCTCGACGTGGAACGGCACCTCGCCGCGATAGATGCGGCCGCTGTCACCCTCGCAGCAGGACACAGTGACCGTGCCGCCGCCGGCCAGGGTGGTGGTCGCGTCTCCAGCGCCTACGACCGCGGGAATGCCGAGCTCGCGCGCGATGATCGCGGCGTGGCAGGTGCGCCCGCCTCGGTTGGTGACGATCGCCGCGGCGGTCTTCATCACGGGCTCCCAGTCGGGGGTGGTGATGTCCGCCACCAGCACCTCGCCGGGCTCGAACTCGGACAGGTGTGTGACGTTCTCGATCAGGCGCGCCTTGCCCGAGGCGATTTTCTCGCCCACGGACCGACCTTCGGTGAGCACCTCCCCGCGACCCTCCAGGACGTAGCTCTCGAGCGTCGTGGCCTTGCGCTGGGAGGCCACGGTCTCGGGCCGCGCCTGGACGAGATACAGCTTGCCGTCGAGGCCGTCCTTCGCCCACTCCATGTCCATCGGCCGGCCGTAATGGCGCTCGATCTTGATCGCGTAGTCGGCCAGCTCCAGCACGTCCTCGTCGGCGATGCAGTAGCGCTCGCGGTCGGCCTTGGGCGTGGGGACGTTGCGGGTGGTGTGCTTGGTCTCGCCTTCGACGAAGATCATCTTCACCGCCTTGTCTCCCAGCAGGCGGCGCAGCACGGCCCTGTGACCCGCGGCGAAGGTCGGCTTGTGGACGTAGAACTCGTCCGGGTCCACCGCTCCCTGCACCACGTTCTCTCCCAGGCCGTAGGCGCCGGTGATGAACACCACGTCGCGGAAGCCCGACTCGGTGTCCAGCGAGAAGAACACGCCGGAGGCGGCCAGATCGGAGCGGATCATCTTCATCACCCCGATCGACAGCGCGACGTCGAAGTGGTCGAATCCCTGGTCGATCCGGTAGTGGATCGCGCGGTCGGTGAACAGGCTCGCGAAGCAGCGACGACACGCGTCGAGCAGGCTCTCATCGCCGTGGATGTTGAGATAGGTGTCCTGCTGGCCGGCGAAGCTCGCGGTCGGCAGGTCCTCCGCCGTCGCGGAGCTGCGCACCGCGAGGCTCACCTCTTCCCCGTACTGCTCCTGCAGGAGCCGGTAGCCGCCGATGACCTCGCGCTTGAGGTCGTCCGGCAGGCTCGCGCCGTAGACGATCTCCCGCGCGCGCTTCGCGCGCCGCGCCAGATCCTTGACGTCGGCCGGGTCCAGGCCGTCCAGCGCGCCACGCAGTGCGTCCCACGCGCCGGCCGCTTCGAGCATGTAGCGGTATGCCTCGGCCGTGACTGCGAAGCCGTTGGGAACACGCACGCCCTGGCTGGAGAGGTTGCGGTACATCTCGCCGAGCGAGGCGTTCTTGCCCCCCACCAGCGGGACGTCGTCGATGCCGAGCTCCTCGAAGAAACGGAGGTACTTGAACTTGGTCATGATCAATGCTCCTGTAGCTGTTGCGCCGAGCATACGCCCTGAAGCCCGAGCCAGGTTTCGCGCAGCGTCGGGATCGCCAACTTGGCCACAGCGGTGCAGCTACGCCTGAGGAGCGCCGGCGGTCGGCGTCGTGGTCGACGAGGGCGGCGGCTTGGGCTTGGATGACTTGCGCTTCGTCGACGGTCTCGGCGCTTTGGCCTGGAGCAGCATGCGAAGCTCGGTGAAGCCTTCCTCTACCCCCTCGGCGAGGACGTGGAGGTCGGGTGTGGAGTCGCAGTCCGCGCCGAGGCCGAGCACGATGCCCCCGTTGTAGGAGAAGATCGCGATGCCGACGGCGTGCTCCGCCGCGAGCGGGACGATCGGGTGGATCTCGCGCAGCGCCGCACCGAACGCGTACAGCGGGATCCGTGGCCCCGGTACGTTGGTGATCGTCAGGTTGAACAGGCGCGTCGCGTACAGTGAGCGCGCGATCAACGTGTGCAGGAGCGGCGGGGCGAGCGCGGCGAGGTCAATCATCGTGGTCGTGCCGAGCGCCGCGCCCGATGACTTCAGCCTGCTCGTGTGCTCGACGATCTTGCGCAGGCGCGCGAACGCGTCGGGCTCGGCGACCGGAAGCTCCACGAACAGCGAGCTGACGCGGTTGCCGAGCGCGAGCTGCTCGGAGCCGGCGCGGACGTTCATCGGGACCATTGCGCGCAGGCCCTCGGCCGGGGGCGGCTCATTACGCGAGAGCAGCAGGCGGCGCAGGCCGGTGGTGCAGGCCGCCAGCACGACGTCGTTGACTGAGCCCCCGAGCTCGTGCCCGATCGCCTTCAGCTCGAGCAGCGAGGCGCGCACGATCTCAAACCGGCGCGTTGCGCCGATCGGGACATTGAGGCTGGCGTGGGGCGCGGCGATGAGCTCGTCACGCACGATCAGCTCGGCCAACGAGCGGGACTTCTCGAGCGTCTCGCGTGGATGGAGCGCCGCATGTACGCCAGCGGTCGCCGCGCGGGCACCCGTCCTCGCCAGGTCAGCGACCGCGTCCGGCGGGTGCGGGATGAGCGCCTGCCACAGCGAGCCGGGGTCATCTGCCGCCGGCTTGGCAAAGGTGCGGGGCGGGGGCGAGGGCTCGGCGTCGAGCAGCAGTTGCGCCACGCCGACCGACCCGACCCCATCCACGAGACAGTGGTGGGTCTTCGTGGCCAGCGCCCAGCGACCGCGCTCAAGCCCCTCGACGAGTGCCATCTCCCACAGCGGGCGCGTGCGATCGAGGCGGTGTGAGAAGAAGTCCGCCGCCCATTCGCACAGCTCGGCATCGCCGCCCGGGGCGGGCAGCGCCGCACGGTGCACGTGGTTGCGGATGTCGAACTGGGGATCCTTCTGCCAGCGTGGCCATGCCAGCCCCCCTGTCCGCTCTGAGGAGAGCCGCTGTGAGTAGCGCGGCAGCAGGGTCAGGCGCGAGGCGATGTTCGTGCACACCGCCTCGAGCACGGGCACGGTTCCATCCGGCGGTTGATCGAAGACCATCACCCCCCCGATGTGCATCGTCGCGCCCTCATCCATCTGCTCGAGCTCCAGGAACGTCGCGTCCAACGCGGTAAGCGGGTCGGTCATCGCCCGCAGGATAAGGCGCCGGCGCCCTTCTGCCATCGACAGCAACGCGCAGGCCGTCACCGTAGTTCTCCGCACACCTGCCGGGGTGCGGTGGGCGGCCTGCCTTGGTCAAGAGGGTTGCGGTCGCGCGCGCGGAGCCGGGGTGCGTGATGGCGATCGCGGGCGAGCCCCCGCCTGGCCCGCCGCGGCAGCTGGGCCGAGGAGGCTGGTGTGCATTGGACTATGCTCGCGCCATGGGGCTCGACGAGGTCACCGTCACTCCGTTGGACCCCGAGCGCTTGCGCGCCGTCCTCGCGCCCGACGCGCTCG
>CABDZA010000079.1_pt1 | contig 18531 bp, 19 predicted proteins | sample 3132091 | NCBI WGS metagenome assembly CABDZA01 (sample SAMEA5534339, study PRJEB31848) | metagenome | biome: tundra; feature: field; material: soil | place: USA | collected 2013-05 | depth 0.45 m
CCGCCGATGTGGTGGCCGAACTCCGGGTGGTCGCCGTAGCGCATCACCGACACCGGCTTGCCCAGCGCGGCCCAAACGTTGTTGTAGTTGACGCCCGCCGCCATCACCCGCACGATCACCTCGAAGGCGCCGGGCTCGGGCACCTCGATCTCCTCGAGCTGGAAGGCGTCCTTCGGTTCGCCGAAGCGCTCCTCGCGGATGACCCAGGCGGCCATCGTCCTGGGCAGCTCGCCCGGCTCGACGTCGACGGAAGAGACTTGTTGGAGATCGATTGCCACGTGCTCTGGAACCTCGTCTGTCGGGATCAGGGGAAAGGGATCCCAATCCTACCCGGGGGTGGCTCAGGAGGTCTGGCGGCGCTCTGCTCGCCAGAGGAGACGCAAGCCCGACCAGTCCTCGTCGAGCGCCGCGACCTTCACGTCCACCCTTTCGCCCGTGTCGTCGTGACCCCTAGAGGGCTCGCTGACGGGCACGTTGCCCGAGGGCGAGCGGGGGCCCCTGCGGCAATGCGCTGGATCGTGCCTCTGAGCGGGTCGTGAGCATGTGCCCGCGACCCGCTCAGGATGAGGCTCGCTGCTGGGAGATTCTTAGTGCGAGACCTGGTAGCAGGCTACGTCGTACTGCGACTTTTCGCTGTAGTGCTGACCTCCGGTTCCACCCTTTTCGCTGTTGATTTCCGGCTCATTGAACGGGGATCCTGGCGAGCTCGCAGCGTGTCCAGGCGTCTTACCGCCTGCCGCCTCGATTTCCTGACACGACTGGCTGGGCGGACCGGTGCCGCTCGGGTTGCGCGCGGCGAGCGCTCCCGCCGGTCCCGCCGACAGAGCGACGCACGCGACGGACACAAGCATGAATCTACGCATGGAGTCTCCTTCTCCGGGTACAGGATTCGCCTGGAAGACTCCACCTGGCAGGGATCCTTCCCGCAGGCCCGCACCGCTTGCGCGGCCGGGCGACTCAAACGTTGACGGTCTCGCGTGCGGGGTCGCGGGAGACCGCGCGCTCCTGCGCGGGGTGCGGCTCGGCGCCGTGGCCTGGGCGGGGCTCGATGTCGCTCGCCGTGTCGTCCGCCGTCTGGCGGCCGATCAGCGCCCATGCCAGCAGCGCTCCCAGCAGCGCCACGGCGGAGCCGAGGCGCAGCCCGTACTGCAGCGCGTAGACGAAGGCCCGCTGGCTTGCCTCGACGATCTGCACGGGCACGCCGTGCAGGACCCCGCCCGAGCCCAGGCCGCCGGCCAGCCGGGCGCGCGCGGCGTCCGGCAGCGTGGGCAGGAGCTGGTCGATCCTGGAGCGTCCGAGCGTGGCGACCATCGCGCCGAGCACCGCCACCCCGAAGGTCCCGCCGACCATGCGGTTCATGGACAGGATCCCCGACGCCACGCCCGCCTTGGTCTGCGTCACGGAGTTCATCGCGGCCATGCTCATCGGCGACATCACGAAGGCCATGCCCACGCCCATCAGCACGAAGCCCGGCAGCAGCGTGCCGTAGCCGCTCGAGACGGTCAGCTGGGACTGCCAGAAGAGCGCGCCGGAGACGCACAGCAGGCCGAAGGTCATCAGCGGGCGGGGGCCCACACGGTCGGCAAGGCGCCCGGCGATCGGTGCGATCAGCGCGATCATCAGGGTCGAGGGCAGGAAGCGCACGCCCGCCTGCAGCGGCGTGAAGTGGCGGACGTTCTGCATATAGAGGGCCATGAAGAAGAACATCGCGAGCATCGCGAAGCTGACGATGAAGGCCACGATGTTCGCCCCCAGGAAGGTGCGCGAGCGGAAGAAGCTGAAGTCGACCATCGGCGCCGACTGGCGGTGCTCGACGGCCGCGAAGCCGGCCAGCCCGACGACGGCCACCGCGAGCAGCGACAGCTCGCGCGCCGAGCCCCAGTGCCAGGCGTTGCCCTCGACCAGGGCTAGCACCAGCGCCGCCAGGCCGATCGTCAGGCTCAGCACGCCAGGTACATCGACCCGCTGCGCGGCGGTCTCATCGCGCGACTCGCGGACCGCGAACAGCGCCACCAGCACGGCGCCCACGGCCACGGGCAGGTTGAGGAAGAAGATCGACTGCCAGCTGACGCTCTGCACGAGCAGGCCGCCGAGCACCGGCCCGATGGCGAGCGCCATCGCGGAGACGCCCGCCCAGGTGCCGATCGCCTTGCCGCGCTCCGCCGGCGGGAAGGCGTTGGTGATGATTGAGAGGGTGGCGGGCATCATCAGCGCCGAGCCCACGCCCTGCACGGCGCGCCAGGCGACCAGCCAGGTGTCGCTCGGCGAGAAGCCGATGGCCGCACTGGAGCACGCGAACACGATCACGCCCGCGATGAAGATCCTGCGCCGTCCGAACAGGTCGCCGAGGCGTCCGCCCGTCACCAGCAGCACGGCGAAGGACAGCGTGTAGGCGTTCACCGTCCACTCCAGCGACGCTGTGGAAGCGTGCAGGCCGCGCTGGATCGACGGCAGCGCCACGTTGACCACGGTGTTGTCCAGCATGATCATGAACAGCGCGAAGCACATCGCGCCGAGCGCCCACCAGCGGCGGTTGTCCTCGTTCATCTGCAGCGAGCGGATCCTCTCGGTCATCCGGCTGCTCCCTTCTCGGTCGGTCTGTAGGCGGCGATGTCCGCGCGGCGCTCCAGGATCAGGCTGAGCGCGTGCTCCAGTGCGCCCGCCTCCTCGTCTCCCAGCGAGCCCATCAGCTCTGCCAGGGCCGACAGGCGGGCTTCGTTGAGCGCCCTCGGCACCTCGCGCCCGTGGGCTGTGAGGCGGACGCGCTTCATGCGGCGATCCTCGGCATCCTCCTGGCGCCCCACCAGGCCTCGCTCGAACAGGCCGTCCACGGCTCGGCTCATCGCGGGCAGGGACACGCCGAGCGTTTCCGCCAGCCCCTTGACCGAGCGCCCTTCGTCGGTCTCCAGGGCGCACAGGGCCTTGATCTGCGTGAACGACAGTTCCAGCTCGGCGATCGCGTTGAACGTGCCCACGGTGGCAGTTCGCAGCAGGTAGGCGGCCAGCGCGTACATGTCGCGGGTGAGCGCACTGCGGTCGGTGGCGGTCTCTGTCGCAATTGCTTGCATGAGCGCAACCATATGTCCAGCGCAATGGTTGCGAGTGTGTCATGCATCACACAGGCCATCGCGCTAGGCTCCGATGCCCAGTGCCCGAGTCAGAGCCGCCCGACGAGTCCGAGGAGAGCCCCGCCGAGCAGGGCCCGAACATCATGATGCCGCCCGAGGAGTTTCCCGGCAAATGGGCCAATGCTGCGGCGATCGCCCGCACGCCGCATGAGTTCACGCTCGACTTCATGCGCATCGGGCCACAGGGGCAACAGGGCATGGTGGTCTCGCGCGTGTCCTTCTCGCCGCTGCTCGCCAGCCAGCTGCTGGACCTTCTGCGCGAACAGTGGCAGGCCTACACTGAGGAATCGGGCATTCCGCCCGAACGTGAAGCCGATGACTGAAGAGCAGCCCTTCAAGGGCGCCCAGGACATGGGGCCGACCAGGGTCCCTCTGAAGGGGCCGAACGTGAGCAGCACGTTCGACACGCCGCCGAGCCCCGATGCGGTCAAGGCTCACGAAGCGGCCATGCGCCGGCACCTGCAGGATCGTCGCCCTCCGCAGGACCCGCAGGACGCGGCCTAGGAAGCTGGCCGCCGCCGCGGCGCGCGCCGCGGCGCGCCGGGCGCTGCTCGCTCAGTCCGCTCCGTCCGCGGCGAACGGCAGCTCGACCACGCGCGCGGTCCCGCGCTCGCCGACGCCCACCGTGCTGCCGGGCTCGGCCTCCCTGCGCACCAGCGCGAGCGCGATCGGGCCGAGGGCGGGGGAGACGGCGCTGCTGCCCACGCGCCCCACCGTCCGCTCACCGAGGCGCAGCTCGGCGCCGGGGGCGGCGGGCTCGGAGAGGCGCAATCCCCGCAGATGGCGGTTGGGCTTGCCCTTGTAGAACAGGCGCGCCACCGTCTCCTGGCCGACGTAGCAGCCCTTGGTGAAGCTGACCGCGCGGTCGTTGAGGCCGGCCTCCTGCGGGATCACGCTGTCGTCCAGGTCCAGCCCGTAGCGGGGGCGCCCGCGCTCGATGCGCAGGCATTCCACGGCCTGCTCGTCAACCGGTGCGGCTCCGCGTTCGCGCACGGCTGCGGCGAGCTGCTCGGTGTCCGCGGCGTCGCACAGCAGATCCACGCCCACATCCGTGCGCACGGCCCGTACAGCGATGCCGCCCAGCTCCAGCGCCAGGTGCGCGTGCTCGCTCTCGGCCAGCTGCTCGGCGCCCGCGATCGTGTCCGCCTCGGGCCCGATCAGCGACAGCAGGCCGCACTCGATGGTGCGCTTGTGCAGCTCCACGTCGTAGCCGACCTTGAAGCGGCGAATCATGTCGAACAGCGCCTGCAGGGTCACGCGCTCCGTGTCGAGCAGCAGCTCCGCCACCTCCGCGGGCGCCCCATCACGGTCGGCGACGGCGAGGATGCGCAGATCGCCCAGCATCTTGCCCTTGTGCGTGAGAAAGGCCGCGTAGCAGCCCTCGCCCGGCGGCAGCGTCGCCAGCTCGTTGGTGACCTGGCCGTTCAGGAACTCGACCGCGCCCGGTCCCGTGAGGGCGAGCTTGCCCCGCTCGGAGCGGTCCAGCAGGCCGCAGCCGTGCAGCAGCGTGTGGCGGTCGGCGCTGAGCGACTGCGTGTCGGTGCTTGCCATCGGTTCGAGAATAGCCGCGCTAGGCTTCCAGGCAATGGGTCTTGCCGACACGTTTCAGGGGATTGTGGACTCGCTTCCCGAGGATTGGACGGATCTCGAGCTGGACATGCGGATCCCCGACGAGTCCCGCTACGTGGAGGCCGCGCTGTACCTGGCCACCTGTAACGCGCGCCCCTACTCCCATCACGACTGGCACTGGCGGCTGCTGATCGCCCACAACTTCGGCCACGCGGCCTCCGCGCAGACGGTCCACGGCGCGTTGCGCCTGCTCGACGAAGCCGGGATCGAGGCCGAGCTCGTCGTGCGCGAGACGCGCAGCGGGCGCGTGGAGGTGACCCAGATGTGGGGACGCCCCCAGTCGGCGCGCGAGGAGTTTCGCCGCCTGCGGGCGCAGTAGCCGTGGCGCGCGTGCTGGCGCTGACCGGGGACCTGCTGTTCGGCTCGCGGGTGCAGGGCGATCTGGCGGCGGCCGGCCATGACGTGGAGCTGATCGCCGATGGGAGGAAGCTGAAGGAGCGCCTCGCCGATGCGCAGGCGCCAGCCGCGGCGCTCCTGCTGGTCGATCTGACCGACGATCGTCTCGACGGCGCGGCGATCGTCGAATCGCTCTCCGCCGGCGGGGCGCTCGCCTCGTTGCGCACGCTGGCCTTCTACTCGCACGTGGATGTCGCGGCGCGCGAACGCGCGCAGCGGGCTGGCTTCGAGCTGATCGTGCCGCGCTCGCGGATGGCCCGCGAGGGCGCGCAGCTGGTGGCGCGGCTGACCTAACCGCGGACGGCCGCGCCCGCGGCCTGAGGGCGGCGCAGCAGCGGGCGCTCGAGCCCGGCGCCGGGCCCGGGGAGCGCGCGGACGTCCCTGACCGACAGACGTGCGCTGCAGCGAACGCAGATGCGGTGCGAGTCCACCGCGCCGCCGCAGCCGCGATGTTCGAGCAGCACCGGTGGCCCGTCCGCGGTCGGGGCGTGCTGATCGCCCCACTCCATCAGCGCCAGCAGCGTGGGCCACAGGTCCAGGCCCTTCGCCGTGAGGCGATATTCGCTGCGTGGCGGGCGCTCCTGGTAGAGACGCTTCTCCAGCACCCCGTCCTCGATCAGTCTCCTCAGGCGCGTCTGCAGCACGTTGCGGGCGATGCCCAGGTTCTCCTGGATCTCGTCGAAGCGGCGCAGGCCGAGGAACACGTTGCGCACGATCAGCAGCGACCAGCGCTCTCCCACCACCTCAAGGGCGCCCGCGATGCTGCAAGTTTGGGTGCTGTATTCGTTTCCGAGCATGACCTGAACCCGATGATAGCCAGGTGGGTTGCGTCATGCGCCTAGTCCATCTCATCATGCAACGGAACTCCCAGACCGCCCCTCGGCGGCCTGCTCGTGCAGGCGTACGTACTGGCGCTGGGTGTTCCTGTCGGCGTCGGACGGCACCCTGATCGCGCACGCGACCACCGGGTGCGCGATCCTTCGCTGAGCCGCCGCTGCGCCGGGGCCGGCTCAGCTGGCCGGCGTGGCCGCGCCGCCGCCGAGCTCCGCGCTCTCGGCCGCGGCGGGGTCGAGCGGCACGAGCGCACCGTTGGGTACGCGCTCGAAGCGCTCGACGCGATGCCCGGCCCGGTGGGAGAGGGCCGCGCGGATGACCATCCCGTGGCAGACCACCAGGGCCGGCGCCTCGCCCGCCTCGACCTGCTCGAGGGCCGCGTTCACACGCTCGTCCTGTTCTGCGAAGGACTCTCCGCCCGGGAAGGCGAAGCCCGGATCGCCGGCCACGAACGCGTCGAACAGCTCCGGCGTCCGCGCTCGCACCTCGATGAAGCTGCGGTCCGTCCAGTCGCCCGCGTCGGTCTCCATCAGGCGGGGGTCCTCGATCGGCTCCAGGCCGATCCTGCGCGCGAGCACGTCGGCCGTTTCGCGGGCTCTCAGCAGCGGGCTGCACCACAGCGCACGGAAGTCGTGCCCCGCCGCCCGCTCCGCCAGCTCGAGTGCCTGCGCGCGTCCGGTCGCATCGAGCGGAACGGGCAGATGTCCCTGGAAGCGGCCCTCGAGGTTGTAGGCGGTCTGGCCGTGGCGGGCCAGGTAGACGCGTGATCGCACCGGGAAGGACACGCGGGCGAGCATAATGGGGTGCGCACCGTCTGCGTCGGGCCACGCGCGGGCCGCGACGGCAGGCGAGCACGGCCCGAAAGGCCCCTGGACATCGACGACTTCGGAGGACCGACATGAGCGACGCGACGCCGCCCCGCACGACAACCGACGCCGGCATCCCCGCACCGAGCGACGAGCACTCGCTGACAGCCGGGCCCGACGGACCGATCCTGCTGCAGGACCACTACGTCATCCAGAAGATGGCCCAGTTCAACCGCGAGCGGGTGCCCGAGCGCGTCGTCCACGCCAAGGGCGGCGCCGCCCACGGCTTCTTCGAAGTCACCGAGGACGTCACGCAGTGGACGAGCGCCGCGTTCCTTTCCGAGGTGGGCAAGCGGACCGACACCTTCCTGCGCTTCTCGACCGTCGCCGGCGAGCTCGGCTCGGCCGACACCGTGCGCGATCCGCGCGGCTTCGCGATGAAGTTCTACACCGAGGAGGGCAACTACGACCTCGTCGGCAACAACACGCCGATCTTCTTCATCAAGGACCCGTCGAAGTTCTCAGACTTCATCCACTCCCAGAAGCGGATGCCCGACACCAACACGCGCTCGAACAACGCCCAGTGGGACTTCTGGTCGCTCTCGCCCGAGTCCTATCACCAGGTCGCGTTCCTGATGACCGACCGTGGCACGCCGAAGACGTGGCGCAACATGAACGGCTACGGCAGCCACACGTTCATGTGGATCAACAAGGCCGGCGATCGCTTCTGGGTCAAGTACCACTTCAAGACGGTCCAGGGCATCGAGAGCTTCACCGACGCCGAGGCCAAGGCGATGGTCGCCGAGGACCCCGACTTCCACCTGCGCGACCTGTTCGAGTCGATCGCGCGCGGCGATGCGCCCGAATGGCGCGTGGAGATGCAGATCATGCCCTTCGACGACGCCAAGGACTACCGCTTCAACCCGTTCGACCTGACGAAGGTCTGGCCGCACAGCGACTACCCGCAGATCCCGATCGGCCGGCTCGTCCTCGACCGCAACCCGGAGAACTACTTCGCCGAAGTCGAGCAGGCCTCCTTCGAGCCGGCGAACATGGTCAAGGGCATCGGGCCGAGCCCGGACCGGATGCTTCTCGGGCGCCTGTTCAGCTACCCCGACACGCACCGCTACAGGATCGGCCCGAACTACCTGCAGCTCCCGATCAACCGTCCCAAGAGCGAGATCCACTCCTACAACAAGGACGGCGCCATGCGCTACGAGCACGCCGGCGCCCAGCCCGTGTACGCGCCCAACAGCTTCGGCGGCCCGAAGGCCGACCCGGCGCACTACCCCGACCCCTCCTGGCAGGCCGACGGGGACATCGTGCGCACTGCACAGAGCCTGCACGCCGAGGACGACGACTACGGTCAGGCGGGCTCGCTCTACCGGGACATCCTGTCGCAGACCGACCGCGAGCACCTCCTCGAAAACCTCACCGGGCATCTCGGCACGGATGTGAGCAGGGAGGTCCAGGAGCGCGCGACCGACCACTGGCGCAAGGTGGACGCCGACCTCGGGGCCCGTCTGGCGGCAGGTCTCGGGCTCGACGGCGCCGGCAACGGCGCCGGCCCGGCCGACCCCGGTCAGCCCGCCGCGCAGGGCGCCGCCGTCGAGGGTGCCGCAGAGCCCGCGCGGGGCTGAGCGAAGACCCTGAGATGCGCCGCCGGGTCACCTTCTCGCGGAACCTGACGCTGTCGCTGTCGCGGACGTGCCGCTGCTACTGCAAGTACTGCGCGTTCGCGACGCGCCAGGCGCACCTCTACGCGCCGCAGGAGGTGCTGGATATCCTCGACGGGGCGGCGCGCAGGCAGGTCAAGGAGCTGCTGGTGCTGACGGGCGAGCGTCCCGAGGTCAACCCCGAGGTACGAGAGCGACTTCGGGGCTACGGCCACGAGGACTTCACGGGCTATGTGGTGTGGGCGTGCGAGCAGGCGCTGGAGCGCGGCCTGCTGCCGCACACCAACCTGGGCGTGCTCTCGCGCCAGGACCTGGCGCGCCTGCGCGAGGTGACCGCCTCGCAGGGGCTGATGCTGGAGTCGGTCTCAGAGCGGCTGATGGAGACCGTGCACGCGGGCTCGCCCACCAAGCACCCCGAGCGGCGCCTGGAGACGATTCGCGCGGCGGGGGAGCTGAAGATCCCGTTCACCAGCGGGATCCTCGTGGGGATCGGCGAGACCGAGCAGGAGCGGATGCAGTCGCTGGAGGCGCTCGCCGCGGTCCACGAGCGCCACGGACACCTGCAGGAGGTGATCCTCCAGAACTTCGTGCCGCACCAGCGCTACTACGGCCAGGAGCCGGCGCAGATCGCCGACGAAGCCGCGCGCGAGTATTGGCGCACGGGGGTGGCCGACGGCCGTCCGTCGCTGGCGCTGCCGGAGTGGGCGTGTCCGGTGAGCATCGCGGACATGAAGCGGCTGATCGCGGAGACCAGGCGCCTGATGCCCGACGTCGCCGTCCAGATCCCGCCGAACCTGGCGGACTGGTGGGGGGAGCTGGTGGCCGCGGGCGCCACCGACCTGGGGGGGCTGAGCGCCAACGGCGACCACATCTCCCCCGAGCACCCCTTCCCCTCGCCGCACCAGGTGCGCAAGGAGCTGCAGCGCGACGGACATGCGCTGACGGAGCGCCTGTGCGTCTATCCCCGCTACATCGACACCGAGTGGCTGGCGCCGGCGGTGATGGACACGATCAAGGCCTCCTACTGGAGCTTCATCCCGCGTCGCGGCTCCGGACGCACCGAGCCGCCCGTCCCGATCCGCCCCCATCTGACCGCGGGCGCGATCGAGAAGGGCCGCGACGGGATCGCGCTGAGCGCGCAGGAGCTGACTGCGCTGTTCGCGGAGACGCGTCCCGAGGCGATCGAGGAGATCCGCCAGGCGGCGGACGAGCTGCGCGAGGAGCTGGCGGGGGAGACGGTCACGTTCGTGGTCAACCGCAACATCAACGTGTCCAACGTGTGCGTGGTCGGCTGCGCCTTCTGCGGGTTCGGGCAGGGCAAGCGCTCGCCGGACGCCTACGAGCACGACGAGCACGAGTTCGTGGCCCGCATCCACGACGCCCTCGCCTATGGCGCCACCGAGCTGTGCATCCAGTCGGGCATCCACCCGGACTGGGCGCTGGAGGACTATCTCGGCTGGCTGCGACTGGCCAAGGCCACGGCCGCGGCGGCGGGCGCCGATCTGCACCTGCACGCCTACAGCCCGATGGAGATCGCGCACATGTGCGACATCTCCGGGCTGCCGGCAGCCGAGGTGTTCGCGCGGCTGCGCGACGCGGGGCTCGGATCGACGCCGGGGACGGCCGCGGAGGTGCTGCACGACGGGGTGCGCGAGCGCATCTCCCCGAACAAGCTCCCGGTGGCGCGCTGGGTGGAGATCATCGAGGCCTCCCACCACGCCGGCCTGCGCTCCACGGCCACGGTCATGTTCGGCCACATCGAGGAGCCGTGGGAGCTGGCCGAGCACATGCGCGTGATCCGCGAGCTGCAGGAGCGCACGGGCGGCATCACCGAGTTCGTGCCGCTGTCCTTCATCCCCTTCCAGACGCTGCTCGGGCGCACCCACGGCGTGGAGGAGATCTCGCGCGAGGAGAATCTCAAGCACACGGCCGTCTTCCGCCTGGCGCTCGGGCGCACGGTCGCCAGCCTGCAGGCGAGCTGGGTGAAGATGGGCTTGGAGACCGCCAGCGAGTCCCTGCGCTGGGGCGTCAACGATCTCGGCGGGACGCTCATGGAGGAGTCCATCAGCCGCCTGGCCGGCAGCTACCACGGCACCAAGCTGGACCCCGAGCAGCTCGTCGCCGCGGCGCACGCCGCCGGGCGCCCCGCGGCGGAGCGAACCACGCTGTATGAGCTCAGGCGCCGCTACGAGCTGCCGATCGCGGCCTGAGCCACTGCTCCGCCGGCGCGCCGGGGGCGGCTCGATTCCGAGATGCTCTGGACCGCGGCTGCCACGGCGCCTGGGTGGGTGTAGGGCGCCATGTGCCCTCCCGGGAGCATCTGCAGCCGGGCCTCGGGAAGCGAGCTTGCGAGGCGACGGCCATAGGTTGGCTTGACGAGTCTGTCGGCATCGCCCTGGATCACGACGGCGGGCACATCGATTGCGCCGAGTCCCTTATCGACTCGAGCGACCACACCGTTTGCCGCCAGCTGCTCGCCGGCGAATGCTTCGAGGTTGCCATGCGTCATGTTGATCTCGAGCACGCGCCTGCGCTGTGCGGGAGGAACCGGCTGCGGATGAAACGCTTCGCTGTCGACTCGGTTGACGGACACGGTGCTGAGCAGCTGCGCGAAGGTGGCGTTGGCGATCTGCCTGATCACGGGCAGCTGCCGGAACTGCACCACATGGGCCTGTGCCTGATCGAGGGAGCCGAGGCGCTGGCCGGCGGCTGCCGCGTCGACGAGCACGAGGCCGCGCACCTCGCCCGGGTATCGCTCGGCGAACCCCAGCGCGATCGTCCCGCCGTATGAGTGGCCGACGAGGATCGGACGGGCGACGTGGAGCTGGCGGAGCAGCACGTCGATCGTGTCCAGTTGCCTTGCGAACGGGACGTAGCCGCCGCTCGAGTAGCCGAATCCGGGCCGGTCGATCGCGATCGTGCGATGGCCGGCGAGCAGCGGCGTCACGGCGTTGAAGTCTTCCGCGGTGCCCGGCAGTCCGTGGATGAGTACGACGGGCGTGCCCTGCCCGGGGCGTTCGAGGTAGCGGATCCGTAGCTCGCCCACCTGGACGAACGAGCCGGTCGGCCTGGGCTCTGCCGGCAGGCGCCCGTAGGTCCAGTTGAGCGCGACGACGATCAGGGCGAGCGCTGCCAGGACACGCAGCAGGACTCTGCGCATCTACAGATCTCTCCCCATCGCGCCCAGCCTAGCCGCCGGCGCAGCGCGTGCGCCGGCAGTCCTGAGCCTCAGCGAAACAGATCCTCCTCCAGCGCGCGCAGCAGCTCCACGGCGCCGGGACCGTCCTCGTCGGTGACGTAGCGCTCCAGTCCGTCCAGCACCACCACCGGCTCGCGCGAGTCCTTGGCACGCGCCAGGTCGGCGCAGGCGGCGGCGGCGTCGGCCACGGCCAGCCACGTGGCCTTCAGCTTCAGGCCGGTCGAATCGGTGCGCCCGCGCCAATCGTCCAGCGGGCGCATGCCCGCGATCCCGATCGCCACGTCCAGCTGGCCGTGGCGCCAGGCGCGCCCGAAGCTGTCGGTGACGAGCACGCCCACCGACGCCCCCGTCAGCTCGCGCAGGCCCGCGCGGATGCGGCGCGCGGAGGCGTCGGGATCGCGCGGCAGCAGTATCAGCGTGTCGGGCTCGCCGGCGTTGGAGGCGTCCACGCCGGCGTTGGCGCAGACGAAGCCGTGGCGGGTGCGGCAGATCAGCACGCCCCGCTCCGCGCGCAGGAGCTCCTGCGACTCGTCCAGCACCACTTGGATCGCACGGGGATCACGCTCGCCGCCGGCGCCCGCCGAGGCGGCGGAGGCGGCCAGCTCGTGCGCACGCGTGCTCGGCTGGACGTCCTTCAGCGCCACCACCGCACCCTCGGACTTGGACACGGCCTTGTGGGCGATCGCCAGCACCTGCCCGTCGCGCAGCCGCTCGCCCGCGAGCGCCGTGGCGATCAGCGCCGCGAGATCCCCGCCCGCGCGCACCTCGGGGAGGCCTGGCAGGCCGCGGGCGGTGAGCGCTGTCACGGGCCCGTGGGCTTCAGGCGGCGCTGACGGGGGAGAGGACGTTCGCGCGTTCGGGCTCCTCGAGCACGGCTCGCGTGCGCGAGGCCAGCGCGTGCGTGCCCGCGAGACGGTCGCGCAGGACGGCCAGGTCGGCGCCCGTGTCGATGTCCAGCAGCAGCGATGGCGGCTGCGCCGTGCGGCAGGCCACACCCGCGGCCAGCGCCAGCGCGCGGTGGCGCTCACAGCTGTCCGGCCCAAAGCTCGCGGCGATCGCGTCCGCAGGCGTGAGCAGCAGGCCGTTGGTGCCCGTGCCGTGGCGGTCGGGCACGATCACCACCTCGGCCTCGCCCATGACGGCGCCGCCACCGCCCAGGACGCGCTCCCGGCGCGCGGCCTGCCCGCCGTGCCCCCGATGTCCGCCGAGCAGCGACTGGAGCTCGACGGGATCGAGCGCGGGGCAGTCGCCGGGCACGCACAGCACCCGCTGCATGCCCTCCGCGAGCGCGCGGCGCACCCCCAGGGCCACGGCTGCGGACTGCCCGTCCTCGGCCGCGTCCTCCACCACCAGGGCGCCGTCTGCACGCGCCGCCTCGGCCACGGAGGACTCGCGGGTGACCACGATCACGCGCTCGATCGCCGGGGTTTGGGCGAGCGCGGCGAGCACGTCGGCGACCATCGCGCGCGCCAGCTCCAGCCGCAGCTGGTCGGCCACGCTTGCGCCCAGGCGCTGCTTGGCCCGGGCGAAGCTCTTGACGGGGAGGATCGCGGCGGTGCGCACAACCCTTCAGAGCCTATCTTCACGCGCGCGCCCGGCCGGACACGGTCGGCGCCCTAGCCGCGAAGTCCTTCGGCGAAGGACAGCGTTTCCCCGGCCAGCCGAGCGCGCCCGGGGGCGTCGTCCATGCGGGTGTCCGTGTGCAGCGTGGCCAGCGAGGCGACGTTCTCATCGGCCACGATCCCGTCGAGCAGCTCGCCGTAGAAGCTCGCCACCCCGGCCGCGCTCAGCTCCAGCGCGGCGAACGCCATGAACGCGGCCGTGGGGCCCTTGAGCACCTCGCCGCCCACGATCGGGCTGACCGCCACCACGGGCGCGTCCGCCGCGATCAGCGCCTCGCGGATGCCCGGCACGGCGAGGATCGGGGCGATCGAGGCGAGCGGGTTGGAGGGCCCGATCACAATTGCGCGGGCATCAGCGATCGCCGCCAGCGCCTGTTCGCTCGGCGCGGCCTGCTCCGCGCCGCGGTACTCCAAGCCCTCCACCAGCCCGGTGGCCTGCTCGCGGATCATGAACTCCTGGAAGGCACACCACCCTGCTGCGCCTGTGCGGATCCAGGTGCGCACGGGGTCGTCGCTCATCGGCAGCACCGTCGCGCGCACGCCCAGCGACTCGTTCAGACGCGCCAGCGCGGCCGTGGGGGAGAGGCCCTCGGCGAGCATCCGCGACCGCTCCAGACACCAGGCGAGGTCGCGGTCGCCGAGGTTGAACCACACCTCCCCGCCCAGTGCCCGCAGCGCGTCCATCACCGCGAAGGTGTCGTCGCGCAGCCCCCAGCCGCGCTGGTCGATTGCGTCAGCCAGCCAGAAGGACACCAGGTCGGGGTCCGGCGATACGTGCGCGCCGTAGATCTCGATGTCGTCCGCCGTGTTCACCAGCACGGCCAGCCGCCGCGCTCCCACCACGTCCGCCATCCCCCTGGCGAGCTTCGCCCCGCCGGTGCCGCCCGAGAGCAGCAGGATGTCCGGGCCGCTCACGCCCACAGGCTGTCCGGGAGGCTCGTCAGGCGGATGCCCGCGTGGGCCTTGTAGCGGGAGTTGACCGAGATCAGCAGGGCGGTGAGCGCCTCGGTGGTGCGCGCCATCTCCAGGCGCCCGCAGTCCACGCAGCGCAGGCCGTCGATCAGCTCGATGACGCCGGCCGCCTCGCGCTTGTCCGCGCGGGAGTCGCCGCACACCAGCACGTCCTGGGTCAGCTGGTGCTCGAGATTGGCCAGCGAGGCCGCGCTGACGGTGTGCAGCGCCGAGACCACGCGCACGCCCTCCGGCACCATCTCCTGGGCCTGCTGGGCGGCCGAGCCCTGCCACACGCCCAGCATCCGAGTGGCCTTGCCGCTGACCGCCGCCGCCAGCGGGACGGTCGCGTCGATCAGCAGCTGGCCGGGGGCGAGCGCATCCCTGAGGTTGGTCAGGGTCTCCGACTGGTTGCGGAACGGGACGCTCAGGATCACCGTGCCAGCCGCGCGCACAGCGCCCGCGTTGTCGTAGCCGGCGAACGAGCCATCGGGGACGAGCGCAGCGGCGCGCTGCGCCGTCTCCTGCGCACGAGCCGCGTCCCGCGAGCCGATCACGATCGGCACCCCCCCGCGCGCCAGCCTGATCGCCAGGCCGAAGCCGAGCGCGCCGGATGCGCCGATGACTGCGACGGGATCTGGCGTGGAGGACTGCACGGCGGCCGAGTATAGGCTTCAAGCGATGAGGCCCGATGGCACGACCTCGCTCCTCGCCGGCGCGATGCCCGCCGGAGAACAGGACGATCTCCTCTCGTGAGCGCTGCGATGGGGGATCGGCCGAGGTGAGCGCTGCGATGGGGGATTGGCCGAGCACCGTCAGCATCAGGGAGGTCGGCCCGCGCGACGGCTTCCAGAACGAGCCCGAGGTGATCCCCACCGAGCGCAAGGTGGAGCTGATCGACGCGCTCGCGCGCACGGGGCTGCGGCGGCTGGAGGTCACCAGCTTCGTGCGCGCGGACGTGATCCCCCAGCTCGCCGACGCCGCCGAGGTGCTCTCGCGCATCGAGGTCCCCGACGAGGTGAGCATCTCGGTGCTGATCCCCAACGAGCGGGGGCTGGACGCGGCGCTGGCGCTGCGCGAGCGGCTGCGCCTGGCGCGTGGCGGGGAGGGCGCGGCGCGCAAGGAGCCCTTCGACGAGGTCAACGTCTTCATGTCCGCCTCGGAGACCCACAACCGCAGGAACGTCAACCGCTCTCTCGGCGAGTCGCTCACGGGCCTGGAGGCCGTGCTCGGCCGGGCGCGCGCGGCCGGCCTGCGCTGCGAGGGCGTGATCTCGACCTCCTTCGGCTGCCCCTACGAGGGCCATGTGCCGCCCGAGCGCGTGCTGGAGATCGCCGCCCGCCTGTGCGACGCCGGCGCCCGGGAGATCGGCTTCGGCGACACCACCGGCATGGCCAACCCGCGCCAGGTGCGCGACTTCTTCACCGCCGCGCGAGTCGAGCTGGGCGGGGAGGTGGAGCTGACGGCCCACTTCCACAACACGCGCGGAGCGGGCCTGGCGAACGTGCTCGCCGCGCTGGAGGCCGGCGTTGTGAGCTTCGAGTCGAGCTTCGGCGAGCTCGGCGGCTGCCCCGTGCCCGCGGGTGCCACCGGCAACATCGCCACCGAGGACCTGGTCTCGATGCTGCACGAGATGGGCATCGAGACGGGCATCCAGCTGCCCGCGCTGCTCTCCTGCGCGCGACGCGCCCAGGAGATCCTCGGCCGCCCGCTGGGCAGCCACACGCTGGTGGCCGGGCCCGTGGAGTGGCACGGGCCCGGCGCCGCCTAGCGACGCCGGCTCAAGAGGTGGGCGTCGCGTCCGCCGCGGCGGTCCGCTCAGCCGCTTCGCGCCCCGCCTCGCGGGCGGCGGCCATGCAGTACTCCTGTACGGCGACCTCCATCTCCAGCGTCTGGGCGAGGGCTGGGCGGGCGGAGGCGTCGATCACGCGCTTGGCCCGCCCGACGGCCACGTGGGAGTTGGCCAGCAGCTCCTCCACCAGCGCTTGGGTGGCGCCCTCGAGCTCCTCGGGGGCCACCACGCGGTTGACCAGGCCGATGCGCTCAGCCTCGGCCGCGTCGATGGTGCGGGCGGTCATGATCAGCTCCTTGGCGCGCCCGAGCCCGACGACGGCCGGCAGGCGCGTGGAGCCGCCGACGTCGGGGATGATCCCGAACTTGACCTCCGGCAGCCCCAGCTGGGCGTCGCTGGATGCGACCCGCAGGTCGCAGCCGAGTGCCACCTCGAGCGCGCCGCCGACGCACGTGCGGTGGATCTGGCAGACCACCGGCTTGGCCATCTCTTCGCAGATGTTGGCGCAGTCCAGGAACACCTTGCGGAACGGGCGCAGCATGCCGGGCGTGCCGGCCGATTCGGCCAGCTCGCCGAGGTCCACGCCGGCCGAGAAGACAGGCCCTTCGCCCCGTAGTACGACGCAGTGGACGGCGGGAGCGGCGGCGGCATCGCGTAGGGCCTCGCCCAGCTCGCGCAGCAGCTGCTGGTTCATCGCGTTGCGCTTCTCCGGGCGATTCAGCACCACGTGCCTGACCGGCCCACGATCCTCGGTGACGACCATGCTCATGTTCCCGGCACCCTACTTCGTACTAGGCTCTCGGCTCGTCCCGCCCGCCAGGCGGCCGGTGGCACGGACTGTCATGCGGGGGCTAGGCCTGATCGCCTCCCACCCAAGAAACCAACCCGAGGAGTGCAATGGCGCAGCAGATCGAGAAGGTGGGAGTGCTCGGTGGGGGGCTGATGGGCCACGGCATCGCCCAGGTCGCCGCCGAGGCGGGCTATCAGGTGGTGCTGCGCGAGGTCGACGAGGCCACGCTGGCGAAGGGCGTCACCAAGATCGAGAAGCAGCTGGCGCGCGCGGTGGCGAAGGGCAAGTCCACCCAGGAGGACGCCGACGCGGTTCGCGGGCGCATCTTCGGCACCGCCCACTACCGCGAGCTGGCCGACTGCGACCTGGTGATCGAGGCCATCACCGAGAGCCTGCCGCTGAAGCTCGAGATGTGGCGCGAGGTGGACGAGATCGTCAAGCCCGAGGCCGTGTTCGCCACCAACACCTCCTCGCTGGCGGTGATCGACCAGGCCGCCGTCACCGGGCGCCCGGAGAGGTTCGTGGGCCTGCACTACTTCAACCCCGCCCAGGTCATGAAGCTGGTGGAGGTCGTGCGCTGCGTGACCACCTCCCAGGAGGCGTTCGACACCGCGCTGGAGTTTGCGCGCTCGCAGGGCAAGCTGGCGATCCCCACCAAGGACAAGGCCGGCTTCATCGTCAACCGCCTGCTGGTGCCCTACCTGCTCGACGCCATCCGCGCCTACGAAGAGGGCGTCGGCTCGGTCGATGAGATCGACGAGGCCATGAAGGCCGGCGCCGGGCACCCCATGGGCCCGCTGACGCTGGCCGACTTCGTGGGACTGGACACGCTCGGCTCGATCTGCGACGTGCTGTTCGACGAGTTCCGCGAGCGGCGCTTCGCGCGCCCCCCCACGCTGCGCAAGATGATCGCCGCGGGCTGGTTCGGGCGCAAGTCCGGGATGGGCTTCTACGACTACTCCGGAGACGCGCCGCAGCCGAACCCGGCGTTCTGAGCATGAGCGATCTGCGCCAGGCGAGCGAGCGGGCGCTGAGCGGGGGCCCCGAGCGCCACCGCGAGAAGGCCCGCGAGCAGGGCAAGCTCCCGGTGCGCGAGCGGGTGGCCATGCTGCTCGACGAGGGCTCCTTCGCCGAGGAGGCGCTGCTGGCCAACTGGCAGCACGACGGCCTGGGCGCCGACGGCGTGGTGACCGGCGTGGGCGCGATCGACGGCAGGCCCGTGGCGCTGATGGCCAACGACCCCACCGTCAAGGCCGGCTCGTGGGGGCCCAAGACCGTCGAGAAGATCCTGCGCATCCAGGAGCGCGCGCTCAGCCTGGCGATCCCCATGGTCTACCTGGTGGACTCTGCGGGCGCGCGCATCACCGAGCAGGTGCAGATGTTCCCCGGCCGCCGCGGCGCGGGCAGGATCTTCCACAACCAGGTCAAGCTCTCCGGAGTCGTCCCGCAGGTGTGCGTGCTGTTCGGGCCCAGCGCAGCCGGCGGCGCGTACATCCCGGCGTTCTGCGACATCGTGATCATGCGCGAGGGCAACGCCTCCATGTACCTGGGCTCGCCGCGCATGGCCGAGATGGTGATCGGCGAGAAGGTCAGCCTCGAGGAGATGGGCGGCGCGCGCATGCACACTGGCGTCTCCGGCTGCGGACACCAGCTGGTCGGAAGCGATGAGGAGGGTATCCAGACCGCCCGGCGTTACCTCTCCTACCTG
>CABDZA010000080.1_pt1 | contig 18470 bp, 19 predicted proteins | sample 3132091 | NCBI WGS metagenome assembly CABDZA01 (sample SAMEA5534339, study PRJEB31848) | metagenome | biome: tundra; feature: field; material: soil | place: USA | collected 2013-05 | depth 0.45 m
CGGCGTCGATGGACGGCTACGCCTCGAGCGTCGCGGCGCTCGAGCGCGACGGCGTCAAGCTGACGCTGCCGGCGCGCGCCCCGGCGGCGATCTTCGCCGACCCGCGGATCGCCGCGGCGGCGCCGATCGAGCTCACGCGTGCCGGCATCGGCGACCTGCTCGCGAAGACGACCGCACGGGTCGACTGGCTCGCGGCGCACCTGCTCTACGGCGAGGACTGGCGCGCGCTGCAGCCGCTGCCGACGCTCGACATCGCGGCGCTGCTAGCCCGCGACGTCGACGCGGTCGCGGAGCTGTTGCGCGCGCTGATCGAGTCGGGGCTCGCGATGGCCGCGGTCGGCAGCTCGCGCCCGGCGAGCGGCTGCGAGCACCACGCATCGCACTTCTGGGACCTGCTCGCCGGCCGCGGCGCGCGGCCGCGGGCGCTGCACGGGCTGCAGGTCGGCTACGCGACGGGGTTCGCGATGCGCCTGCAGCGGTTCGCGTTCGGCGGCGGCGTGGCGCTGCCGCGGCGGCCGGAGCTCCTCGCCGAGCCGCTCGACGCCGCCGCGCGCGCGTGGCTCGGCGAGCCGCCGCCGGACGTCCTCGCCGCAGTCGCAGAGAAGCAGCGCCTCATCGCCGCGGTGCCCGCTTCGTGGCCCGAGGACGAGGCGCGCTGGGCCGCGCTGCGCGCGCGCTTGGAGCCGTCGCTGCAGACGTTCGACGCGGTCGCGGATGCGCTGCGGCGCGCCGGCATCCCGGATCGGGAGCCCGGCTACCTCGGGATCGACGCGGCGATGCTGCGCGCAGGACTGCGCTACGGCGGTCGGCTGCGCTCGCGCTACACGGTGGTCGACTTCCTCGAGGGCCAAGGGGTGCTCGACGAAGCGCTCGACTCTGCGCTGTAGCCGCTACCAGCGCCCGTGGACGTGCTCTCGGATCAGCCGGTCGTAGACCTCGGCGACACCCTCGAGCTGGTCCGGGCGCAGCGGCGCCAGCGCGGCCGCGGCGACGTTCTGGCGCACCTGCTCGACGTTGCGCGCGCCGGGGATCACGGTGCTGACTCCGGGCTGGTCGATCACCCAGCGCAGCGCGAGCTGGGCGAGCGTCGTGCCGGGGTCGAGCAGCTGCTGGAGCTCACGCGCGGCGGCCAGCCCGGTCTCGTAGGGCACGCCCGCGAACGTCTCGCCGACGTCGAAAGCCTCGCCGTGGCGGTTGTAACTGCGGTGGTCCTCGGGCGGGAACGTCGTGTGCTCGTCGTAGCGCCCAGAGAGCAGACCGGACGCGAGCGGCACACGCGCGATGATCCCGACGCCGGCTTCGCGCGCCGCGGGCAGCACCTGCTCGAGCGGCTTGAGCCGGAAGCAGTTGAGGATGATCTGCACGCTCGCCACGTGCGGCCGCTCGATTGCGCGCAGCGCCTGGGCGCAGGTCTCGACTGAGACGCCGTAGGCGCGGATGTGACCGTCCTCGACGAGCTCGTCGAGCGCTTCGAAGGCGGCGTCATCCTCGTAGACCTCCTCAGGCGGGCAGTGGAGCTGCACGAGGTCGATCGGATCGACCCCGAGGTTCGCGCGCGAGCGCGCGTTCCAGGCGTGGAACGCCTCGCTGTTGTAGTTCTCCGGCAGCTGCTCCACGCGCCTGCCCATCTTCGTCGCGACGAGGATCTCCGGGTGACGCGCGTGCAGCTCGCCGCAGAACTGCTCGCTGCGGCCGTCGCCGTAGACATCGGCCGTATCGAAGAAGGTGACCCCGGCGTCAACGGCCGCGTCGAGCACGGCGTGCGCTGCCTGGGGCGTGACCGTGCCCCAATCGGCGCCGAGCTGCCACGTGCCCTGACCGACGACGCTGACGCTGCGCTCAAGCCGTTCGATGCGGCGCTGCTCCATTGGATCGCATGGTCGCAGGTCGGGCCACGAAGATGCCTTCCGACGAGCATGAAGACGCGCAGCTCCTCGACCGAGGAGCCCTACGCGAGCAGCGCGTGGAGCTCCTCGGGCCGCTCGACGAGGACGTCGGCGCCGCGCAGCTCGTCGCGGTCGCCGACGCCCCAGGTGACGCCGATCACGCGCAGGCCGCATGCGCGTGCGGCGTCGATGTCGTAGATGCGGTCGCCGACCATGACCGGGTCGCGGACGCCGAGCGCTCGCTGCGCGCGCGCCACCGTCTCGGCCTTCGGCTCCGAGAGCTCCGGTGCGCAGACGACCTCGAACGCCGACTCGAGCCCGAAGCGCTCGAGCAGCGGCGCGACGAACTTGCGCTCCTTGGCGGTCGCGAGCGCGAGCGGTAGCGTCAGGCTGCGCAGCAGCTCGCCCATCCCGTCGATGAGCCGCGTCTGCTTGAGATACACGCGCGTGAAGAGCTCTTGGTAGCTCTTCACGCAGGCGGCGACGATCTGAGAATCCTCGGGGGCGCCGGTCAGCTCGATGAAGGCCGTCGGGGTCGGCGGGCCGATGAAGCGCGCCAGCTCCTCGGCGCTGTGCGGCGGATAGCCGTGCGCGGTGAGCGCGCCGTTGATGGCGCTCTCGACGGGTGCAAGCGAGTCGATGATGACGCCGTCGAAGTCGAAGATCGCGGCGTCCGCGGGCGGTTTCAGCGGCATGCGCGCAGCGCGGGGTAGAGGTCACGGAAGCGCTCGTGCGCTGCCCGGTAGGGCTCGATCCACTCGAGCACCGGCTCGATCAGCTCGCGTGGTCGCACCGTCGCCGCGACCGCCGCCGGGACGTCGGGCCAGACGCCGCCGGCCACGCCGCCGAGCAGCGCGGCGCCGAACGCGGCCGCGTCCTGCACCGCGACGCGCTCGAGCGGCAGCTCCAGCACCGAGGCAACGATGCGCAGCCACTCCTCGCTGCGCGCGCCGCCGCCGGAGACACGCCCGAGCGCCGGCCGGCCGCCGAGCTCGTCGATCAGATCGAGCGAGTCGCGCAGGCCGAAGGCGACGCCCTCGAGCAGTGCGCGCACGAGCGCGCCGCGGTCGTGGCGCAGGCTCAGGCCGGTGTAGGAGCCGCGCGCGTCGGGGTCGTCGTGCGGCGTGCGCTCGCCGGCGAGGTAGGGCAGGAACGTGAGCCCCTCGGTCGTCGGCGCCCAGGCGCTCGCCTCGGCGGTGAGCACGTCGTAGTCGGCGCCGAGGATTGCCTGCAGCCAGCGCAGCGAGCCTGCCGCCGAGAGCATCACGCCCATCGCGTGCCACGTGCCCGGAATCGCGTGGCAGAAGGTTTGCACGCGCACCTGCGGGTCGGCGGCGTAGCGCTCGAGCGCCGCGAACACGACACCGGAGGTCCCGAGCACGACCGACACGGGCCCCGGGCGATCTACGCCGACGCCAAGTGCGCCGGCGGCCTGGTCGCCGGCGCCGGCGGCGACGGGCACGCCGTCGGCGGTCGCGCCGCTCACCTGCGGGCTCTCGAGCACGCGTGGCAGCCACTCGGGCTCGAACGCGAGCGCGTCGAGCATCTCCTCGCTCCAGCGCCGCTCGGCGACGTCCAGCAGCAGCGTCCCGGAGGCGTCGGCGACGTCGGTCGCGTGCTCGCCGCAGAGGCGCAGGCGGACGTAGTCCTTCGGCAGCGCGATGCGCGCGATGCGCGCGAACACGTCCGGTTCGTGGTGTCGCAGCCAGAGCAGTTTCGGCGCTGTGAAGCTCGTGAGCGCGCGGTTGCCCGTCAGCGCGGTCAGCCGCGCAAGCCCGAGCGTCGCCTCGATCTCGCTGCACTCGGCGCCGGTGCGCTGGTCGTTCCAGATGATCGCCGGGCGCAGCACGCGGTCGTGGGAGTCGAGCGCCACCAGGCCGTGCATCTGACCGGAGAGCCCGATGCCCTGCGGCGGGCCGGCGGCCGCACGCAACCGCGCCAGCACCACCTCGGCCGCCCGCCACCAATCCTCCGGATCCTGCTCAGCCCACCCGGGGCGAGGCGTTGACAGCGGGTAGGACGCACCGGCGCTCCCAACCACGCCGCCCTCCTCGTCAAGGGCGATCCCCTTTACGCCACTGGTCCCGACATCCAGCCCGAATACGCTCACAACTCGTGCGCGGAGCCACTCACGCGCCCAAGGCGGCGTAAACGAGCTCGTACGCAGACACGGCGTCCTTGCGAGACTGCGCCTCTCTGAGCGCCTTGTCGTCGATCCGCGCCGCGATCGAGTCGATGAAGTTCCACTGGATCACCGAGCGCTTGACCGCCCCGATCTGATCCTCGGTGTAGGGGTAGAGGTCGAGGCCGAGGCGTTCGCCGTTCGCGCCGTAGTCGCAGCGGCGCAGCTCGAGCGCCAGCTCGATGGTCTCCATGAACGCCGTCGCGCCGACCATGTTGTCGTCGTCGAAGGTGCCCCAGCCGGAGTTCCCGTGCTGGTGGCCGAGCAGTCCCTCGGAGTGGAGCAGCGCGGCGTACTCGGGCAGGTGCTCGTCGTTCATCAACAGGTGCTGCCAGTCCATGTTGATCTGGACGTTGTCGAGCCCCTCGGCGCGCAGCTTGTTGGCGACGTAGATCGTCATCCCCATGTTGCGCATCAGGATCTTCATCGCCGGCTCGGAGTTCTTGTGCTCGAGGAACAGCTTGACCCCGTGACGCTTGCAGATCTCGGCGGCCTCGGCGATGCCCTCGATCAGCCAGTGCCACGAGTCCACGTAGGGTGTCTGGAACGGGTAGTTGTAGCCCTCGATCCCGGGCCAGACGAGCATGTTCGCGCCGAGCGAGCCGGCGAACTCCGCGCCCTCGCACATGATCCGCCGCGCCTCTGCGCGGACGTGCTCGTCGGGGTTGACGAGGCCGCCGCGCCCGAAGCGCGGGTCGAGGTGCAGACCGCCGGCGACGCAGTAGATGTCATGGTCGCCGAGCGCCGCCTGGATGTCGCTGATGTTCTCGTGCGAGATCTCCTGCGGGTAATGGAACTCGTAGCCGTCGATCAGATCGCCGAGGCCCTCGACCGCGCGGTGCACCTTCTCCGCGACCGGCTCCGCGTCATACGCGTGCCCCGGCTGGTAGCCGCCCGGAACGAAGCGCGTGATCATCGGGCCGAATGCCCAGATGCCGAGACTCGTCTTCATGGTTACACCTCCGTGGGTTCGTTGGCTTCGGCGCTTGCGTACAGCGCGGCGATTGCGCGCGCCTGCGCGAGCGCGTCTTCGCGTCCGTAGCGCGGCACGCGCTCGCCGGCGACGGCCGCAGCGAAATCCTCGAGCTCGCACGCGTACGGGTTCAGCGGCTCGACCGCACTGCGCTCGACCGAGCCGTCGGCGCGGCGCAGCTCGATCGCGGGGCTGCGGGAATGCCACGGATCGTCGAGCCAGAGGCTGCCGCGCGTGCCCGTCACCTCGAGCTCGTCGCGCGCCGCCAGATCGAGGCCGCAGTCGATCGTCGCGAGCACATCGCCCGGGAAGCGCAGCAGCCCGGTGAGGCGCACGTCGACGCCGTCGCCGCCCTGCACCTGCTGGGCGCTGACCGCGACGGGCTCGCCGGCGAGCAGCCGCGCGGCGCTGACGCAGTAGCAGCCGACGTCCATCAGCGCGCCGCCGTCGAGCGTGCGCTGCAGGCGCACGTCGCCCTGGCGCTCGAGCAGGAACGAGAACGATGCCCGGATCAGGCGCAGCTCGCCGATCTCCTCGCGCAGCTCCACGAGCCGCCGCGCCTGCGGATGGTGGCGCCACATGAACCCCTCGGCGAGCACGAGCCCGCCACGTTCAGCGGCGTCGAACGCGCGCGCGATGTCGTCGGGGTGACGCGACAGCGGCTTCTCGCAGAGCACGTGCCGGCCGGCTTGCAGCGCGCGCAGCGACCACTCGACGTGGAGCGAGTTGGGCAGCGCGACGTAGACCGCCTCGACGTCCGGATCGGCGAGCAGCGCCTCGTAGGAGTCGTGCGCCCGCGGAACGCCGAGCGCCTTCGCCTGGGCCTCGGCGCGTGCGCGGTCGCGCGAGCCGATCGCGACGACCTCGACGCCGCGCGCCTGGCGCGCCCCCGCGACGAGCAACTCGTTGATCCGCGCCGTCGAGAGGAGACCGAGTCTCATGGGGGTCCATCTTATGGCGCTGCTCGCGCGCCGCTGGGCAGTAGTTTCTACGGGCCCGCGTCGCGGTCGCCCACGAACGGCACGCGTCCTGCCCGGTGGGAGGGCCCTTCGGCGTCAGCCGGCGCTCGTGGCCACGAGCCGCTCGACGTAGGGCCCGAGCAGCGTGGCCACTGAGGAGGCGGTCATGCTCGCCGGGCCTTTGGGCAGCGCGGCATAGCTGATCGCCAGACGGACCAGGCACTCGCTCAGGAGCTCGGCGTCCTGCGCCTTGACCAGCGGCCAGCCGGCGAGCAGCACCGCCGTCACGCGCTCGACCGCGCTCTCCACCAGTGGCTTGCCCTGGGTGGTGAACAGCGCGAGCAGCTCCTCCGAGCCTCCTGCGCCGACGATGGTGCGCACGAGCGGGTTCTCGGCGGCGGCCGTGAGGAACACGTCGAATGCCGCCGCGAGCGCGGCGGCGGGGTCCTCGAGATGGGCTGTCACGGCCTGCTCGACGGAGTCGAGGAAGCGGTTGGCCTCGCGCATCACCAGGACCTGCGCAAACACCTCGCGCGAGCCGAACTCGTTGTAGAGGGTCTGCCTGCTCACCCCGGCGGCCAGGGCGATGTCGGCCATCGTGATGTCCGCCCAGCGGCGGCTCTGCAGCTCCTCGCAGGCGGCGTCCAGCAGGGTGCTGTGCAGGAGCTCGCGCGCGGCGAGCGCATATGGGCGTCGTTGCTCGCCGGTGGGCATGGTCTGGGTGGGGCCGGCCATCAGTGCTCCGGGGCTGGGTCGACCGGCTCGAAATCGACCTTGTCGCGCACGCCGCAGTCCGGACAGGCCCAGTCGTCCGGGACCTCGCTCCAGATGGTCCCGGGCGGAAAGCCCTCGCGCGGGTGGCCGCGCTGCTCGTCGTAGACGTAGCCGCAGGCGGGACAGCGGTAGCTGCTCATGACGCGGTGCGGTAGCGGCGCAGCGCCCGCTCGCCGAGCCCGGGCTTGATGTTCGCGCGCGTGAGGTCGCCCTGGTAGTGGGCGAGCACGCGGTGGTCCATGGTGCGCCGCCAGATGGGCGGGATCACGGCCAGCAGGATCATGCCCGCATAGCCCGTGGGCAGCTGCGGAGCCTCATCGACGTGGCGCAGCGCCTGGTAGCGGCGGATCGGGTTGGCGTGGTGGTCGGAGTGGCGCTGCAGGTGGTAGAGCAGCACGTTGGAGGCGGCGCTGTTGCTGTTCCAGCTGTGCTCCGGGAGGGTTCGCTCGTAGCGCCCGTCCTCGCGCTTTCCTCTGAGCAGCCCGTAGTGCTCGAGGTAGTTGACCACCTCCAGCAGCGAGAAGCCGATGACGGCCTGGATCATCAGATAGGGCAGCACGACGACGCCGAAGATCGCCACCAGCGTGCCGAACAGCACCACGCTCATGGCCCACGCACCGAGGATGTCGTTGCGCACGCTCCACGGTGAGCGCTCCAGCCGGGCGAGACGGACGCGCTCGAGCTCCCATGCGGAGCGCAGGCTGCCGATCACGGTCCGGGGCAGGAACGAGTAGAAGGTCTCTCCCAGGCGCGCGCTGGCGGGATCCTCGGGCGTGGCCACGCGAACGTGGTGGCCGCGGTTGTGCTCGATGAAGAAATGCCCGTAGCCGCTCTGCGCCAGCGCCACCTTGCTCAGCCAGCGCTCCATGCTGGCGCGCTTGTGGCCAAGCTCGTGCGCGGTGTTGATGGCGATCCCGCTGACCATCGCCACGGTCAGCGCCAGGCCGACGCTGTCGAGCGTGGAGAGCGCACCGCTTGACCACAGCCAGCACGCGAACACCAGCCCCGCGTACTGGATGGGCAGGTACGCGTAGGTGCACCAGCGGTAGTAGCGGTCCTGTTCCAGCCACTTGATGACGCTGTCGGGCGGGTTGCGCGCGTCCATGCCGATGGCCAGGTCGAGCAGCGGGAAGATGGCGAAGACGAGGAGGGGCCCGTAGAACCAGAGGGCCGCCACGCCGGTCGCGTGGACCAGCCCCCAGGTCAGGAAGGGCAGCGTGGGGATCAGCAGGCCGAGCAGCCACGCGTAGCGCTTGGGGTCGTGCCAGGTGGCGGGCGCACTCGGATCGCCCGCGGTGGACTGTGCGGACTGCGCGGGCGTGGCTGTGGCGGCTGGGGCGGCTGACATCGGGCGGCAACTCCTCTGATCGGGTCCGTGCGGCTCCCGCACTTTACACAAGTGCGCAGGCATGTCAACCAGATTTACATCGAGAGCAGACTTGCCAGCCGGCGTGGCAGTCGCTTGCGGGCCCCCCGCAGCACCCGGCGTGGCCGGCGCTCGTGGGGCCCCCGCAAGCCGGCGTGCACGGCGCGCAAGGACGGTACACTGGGATGGTCGGCATTCGTACTTGGCGAACTCGTGAGGTTCAGATGGCCGCATCTTCGGTAGGTCCTCGCGGTGCGGCGACTCGTCTCGGCGTCGTGCCACTGGTGACGCTGGGCGTTGCCATCGTGGTGCTGGTGCTCGGGGCAGGGACCTACTTCTACGACCACTCACGCCGCGACCTGATCGCCAATGGCATCCAGATTGACGGCGTGCCCGTGGGCGGCCTGCGCGAGGCGGCTGCGCGCACGAAGATCGAACATGACCTGGTGGCCCGCCTGAGCCAGCACGTGACCGTGCGCTCGGGCTCGCACAAGTGGACCCTGGACGCGCACCAGGCGCACCTCAGCGTTGACGTGGCCAATATGCTCGACCAGGCCCTGAGCGCCAGCCGCGGAGGATCGATCGTGACGCGCACGGCGCGCGGCCTGTTCGGGGGCAGCGTCAAGCGCGACATCCCGCTGGTGGTCAGCTACTCCCACCCGGCGGTGCGCAACCTCACGGCCAAGATCCGCGCGGGCGTGAACCGCGCCCCACGCGACGCCTCCGTCCAGCCCAGCGCCAGTGGTCTGAGCACGGTCCCCGGGCAGGTGGGGCTGACGGTGGACAGCACGGGCCTGGGCGCGCGCATCGACCGCGCGCTGATCGGTGCGACTGCCAGCCGCACGGTGAGCGTGCCGACGCGCAAAGTCGAGCCGAAGATCACCACGGCCGAGCTGGCGGCCAAGAACCCGGCCTACATCGTGGTGGATCGCAACGACTTCCGTCTGCGCTTCTACAACCACCTGAAACTGGAACGGAGCTACGAAATCGCGGTCGGGATGGAAGGCCTGGAAACGCCCGCCGGACTACACAAGATCGAATGGGAGCAGGTCAACCCGCCGTGGTACGTGCCCAAAAAAGCGTGGGCGGGGGCGCTGGCGGGAACGGTCGTGCCGCCCGGGCCGGGCGATCCGCTGAAGGCGCGCTTCCTGTCCTTCGAAGGAGGCGCGGGCATCCACGGCATCGACCCGAGCGAGTACTCCTCGATCGGCCACGACGCCTCGCACGGCTGCGTGCGGATGCGGATCCCGGACGTGATCGACCTCTACGCCAAATCGCCGGTCGGCACGCCCGTCTACATCATCTAGAGCCCGCCGCTCGCGCCGGCCTGCGCGAGGAGGGTCGCCGCTCGGCGGTGCTGGGTCGAGGTCAGGAGCCGGGTGGCCGGCGGGAGGCCAGGTATTCCTGGTTCTGCCGGCGCTCGCCGCGGACCTGGACTGCGATGTAGACCACGATCACGTTGACCACCACGCCGATGCCGCCGAACGTCGCGATCAGGCCCACGTCCGTGCTGAAGGCAGCGCTGGAGGCGAGGAACATGCGGGGAGCCTAGCAACGGGACGGGCGCCGGTGTCGTAGCCTTCGGCTTCACCGCAGCCAACCGATGGTCGGCGATACATGCGCCTGGAGAGGTGCCGGAGCGGTTGAACGGGCGCGACTGGAAATCGCGTAACGGGGGAAACCTCGTTCGAGGGTTCGAATCCCTCCCTCTCCGTACTGCCAGACCGCGCCATCTCGCTCTAGAAAGCCGAACGTTCCAGAACGACCGGCGCACGGCGTGGCTAGCGGGTGGGGTGGGTCGCCTCGCTGCCGCCGTTTGCGGCGTCTTCGTTGACCTGGTGCGCGACGCGTCCTGCGCGCAACTCGGTGGTTTGTCTGATCACGTAGTCGAGCGTCCCATCACGACGCTTGTGGGTGAGGCGGGCAGTGCGCACGAACCGCGCCGGGCTCGCCTCCTCGAGCGACAGGTTGGCGATCGTGTTCTCCTTGAATCGAGCGAGTATCCCTTGCCAGAACTGCAGGACGGCAGCCCGGCCGATGATCGGCTCGCCCGCGTATAAGGCGGGCGGCGGCACATACTCGACGTCGTCGGTGAACAACGCGAACACCGCATCGAGATCTCCCCTGTTGAATGCGTCCTGGGCGCGATCGAACGCGTCGGCGAGGACACGCCGACGAAAGGAGGCTGGCATCCGCAGCATCAGCCGGACCGCGACCGCGGCGAGTCGCGGCGCACGAAGCTCGACGCTGTCCAGCACTGGGCGACGCGGTGTCTCTGGCCCGGTCATGGTGGCTGCAGCGTACCGGCGAGGACGTGCGTTTCGACGAGCGCGGTCCTAGAACCGTCAGCAGGCTCAGGGCGTGCTTGCAGAGTGGGCCTGGCGATACGTGTCCACCCCACCACGTCGAACATGCCGTCTTCCCTACGATCCGGTTGGACGTGAGCAGCGTGATCGCCAAGAGCCTTCAAGGACCGGACGGCTCGCGCGCGTTTCTCGATGACAGCCGCAGGGACCTCGTTGCTCTCGGGACCGTCACGGTTGGCCGCGCCGTGTATCGCCCAGGTTGGAGGTGGTCCGTGCACGCGCGGCGGCGTGCCGGGTCCTCGGCGACGAGCCTTGCGTCGCGCTCGACTTCGCGCCTGATCTCGGCGGCCCGTCGAATCAGGATGGCGCCCTCACGCGTTCCTGACCGGAGCGAGTCCCGGTCGTGTGCTGGCACGGCTCGTGCCGAGCGCCCGCCGCCCGTCCGGGGTCCCGGAGCGAGAAAGGCGCAGGCCGCCGCGGCAACGGCGCCGAGTTCGAACTGCTCGCCGGCTTCCTCCGCCGCACCACGAGCGCCGGAGGAAATGCGACCAACAAGCTCACCGACGCCGAGCCGAAGTAGGGCGGGCTACGTGGTGTGCGAGAGCTGGGTGGGTCGCGTGCTCCGTACGACCTCGGTCGGGAGAAGAAATGACAGCAGCCCGGCTGCGACGAGGAATCCAGCCGATGCCCACAGGCACGCGGCTAGCCCGTGCCACTGGTAGAGCAGTCCTGATAGGACGGTGCCGGCGAGGCGCCCGCAGGCGTTGGCCATGTAGTAGAAGCCGACGTTCATGGCCACCTTGTCGTTTTCGGCGTAGGCGAGAATGAGGTAGGAGTGGACTGCGGAGTTCATTGCGAACGCGACCCCGAAGGGGACTAGGCCGCCGAGGATTGCGGCCGTCGGGTTGACGTGTGCGCCCAGTGCTATGGCCATCGCGGCGGGACACACCGCGACGCCGAGCGCCAGCCAGACCGCGGTCCTGCCGTCCGGCTCGCCGTCGGGTCCTGGGCCCCTGCCCCTGCGGCGAACCAAGTGTGGCGCGGCTGCTTGGACTGCGCCGTAGCCAATCACCCACACGGCAAGGAGGATTCCGACCTGCCAGAACGTCCAGCCCAGCTCTGAGTAGAGAAAGAACGGGAGGCCCACGACGAACCACACGTCGCGTGCTGCGAACAGGAAGACGCGCGCAGCGGCGAGGATGTTGACCGCGCGGTTGTTGGAGAACATCTGCGTGAACTTGGCGGTCTCATCCGGCCGCCCGAGGTGACCACGCATCAAGGTCGAGGTCACGACGAGGGCGATCAGCACCAGCGTCGCGAGCGTCAGAACGGCGGTCTGGAATCCGAAGGTGGTGAGCAGCAGGCCCCCGAGGAAGAAGCCGACGCCCTTCAGCGCGTTCTTCGACCCCGTCAGGATCGCAACCCAGCGATACAGCGAGGACTGGTCGTTCTCGGGCACGACGAGCTTGACTGCGCTCTTGGAGCTCATCTTGTTGAGGTCCTTCGCCACTCCGGACAGGGCCTGAGAGGCCATGACGTATGGAACAGCCAGCAGCGTTGGCGGTGCGAAGCCGAGCATGCACAGCGCCACGACCTGGATGGCGAGGCCCATGAAGAGCGTGATCTTCAAGCCGAGGCGGGTTGCCAGCCAGCCGCCGACGAGGTTCGTGACGATGCCCGCGATCTCGTAGAACACGAACAGCGAGGCGACCTGCAGCGGCGTGTAGCCGAGCCGGTCGAAGTAGAAGAGGACCAGCGTCCGGATCGCGCCGTCGACGAGCGTGTCCGTCCAGTACGCCCCGGTTACAAGCACGTAGTTCCGCAGGTCTCCGCGCCGCTGTGGTGGGGAGCCTCTGGCGGGCGCTGCCGTGCTGCTAGTCATCGGCCGCGCTGGTGGGGCCAGCGATGCGCTCGTCGCTGGGGAGGCTGCGTGCGACCATGCGCGCGAGCTCGACGAGGCGGTTTGCGTAGCCCCACTCGTTGTCGTACCAGGCGAGGATCTTGACCTGGGTATCGTCGGTGACCATAGTGGAGGGCGCGTCGATGATCCCGGAGCGTGGGTCGTCCCTGAAGTCGACCGACACGAGAGGCCGCCGCTCGTATCCGAGGATTCCCGCAAGCGGCCCGTCGGCGGCGGCCTCGAGCAGCCCGTTCACCTCGTCGACCGTCGTCGGCCGGTCCACCTCGAAGACGCAGTCCGTAAGCGACGCGTTGAGCAGCGGCACGCGCACGGCGAGGCCGTTCAACCTGCCCTCGAGATCTGGGAAGATGAGCCCGATCGCGGTGGCCGACCCAGTCGTGGTGGGGATCAGCGAGACGCTTGCGGCGCGCGCCCGGCGCAAATCCTTGTGGGGGAGTCGATCAGCGTCTGCGTGTTGGTCATGTCGTGCAGTGTCGTGATCAAGCCGTGCCGGATCCCGATCCCCTCGTGGATCACCTGCACCACCGGCGCAAGGCAGTTGGTCGTGCAGGAGGCCGCCGTCAACAGATGGTGGCGGTGCGCTTCGTAGAGCTGGTCGTTGACCCCGACCACCACGTTCAGAGCGTCCTCCTTGACCGGCGCCGCGACGATCACCTTGCGCACCCCCCGCTGGAAGTATGCGTCCAGAAGCTCCCGCGTGCGGAACTTGCCGGAGCACTCGAGAACGATCTCGACGCCGAGCTCCCCCCACGGCACATTCCCGGGCTCGCCAGCGCTGCTGTAGCTGAGCGCCGTCCCGTTGACCGTCAGCAGGTCGCCGGCGCCGTGCACGTCTTCGGACCAGCGCCCATGAATCGAGTCGAAGGTCAGCAGATGGGCGGCAGTGCTCGCATCGCCGCCCATCTCGTTGACGTGCGTGAACGCCAGCTCGGGCCAGTCCGATGCGGCGCGCAGCGCCAGGCGGCCCATGCGCCCGAAGCCGTTAATGCCGATCCGTGGGCACACGGTGCGGATCGTATTACAGCCACAACAGTGAGTGTTATTGAGATGTGAATATAGATGACCGTCGATCTGGAAGTGGTCCCGAGGATCTCCGATGTCCGCGTCAAACGCGAGTCATGGTCTCATCGCATGAGTTGCCCACTAGACACTCTGTTGCCCGCCGTCGGTCGCCACCCGCCGGATAGTGTGTTGAAGTCGGCGCTATACGTACCGATGCACTTGGACCCTGCTGTCCAATGTGTGACACAGGCCGCCTTGAACATTCCAGTGGTACAACAGTGGATGAGCCTCCCCGGTGGTCAGGTTGTTCACGAAGACGACGACCTTGCGCACCTGATGCTCCTTTCTTGAGCTGCTCCAGCGGTTCTCATGAGACTCGACGCTAGAGCCTCGGCTAGAGACACAGCGGGGATGCGACGGTCTTCTGACCTCGGCGCCGCTCGAGTCATGCTGCTAGTTCTGTGTGCAGCCAGATGCCTTCAGAGACCGTGGAAGCGATGATCGACCCGCCGCCCGCGCCGGCAAGCTCCCGCGGCTTGCCGGCCTGGCCCCTCTGCCTTCTCCTCACCGGGGGGATGCTGAGCGGGTGCAGCTCCGCCGCCCAGGTGCGCCTCGGCTCTGCGGATGCGAGCAGGCTGAGCGCGCAGCTCGCAGGTGCAAGCGCGGCGGCAGGCCGGGGCGATCGAGCGGGCACGCTGAGCGAGCTGAGGGGCTTCCAGGCCCGCATCGGGCACCTGGCGGTGGCGGGCAGCATCGCTCCGGCAGACGCCCGGGCACTGAAGCTGGGGGCCGCTCAGGCTCTGGCGGCGGCGGAGCGTCAGTTGAAGGCGTCCTCGACTGCGACCGCAGCGCCCGCCACGTCCGCGTTGCCTGCGCCTGCCAGCCCCGACGCGCCCCTGGCGACGCTGACTCCGGAAAGGCCGGATCATCGCCGCGAGCAGCATCGTCGGCACGGGCCGCATGGCCGTCTCAAGGGCGCGGGGAAGCGCGAATCGCAATGAGCCTCGAGACCATCGGCCCGCTGTCCCCGGGCACGAGCATGTCCGGCGGGCGCTACCGCCTGCAACGCCTCCTGGGAGCGGGCGGCATGGCCACGGTGTGGCTCGCCGAGGACGGGAACCTCGCGCGCCAGGTGGCGGTCAAGGTGATGGCGGACACGCTTGCCGCAGACCCCGACTGGGTGCGACGCTTCCAGCGCGAGGCACGCGCCGCGGCCTCCCTGAACCATCCCAACGTTGTGCCCGTGTTCGACTACGGAGCCGAGCTGGGCCGCCCGTTCCTGGTCATGCAATACATCCCCGGAGGAACGCTCGCCGGCCGCGATCACGATGGCACGGCTGCCGTTGCCGTCGAGACGCTGGCCCGCGAACTGCTGGACGCCGTCGCGCACATCCACGCGGCGGGCCTGGTGCATCGAGACATCAAGCCCGCAAACGTTCTCATCGGCACCGACGGACGGATCCGCATCACCGACTTCGGCATCGCCCAGCCGCGGGACGCCACGCGTCTGACGCGCACCGGCACAGTCGTGGGCACCGCTCCCTACCTGGCCCCGGAGGTGCTGGGCGGCGCGCCGGCGAGCGCCCGCAGCGACCTGTTCTCATGCGGACAGCTGCTCAGGCACGCCGCCGCTGGGCACCGCTCCCAACGCCTGGACGGCCTGATCGCAGCGCTCACCGCCGCCGATCCAGAGCAGCGCCCGCCGTCAGCCACAGCCGCGCTGGAGCTGCTGGATGAGCCATCGGTGGCGAGGCGGCCGAGAGCCGCCGGGCGCGCCACGGAAAGCGCCGGTCCGGCCACAGACCTCACGCAGTTCCTCCCAACCGCCGCCACGCGCGCGCTGGGCAGCGTTGGCAGAACACCCGCTCCGCGTGCGCGCTCCAGCGATTCGGGCCGCCCGTGCCGCCTGCTGGTGCCCGGCGCGGTCGTGGCCGTCGCCCTCGTCGTCCTTGTGATCCTCATCAGCCTCACCGGCTCCGGAGGGGGGACTGCGCCGGCTCCCGTCCCGGCCGCGCGAAGCGCATCGCTGCGGCAGCAGCTCCAGGCGCTCAACAGGCGCCTGGCTTACGCGACCAGGCACTAGCCCGCCGCACGCGGACGGGACGCCGGGTTGTAGGTGGGTGCGAGAATCCCCGCAGTGGGAACCCAAGGCGCCTGCCACCATCCACCCGGCTTGCTCCCCGACGACGCGCGGCACGCGGCGCGCGGGCCCTGGCGCTGCGCGGCGAGCCGCAGGACGGAGGGCCTGCGATGACGGTCGGCAAGGCGCAGGCGCAACATCCCGATCGCGCCTCCGCGAGCGGCTACAGCTACGTGGCGCCGTGCTTCGACAGGATCGATGAGGCCGTTATCAGGGACCACCTCGCACGCGACCACTTCTTCTGGCTTGACCTGACAGCGCCCACCGGCGAGGACGTGGAGAGGCTGCATGAGCTGTTCGGCTTTCACCCGCTCGCGCTGGAGGACGCGCTGCACTTCGGGCAGCGGCCGAAGCTGGACCCCTACGAGGACCACGTGTTCCTGGTCTTCTACGGCGCGCGTCAGGACGCCTCTGGTGATGCGGAGCTGCTGCGCGAGGTGCAGATGTTCATCTCCGGGAAGTATCTCGTGACGCTCCATCGGGACGCGTTGCCCGCGCTGGAGGACCAGCGCTCCAGGCTGGACGGCCTAGTGCTCCACAGCGAGCAGTTCCTGCTCTACCGCGTCTTCGACGCGCTCACCGACAGCTTCTTTCCGCCGCTCGCCAGCATGGACGACGAGATCGACGATCTCGAGGCGGCGATCCTGGCGGGGCCGACAGACGAGCAGCTGCAACGGCTGTTCGCGATGAAGCGCACGCTGGTGGCCATGCGCAAGGTGGTCACGCCGCAGCGCGATCTGTTCGCCCGCTCGATCGACCAGCTGGCCGACCTGCCGGGGCTGAAGCTTGACGAGCGCGACTACTTCCGCGACGTCTACGACCACCTGATCCGCATCTCCGACCTGATCGACTCCTACCGCGACCTGCTCAGCAGTAGCACCGATCTCTACCTCTCGACCGTCAGCAACCGCCAGAACGAGGTCATGAAGCAGCTGGCGATCGTCGGCACGATCTTCCTTCCGCTGTCGTTCATCACGGGCTTCTTCGGCATGAACTTCGGCTGGCTGGTCAACAGGGGGATCGCCTCCACATGGACGTTCTTCGTGCTCGGGCTGGGCAGCCTGCTGCTCACGTGCGTCTTCCTGGTGCGCTTCTTCAAGCGCAAGGGCTGGATGTAGAGGAGCTCGCCCGCAGCGAGACCGCGACGCCGGCGGCCAGCACCACCAGCACGCCGAGCAGGCTCGCCAGCGGGCCCACGCGCACGATGCCGCCGGCCAGCAGCTTGACGCCGACCAGCAGGAGCAGGGCGGCGATGGTCTCGTCCATGTGGCGCAGGCGCTCGCGCGCCACGGTCACCAGCTGGAACAGGGCGGGCAGCCCGAGCAGCGCCAGCAGGTTGCTGCTCAGCAGCAGGGTCGTGTCGTGGCTGATGGCCAACGCCGCCGGGATCGAGTCCACCGCGAAGGTGATGTCCGCGAAGACGATCGCCACCAGGCACAGGGAGCATCGGCGTCACCTGCAGGCGCCCGTCGCGCAGCACCACCAGGCGCCGCCCGGCGTGATCGCTGACGGGAAGGCTTCTCTGCAGCAGGGCGATGATCCGGCTGGGAGGCCGCGTGTCGCCGCCGCCCGCCCGCGCGGTCCGCCATGCCAGGAAGATCAGCAGCGCCCCCAGCGCATAGCCGACCAGATGCGACGCGTCGAACAGCGCCACGCCGAGCACGATCGCGGGGATCCTCAGGGCGAAGGCCGACAGCGCGCCGTAGCAGACCAGGCGGTCGCGGTCGGGGCCCGGGATCGCAAACGCGGCGATCAGCACGGCGAACACGAACACGTTGTCCAGCGAGAGCGCCCGCTCGATCAGGTAGACCGCCGCGTAGGAGCTGGCCGCGCGAGCACCTGAGAAGAGCCCGAACAGCACCGTTGGCAGCAGGCCGAGAGCCAGCCAGATCGCGCTCCACAGCAGCGCGCTGCGCACGTTGGGTCGGTGCTCGCGCGACTCCGCTCGCGCCTCCAGCCAGTAGGTGCCGGCGAGGACGCAGGCCAGGCCGCCGAGCGCCACGTAGAGCACCGCCCGAGTCTAGAGGGATGAGATCCGCTCGCCGTGCGAGCGAGCCTCTCGCCGCACGGCCGGGGCTCGGCACGAGCCACCGGCCGTGGGACCCGGCGCGTCCCGCTGCGGGCACCGCCGGCGATCCGGCCAACTAGACTAAGGGCCTCTGCGCCCGTAGCTCAGCTGGATAGAGCGTCGGTCTACGGAACCGAAGGTCACAGGTTCGAATCCTGTCGGGCGCGCTTGGGGCAGGAATGCGAGGCCCAGACGGGCGCAAATGGCCGGTGACGCCGTCCCATTCGGCGCCGGTTCGTGGTAGGATAGGCGTCCACGTCCTCTGGGATAGGTCGGGGGGGGGGCGGGCGCATGCCTGCAGGTCAAGGAGACTAACCAGCTAGATTATACCTCATCACGTGAGGCGAAAGGGTGGACAAGGAGATTATGAGGAAATTCTGGATGGCCGTCGGCGCCGCCGCCATGGTGTCCGCGATGGGTATTGGCGCGGCATCCGCATCGGCGAGCACCTTTGAAGCTACCGGTGGAACCGGAGTGACGAAAGGCGTCGGCGTAATCAAACAGGAAGAATTCAAAGTGTGGCCGATGACCGTCGTTTGTACGAAAGCCACAACCAAAGGCTCCGTCCCGATGGGACTGTTTCAAACATATGTAGACGAAGTGAAGTTCGCCAGCTGTACCACCTTCGGCACGTTGAAAGTCACTGTGTCACCGGAGTTCGTGAAGTACGACGCCGAAGGAGTGGTCGAAATCATGCAACCGATCACGATCACCCCGACGCTGTTGAAATGCCACTACACAATCGAACCGCAAACTAGTTTGCCCGGAGCGCTTACCTTCGAAGATGGAACTTACTTCAGCACCAACACAAAACTATTCCCCAGTGGTCAAAAGAGGCTGAGCCTCTTCACCGCTATGAAAGGAACCGTGACATACACGGCGACGGGATGGCC
>CABDZA010000082.1_pt1 | contig 18403 bp, 18 predicted proteins | sample 3132091 | NCBI WGS metagenome assembly CABDZA01 (sample SAMEA5534339, study PRJEB31848) | metagenome | biome: tundra; feature: field; material: soil | place: USA | collected 2013-05 | depth 0.45 m
CCCCCGCGGACGCCCCCAAAGGAAGATCAGCCGCCCTCACCTACCACAGGAACGACCGAGCACCCTGAGCACTCCACCAACACCGCCAATCCCGCCCGTCGCGCAACCACACGGTGGATTCAGGCTAAGAGCGCACGTCGCCGTCTAGCTGATCGAGCCGTGCTCGTGACCAAGCGGCGCGCGGGGCGAGGATCGCGATCGGCGTGTGCCTGACAGCGTCCAGCGCCAGATGAGGTGCTGCGCGAGGACGCCGTCGGCGCAGCGCTCCCGCGGCGGCGCCACCGGCGGGGCGCCGCGAGCGACGTAGCGCACGTCGTGGCCTGTCAGCGCGCTTTGCAGCGTCGGTAAGATCTCCGCATCGCACACGACGACTTCGGCGTAGGAGTCCTCAATGAAATGTCGGAAGTGATCCGCCTTCTCACGTACACTCACTGGGACGGGAACGGCGCCGATCCGAAGCGCTCCCAGAAAGGCGATCGGGAACGCGGTCGTGTCGTCGAGGACGAGCAGGACTCGTTGCTCGCGCCGCACCCCGAGATTGCGGAGAAGGTGTCCCATGCGATTCACCTGCCGGCGCAGCTCCTCGTAAGTCAGTGACTCTGCCTGCGCGACATAGGCGGTCTTGCTTCCCCGCCCGGCTTCGATATTGCGGTCTACCATCAGGCTGGCGTTACGGTTGTCGGCGACGCTCATCTCAATCCGTAGGCGGTGCCGCACCGTCGCCGCGAGTCGTCGGGTCCCCAGGGTCCGTACTGGCCTGAACGCGGCCCTGGGTAGACCCGCTCGGCGTATCATCGGCGGAGTCGGCCGAGCCCATCAGGCGATAGAGGCCTGAGCGCATCTCGACCGCGAAGGCCTCGGATATCAACAGGGCCGGCAGGCCCTGGGTGATGACGCGGTAGAAACGCACGAGTGCCCGCGTGACCGACGTTGCACTACCCGACCACCGTGGTGGCGGACCGAGCCCGAACCAAAGCAGCTCGCGCCGGCTCTCGAGCTTGAGTTGCTGAAGTGACCCTCCGATACCGTGCGAGCTGCCACCGAGCAGCCCGAGGAAGTCCGCGGGCAGTCTCTGTGGGACCAGGTAGGACTCTGCCCATACCGACAGGCTGGTTCCCGCGATTCTCATGACCACTCGTCGGCGTATGCATTCGTCGGTCCGCTTCACACCCAGATAACGGGCGACTCGCGTGGGCGCCAGGGCTTGTGTCTGTTCCACCGCTTCGACCGCGACAGGAGAGAGCGTATGGGCTTCCAACGCGCGCGTCACAGTTCCATCGGTGAAGAGCAGGCCCCGAAGAAACGGATCCAGGCGAATGATGTCCACGTGGTCGAGATCCGTTGTCCCCTCGTCCTGCGCGGTGAAATGGAGTGCAGCTAGGCGGTCGGCGACAATCATCGACTACTCGTGCGTCGTTGGCTCGACGCCTTCGGGACGCAGGAAGACATGCCGTCGAGCAGGGTACTGGCCCGTCGCGCCGACCGATTCAAGCGTCGTCCGTGAGCTGGTGCGGTGGTCACCTCGCGCACATGTCCTATCCGTGACCTACGCATCCCGATCAGACTACATGCTCGGCGCGGTCTGAATCCGATGGCTCAGACCCTGGCCGAGGGCAAGGCACAGGTCAAGGCTTCCGGGACACTGCAGCCGCTCGTGAGCTGGACCGGTAGCGGTGTCTGGTCGTTGTGCTCGAACACGTCATGCTCGAGGTCGGCTTCTCGCCAAGAAGCACCCGTGGCGCTCGCTCGCGCTCCCGCGCCGCCGAGGATCTACGGCACGAGGATGCCCCTGCCGTGCAACCGGCCGTGGTCGAGGTCGTCCATCGCATCGTTGATCGCGCCGAGCGGATAGGCGCGCGTGTGGAGCGTCACTGTGCCCTGCCGCGCGAGGGTCATCAGCTCCGCCAGCTCGTTGTAGGTGCCGACGAGGTTGCCGACGAAGCTGATCTCCGCCGAGATGACGTCGATAGCCGGCACCCGCAGCTCGCCGCCGTAGCCGATCACGTAGTGCGTGCCGGCCTGCCTGAGCATGCCGATCGCATCCTCGAGCGCACCACCCTCGCCGACGAAGTCGAGAACGACCTCTGCGCCGAGGCCGACCGTGCGCTCGCGTACCTGCTCGACCTGGCTTCCGTCGGCGAGCACGGCGTCGTCGGCGCCCACCTGGCGTGCCAGCTCGAGCGCCTCCTCAGAGCGATCGACGACGATCACATGAGCCGGCGTCAGCACCTTGAGAGACTGGATGCCGATATGACCGAGGCCGCCGGCGCCGATGACCACCGCAGTCGTGCCGGGGTGCAGGAGCCTCGCCGCCTTCTTGACGGCGTGATACGCGGTCAGGCCAGCGTCCGCGTGGGCGGCGACGTCCGCCGGCTCCAGTCCCGCGCCGAGCTTGACGACTGCGCGTGCGTTGGTCTTGAGGAAGTCGGCGAAGCCGCCGTCTGCGCTGATGCCGGGGAAGAGGCTGGTCGCGCAGTGCATGTCGTCGCCCGCTCGGCAGGCGCGACACAGCCCGCAGGTGATCAGCGGATGGACGACCACGGCGTCGCCGGGCGCAACGTTGCCGACAGCGCCGCCAACCTCGTGGACCCAGCCGGCGTTCTCGTGCCCGAGCGTGTACAGGAGCGCGACGCCGCTCTTCTCACGCCACTGGCCCTCGACGATATGCAGGTCGGTGCGGCACAGTCCCGCGCCGCCGATTCGGACGATCACGTCCAGCGGATCGGTGATCTGCGGCTCGGCGACCTCCTCGATCTGCGGCCGCTTGCCGTACTCGTGGAGGCGGGCCGCCCTCATGCCGGCTCAGCCCTTCGGCACGAGTGTGTCGCGGACGGTCTGCACGCGAATCAGGCCGTCGCGGAACACGAACGTATCGATCCCGTCGTCGACCCGAACGCCGGCAGAGTCGGACTCGGCCGTCCACTCGAGCAGGAGGATGTCCTCCTCGTAGATCTGGGTCGGCAGCTCCCACTCCGCGCCGGGAACGTCGCCGAGGGGCTTTTCGAAGCCCTCGCGCACCCCGGCCTTGCCACGACGCACGCCGTCTGGCGTGATGAACAGGGCGTCGTCGCTGTAGTCGCTGACGATACGAAGCCCGCAGGCGTTTGCTCGATCCAATGCGCGACGGCATCCCGGCTGACGAGACGGTAGAAGGTCGCGTCGACCTCGACAGTTGAGAATCGCTCGGCATAGCACTCCAGCCAGCGTCGGGTGGGCAGCCCCGACGGATACAGCTCATCCCGCCACGCCTGGTAGTTCCAACCGGAGCAACCTACGTGCACGGGTCTGAGCCGCGGGAGCGCTCCGCTGTTCACGAGGGACGCTCGCATCTCGCGCAAGGCGGATCCACGGTGAGCGGAGGATGTCGCGGCCTCCAGACATACGCTCTGTGCGACACAGCCACCGCTAGACGGACTGTCCGCAAGGCTTCCCTGTCCCTCGGCCTCGCTGCACTCCGCTTCGCTTCGCTTCGCAGCACGCAGTTGCACCCCGAGCGTACAGGGCAAGGGCGAAGCACCCGGCACCGAGCCATGGCCACGCCGTCCGACGAGCGCGAACGGAACACGAACAGAGTCTCGATCCGACACCGAGCGCCTCCTCTCGAGCCCAGACACGGCCACTTTGCAGGCTCTCTGCATATCGGGGAGACAGGATCAAGAAGCCTGCAACCACCCCGTGTTTACGGGACTCGGTGACAGGTCTGCTCCCGGTCTGATCCCGGATCAGCAGGTTCTGCGCTTCCACTATCTTACGTAGATGGCTGGTTACCAGGCCACGCGCGGGCGTCACATCGAATACATGCTCGGGCAGCTCGGAGAGCATCTGGGGCGCCTGTCGTGGTCGGCGGAGCGGCTGCGCGAGGAGCGCACCTCCCGCCTGAGGGAGCTCGTCGCGACCGCGAAGGAGCGCTCATCCTGGCATCGCAGACGCCTCGCCGATGTCGATCCGCAAGCCATCGACGAGGACCGGCTCGCAGAGCTCCCCGTGATGCGCAAGGACGAGATGATGGAGCACTTCAACGAGATCGTCACCGACCCGCGCGTGACGCTGGAGGCCGCCAACGATCACATCGGCGCGCTGAGCTCGGACGCGTACTTCCTCGATGATCTGCATGCCGTCGCCTCCGGCGGATCGAGCGGCGTGAGGGGAGTCTTCGTCTGGGGCTGGGAGGCGTGGGCGGCGGTGCAGCTCACCGCCCTGCGGCAACAGCTGCAGGATCGGTTGAACGATCCCGAGCTGGCCTCTCGCAAGCCCGTGACGATGGTCGTGGCCGCCAACAACGCGACCCATTTCACCAGCGCGCTTGCGGAGACATTCGCGACGGAGGCGGTGCAGATGCACCGCCTCCCGATAGGGCTGGCGGTTGAGGCGATCGTCGATGGGCTGAACAGCGTGGACGGGGACGGTCTGGCGACCTACCCGTCGATGCTCGCCACGCTCACGGCCGAGGCGATCGCGGGCCGCCTGAAGATCCGCCCGCGGCGCATCGTCACGATGGCCGAGCCGCTGCTCGGTGAGATCCGTGAGGCCGCGCAGCGGACGTGGCAGGCGCCGGTCGCAAACCTCTGGGGGACCTCGGAGGCGGGCATCACGGCGATCGGCTGCTTCAAGGAGAGCGGCATGCACATCCCGGATGACCTCGTGATCGTCGAGCCGGTCAACTCGGACGGGCGCCCGATCCCGCCGGGCGTCACCTCGGACAAGATCTACATCACCAATCTCTTCAACCCCGTACAGCCGTTGATCCGTTACGAGATCACGGACCAGGTGACGATTGTGGACGCTCCGTGCTCGTGTGGTTCCGCCCACACGCGTGTCTCCGACATCCAGGGCCGGCGCGACGACACGTTCGTGTATGCGGGCGGCATCGCCGTGCACCCGCACGTGTTCCGCTCGGCCTTGCAGCGCGACGCCGGCGTGACCGAGTACCAGGTGCGCCAGACCGAGCGCGGGGCCACGATCCTGCTCCGCGCCCGGGGGCCTTTGGAGCCGGGGCGCTTGGAGCAGGTCCTCCGGGACGCACTCGGCGGGCTCGGCTGCCCCGATCCGGAGGTCACCACGCAGCTCGTCGAGGAGCTGCCGCGGCTGGCGACGGGCAAGCTCAAGCGGTTCGTGGCGCTCGGCTAGCGCGCTCGCGCAGTGCGCCCGAGTCGCGCAAGTCACTGCCGGTCTCGATAAGCACCACCACCCGCGCCGCGATCGATCCCGCCCGTCGCCCAGACCAGCGAGACGCTCTTTGGAGGCGCGTGGCCGATCGCCTAGTTGTGCTCCGTTGGGTTGAAGGGGTCTGGGTCGGGATCTCGAGTCTCTCGTCGATGTTGCTGTCGATTGGGGAGGTCAAGATGGAGGCTGTGGCTGGTCTTTCGCTGGGTGAGCTTGCGCGTGTGCGGGGGCGGTTGGAGGAGTTCGCCGGGGAGATGTTCGGGTCGATGCGCCGGAAGGACCAGCGGCGTTGGGGTGGTGTGTATCTGCGTGGGCTGATGCTGGATGGCAAGCGCAAGTCGATCGAGCCGATGGCCGCGCGACTCGATGACGGGGACGAGCAGTGCTTGCAGCAGTTTGTGAGCCAGTCGCCGTGGGATTGGCAGCCTGTGCGGAGGGCGCTGGCGGTACGCATGAGCGCCGAGATCGAGCCCGAGGCGTGGATCGTTGACGACACCGGGTTCCCGAAGTTCGGGAAGATGTCGGTCGGGGTCGCGCGCCAGTATTTCGGCGCGCTGGAAAAGGTCGGCAACTGCCAGCTCGGGGTGTCGATCAACGCCGCGTCAGAGCAGGCGTCGTGTCCGCTTGACTGGCGGCTGTTCATACCTGAGGAGTGGGACGAGGACAGCGAGTCAAACCAGCAGCGGCGCGAGAAAGCCAAGCTGGGGCAGGATGCGCACCACGTCGAGAAATGGCGGCTGGCGCTCGGAATGATCGATGAGCTCATCGGCTGGGGGATCGAGCCGCCGGTGATCCTCGGTGATGGCGCGTACGGCGATATCATCGAGTTTCGCTGTGAGCTTGAGAAGCGCGAGCTGCAGTATGTGCTGGACGTCAAGAGTGCCACGTCCGCCTACAGCGAGGAAGTGCAGCCCGAGCGCCCGGAGTGGAAAGGGGCCGGGCGGCCACCCAAGCCGCGCTATCGCGAGGCTCCTTCTTCGCTGAAGGAGCTGGCCCTCGCCGCCGGCAAACAGGCCGCTCAGACAGTCACCTGGCGGGAGGGCACACGCGGCAGCATGACCTCGAGGTTCTTGGCGCTGAAGGTCCGCCCCGCGAACATCCACCTGCGCAACAACGCCAACAGAAACGGCGAGGAGCTCGCGGTGAGCTGGCTGCTGTGCGAGTGGCCCCCCGGCAAGGACGAGCCGACCAAGTACTGGCTCTCCAACCTCCCGCCCGACACGCCACTAAAGACGCTGGTGAAATTGGCGAAGCTGCGCTGGCGGATCGAGCATGACTACCGCGAGCTCAAGGACGCGCTCGGCCTCGACCACTTCGAGGGCCGCACCTACCTCGGCTGGCACCACCACGTCACCCTCGTTTCCATCGCGCACGCGTTCCTCACCCTGGAGCGAACCCGGCGCCCCCCAGCCAGGGCGGCAGCCTAACCCTCTTCGGGGTCATCCGGGAGCTACAAGCGCTCCTGGCCTGCTGGCACGGAACCTGCCCCACCTGCCACAGAGAGCTGCCGCCCGACCACCAACTACGCCCCCCCCACCAACCTAACGGAGCACTACTAGGCGGCCCTGCATCGCGTATCTCGCCGGCGCCGCCACACTTGGCTCCATGAAGCCACTCACCTCGGCATGAACCAAGAACGGGAAGGCGCGAAGTCATCGTCCGTGGCGGGCACGCCCGATCGGTACAACAGTACGGGCGAGGGGTACGTCGGCTCCGGGCGCCGTGGTACGCCAGGCCGAAACTCGACCCTCCGCCCCTATGATCCGGATCTTGGTCCTCGGCGACGACACCAAGGTCGTGCTGCTCGCCTCGGCGACGATGTTCCTCTGGGCGCTGCTGCTCGGCGTGTGGAAGTACCGCCAGATGGCGAGCTCCGAGAGAGGCCAGGCCCACTTCTACGTGGACACGGCCCACCGGGCCGCGCTGCTCTACAGCTTCGCGCTCCTGCTGGTCGCGGCCTTCGTGCAGCTGAGCGGCTGGAGTGGGCTCGTGAACATCATCGGGGCGGGCGTGATGACCTTCTACTTCTACGCGGCGGTCGCCAGCTATGCCCTCCACGGCTGGCGGCAAGATACCGACAACCAGCTCCGCGACGCGGTCCCTGGAACGAACGCCCTGATGATCAGCCTCATCGTCGGGGAGATCGGGGGCTGGCTGGTGCTCGTCGCGGGGTTCCTTGACAAGCAGGTCTTCTGAGGGGCGCTCGATCGCGGCCGAGGTTTGGGCCCAGGGACGCCAGCGGCGCGTATCTCAGAGCGCCGATATGAACGCGTGGCAGACGCTGAACGCGGGCTTGGGCGTGTACATATCGGTCATCAATCCGTACTGGTCCTCTACGGGCGCGCTCATCGCTCCAGCCGGTTGAGCCTGTCGGTCGTGTCCTCGCCAGGGGCCGGCGGCGCCAGATGTACACCGCAGTGACGCTCGCCTGGTGGACTGGCGCGAGAGGACGTGGGGGCCGTCAGTCTTCCGCGCGCCCGCTGACGAGCCAAAGCCATTCCCACCGCATCTGTCGATGGCTCGGCAGATCAGGCAGCCGCGCTGAGCAGCAGCGGATTGCGTTGCAGCGATGCGGTCACGAACGCGTGCACGACCGCAGCGTCGAACTGGGTCCCGGCGCAGCGCATCAGCTCCATACAGGCGTCCTGGTGACCGCGGCGAGCGCGGTGCGGACGGTCGCTCACCATCGCCGCGTAGGCGTCGGCTACCGCCAGGATGCGCGCCTCCAGAGGAATCTGCTTGCCGACGAGGCCGCGGGGATAGCCGCGGCCATCGAGGCGCTCATGGTGGCAGAGGATCCACTCACGTATGTCGTCCAAGCTGACGTCGCTTAGAAGCGCCGCCGCGAGCTCGGGCTGACGGCGAACCTCGGTCCACTCCTCCTGGGTGAGCGGACCGTGCTTGTTGAGGATCTCGGGCGAGAGCTGATCCCGCCCTGCGCGACACACCATCGCGGCAAAGCGAACTCTGGCGGTCAGCTCCTCGCTCAAACCCAGCTCTCGCGCTGTCAGCTCCGCCAGGTGCACGACCAGGCACCGGGGTTGGATGCGGTAGGCGATCCTCCCGAGTTGGGCGCGCTCGGCCCCACAGGCGTCACACACCAGCACGAGCTGCAGCTGGGCCGCCTCGCGCAGGTAGCGCGCCCCGCCGCTGTACAATGCGGAGTGATCGCAGGCCATGACCACTCCATCGGCCGCGGGAGGACTGACCTAGCGAAGACGCTGCCGCGCTGGACTTATGCTCGGTGCGCCTTTAAGCTGGAGCGCGGGACTTGGACCGCCGCGGGAAGACGCCGATTGCGGTCACGCTGCGCAAGTTCCGGTTCTCGAGGTAAAGATGCGCCCTCCACAGGCATTCCGGATGCCCTGCTCGCCGTCGCTGACTGACCCCGCTTTCGTTTCCGCTTGAGACATGCACGGTCGTCTTGTCGCTCAGAAGAGCAGTGACGCTGCGACTGCCGATCGCATGGAAGCGCAAGCCGCTCGTCTGCGTGAGGCTCACGTCGCTGGCGTGCGCTCGAGCCGCCAGAGCTCTACGGGTTCGGGGATTCCCTTAAGGCATTCGGCGCCGGCGAATGCCCAGCTCACGAACGGACATGCGTCCTTGACGTTTGCCGCGGCGAGGATCGCGCCGGGCGGCGTCACGTCGCAGATGAGACTGGCGAGGTTCACGGGTTCGCCGAACCAGTCGCCGCCGCGGGCGAGCGCGACGCCGCGCGCGAGGCCACCGCGCAGTCGCGGGAAGCCGGCGCCCTCGGCGTCGGCTGCCGTCAGGAGGGCGTCCGCTGCGGCAAGCAGCGCCCCGGGCTCCGGTGCGACAAGCATCGCGCCGTCGCCGAGGGTCTTCACGAGGGTCACCGGAGGATCGGCGACGGCGGCGGCGATGGCCGCCAGGCGCTTGGCGACGTCGCCGAGCCGCTGCGGGCCGGAGCTTTGTCCAAGCGCGGTGAAGCCGACAAGGTCGGCAAAGAGGACGGTGACCTCGTGAAGGTCGCTTGGGTGCCCGGCGCGGAGTTCCGCCGGGGTGATCGCCGCGCGGCTGAGCTGCGCCCGCAAGTGCTTCTGGACGGCATACGACGCGATCGAGCCCGCCATCGGCAGCAACTGTGCCGCGGCGAGCGCGAGGCGGTGCGCGAGCTCATGCTCGCCCTCCCCGGGACGCAGCACGGCCTCGCCGGCGGCCTGCAGCATCGCCGCTGCCACCTGGGCCGCGGCCATGCCGACATCGCGGTTGAGCCGCAAGAGCTGCTCCTCGGTGAACCCCAACGCGAGTGCCTCCTGTGCGTGCCGCGCCTCCTCGACGTCGGGGTCGCCGAGCGTGCGCTCGTCGGCGGCGGGGATGGTGAGACCGAACGAGGCGCGCAGGCGGCGGACAGCTTCCACGTCGAGCCCGGTTCGGGCGGCGACGTCCGTGGGCGCGTACGCCTCGCCCTTCGCGTCGAGCGCGCGCTCGACGGCGAGCAAGACGAGCCGCCCCTCTGCGGCGGCACGGCGCAGGTCCTCAAGCGGCACGCCCCGGTGCAGGAGGTGGTGCAACAGGGCGATGCGCTCGGCGCGCTCGCACGGATCGTGCAGGTCGTCGAGCAGCCCCTCTGCCTCGAAGTCGACCGGCATGAGTGCAGCGTAGCCGTGGGATGGCCGCACGCGGCCCGCAGCCGCCACGGATTCGCCGCGACTGCTGACGTTCGATCACGCGCGCGCGGCTGCGCGAGATCCTCGAGCCACAGCCCGGCGAGCGCATCCTCGAGATCGGCCCTGGTACCGGCTACTACACGCTGCCGCTAGCCGAGTGGATCGGGCCGGACGGCCGGCTCGACATCCTCGACGTCCAGCAGGCGATGCTCGACGACACGATGCGCCGCGCCCGCGCCCGGGACGACCAGCAGCGGCCCGAGAGCGCCAGCCCGCTACTCCTTTCGCCTGGATGCGAGCACGTCGCCGGACAGCCTCGACGACGTTCAGGTGTCTCGCGCCTGCGAAGCCGCGCTACCGCTTCGCCTGGCGGAAGCGAGCGTGAGGAGCCTGTCGGGCGACACGCTTGGAAATCGTCCAACGCGACGGGCACCGCCAGCATCATGCTCGTCTCGGACTCCTCTCGTCGTGGGGTTGGCCGTCCCCGTCCTTGGGGTGGTCGATCCGGCCGCCTTGAGAGAATCCGAGAATCCCCCGAGATGCAGGGCCTTCTAGTTCGTCGATCTCTCCTGCGTCAATCTCCTGCTAGCGGTAGGACAACCGTCCAAATAATTTGAGAAATTGAGCCGAACTCGGTCTGTCGTCCGAAAATAGCGACATGGAATGCCCCAAAGGTGCCGATCGGGTGGCCGATATGTCGTCCGCTTCAGGCAGACTCGGAAGCACAGGCGCACGAATGCCTGACGTCCAAGCAGAGCCTTTGCAATGTGTGTGGACCGGCTGTCCGGCGAACGGCCGCTCATGCCGGTCGAACATTCCCGAGGACGTCGTCATCGCGGCCTGGCGTCGCGAGCTCGCGCGAAGCGGCGAACGCGCGGATCGGCTCTTTCGCGTCGCCTGGCAGAATGGCGTTTGGCTTGCGTACGGCCTCAGCGACGGACGCGTTCGGGGCGTGCACTGTCCCTCACACCGGGCCGAGCGCGAAGAGTGGACGTTCGTCGCTGACTCCCGCGCCGACGAGCGGGCGGATGAATGGGCCCTCTATGCGTAATCGAGGCTCGACAAGGAGGCACTCCATTCGCTGGAGGTCTTGGCGGCCCGTGAGTGCAGAGGATGCATCCACTGTGTTGGGTCAGCGGCTCTCCGCCAGAGGGTTGCTATGGGGCGCGCGTCTACAACAGCCGGATCCGCTCGCCGAGGCCGAGAGCACCGCTGGCAAGCTGGTCGGCGCCGAGCACCTTGAGAGCCTGGAAGCGCAGATGGACATCGTGCGGGTGGCTATCGAGCTCGAGAGCCGAAGTGACTTCGGCGATCCGCAGGATGGCGATCAACACAATCGCACGTCCTTCCTGGCACACTTCGCAGAGCTGGACAGTGCGCTCGAAGAGTGGGACACCATGGTCGAACGGGTGCAGGCCGCACCTGGATCGGTTTGGGGATGGTTCGCGCAAGCGACGAGTGAGCGCGGCTTCACCGAACCGCCGTTCGCCGTCGGTCCGCTGATCGACCGCCTCGCGACGTTGACGGTGGAGCGAGCTCGGCGTGGACGCCTGGACACACCGCACCGGCTATATCTCCAGCACTTCGAGAATAGATCGGCCCGCGGGGAGCATGTGAGCCTGTACGTCGAGGGCCAACACGTCGCGCAGCTACCCGCCGAGCCGGCGGCAACCCCCCAAGGACAGCTCGAGGCTGCCGGGCAACGCGTCCAAGCATTGTTCGATGACGCACAGTCGTGCAAGCAGGCCGAAGAGGTCGCAAACGCCAGAGACGCGCTGCAGGTGCTCAAGCAGCCCCTGCTGGACCGTCTCGCGCTACATGCGTCGGTCGACGCGGTCGCGTTCGCGGCGAGCTGCCCGGTCTGTCAAGGCGGCGAGCGTCTCGCGGCATCGGCCCGCTGTCGCATTGCGCGAGATCCAGGCGTCTCCTCTGTGCCCGGCCTCACGCCCTGGTTGGACGACAAGCTCGCATCCCCGCCGATGCCCGGCGTGCGATCGCGACGCACGACAGGAGCGGCGCTCTTTGCGCTGAGTCAGGAGAGTAGGCTCGGAGTAGCTCCACCGTCTCGATCGCTTCGCTGATGGCTTGCTTTCAGGCGAGCTGAGTTGCGCCCAGTTGCGGTGGTGGCCGCTGCGAGCGCCTCGCCCGGAGCTCGCCTACGCGAACTGAACAACCTCCTCGGGTCTTACAGCTAGCGATCAACCTCTTCGGGCTCGTCGTACCAGGTCTTGCGCTCTCCTATCCGGGCCCTCATGCGCCAGCCACGCGACTTCGGGGCCTGCTCCACTGCGCCCGCGAGCGCCGTTATCCGCGCCGCCACCGCCTCCTGCTCATCGGCTGTCAGAGGGCTCTCGCTCAGTCCGGCGTGAAGGCGCTCGAAGTTCAGCTCGACCGTGTGGTGCAGGCCCCAGTCCGCACCTGTCAGCTCGGCGATCCTCGCGATGTTGATCGCGTCCGCGTCGTGCTCGGCCAACGGTAGGCCGTGCAGCAGCGAGTAGAGGTCGCCGCGGTCCTTGGCGTTCAGAGAGACGATCTGCAGCTTCGTCATCGCCAGCTCGGCCGCCGGAAGGGTGTCGTGGCGCACCGTGAGGCGCTGGGCGAGCGGAAGCGCGTGGCACATCTCGAATGTCTCCACGAACACGTCGATCTTGTGGCCGCGGCCCTCGTGCTCGAACAGCAGCCGTCTTGCCCCGTTCAGCGCGTTGAACTGGCGCTCGGGCTGCCATCCGGCGCTCTCCAGCAGCTCCTCCACCGCACGGGAGGCGCGTCTGCTCGTCAGGAAGTCCAGGTCGGCGATCTCACGGTCAAAGCGCGGGTCCATCCGCTCCCCCAGCAGCACCCTGATCCCCATTCCTCCGAGCAGGCGCATCGGCACGTCGCTGCGAGCCGCCTTTGAGAGCAGGCGACGAGCCTCGTCTTCGAGGGAGCTGAGCATCTCTGATGGGTCCTTCCCCGCCGCCTAGCCGGTGACGAACTGGTGACGGACTCCGTCGCCCCTGAGCGCGATCAAGCAGCCCGAGATGCGCCCCGTGTGGTAGTCGCTGCCGGGGTTGATCGCGAGGGTGCGACCGATCCGAGTGGCCGCGGCGCTCTCGTGAACGTGGCCGTGGAGTGAGAGCATCGGCTGGTAGCGCTCGATCAGCTCCCGGACTGCGGTGGAGCCGACTGGTATCAGCTTTGGCTCGGACCCGACCATCACCACGGACAGATCATCGTCGAGTTCGGCGGCCGTGTCGAGTGTGGAGCCGTAGGGCGGGACGTGGAGATTGAAGATCGAGCGCCCGTGGTCCTCGATCTGGCCCGCAAGGCGGTCGACGCGGTCGTAGAGCTCACTCTCGTCGAGCTCCCGCGGGGAGTCGAACGGGGTTCTGTTCGAGTACCCGAGCGAGACCATCGTGTACTGATCGAACTGGACGATCCGGTCGTCGCACGCCTCGACCCTCGCCGCGTTCTCGATCGACACGTCCACGCCGGGCGGGTCATCGTTGCCGGGCATCAGGAAGCAACGCACGTCGGTGTCTGCGAGCCGCACCGCGGCGAGCTCCATCCATCGGTCGAAGGTCTCCAGCATGACCTCCGCGAACCATTCCTCGGGCTCCTGCTCGGATAGGGAGCTCACGCGCTCGATCTCCTGTGGGGTCATGCGGTGGGGGTACATGCCGTTGGCACGGATGCGCGTTTCCGCGGCCTCGATCTGCTGCTCGTCGCTGAGAGCCTCGCGCAAGTTCGACCTCAAGATCGACCCGATGGTGGTGGACGAGCTCGACCGGGTGGTGGCGGGGTGACTGAGCGCCGGAAGTCGCGGAGTGCCGCGCAGCCTCGCGGCGATCAACGCGTAGCCGGCACAACTGACTCCGCACTGCCGGTTTCACCCCAAGAGCGGGCGTGTGGTTCGCAGTCATCGACTCGATCGCACCGGACGAGCAGGAGCACTAACGCTCATCGGCCAGAACACTTCCGCATTGCGCCGCGTAAGCAGGCGTGTGCCGGTCCTCGGCCGGCGCTGTCGAGCCTCGTCCTGAGCGACGGTGACAGGCCGGGCTGTCTGCACGCTCGCGATGGCGGCAAAGCAGGTGTCCGGCGCGAGCTAAGTAGAGAGGCGTAGCGGCACGATGACGGATTGCCTGTAGCGGCCATCGCGCCCCGCCGCAGTGTCTCGGGCGGCCGACGAAGTCAGTCGTCGCGCGGCAGCCCGAGGCGCCGGTGTGCCGCCAGCGCCGCCAGCGCGCGCAGCGTCACCGCCCCGCGCCACTCCACGGATTGTCCTGGCGACCATCCGAGCCAGTCGAACGTCCAACCGCCGTCATCCTGCTGTCCTCGCTCCAGGAGATCGAGGTCAGCGTCGATCTGCTCGTCCGTGAACAGAACGCGGCTGCGTCCCAAAGGCCGCGGCGAGAGCGTCAGCGGAGTGAGCCGCTCGCTCTCGGTCCCACCAGAGACGGGCATCGAGCCGTCCGCGCCAATCCGCGAGCGGAGTCCTTCGATGGCCGCGCTGGCGCGGGTCTGGTCGGGAACGCTGTCGAGGAAGTCGAGCGAGAACTTCACCAGGTAGGCGCTGAGCTCGTCCGGGCGCTCAAGCTTCGCCCAGCACCAGTCGGTCCCGCGCTTTAGCCAGGGCTCGCTCGAGTCCGCCTCCCACACAGCAGCCCCGCGATGGCGAAGGTGAGCTGCGAGCCGCCATCGGAGGGCACCATCCACGGCGCATGTGGGTAGGCCGCGGCGGTGGGCAGGACGAATGGCACTCCGCCGTCCGGGTCAGCGATGCTCGCGACCCAAGCGGCGGCATCGGCGACCATCGGATCATCGAGTGCCCCGATCCCGGCTAGCACCTGCGTACGCGCTCGTTCGCCAGGCGACCCATCGCCGCGAGCAGCTGGATCCGTGCTAGGTCGCCGACGCGTCCCGTCTCTCCCCGATCGTTGCGCGCAATCGTGTCGGCGCTGGCCACGAGCCGCTCGGCTCCCTCCCAGCCGCCGAACGGCTGCTGCTTGTATTGCGGCGAGGCGATGATCTCGCGCGCGGCCGCCTCCGGCGTCATCCCCGCTCGGAGGCGCTCGCGCACCGCGGGTGCCACGAGGTCCCAATACTCGCGCATCGTGCACACGCCGTCGAGGTCGGTGACCGGGCCGTGGCCGGGCACGACCGTCATTGGGTCGAGCTCCACGATCCGCTTGAGCGCCGCCAGCCAGCGCTCCACGGGCCCGACCCACATGATCGGCGCGACGCCGTGAAACATCACATCAGCGGCAAACACGGTGCGAGCGTCGGGGACATGGACGATCACGTCGCCCGGCGTGTGCGCCGGGCCAACCTCGATCACCTCCACCCTGCGACCGCCGACATCGAGCTTGAGCGTTCCTTCGAACGTGCGCGTCGGCGGCGTCAGCTCAATCCCCTCGAAGTCGAAGGGCGCCAGCAGCGACGCGAACGCGGCGAGCCCTGCGGTCTGATCGACTCCGGGTAGCTGCCGTGGAGCCCGCTCGACGAGCGGACCGACCACGCCGCCTGCTCTGCGCAGCAGCCGCAGCGCCCGCGGATCCTCGCGCAACATGTCCTCGTGGCAGGCCCGAGTGCCTATGATTTCGACGCCCGCCAGTAGTTGATTGCCCCAGCAGTGGTCTCCGTCCGCGTGCGTGTTCACGAGCCGTTGGATCGGCGCCTGCGCGGTCGGCGCCGCCATCGCGTCGAGCATCCGACTGGTCAGCGGCAGGTCCCAGAGCGTGTCGATCAGCAGCGACTCACCGGCACCGACGACAAGCCCCGCGTTGGACTCCCCAAGGCCGCCGTTCGGCTGCAGCCACGCCCACAAACCGCTGCCAAGGTCCTGAAGCCCGGCGGGGTATCGGGCGGGAGCGCCGTGAAGTGAGAGCGAAGTCATATACTTGGTCGAGGAAGGCAACCATATTTCACGCTCCTCCGACAAGGTTGGCCCTAAAGCGCGACAGCTGCGAGCGAGCGGCAGCCTGGCCCGCTTCGGCTACCCGCGACGGAGTGGACGTCGCCGTCGCAGGTCGCGCCACAGCCGCACGGTTTGTCCAGCCCGTCGGTCGCTTCGTCCGGTTGCGTGCTCCGCTCCTGCTTGCGGAGTGGGTCGAGGCTCAGGATCGCGGGGAGCGCATCCGCCAACTTGAGCGTGGTCAGACTTGTGCTTCGAACGGCTCCGGAAACGGTCGCGAGTCGCGAATCATTCTCGCTCGACGGCCTGTCTGAGCCGGACCGGGATCGACGGTGGCCTCCATCAAAACCGGCCTGGCTCACGGTGACCTCGGTGAGGATGTGGGTGCACTCGATCAGCCGGGAGCCGAGGACGGGATGTTGGAGATAGGCCTCCGCTTCAGCGAGCGACGTGATGGCGTAGGTCCTTGACATCAAGCTCTGGCCCAGGCCCGAGATCTGAGGAAACACGAACCACATCCAGTGGCTCACCTTGCGACCTACACGCAGCTCGGAGACGGCTGCAGCGTAGGTTCGTCCTTCGTCCTGAGCAATTTCGAAGCGTCTGAGCCGGAACGGGTCGTTCATGTGAGAGGGACGTTAGCCCCTGTTCACGGGCAGCCTCGATGGTGCTTGAGCGCGTTGTTCAGGCCCTTGCGGGCCGCTGGATTTGGCTTGAAGGTGAAGGTCACCGTGCCCGACGGCTGTGGAGGCATGGCTCAGGCCGTCGCCGCTCCGTCGGTTGGCGGGGGCGCTGCTTGCGTGTCTTCCTCGAGGGCTGGTCCGGACGGAAGCGCGAGTAGTGCGAACAGCGCGCCGGCGAGGGCGACGATTGCCGCTGCGAGCAGTCCGAGGCCCATCCCGCTGATGAACGCCGAGTGGGCGAACTGGGCGAGGAGCTGGCCTGTGGTCCCACCGATCTGCTTGACCGCCCCGAGGGCGCCGCCGAGCGATCCGCGGATGGTTTCCTCGACCGCGTGCGGGACATGGTAGGGCGCCAGCGTGCCAGAGATCCGGTGCTCGTAACGGGTGGAGAGCAGGCTCCCGACGACCGCCACGCCGAGTGCGCCGCCGACTTGCATGAACGAACCGTTGGTCGCCGAGCCGACACCGGTGTGGGCGGAAGGCAGGGACCCCATGACCGATCCGGTGGCCGACGGGATCACCAGGCCCGCCCCGACACCGATCATGACCATGCCGGCCACCGCGCCCCCATACGTGGTCGCGACGGAGGCGCCGGAGACCTGCCACAGGCCGGCTGCCGCAACCAGCAGGCCGGCCGCCACGGTGAGCTTGGCACCCGCCCTGCGGACCAGGACGCTGGACAGGGGCGCCGCGACCGCGATCGCCCCGGCGGCAGGAAGCACCCGCAGGCCGGCCTGCAGGGGGGAGTAGCCGAGTTGGAATTGCAGAAACTGGGTCAGCACGAACAGCGAGCCGTATAGCCCGAAGGCGAGCAACCCGTTGCACATGACGGCGGCCGAGAACCTTCTGGCGACAAAGAACCGCAGGTCCAGCATGGGATGGGAGCTGGAGAGCTCCCAGGTAAGGAAGCCGGCGAGCACGGCGAGGCCGCCGGCGCCGACGCCCAGCACGAGCCCCGAGGACCAGCCGTGCACCGGCGCCTCGATGATCGCCCAGAGCACCAGTCCCAGCCCGACGATCGACAGCACCGAGCCGCCCGAGTCAAGGCGCTTGGCCTCCGCATCCTTCGAGTCGGGCACCAGCGGGACCGCGAAGAGCACGCCGAACAGGGCGACCGGCACGTTGATCAAGAACACCGAGCCCCACCAGAAATGCGCGAGCAGCAGCCCTCCGACGATCGGACCGAGCGCGACCCCCGCCCCGCTGGTCGCCGACCAGAAACCCAGGGCGCGCTGGCGCTCGCCCCGGTCGGTGAACGTGTTGGTGATAATCGAGAGCGTGGACGGCATGATCAGCGCCGCGCCGATCCCCATGCTCGCCCTGGCCGCGATCAGCAAGCCGACCGACCCCGAGAAGGCCGCCCACGTGGAGCCCGCGGCGAACGCCAACAGGCCGGCAACGAACGTCCGCTTGCGCCCCACCCGATCAGCGAGGCTCCCCGCCACCAGCATCAACCCTCCGAAGACGAGCGCGTAAGCATCGACGATCCACTGCAGCTCGCTCGTGGTGGCGTGGAGCTTGCGGACGAGCGTCGGCAGCACCACGTTGAGGACCGTGTTGTCCAGCGATACGATCAGCAGCGGCACGCACAGCACGGCGAGCGCCCACCAACGGCGCGGCGACGCGGCCGAGGTCGAGCCTGCTCCCTGCCGCGAGGCGGTCCCAGACCGCAGCGGTGCTCTTTCCAGTCCGGCGCGAGCCACGTCGGGAATACTCACGCCGCGCGGCACCTGCGTCATCGGTACTTACACGCACACGGGCGCTAGGCGAGCTACGGAGACGCTCGGGCACCCCAGCGCGGTGCCCGAGCGCAATGGCGAACCTGATGGCGATGCTGATTCAGGCGATGAGCGCCAAGCTCGGCGTGGCGACGGGTAGGAATCTTCCCGAGTTGTGCCGCGAGCGCTTCAACAAGCCGGTGACGGTGCTCCTCTGGATCCAGGCGGAGGTCATCGCGGTCGCGACGGACCTCGCAGAGCTCGTCGGCCGCGGCCTCAAGGAGCCGGGCGTGCTCGGCGCTCTGCAGGATC
>CABDZA010000086.1_pt1 | contig 18244 bp, 18 predicted proteins | sample 3132091 | NCBI WGS metagenome assembly CABDZA01 (sample SAMEA5534339, study PRJEB31848) | metagenome | biome: tundra; feature: field; material: soil | place: USA | collected 2013-05 | depth 0.45 m
CCGAGCAGCGAGGCGTCGCTGTAGCGCCGCGGCGGTTTGGTTTCCTTGCGGGCGCTCTCGATCTCCGCGGTCTGCACCTGCTCGTCCTGGAGCAGGCGAGGAAGCTGCTGGTCGGTGTCCTCCTCCTCCTCGCCACGCGCCTCACCGTCGCCCTTGGCGTCCGCCGCCACCTCGTCGTAGACCCCGCGCCAGCCGGGCACCTGCAGGAGCTTGCCACGCGTGCGGAACACGTATCGCTCCTCCTGCGCCGCACCATCCACGGCGGTCACGGTCGTCTCGATCCGGGTGTTCTCGAACACGGCCTCGGGATGGAAGACCGCCAGGAAGCGCCGTACGGCCATGTCATAGACCCGTTTGTCGTCCGAGCCCATCTTCTCGAGGTTGTGCTCCGAGCGCGTGGGGATGATCGCGTGGTGGTCTGTGACCTTCTCGTCGTTGACCACCCGCCCGAGCGGCAGCACGTCGAGCGCGGTGACGTATTCGGCGCCCTTGCGGTACTCCTTGTGGCTGCCCACCAGCTCGGCGATCGGCTTGATCTCATCGACCATGTCAGTGGTGAGGTAGCGCGAGTTGGTCCTCGGGTAGGTGAGCGCCTTGTGCTCCTCGTAGAGCCTCTGCGCCGCCGACAGCGTCCGCTTGGCGGAGAAGCCGTAGCGGTTGTTGGCCTCACGCTGAAGCGTCGTCAGGTCGTAGAGCATCGGCGCTTTCTCGCGCTGCTCCTTCTTCTCCAGCTTGGTGATCGTCCCCAGGCGGCCCCTGCAGGCGCCCACAATCGCCAGCGCCTCCTCCTCGGTCGCTATCCGTGGGCCTTTGGTCTTTCCCGGGCTGCCGGCCGGTGCCTGGAAGTGACCGACGTAGCGGCGCTCGCCGCCGGCCCCCTCGCCGTCGAGCTGGCCGGCGGCGAAGGTGGCGTCCACCAGCCAGTAGGGCTCAGGCTTGAACGCCTTGATCTCCTCCTCGCGGCGGGCCACGATGGCGAGCGTGGGGGTCTGCACGCGTCCGAGCGAGACGGCGCCGTCGAAGGAGCTGCGCAGGCGGATGGTGGCCGCGCGGGTGGCGTTCATGCCCACGATCCAGTCGGCCTCCGAGCGCGAGCGGGCGGCCTGCTCGAGGCGCTCAAACTCCTCAGCCGGGCGCAGCGCGGCGAGCGCGCTCTTCATGGCCGCGCTGGTCATCGAGTTGAGCCACAGCCGTTTGACCGGCTTCTTGCCTTTGGCCTTCTCGAACAGGTAGGCGAAGATCAGCTCGCCCTCGCGGCCCGCGTCGCAGGCGTTGACGACCTCCTCGATGTCCTCGCGGCCGAGCTGTTTGGCGACCACAGACATCTGCTTGCGCGAGCGCTCGTCGCGCACCTCCAGCTTGAAGCGCTCGGGAACGATCGGCAGGTCGGCCATGCGCCAGCTCTTGTACTTGGCGTCGTAGGCTTCCGGTTCGGCAAGCTGGACCAGGTGCCCGACGGCCCAGGTGACGACGTGCTCGGGACCCTCGAGGAATCCCTCCTGCTTCTTGAACGGGCCCGGCAGCACGCGCGCGAGGTCCTGCCCCACGGAGGGCTTCTCGGCGACCAGGAGCGTCTTCGACATGGCGGTCAGCGTAGCGGGTGATGTTTTCGCGGCGAACGCCACGAGCGCCGGCGAGCCCGAGAGACGGGCGAGCTCATCCGGCGGCGCACGGCCCGGTGCTCACCTGCTCGCCGGCACGCGCGCGGGCGTCGGCTTCGCGTAGCGCGGCGGCCACCGTCTCGTTGGCCACGCCGTAGCCGCCTCGGGGCTGCCCGCCCACGGTGGCGGCGAACACGGTCGTCAGGACGTGGCCGGACACGTCCACCATGGCGCCTCCGGAGTTGCCCGGACGCACCAGGCCACGCAGGGGGGTCAGCATGCGCGACACCGGTCCCTGCCCGTAGGCGTTGTCGGTGAGGACCGCCTGCGTGCGTCCGATCCGTCCCGGCTGCACGTCGAACGGACCGTTCTCGGGGTAGCCGAGGATCGCGCCCGACGTGCCCGAGACGGGATTGGAGCCGAGCGACAGCGACGGCAGGCCCAGTCCCGAGACGCGCAGAACGGCGATGTCGTGGGTGGGGTCGAAGGCGATCGGCTGCGCGCTCAGGCCGGGCGCGCGCCCGTCGATCTCGACGGTGGTGTCCTGCTCGCCGGCGACCACATGAGCGTTGGTCACCACGATGTCCGGCTCGGCCACCCACCCCGAGCCCTCGATCGCCAGCCCGCACGCGGTTCCGTCGACGCGCACCACGCTGCGCGAGGCGCTGCGGACGCCCTGCGTGTGCGCGATCCGCGGCTCGGGCGCGGCGACGTCCGGTGAAGGGCCCGTGATCGAGGGCAGCGGATCCAGCCGCGCGAGCGCGCCCAGGAGCGACCCCGTCGGGGGGAGCACCGCGTTGAGCCGCCGCAGGATGACCGACCGCTGGATGTCCGCGCGCAGCTGCCCCTGCCCGGGCGCCTGGCCCGCGACGACCGCGGCGATCCACACGATCCCGAGCGCGAGCGCGACTCCCAGCGCGGCCCCGAGCACGCCGTCGAGCAGGCCCATCCCGGGAATGATCAGGGTGCGGCGCAGCCTGAACCCGAGCCCCTCCAACCCGCTCGCCAGGATCGCACCGGCCAGCAGCGCGCCGATCAGGCCGAACGCCGGGGCGTATGGTGAGGAGGAGCCGCGCGGAAGCAGAAGAGGACCCAGGCGAGTCCCTAGGAATGCACCGATTGCGAACCCGCTGAACGACAGCACACCCACGATGAACCCCCGCCGAAACCCGAACAGGGCGAGTACGGCCGCGAACACGACAATGATCCAGTCCAGCTGTGTCATGTGCCATGTTCTACAAGCTCCGTGACTGAGAACCGCAACCGGCGCCTGCGGCGCGCCCGCCCGGTAGTAGCGCTCGCGGCCGTGACCTTCGCCGTCGGCGCGATCTTCGGCGCCCAGCATGGCGCCTCGCCGGCGTCGACGCTCGCCCGCCAGTTCGTCACCGCATGGACGCGCGGCGACTACAGGACGATGTACGGCGAGATCGACGCGGCCTCCCAGCGCGAGATATCCGCGAGCCAGTTCGCGGCCGCCTACCAGCAGGCTCTCACCGTGGCCACGGCGAGGAGGCTCGACGTGGCGGGCAGGCCGCGCAGGAGCGCCGCGGTGGTGGCGGTGCCCGTGCAGATCCACACCCGCCTGTTCGGGACGCTGTCGCTGGACTTCGCCCTGCAAGTGATCGAAAGCGCCGCAGACGGCCCGCGCGTGCGCTGGTCGCGCTCGCTGGCGTTCCCCGGCCTGCGCCCCGGCGAGCTGCTGAGCCGCCGCACCACCCTTCCCCGGCGGGCGACGCTGCTCGCGCGCGACGGAAGCGTGCTTGCGGAAAGCACGGCGGAATCCTCAAGCCAGTCCGGGGAAGCCACGCGCAGCTCCCCACTCGGGGAAGCGGCCCGCGCGGTGCTCGGGACCGTCGGGCCCGTGCCCGCCTCGCGCCTGATGCAGCTGGAAGCACAGGGCGTGCCCGCTCAGGCGACCGTGGGCCTCACCGGTCTCGAGCGCGCGCTCGACGACCGTCTACGGGGCACTCCCGGCGGAGAGCTGCTCGCGGGCCGGCGCCTGCTCGCCTACGCGGCGCCGCACTCGGCCCCGGCTGTTCACACCACCGTCTCCCCCGCGCTGCAGAGCGCCGCGGTGAGCGCGCTGGGCGGGCAGCTCGGCGGGATCGTGGCGATGCAGCCCTCCAGCGGAGAGATCCTGGCAGTGGCGGGCATCGGCCTCGAAGGACTGCAGCCGCCGGGCTCGACGTTCAAGATCGTCACGCTCACGGGCGCGCTGGCCGCCCATATCGCCACCCCGCGCACCGTCTTCCCCTACGCCAGCTACGCAACCCTGGACGGGGTCAAGCTGAACAACGCCAATGGCGAGAACTGCGGCGGCACGCTGGAACTGGCGTTCGCGGTGTCGTGCAACTCCGTGTTCACGCCGCTGGGGGTCAAGCTCGGCGCTGCGCGCCTGGTGGCGACGGCCGAGCGGTTCGGCTTCAACCACGACCCGGGCGTGCCCGGCGCGGCCGAGAGCACGCTGCCCGCGGCCAGCGCCATCCAGGGCGAATTGGACGTCGGATCCACCGCCATCGGCCAGGGCCAGGTGCTGGCCACGCCGCTTCAGATGGCGAGCGTGGCGGCGACCATCGCCGACGGCGGGCGGCGCCCGACACCCTCCTTCCTGCCCGCCAAGACATCCGGATCGGGCGTGCGGGTGACGAGCGCATCGGTGGCGCGCACGGTGCGCCACCTGATGATCGGCGTTGTTCGCTTCGGCACGGGCACGGCTGCGACCATCCCGGGGGTGACCGTTGCGGGGAAGACGGGCACGGCCGAACTGAAGACCCCCTGCAGCCCCGCCTCGGAAGCCAGCCGGCGGGAAAGCGGCGAATCGAGCAAGGAACCTGGCTGCCAGCCGGGCGAAAGCGAAGCCAGCAACACCGACGCGTGGTTTGCCGCCTTCGCGCCCGCGCTGCATCCACGAATCGTGTTGTGCGTGCTGCTGGTCAAAGGCGGCGCGGGCGGCACAACAGCGGCACCGGTCGCCAGGCAGGTGCTCGAAGCCGGCCTCCGGGCCGGCGTCTAGATCTAGACGTCCAGCTCCGCCGCGGCGGTCTCAGCGGGATTGCTCGGGTCGACGATCTTCAGCTCCAGCGGCCGGTTGTCGAGCGAGACGGTCTGGATCTTGTAGAGCAGCAGCGCGCCCTGGGTGGGGCCGGAGTTGGCGGTCGAGTCGGACACCGGCAGCTGGCCTTTCGCCGGTACCAGGCCGGGACGGTAGGCGAACTGGTTGATCGGGCTGAGAGCGAGGGGGGTGTAGCTGTTGCCCTGGGTGTCGCTGATGGTCAGGTCGCTGGCCGACGGCAGGGCGCTGGAGGTGTTGTTGTAGACCTGCACGAACACCGCGAACCACTCCTGCCCGGGCGCCAGCTGGCGCTCGGCGGGGCTGAGACCCTGCAGATAGGTGGCGTCCTCGGTGTTGGTGGGGTTGAGCTCGCGCGAGAGCTGAACCTCGTAGATCAGGGGCCCGACGTCCAGGTAGGGAGCATTCTGACCGGACTCGCCCGCGTAGGTTCCGGTGCTCACCTTCGTGTGCGAGTCGCCGCACGCGCCGAGCACGAACACGGCGAGGAGGGCGAGCACGGCTGGCGGGAGCTTGCACAGGCGGCTGGACATGCGACGCGGCAGTCTATCCACCGGCGACCGTGACACGCCGACCCCCGCCCTCGGCGGCGGTGCCCCGGTCCTCGCGCCGCTCGAGGATGCTCCGCAGACGGTGCATGGCGCGTTGGTTCTTGCGCCTGAGCCAGCCCTTTGCGCCGAGCCCCTCCATCAGGCGGTCCGACAGCGTCACGGGGGCCGTCTGCAGCGTGAAGCGCACGCGCGTGCTCCCCGACGCGGCGGGCGCGAGATCGTAGACGCCGAGCGTGCGGATGCGGTTGTTCTTGCCCGTGCGGCCCACCTCGACGATGCGGTGCGGGCGCTCGACCTCCGAGAACGTCACGTCGCCCCAGCTGAAGCGGTTGCCGGGCGCCTTCACGCGAAACCGCGCGCCGGCGCCGCGCCCGACGGAGTCCATCCTCGTGAGATGCCAGTCCACCAGATAGTGGTCGGTGAACTCAGGGTGGTTGGCGATGTCCTGGAGGTAGTCGAACACGCGCTCGCGCGGGGCGGATACGACGATCGAGACGGTCACGGGATCCACGACGAGCGCAAGTCTATTGGCCCCGCCGCCCAAACCCCCCGCCCGGGGAGCCTTGGCTAGGCCGCGCGAGCGGTGAGGCGCACGGTGTGGCCGTGCTCGCAGTGCCTGACGATCTCGCTCGCCACCGGGACCTCGCGGCGGTGGGGTCGGCAGAGCTCGCAGACGATGCGACGAGCTCGTCCGTCATAGACGTGGACGTGCTCGCCGGTCAGGGGTGTGCGCCCACAGTCCGCGCAGCAGCTGCGGTCGGCCTCCAGCGCGCCGAGACCGCGGCGCAGCAGCACGCGCTCGAGCTGCTCCACGTGGGTGACAGGAGAGGCCATGATCGTCTCGGTTTTCGCCGTTTCGCCCCGGGCTCCTGCCTGTGCGAGGGCACTGCAACGAACGGCTGCTGATCGTTTGGCCCGAGTGATCGTGGGTAGCTGAGCGCGTGGACCCACAAGGAGCGGCGCTCCCCCAAGCGACTGGTAGATTCTGACATTCGGAATCAAGATCACGGCGCATCCAGATCAGCGCCATTGACAAGCTTGTTATGATCGACACGAGTATCCTCCGGCGAGGGAGCGCCCCCTTGACAGCAGCGAGAGAGGGAGGAGCAGCGATGGACACCGTCACAACAGGCACCTTCGTCGGCGCGGGTTCGTTCCGCTGTACGAGCTGCGGATACATGCTCACGCTCTCCTCCTCGGACGCCCTCACCGACTGCCCCGGCTGTGGGAGCGCGGACTTTGCCCGCGCCTCCCTGTTCGGCACCGAGCGCCTGTCATCCGGGCGTGACGCGCAGCAGCGGGGGGCGCGGCTGGTCGAGCCTGCCTCCGCCGATCGAGACGAGCAGCTCGCCAAGGCCAGGGAGCGCATCGAGCGGCCCGGGGAGTACCTCTGCTACGAGGACGGCAAGGAGCTGCGGACGGTGGCGCTCACGCGCGAGTGGACCCGCATAGGACGCAGCCTGGCCGCGGACGTGCGTTTCGACGATCCCACGGTCTCGCGCCGCCACGCGCTGATCGTGCGCCAGCCGGACGGCGTGCACCTGCTGGACGACCGCAGCCTGAACGGCGTGTTCGTCAACGGCGCGCGCGTGGACGGCAAGACGCTGGAGGACGGCGATGAGATCATCGTGGGCCGCTACCGCCTGCGCTTCTTGAGCGTGGCCTCGGACGACGATTCGCCCAGCGTCGCGGACGCCGAGCAGACCTCGCGGCGCACGATCACCTGACGCGCCAAGCGCAGGCCCGTCGGGTCGCCGCGCCCCGTGCTGCGCCCTGCGCGTAGTATCGCGCCATGGCTCAAACGATCGCCGTGCTATCGCAGAAGGGCGGCACCGGGAAGACGACCGCTGTGCGAACCCTCACGGATGTCCTGCGCCGCTGCGGAGTCCGCACGCTGGCGGTCGATCTGGACCCGCAGGGCAACCTGTCCGACTACTTCGACCTGCCCACGGACGTCCAGCCGACGATCGCGGAGGTGCTCGCCGGCAGCGCCAAGGCGAGCGAGGCGATCCACGAGGACATCATCCCGGCGAACCTGAGCCTGGCGGAGGCGGAGCTGATGCTCGGCGGCAAGATGGGGCGGGAGCTGACGCTCAAGCGCGCGCTGGCCGAGGCGACAGAGGACTACGAGGTGGTCCTGATCGACTGTCCCCCCTCGCTGGGCCTGCTCACGATCAACGCCCTGGTGGCGGCCGATCGGGCGCTGATCACGGCGGAGGCCCAGTATTTCGCGCTGCAGGGCGTGGAGCAGGCGATGGAGGTGGTGGAGCTGGCACGCGACAGCCTCAACCCGCAGCTGGCGCTGCTGGGCGTGCTCCTGAACCTGGCCGACATCCGCACGGTCCATTCGCGCGAGGCGCTCGTCTCCTTGCAGGAGCGCTTTGGCGAGGCGGTCTTCAACACGGTCATCCGCGCATCGATCGCCTACGCGGAGTCGTCCGAGCGGGCGCGTTCGATCCTCGACCATCGCCCCGACCTGGGCGCGGACTATGTTGCGCTGGCGGACGAGCTGCTCGCCCGCCTGCCGAGCCTGGGCGCGGCCCGCGCGCGGCTGGGCGAGTTCGCTCAGAGCTCCCCGACGTAGGCTCCCTGCGGTTCGAAGGACGCGCGCAGCAGCGTGGCCCAGCCCTCGATCTCGGGCGCGAGCGCCTCAGCGACGGCCCCTGTCTGCTCGTAGAAGCACCACACGAGCACGGTCGGCCCCGCCCCCGAGATGGTGGCCCCCAGCGCGCCCAGATCGCGGGCCCGCGAGGCCAGCTCGTAGGAGCGGGGGAACAGGTGCGCGCGGCGCTGCTGGTGCAGGCGGTCGTGCAGCCCGCGCGCCAGCAGATCCCAGTCGCCGCGGGCCAGGCCGAGCATCAGCAGGGCGCCGTGCGCGACGTTGAAGACGGCGTCCTGCATCGGCACCTGCGGGGGCAGCGCGGCGCGCGCGGCGCGCGTGCGCACCGGCTGCTCGGGAACCACCGCCAGCGCCTCCAGGCCGGTGGGAGGATCCACGCGCGTTGCCTGCCCGTCGGCGCAGACCACGAACCCGCCGAACAGCGCCGCGGTGACGTTGTCGGGGTGCCCCTCCATCGCGCTGGCCTGCTCGAGCAGGTCCACGTCCAGCTCGAACAGGTGATCGGCGGCCATCAGGCCGGCCACGATCGCAGCGGCGCTCGATCCCAATCCGCCCGAGAGGGGTATCTCCGAGCTGATCCTGAAGGTGAAGTCGTCGGCTGGATGCAGACGCTCGAACGCCCGCACGCAGAGGTTCTCACGGCCCTTCGCCACCGGCAGCTCGCTCTCCACGGCGAAGCGGCCGGTCTCCACGACCTCCAGCTCCAGCTGCAGCGCCAGCGCAGCGGCCATGCAGTCGAACCCCGGCCCGAGGTTGGCCGAGGACGCGGGGACCCGGACGACCCTCCTACGGATCACCCAGCACCGCTTCCTCGATCGGCCCCCTCTCGGCAACGCACTGGATCACCTTGCCGTCGTTGTTGGCGATGGCCGTCTCCGGATCCTTCAGGCCGCGGCCGGTGAGCACGCACACGATCTGGCTGGCCCCGTCGGTGCCGTACTTGAGCAGCCCCGCCACCGAGGCCGCGGAGGCGGGCTCGCAGAAGATCCCTTCTTTGGAGGCCAGCAGCCGATAGGCGGCGAGGATCTCCGCGTCGCTGACCGCGCGGATCGAGCCGCGCGACTCGGTGGCGGCGGCCATCGCATCCTCCCAGCGGACCGGGTTGCCGATCCGGATCGCGCTGGCCACGGTTTCGGGGTGCTCGACCGGGTGGCCCAGCACCAGCGGCGCGGCCCCCTCGGCCTGGAAGCCCAGCAGCCGCGGCGCGGCGCCCATCTCCTTGAAGCCGCGCCAGTAGGCGGTGATGTTGCCGCCGTTGCCCACGGGGATGCACAGCAGCTCCAGCTCGCCGTCGAGGTCCTCGTGCAGCTCGAACGCGGCGGTCTTCTGGCCTTCGATGCGAAACTCGTTGACCGAGTTGACCAGCACGATGGGGTGGCTGTCGGTCAGCTCCCGCACCAGCGTCAGCGCCTGGTCGAAGTTGCCCGCCAGAGAGATCACGCGCGCGCCGTGCATCAGCGTCTGGGCCATCTTGCCTTGCGCGATCTTGCCCTCCGGGACGATCACCGCGCAGGTGATGCCCGCGCGCGCGGCATAGGCGGCGGCGCTCGCGGCGGTGTTGCCGGTGGAGGCGCAGATCACCGCCTTGGCCCCCTCTCGCACGGCGGCGGTGACCGCGCAGGTCATGCCGCGGTCCTTGAAGGACCCGGTGGGGTTTGCGCCCTCCAGCTTCAGGCGCACGGTGGCCCCGAGCATCTCCGAGAGCACGGGCGCGCGCAGGACGGGGGTGGAGCCCTCCTGCAGGCTGACGATCTCATCCTCTGCCGCGAACGGCAGATGCTCGCGGTAGCGCTCGATCAGGGGCACGTGGCTTCTCGTCATCGGCGCTCTCCTCGGCTCATATGAACTCCTCTTCGATCACGCGAATGCTCCGCGGGGCGCTGCGCACGAAGTCGAACTCGCCGATCCGCTGGATGGCGGTGCGCATGCTCGACTCGAGCACCGGGTGCGTGACCATCACCAGCCGCGCGTGCTCGCCCAGGCCACGCTGCACCACGGACTTGATCGACACCTCGTGCTCGCCCAGCACCTTCGTGATCGAGGCGAGCACTCCCGGGCGGTCGGCCACGTCCAGGTGCAGGTAGAAGGCGCTCTCGACATCCTCGACGAGCGGCATCGCGAGCGGCGGGGCGGGCGGCCGCGCGCCGCCGGTCATCACGCTCACGACATCGCCCAGCACCGCGCTCGCGGTCTGGCGCCCCCCGGCGCCCGGACCGGACAGCGTGATCTCGGTGATCGTCTCGGACTCGACGGTCACGGCGTTGAACGATCCCGAGATCGCAGCAAGCGGGTGCCCGGAATACAGGAACGTGGGATAGACCCGCACGGAGAGCCCACCGTGCCGTCGCTCGGCCGTCCCGATCAGCTTGAGCGCCAGGCCGAGCTCGCGGGCGTACTGCAGGTCGTTGCGGTGCAGATGCTCGATGCCTTCGTAGCGCACGTCGTCGAGGTGGACGGGCGTGCCGAAGGCAAGGCGCGCGAGGATCGCCATCTTGGCGGCCGCGTCGCGACCGCTGACGTCGTCGCTCGGATCGGCCTCCGCGTAGCCGCTGCTCTGCGCCTCGGCGAGCGCCTCGGCATAGCTCGAGCCCTCGGTCATCTCCGTGAGGATGAAGTTGGTGGTGCCGTTGACAATCCCGTGAATGCGCTCGATCGGCGTGGCCGAGAGCGACTCCTCCAGCACCCGCACAACCGGCACCGTGCCCGCCACCGCCGCCTCGAATCGCAGCCTTACGCCATGCTCGCGGGCCGTCTCGTACAGCTCCTCGCCGTGCTGGGAGAGCAGCTGCTTGTTGGCGGTGACCACATGCTTGCCTGCGCGCATCGCCCGCAGCAGGTAGTCGCGCGCGGGCTCGATCCCGCCCATCACCTCGACGATCAGATCGGCGTCGGAGAGGATCTCCTCAAAGCTGCCGCGCGAGCGCGTCAGCACGCCGCTGAGGACCGGTCGCAGGCCGTTGAAGCGCTCGATCTCCCCGGCCCGCTCGGCGAGCAGCTCGGCAAAGGCGGAGCCGACGGTGCCGTGGCCGAGCAGGCCGACGTTGAATGCGTGCGAGGAGGCTGGACGATCATCGGACACGACGCGGGCCCCCTTGCCTAGACGGCATCGCGCGCCGTCAGATCCTCGAAGCGCTCGCGCCTGACCACCACGCGCGCGTCACCATCCCTGCAGAAGATCACCGGCGGACGGGGAACCCCGTTGTAGTTGCTCGCCATCGCATACGCGTAGGCGCCCGTGGCGGGCGTGGCGATGACGTCCCCCGGTCGGGGATCGTCCAGCTGCGCCTCGCGCACGATCACGTCGCCCGACTCGCAGTGCTTGCCCGCCAGCACGCAGGGCGTGGAGCCGCCGAAGCGGTCGGCCACGTGGGCTTCGTACAGCGCCCCGTAGAGCATCGGGCGCAGGTTGTCCGACATGCCGCCATCGACTGCTACCCAGCGCGAGACGTTCTGCTTGACGCTCTCGACCGTGTAGAGCGTCACGGCCGCGTTGGCGCACAGCGACCGGCCCGGCTCGATCATCAGGCGCGTGTCCGCCCCCATGCCGTTGGCCCGCGCCGCCTGGACGACCGCGCCGGCGTACTCCTCGATCGAGGGCGGCGCGGGCTGATCGTCGGTGTATTGCGCTCCCAGGCCACCACCGATGTCCCACACGGGGAACTCGCCGAGCTTCCCCAGCTCGCGGGCGGCGCGGCGAAATGGCTCCAGGCTCAACAGCTGCGAGCCGATGTGCGCGTGCAGGCCCCGCAGGGTCAGGCCCTCGACGCGCTGCGCCCGCGCGATCGCCTCGCCGGCGGCCTGCATCGAGAACCCGAACTTGGAGTCCGCCTGGCCGGTTGAGATCTTCTCGTGCGTCTCGCCCCTGACGTCTGGTGTCACGCGCACGAGCACCGGCTGCGCCTCGCGGTCGGCGAGCGCGCCCTCGGCCAGCAGGCGCTGCAGGCGGTCGATCTCGTCGAAGTTGTCCAGCACGATCAGCCCCACGCGGTGGCGCAACGCCATCCGCAGCTCGGCCTCGGACTTGGCGTTTCCATGCAGCACGATCCGCTCGGGGGCGAAGCCGGCGTTCAGGGCCAGGTGCAGCTCGCCGCCGGAGGCGACGTCGCACCACAGCCCCTCGCGCGCGAACAGCGCCAGCACGGCGGTGCAGGGAAACGCCTTGGAGGCGAAGACCACGTGGAAGTCGTCCTGGCCGGCGTCGCGGCCGGCCGCTACGAAGGCGCGAGCCCGGGCGCGCAGGTCATCCTCGGCCACGACATAGGCCGGGGTACCGAATTCCCTGGCGAGCTCGATCGTGTCACAGCCGCCCACCTCCAGGCGCCCCTGCTCGTTGAGCCGGCTGGCGAGGGGAAACGCACGCGAGAGGCTGGTACCGGTGACCATGCCCGTGATTATCGCTTGCCGGCTGAGGTGCTCGTCGGACGGCCCGAGTCAGGCCGTGCTCGGACGGAGCGCGGCCGCGCCGCCGCGACGCACCAGAACGGCCAGCCAGCACACGCCGACGGCACACAGTCCGAGGCTCTCCAGCTGCGGCGGGGTCAAGCCCGCCAGCACCTCTGTGTTGCGGCGGATGAACTCGACCAGGAACCGCTCCAGCCCGCTGCCGATGAGGTAGAGCGCGAACACCACGCCGGGACGCACACGGTCGCGCAGCTGCCACAGCCCATAGGCGAGCAGGCTCATGGCGAGCGTCTCGTAGATGGGCGTGGGCTGCACGCGCACACCCGGCGGCGTCGGCACGGTTCCGTGCGGATAGCCCATCGCCCAGGGGAGGCTCGAGCGGGTCCCGTAGTCGCCGTCGCCGGAGACCTGGCAGCCGATGCGCCCGATCGCATAGCCGAGCGCGAGCGCCGTGGCGCACATGTCGAGCGTCTTCAGTTCCAGCACTCCCCGCCAGCACATCCAGCCGATCACGCCGATCGCCCCACCGATGGCGCCGCCGTACCACACCAGCCCCGAGCCGGAGAAGACGCTGCCGACCAGGTCGTGCTTGACCTGATCCCAGTTTTCGATCAGGAAGTATCCGCGCGCCCCCACGACCCCGCCGATCAGCGCGGCGAAGACGATCTCATAGGCCCAGTCCACCGGCCGGCCGAGCTCGCGCAGCCGGCGGGCGACGACGGCGCCGCACGCCAGGAAGCCCAGCGCGAACGCCACGCCGAAGGTCTTGATGGAGATGCCCAGCAGGTGGATTTCGGGCTTCATGGCTTCTCGGCGTCGGGCATCGGATGCTCGCGGCCACTTTAGGGCACCCGCATCTCCTTCTGCGACAATCAGCGGCGATGGCGTCCAGACGCTCCAGCTTCGGCAGAGACACCGGCCTTCAGGCCCGGATGCTCTTCACGATGTTCATGCTCGGCCTGGTCTACGCGGTGTTCGTCGGCGTGCTGTTCGCGGCCGGCGCCGGCGCCGGCTTGATCGTGGTCGTGGCGGTGGTGCTGCTGCTGGTGCAGCTGTTCGGCTCCGACAGGCTCGCGATGGCCACGATGGGGGTCAAAGAGGTCTCCCCCGCCGAAGAGCCCGAGCTGCACGGGATCATCGAGCGGCTGTGCGTGCAGGCCGATCTGCCCAAGCCGCGGGTGTGCGTGATGGAGACCTCGATGCCCAACGCCTGCGCGATGGGCCGCTCACAGAAGTCGGCCAGCGTGACCGCCACGCGGGGGATCCTCGAACTGCTCTCCCCGGCCGAGCTGGAAGGCGTGATGGCCCACGAGCTGACCCACGTGATCAACCGGGACGTGATGGTGATGACGCTGGCGAGCTTCTTCGCCACGCTGGCCTCGATGATCGCCCAGTTCGCGCTGTTCTTCGGCGGCGGCATGGGCAACCGCGAAGAGGAGGAGGACATCATGATCGTGGTGCTGGTATCGGTGGTCGTGTATGCCGTGTCCTTCATGCTGCTGCGGGCGCTGTCGCGCTATCGCGAGTTCGCCGCCGACCGCGGCTCGGCGGTGCTGACGGGACGCCCGAGCGCGCTGGCCTCGGCGCTGTTGAAGATCAGCGGCACGATCGAGCGCGTGCCCAGCCAGGACCTGCGCCGGGCGGAAGGGATGAGCGCCTTCTTCATCATCCCCGCGCGGGCGAAGAAGTCGCTGATGAACATCTTCGCCGACCACCCGCCGCTGGAGCAGCGCCTGGCGGCGCTGGAGCGGCTGGAGTCCCAGTTGCAGGGCACCGCCTGACCCCGTGGGCCTGCGCGACATCCTCACCGGCCGCCACCAGGTCAAGGGACCGGCGCCCGACCGCCTGTTTGCGATCTCAACCGCGTACGTGACCCTGCAGGCCGAGTACCAGATCGAGCCCGTGGGCACCGCCGCGATCGTCTTCCAGGCGCTGGCCACCAGCGAGTTCGAAGCCACGCTGCGCGACATGGAAGAAGTCGTGACCGCCACCGGCGGGGACAGCGGCACGAAGGTCTCCACCGAGGACGACACCTACGGCTACCGCTGGATGGTGCTGCGCAACCCCCCGGGGGCGCCGAGCGTGGAAGACCTCGCGGTGGGCATCAACGCGGTCTCCGGCTCAATCGAGACGGCCGGGCACGGCGAGCGCCTGCTGTGCGCCGTGTTCGCCTTCGACGACGCGCACAAGAAGCGCATCTACTTCATCTACAACTACAAGCGCGGGTTCTGGTACCCATTCGTGCCCGCTCCGGGCACGGCGCAGGAGCGCTCGACCGAGCGCGAGCTGCAGATCAAGGCGCAGATGTCCTCAGAACTGCCGATGGAGCCGGAACTGGAGCGCTGGTTCCCGTTGTGGGGGATCCCGATCTAGTCGGGAATCAAACCCTCGCCCGTAAACTCCCGGCCGGCCTCCTCGAAGGTCAGGTCGGCGGGCGGGATGATCACGTCGGAGGTCTCGATCTCCTCGTCGGCGACGAGCGTGCCGTTGGCGCGCACGTAGTCGAGCAGCGCGGTGAACGCACCGGCGTAGCCGTCCTCGCGGCCGGCCTCGACAACCGACACGACGCCGTTCTCGAGCTCGTTGAGCCGCTCCGCGTCGCTGTCGGCGAGCCGGTACTGGCCCTCGCCGGAGATACGGACGATCATGCCTGGCCGCTCTCGCTCGGCTGCCCGGTCTCGCCCGGCGCGATCTGCGGCGCCGCGGGCGCGCCACCCTGTCCGATTTCGTTCTTCATCTTGGCCAGCTCGTCATCCACGGCAGGCTGGCTGGAGAGCTGCTTCAGCTGGCGATCGATGTCGTCTTCGCCGGACCCGAGCTGGGTGATGTCATCGAAGGTACCGGCCGCTTCCAGCTCGGACACCGCGTCGGCGCGAGCTTTCATGTTTTCGGTCTTGTCGACCGCTCGCTGCATGGCCAGCCCCACGTCGGCCATCTGCTCGCCGACGCCGGTGGCCGCCTCGGAGATCCGCACCTGCGCCTCCGCGGCCGAGTACTGGGCCTTGATGACCTCCTTCTTGGTGCGGAACGCTTCGATCTTCGCGCGCAGCTTCTGCTCGGAGTCGGTCAGCTTCTGCTGCTGCTCTTCGAGTTCTGAGACCTGGGCGTCCAGCGACTGCAGCTCGGTCTGGGCCACGTTCTTGCGTTCGAGCGCCGCCCTGGCCAGATCCTCCTGACCGGCCGAGACCGCCTGGCGAGCCTGGGTGTCGAGCTTGACCACGCTCTGCTGCAGCGTGCTCTCCTGCATCTGCAGGCGCTTCTTGGCCGTCACCACGTCGGCGATGCCCTTCTTGACGTTCTGCAGCTGTTCGACCTGCTTCTGGTAGCTGTAGTCCAGAGTCTCGGCTGGGTCTTCGGCCCGATCCAGCAGCTTGGAGACCTTGGCCTTCACGACTGTAGACATGCGCCCGGTGAGGCCGGCCATCTGATCCTCCTATTGCTTTTCCACGGGACGACCGATCTGAGCTCGGCCAACACCATCAAGCGTAGCCGACCGGTAGCCGACCGCGAGCGCTCAGAGCCCGAGGGGGTGGCGAACCGTGAAGCCTTCGTTGGCACGACGCAGCGGACGCCAGCGTGGCCCCTGCTGGTTGGACGGGTCGTCCGCGGCGCTCGTGTCCAGGCGCAGACCGGCCACCGTCATGTACGCGTGCCCGGAGTTGGAGAAGATCGTGACCCAGCGGCCGACGCCGTGCGAGCCCCAGACCATGAATTCGGAGGAGTCCTCCGGCGTGCTCAGCAGGCTGGCGCCGTGCAGCGCGAAGGAGACCGATCCCGAGCAGTCGTAGCCGGGCGAGGTGAATGACGCGTGCCCGCCTCCGAAGATGTAGGGCAGGCCGATGATCTGGTTGGATGTCCAGACCATCTGCTGGACGGCCGCGGGAGCGGACATGGGCGCGGCGGCCAGACCGCTGATGTAGCGGGCCCGTGAGCCGGGAACCAGCAACTCGGGCTTGGCGGCGGTGGTGACGCCAACGGCGCTGCCACCGGTTGCCGGGCTCACCTGACCGGCCGTGGCGATGGGCTGGTAGGGGACGACTTCGCCCGTGGCGGTCTTCTCATAGACAGGGCCCGTGTAGGCCATGCTGGAGGACCGTGACGTCACCGGAGAGAGGTGCAACGCGGGGGGTGCTGGGGAAGCGCTCGGTGTGGTGGTGGTGCCGCCGGCGGATGCTCCACCGGTGCTGGCGGCGAGGGCGTTGGACGCACCAGTCGCCGCGATCGTCAGGCTGCAGAAGACTGCGCTGAGAATGCGAAACCGCAAAACAACAACCTCTTTCGTCGGCCTGCGGGGTTAGCTGACGGGCTAGCGCTGAAAGAGCCTGCGCTCCTCACGGTCCTACCGCGAGGTTCGCCCCAACAACTTGGGTCCCCCGTTCCCTGACTCCTTGTCAAGGACTCGGCGTTCGAGACGGCACGCTAGCAAACTGCAATGACGCTTGCAGCGGTTGCACGTCATTTCGCACGTTCTCCCCGCAAATGCAGGCCTTTTCAAGCGGCGCGCCGCGACGCCCGGCGGTCGCGGACGCTCGCGTGAGGCCGTCTGAGCCTCGCGCGCGCCCGCTCGCGCCAGCAAAGCAAGCCCCAGCCGCCGCCCCGGCCGCCGGAATCGCGCTCCGACACGCTCGCTAGTGTCCCGGCCAGATGCACGCCGCCTGGCTCCGACCGCTGCTCGCCGTGCTCTGCGTCGGCAACCTTCTCGCCGGGTGCGGAAAGGAGGCCTCCACGACGTCCACCAGCGGCGGACCGCTCGGCCAGCTCGCTCCCACCGCCGCTCCGGGCGCGGTCAGCGTGAGCACCCGTAACACCACCCGCCTGGGCGGCGCCGACGCGGCCACCGACGCGGCGGCGGTCGCGCGCACCGTGTATCCCGGTCTCACGCCCGCCACGCGCCCGAAGGCGGTCGTGCTGGTCGATCAGCGCAACTGGCCAGCGGCGCTGGCGGCCTCGGCATTGGCCGGCGCACCGACGGGCGCGCCCATTCTCTACAGCGACGGCAACTCGCTGCCGGACATCAGCGGGCAGGCCCTGCAAGCGCTGAATCCGCTCGGGGCGCCGGTGCTGGGCGGCGCACAGGTGCTCCGGATCGGGACCTCCGCGGCAGTGCCGAAGGGCTACCGCACGCAATCGCTGTCCGCCGGCCAGCCTGCTGTGGCGGCGGCCGGGATCGAGCGGCTGCTGGGACGCGCCGACGGCCGCGCTCCACGCCAGGTGATCGTCGTGCCCGCGAACGCCACGCCGGCGCTCGCCATGCCCGCGGCCGGGCTGTCCGCCGAGAGCGGCGCGCCGATCCTGTTCGTCGAGAAGGCGCGCGTGCCCGCCGAGACGGCCGCGGTGCTCGCCAGCCTGCACCGGCCGTCCATCTATGCGATCGACTCCACCGAGATCGGCAGCCCGACGCTGGCCGAGCTGCGCAGCTTCGGCGCGGTCACCGAGATCGCCGGTGCCGCGCCCGGCGCAGCGGTCAGCGCCGCGGGCAACGCGATCGCGCTCGCGCGCTTCACCGACGGGCGGTTCGGCTGGGGGATCAAAGAACCGGGTCACGGCCTGGTGTTCGCCAACGCCGCCCACCCGCTGGACGCTCCCGCCGCCGCCCCGCTCTCGGCCACCGGCGACTACGGGCCGCTGCTGGTGCTGGAAAGCCCCGCGCAGCTCCCGCCCGCGCTGGTGAGCTACCTGAAGGACATCCAGCCCGCCTACACCGCCGCGTTCGACTTCCGGCCCGTCAGGGGCGTCTACAATCACGGCTGGCTGATCGGCGACGAACACGCGATCTCAGCCGTCACACAGGCCGAAATCGACTCCCAGCTCGAGATCAGCCCGCGCAGGCCGAGCACCGAAGAACCGTCCGTCTCCCAAGTCGAATAGCAGATATCCCAGAGGCGAAATGAGCCAAGCCGAGGACCCCCGCCGTCTGAGCCGCATGCAGAGCGCCCACGAGGTCAGCGTCGAGGACGTGCGCCAGCTGATGGGCGCCTCCACCCCCCACTTCGCCCTGCAG
>CABDZA010000094.1_pt1 | contig 17961 bp, 18 predicted proteins | sample 3132091 | NCBI WGS metagenome assembly CABDZA01 (sample SAMEA5534339, study PRJEB31848) | metagenome | biome: tundra; feature: field; material: soil | place: USA | collected 2013-05 | depth 0.45 m
ATCCGGCGCATCAGCCCGGCGTACTCGACGGCGACGTCCTCGTGACGGCGCGAGAGCGTGAACAGCTCGAACACGAGCGTCACGAAGTCGGGGTCCTCGCGCACGGTGTCCTGGAGGTTCTGCGCCATCAGGCCGATGAAGTCGTCGGCGGTCTTGGCCGTGGAGAGCTGGCGCTCCAGGCGCTCCAGGCGCAGCTCGCAGTCGCGCCTGACGGCCTCCACGAGCAACTGCTCCTTGGTGCCGAAGTAGTAGTGCAGCAGGCCCCTGGACACGCCGGCCTCGCGGGAGACGTGGTCGAAGGTCGAGCCCGCCGTGCCGCGCTGGGCGACGCTGCTGCGCATCGCGTCAACGATGCGCTTGGCCTTCTCACCGGACAGCGAGCGGGGCCTCGCGCCGGCGCTGGCGCGCTCGGCGCGGTCCTCCACGGCTGTGACGTCCACTACTCCCATGCGCTCTGGAACGCAGCCCGGCTAGCTGCCGGCGACGGGCGCCGGAGCGGGCGTCGCGGGCGTTGTGGTCGAGCTGTAGTCGAACTCCTCCTCGGCGCCGAACAGCAGGTCGAGGACCTTCGAGCGCAGCCCCTCGCTGAGGGCGAGCGCGAGCACGGCGCCGACGGCGAGCAACAGCAGCGAGCGGCCGATGCCGCCGCTGCGGCGGCTCCGCTTGGCGGGCTCGCGCAGCGCGCTGGAGGCTTCCCGCAGCGCGTCCACGGCGCTCTTGATCTCGCCCTGGAGCTTGCGGTCCTCGAGCAGCGCCTTGGTGGCGGGCTTGCCGTTGCTCATGCGCCCGTAGGCATTGCGTGCCGCGCCGTAGGCCGCACGCAGGTTGGAGCGCAGATCCTCATCCTCGATCAGACGCTGCAGATACTGGTTGTTCTGGGCCGCGCGCGCCGCCTGTTCGGCCTTGCTCAGTCTGTCCTTCGCTGTCATCGTTGCCACCGCCTCCGCTGAAAGCTTGCTGGTCACATCCCAATATACCCCGCGGAGGGAGAAATAACGCCGGCTATGCGTGCAGCGCGGCCTGCTCCTGAGCTGAGGGAAACGCCCAGGCGGCGCGGGTGCGGCGCTCCTGACGAAAGACGAACCGCAGCTGCTGCGGCGGTTTGAGCTGCGCCTCGTTGGGCCGGAACGTCGTGCACGGCTCTGCCAGCTCCAGTGCGCACAGGAGGTTGACCCTGAAGAAGCACTGCTCACAGCTGACCTTGGGCGTGGACCGCTTTTGCGCACGCTTGGGTCCGTGCGCACTCTGAGTTCTCTGCACCTGCACCTGTCCCCGGTCGAAAATCGGATTGAGTAGAGCCACGGCGATCAAAGCAGCATTCGCGGGGCCACTCAAGGGACGGCCGCGGCCCACTCCGCAAATCGCAGAGAAAAGAACTTCCTTACTCGGAAATAGCCTGCAACGAGTCACGTGGCTGTGACGATCCCCTGGATATCCCGCACTTTCCGGACGTTCTCAGCTCGGCCGGCCTCGCCGCGTCATCATCTCTTCGATGCGCATGCTCGTCACCGGCGCCAGCGGCTTCGTGGGCTCGCTGCTCGTGCCGCGGCTCCGCCGCGACGGGCACGCCGTCCGCGCGTTCGGCCGCGAGCCCGCTCGGGTGCGCCAGGCACTGGCGCGCACAGACCGTTCTCCGTCCGAGGGCGAGCTGGAGGTGCTCCAGGGCGACGCGCTGAGCGGTGCGGGACTGGATCGCGCACTGGCGGGCGTGGAGGTCGCCTACTACCTGATCCATTCGATGGAACGCACAGCCGCGGGCTCCTCCCCGTTCGCGCTGCGCGAGCGGATCGCCGCGGAGAACTTCGCGGCGGCGGCCGCGCGTGCCCGCGTTCGCCGCATCGTCTACCTCGGAGGGCTGGTGCCACGCTGGGATGCACAGGCGGATGCAGGCCGGCACGCTCGTCGCGCGCCCGCCTCGCGCCACCTGGCCAGCCGCGAGGAGGTCGAGCGGATCCTGCTGGCGGCGGTCCCCGATTCGCTGGCCCTGCGCGCCTCGATCGTGATCGGTGCACGCTCGCGCTCGTTTCGCCTGCTGGTTCATCTGGTCGAGCGCATGCCCGTGCTGACGCTGCCGGCGTGGCAGAAGTACCGCACGCAGCCGATCGACGCCCGCGACGTGATCGAGATGCTCGCGGCCTCCGCGACGGTTCGGTCACCGGATAGCCACCTCGAGGTGGGCGGACCCGACGTGCTCACCTACGGCCAGATGCTCACCCGCATCGCCGATCTGATGCTCGTGGGCCGCCCCGCGCTCAGACTCCGTGTGAATCTGACAGCTATCACCGCGCGCGTGGCCGCGGCCATCGCGAGCGAGGATCCCGAGCTGGTGGTGCCGTTGATGGAGGGGCTGCAGGGGGACCTGCTGCCCGCCGATGACCATGCGCCAGAGCTGCTGAGCGTACGACTGCACTCCTACGACTCGGCCGTCGAACACGCGCTGGCGGAGTGGGAGCAATCCGAGCGGCTGGCAGCGCGCTGATGGGTGATCGCCCTCGACGGCGGGCCGAGCAGCTACCGTTGCGCAGCGTCGGCCCTCCCCCGGCGCCAAGCCGATGAGCCTCGTCTCAGCCTCCATCCGCATCCCCGCCACACCCGCAGATGTGTGGCAGACCGTCATGGATCCCGCGTCGCTGGATAAATGGGTCACGATTCACCGCAAGCTCGTGCATGCCGACGAGGGCGCTCCCCGCGTGGGATACGAGATGGATCAGCAGATACACATGCGCGGGGTCCGCCTCGAGGTTCACTGGAAGCTCGTCGAGTGCCGTCCGGGCAAGCTGGCGATATGGGAGGGTCGCGGTCCGGCCCGCTCGCACGCGCGCAGCGAATACGTGCTGAGCACTGAGGACGGCGGTACGCGCTTTGACTATCGCAACGAATTCCGTCCTCCGCTCGGACCCATCGGGACGATCGTCAGCCGCGCGCTGGTCGGCGGCATGCCGGAGCGCGAGGCCAAGCGCACACTGGAGCGCCTGCGCGCTCACATGGAACGGGTTACTGAAGAGAACTAGTGTAAGGTCAAGCCACAACAGATGTGACCACAGCATCAACACTAGTGAAGAGGATCCAAATCGTGACCGACTTTCTTGATGAGAAGCGCCGAGAGATCACCGACCGGCTGAAGGAGCTCAAGCCCCTCGTGGATGAGTTCAACCGCCTGGAGACGGCCGCCGGGGCCCTGGCGGGTGTGATCGGCTCGGCTGCCGCGGACGCCGGCGCAGCCGTCACCCGTCGCCGTGGACCTGGACGCCCGCGCGGCTCTGCCAGCCGCAAAGCCGCAGCCCCGGCCGCGCCGAAAGCCGCGCGCAAGCCTGGCCGCCCGGCCAAACGTCGCGCCGGTCGTCGCAAAGGCAGCGGCACGCGCGCAGCGGAGGCGCTGTCGTTCGTGCAGGGACAGCCCGGGATCACCATCCCCGAGCTGGCCGCCAAGATGGGCATCAAGCAGAACTACCTCTACCGCGTGCTCCCCGGCCTCGAGCAGGAAAACAAGGTAGAGAAGAAAGGCCGCGGCTGGCACCCGAAGTCCTAGCCTCGTTGCAGAATTGAAAAGGGGGCGCGGTCATCACGACCTGCGCCCCCTTTTCAGTGCTCGCGCTGAGTCTTCTGTGCTCGCGCTTGGAAGCTGCGCTGCTAGATCATGCCCTGCTTTGAGACTGTGTCGCGCTCGCCGGTCAGCTCGGCCAGGGAGGCGTCGATCTTGCTGCGGGAGAAGTCGTCCAGGTCGAGGCCCTGGACGATCGAATACTCGCCTCCGGCGCACGTGCACGGGAAGCCGCTGATGAGGCCCTCGGGCACTGCGTAGGAGCCGTCGGAGGGGACTCCCATGGAGACCCATCCTCCGTCCGTGCCGGCGACCCAGTCACGAACGTGGTCGATGGCCGCGTTGGCTGCGGAGGCCGCGGAGGATGCGCCGCGCGCCTCGATGACAGCGGCGCCGCGTTTGCCCACGTTGGGAAGGAAGTCGTCTTCGATCCACGCCTGGTCGTCCACCACCACGGCCGCCTGGCGTCCACCGACCTTGGCGTGGAACAGGTCGGGGTACATGGTGGGCGAGTGGTTGCCCCAGACGCCCATCTCGGTGATGTCGCTCACGGGGACGGCCAGCTTGGTAGCGAGCTGCGCGACCGCGCGGTTGTGGTCGAGGCGCATCATCGAGGTGAAGCGCTCGCGGGGGATGTCGGGGGCGTTGTTCATGGCGATCAGGCAGTTGGTGTTGGCCGGGTTGCCCACCACCAGCACCTTCACGTCGGCGGCCGCGACGGCGTTCAGCGCCTTGCCCTGGACTGTGAATATCTCGCCGTTTGCGCTCAGCAGCTCCGCGCGCTCCATGCCCTTGGTGCGCGGACGCGAGCCGACGAGCAGCGCGACGTTCGTGCCATCGAAGGCGTCGGCGGGTCGATCGTGCAGGTCCAGGCCGGCGAGCAGCGGGAAGGCGCAGTCGATGATCTCCATGGCCACGCCCTCCAGCGCGCCCATCGCCTGGGGGATCTCCAGCAGGCGCAGGTCCACCGGCTGGTCGGGCCCCAGGAGCTGGCCGCTGGCGATGCGAAAGACGATGCTGTAGCCGATCTGGCCGGCTGCGCCGGTGACGGTCACTCGTACGGGATTGTTGCTCACGGATTCATCTCCTAATGGGGTGCTGTACGGATAAGGATCGTGTTGTTCGCTACGGGGAGTCTCAGGCGACGGCGCTGCGCAGGTTCTGCTCGATCGAGGCGAGGAACTCCTGCGTCGTCTGCCACGGCTGATCGGGACCGATGAGCAGCGCCAGGTCCTTGGTCATCTTGCCGCTTTCCACCGTCTCCACGCACACGCGCTCCAGCGTCTCGGCGAAGCGGATGACCTCGGGCGTCTCATCCATGCGCCCGCGAGCGGACAGGCCGCGCGTCCAGGCGAAGATGGAGGCGATCGGGTTGGTGGAGGTGGGCTTGCCCTGCTGGTGCATGCGGTAGTGACGTGTGACCGTGCCGTGCGCTGCCTCCGCCTCGACCGTCTTGCCGTCGGCGGTCATCAGCACGCTGGTCATCAGCCCGAGCGAGCCGAAGCCCTGGGCGACGGTGTCCGACTGGACGTCGCCGTCGTAGTTCTTGCAGGCCCACAGGTAGCCGCCCTCCCACTTCAGGCAGGCGGCCACCATGTCGTCGATCAGGCGGTGTTCATAGGTGATGCCGGCGGCCTCGAAGTCGCGCTTGAACTCCGCCTCATAGACCTCTTCGAAGATATCTTTGAAGCGCCCGTCGTAGCGCTTGAGGATGGTGTTCTTGGTGGACAGGTAGACGGGGTATCCGCGATCGAGGCCGTAGCGCAGCGAGGCGCGGGCGAATTCGCGGATGGAGGCGTCGAGGTTGTACATCGCCATGGCTACGCCGCCGCCGGGGAAGTCATAGACGTCCAGCTCGATCGGCTCGCTGCCGTCGGCGGGGGTGTAGGTGAGCGTCAGCTTGCCCTCGCCGGGCACCACCATGTCGGTGGCGCGGTACTGGTCGCCGAAGGCGTGGCGGCCGATCACGATCGGCTTGGTCCAACCGGGCACCAGGCGGGGGACGTTGGCGATGACGATCGGCTCGCGGAAGATGACGCCGCCGAGGATGTTGCGCACGGTGCCGTTGGGCGAGCGGTACATCTGCTTGAGGCCGAACTCCCGCATGCGCGCCTCGTCGGGGGTGATGGTCGCGCACTTGACCCCCACTCCGTGCTGCTTGATGGCGTTGGCCGCTTCGACGGTGATCTCATCCTCGGTCTCGTCACGACGCTCGATACCGAGGTCGTAGTACCTCAGGTCAACGTCCAGGTAGGGGAGGATCAACTGCTCCTTGATGAACGACCAGATGATCCTGGTCATCTCGTCGCCGTCGAGCTCGACGACGGGGCTCTTCACCTTGATCTTGGCCATATGGCGGTCCTTGGTCGGGGTGGCCGATGCTATCGCGCGTACATCTGCTTCACTTCGTTACATGGCTACCGCCTCGCAAGCCCCGCGCGAGAGCGCAGCGCCGTGGCAGACCCACACGGTCTTCAACCAGGCGCCGCCGCTGGAAGGCGTGGACGTGTTCGCCAGCAACCTGCCGCTGGTGGAGGCGGTGCAGCGCGAGGGCGCCTCGTGGGTGAGCGAGCGAGCCTCGGCGCTCGGCCGCGTGGTGGGGGGCGAGCCGCAGCAGTCCTGGGGCACGCTGGCCAACGAGAACAAGCCGGTGCTGCACACCCACGACCGCTACGGCAACCGCATCGACGAGGTGGAGTACCACCCCGCCTGGCACAAGCTGATGGCGCTCGGCGTCGAGCACGAGCTGCACTCGCTGCCGTGGACCAGCGCGGAGCCCTTCGCGCACACGGCCCGGGCGGCCTTGTACATGACCGCGATGCAGGCGGAGGCGGGCTTCGCCTGCCCGATCACGATGACCTTCGCGGTGGTGCCCGCGCTGCGCGCCCAGCCGGAGCTGGCCGCCGAGTGGGAGCCGCTGATCACCGCGAGCACCTATGACCCGCGACCGATCCCGGCCAGCGAGAAGGGCTCGGCGATCGCCGGCATGTGGATGACCGAGAAGCAGGGCGGCTCGGACGTGCGCGCCAACACCACCGCAGCGACGCCCCTGGGTGGCGGAGGCCCCGGAGGGGAGTACGAGCTGAGCGGCCACAAGTGGTTCTGCTCGGCGCCGATGTCCGACCTCTTCCTCGTGCTCGCGCAGACCGACGAGGGCCTCTCGTGCTTCCTGTTGCCGCGCATCCTCCCCGACGGCACCCGCAACGCCTGTCATCTGCAGCGCCTGAAGGACAAGCTGGGCAATCGCTCCAACGCCTCTGCGGAGATCGAGCTGAACGGCGCGCTGGCACACATGGTGGGCGAGCCCGGCCGCGGCGTGCGGACGATCATCGAGATGGTCGGGCACACGCGCCTGGACTGCGTGATCGGCGCCGCCGCCGGCATGCGGACGGGCGTCGTGGGCGCCACCCACCATGCGGCCCACCGAAGCGCGTTCGGCAAGCTGCTGATCGACCAGCCGCTGATGCGCAACGTGCTCGCCGACCTGTGCGTCGAGTCCGAGGCGAGCACCGCACTGGCGATGCGCCTCGCGCGCGCCTACGACGAGGCGCACGCCGACGCCGAGGCGGGCATGGACGACAGCGACGCTCAGCTGTTCAAGCGCCTGGCCACGGCGGTGGGCAAGTTCTGGGCCTGCAAGCGCGCCCCCAACCACGCCTACGAGGCACTCGAGTGCCTGGGCGGCAACGGCTATGTCGAGGAGTCGGGGATGCCGCGCCTCTACCGCGAGGCCCCGCTGGCGTCGATCTGGGAGGGCTCGGGCAACGTGATGAGCCTGGACGTGCTGCGCGCGTTGACGCGCTCACCGCGCGCGCTGGAGGTGTTCGTGGCGGAGGTCGAGCAGGCTCGAGGCGCGGACGCGCGCCTGGACGCGGGCGTGCAGAGGCTCAAGGACCAGTTCGCCGACCCGGCCACGCTCGAGACGCGCGCGCGCCGCGTGGTGGAAAGCATGGCCCTGTGCCTGCAGGGCTCGCTGCTGGTGCGCCACGCCCCGCCCGCGGTCGCGGACGCGTTCTGCGCCTCGCGCCTGGCGGGCGACGGCGGGCTGGAGTACGGCACGCTGCCGGCGGGCACGGACTTCGAGGGCATCATCGCCCGCTCGCGCCCGCAGTCCTAGCGCCCGGACACGGGCCTTCGCCGGCCTACCATTGAGCAATGCCCACCCGCAAGAACCTCCAGCTGGCGCGCATCTTCGGGATCCGCATCGGCGTGAGCTGGAGCTGGTTCTTCGTGCTGTTCTTCCTGATCTACTACCTCTCGGAATACTTCCACGAGGTGCTGGGCGGCTCGCAGACGACGGCCTACCTGGTGGCCGTGGCGGGCGCGCTGGGCTACTTCGCGTCGCTGATCCTGCACGAGCTCGGGCACGCGCTGGCGGCGCGGCGCCTGGGCATCCCGATCGCGGGCATCGACCTGTGGTTCTTCGGCGGGCTCTCGCAGATGCGCCGCGAGCCGCAGACGGCCGGCGAGGAGCTCAAGGTGGCCGCGGCGGGACCGGCGGTGACGCTCGCGCTGTTCGCCGTCTGCCTGGCGGCGGGCACCGCGGTGGCCAGCAGCGGGCGCTTCACCGACGTGGCGCTGACGCGCCAGGGCTTCATCACCACTCCCGCGCTGGCGCTGATCGGCTGGCTGGGGTTCATCAACGCGCTGCTGTTCGCGTTCAACATGATCCCCGCCTTCCCGCTCGACGGCGGGCGGATCGCCCGCGCGCTGATCTGGTGGCGCACGGGCGATCGCAACCGCGCGACCGTGGCCACGGGGCGCTCGGGGCAGGCGTTCGCGCTGGCGGTCGGCCTGCTGGGGCTGCTCGGCTTCGCCTCCAGCGGCTCGCTGCTCGGCGTGATGACGATGCTGCTGGCGTTCTTCCTCTACCAGGCGGCCGGCGCGGCGGTCGTGCAGGGAGCGCTGGGCAGGCGCATCAAGGACATCACCGTGGCGGACATCATGGACCGCGAGCCCGTGACCATCCCCGCGGAGGCGACGCTGCTGGACGCCCAGGAGCAGTTCTTCCTGCGCTACCGCTGGCCGTGGTTCGCCGTGGTGGACCCGGCCCGGCACTTCCTCGGGGTCGTGCGCCAGCAGCGCGTGGACAGCGAGATCGCCGCGGGACGGCCCGCGCTGCCGGTGATCGACGTGCTCGAGTCGGACATGCCGGTGCGCATCGGCGAAGAGGCGCCGCTGGAAACCCTGCTCGGCTCCGAAGGCATCGGGCGGCTGGGGGCGATGGTGGCGGTGGACAGCGACGGCGTCCTGCAGGGCGTGGTCACGCTGGCGCAGGTGCGCCAGGCGCTGCGCCCCGCCCGCACGGCGACCTGAGGCGCGGCGCGGCGCGCCAAGCGGAGGCGCGGCGCGCCCGCGTTACGCCCGCGTTATAGAGTCCCGGGCGCAAGACACGCCGCTTTCGCCAAATCGACTCTCAGGGAGCCATGCCAGCACACGACGTCTTGATCATCGGGGCCGGTCTCGCGGGCCAGCGAGCGGCGCTGGCGGCTGCGCAGAAGGGAGCGAGCGTGGCGATCATGAGCAAGGTCCACCCCGTGCGCTCGCACTCGGTGGCCGCCGCCGGCGGCATCAACGCCGCGATCAGCGTGGACGACGACTGGCACTCCCATGCCTACGACACGGTCAAGGGCTCGGACTTCCTCGGCGACCAGGACGCGATCGAGATCATGTGCTCGGAGGCCCCCGGCGAGGTGATGCACCTGGAGCACATCGGCGTGACCTTCCACCGCAACGACAAGGGCGAGATGGACCTGCGCGCCTTCGGCGGGGCCTCCATGAAGCGCACCGCCTACGTGGCTGACATCACCGGCCAGGCGCTGCTGCACGTGCTCTACGAGCAGCTGATGAAGCACCACGAGACGGTGGAGCGCTTCGAGGAGTGGTTCACCACGTCGCTGTTGAAGGACGACTCGGGCCGCTGCTGCGGGGTGCTCGCGCGCGACGTGCGCAGCGGCAAGATGGAAGCCTTCACCGCCAAGAACGTGATCCTCGCGTGCGGCGGGGCGGGGCAGGCCTACAAGCCGACCACCAACGGCCTGATCGTGACGGGCGACGGGATCGCCATGGCCTATCGCGCGGGCGCGCCGCTGATGGACATGGAGATGGTCCAGTACCACCCCACCTGCCTGGTGGAGACCGGCATCCTGATCACCGAGGGCGCGCGCGGCGAGGGCGCCCACCTGCTGAACGCCAACGGCGAACGCTTCATGGAGAAAATGGCGCCCAACAAGATGGAGCTGGCCTCCCGCGACGTGGTCTCCCGGGCGGAGCAGATCGAGATCAACGAGGGCCGCGGCGTGGGGCCGAACGGCTCGGGCATCTACCTCGACGTGACGGTGGTCCCGCGCAAGCGCACGCTGGAGTCGCTGCGGGAGATCGTCAACCTCGGGCGCGACTTCGCCGGCGTGGACATCACCAAGGAGCCGATCATGATCCGCCCCGGCCAGCACTACATCATGGGCGGCGTCAAGACGGACGTCGACGGACGCACCCCGATCGACGGCCTGTACGCAGCCGGCGAGGTCGCGTGCGTGTCGGTCCACGGCGGCAACCGCCTGGGCGCCAACTCGCTGCTGGACACGCTGATCTTCGGCCGCCGCGCCGGGGAACACGCGGCCGATCGCGCCGCCAGCATGGGCATGCCCGCGGTTGACACCAAGGGCCAGCTGCGCGAGGACGCCGAGCGGATCGACTCGATCATCGCCCGCCCGCACGACGGCAGGCGCGTGTCTGAGATCAAGAACGAGCTCGGCGAGCTGATGAACCGCCACGTGGCGGTGTTCCGCGACGAGCAGGGGCTGCAGAGCGCGCTGGAGGCGATCGGGCGCCTCAAAGAGGAGGCGGGCAAGGCCTGGATCGACGACCGCGGGACGGTCTTCAACCAGGACGTGCTCGGCGCGATCGAGCTCGGCTACATGGTGGACTGCGCGGAGGCCACGGTCGTGGCCTCGCTGGAGCGCAAGGAGTCCCGCGGCGCGCAGTTCCGCACGGACTACCCCGAGCGCAACGACGGGGAGTGGCTCAAGCACATCGACATCACGCTCGAGGACGGCAGCCCGAAGGTCAGCTACTCGCCCGTGACGATCACCCAGTGGCAGCCCGAGGAGAGGAAATACTGATGGCTGAGACGCACGACAGGCCACCCGAGCAGTTCACCCTCAGGATGCGCCGCTATGACCCGGAGTCGGGCGAGGCGCCCTACTGGGACGAGCACACGATCGAGCTGGAGCCGCACCGCTCGGTGCTCGAGGGGATCCTCCAGGCGCGCGACCGCTTCGACGGCTCGATCGGCATCCGCTGCTCCTGCCGGCAGGCGATCTGCGGCTCGTGCGGGATCCGCGTCAACGGCGAGCCGTCGCTGGCCTGCCACACCCACCTGGACGCCGCCAAGCGCGGCGCGACGGATGGGGTCATCGAGATCGAGCCGATGGGCAACATGCCGGTGCTGAAGGACCTGATCGTGGACATGGACGCGGTCCACTGGAAGAAGATCCAGCGCGTGACGCCATGGCTGCTGGCCAAGCAGCCGGTGCCCGAGCGCGAGTACCTGGTGGCGAAAGAGGCGATGGTGGACGTGACCCAGACGATGGCCTGCATCCAGTGCGGCGCCTGCGTCTCGGACTGCCTGGCGATGGAGGTCGACCCCGGCTTCATCGGCCCGGCGGCGCTCGCCAAGGCCTACCGCTTCGTCGGGGACCCGCGCGACGATCAGCAGTTCGAGCGCCTCAACGACCTCGCGCAGGACCCGCAGGGGATCTTCGACTGCACCCACTGCTTCAAGTGCGTGGACGCGTGCCCGAAGGGCGTCAACCCGATGGGCCAGATCATGCGCCTGCGGCGGATCGCCATCGGCGACCACCACATCGTGGACCAGAACAACGGCGAGCGCCACGAGGCGGCGTTCACCACCCTGGTCAAGGACAACGGCCTGCTGTGGGAGGCCGAGCTGCTGCCCCGCTCCTATGGCGGAAACTCAATGTTCGGCAAACTCACGCCGCGCGCGGGCAAAGAGCTGCTCAGCTCGCTGCCGGCGATCGTCAAGGCGATGGTGCGCGGCAAGGTAACGCTGATGGGCGCGCTGAAACCGCACAAGATCCCCAAGGCGGACCTCAAGGCGGTGCAGGCGATCTACGACAAGATCGAGGGCCGCCAGAAGCGCTACGAGCTGAACCTGTACATCTCCGGCGAGGACGAGGTGGCGGGCGAGCCCATCCCGGTCGCGGCCGGCGCGGGCGCCGACGGCGGCGATCAGGCCGCGGCCCCCACGAGCCCCGAAGGGAGCGCCAACCAATGAAGGTCGCCTACTGGCCCGGCTGCGTCAGCCGCGGCTTCACCCCGGAGCTGCACGGCTCGATGGCCAAGATAGCGCCGCTGCTGGACATCGAGCTCATCGAGCTGGACCGCGCCTGCTGCACGGGCGCGGGCGTGATCGCGGAGCACAACCAGGAGCTGGCGGACACGCTCAACGCGCGCACCTTCGCGCTCGCCCAGCAGGTGCAGGGCGCGGAGATGATGATGAACATCTGCTCCACCTGCCAGGGCGCCCAGAGCGAGTGCCAGGAGCGCCTGGACGCCAACGCGGAGTACCGCGCGCATGTCAACACCGCGCTGGCCGGCGAGGGCCTCAGCTACGAGAAGGGCCTGACCAACAAGAACTTCCTGTGGCTGCTGGTCGAGGAGATCGGGCTGGAGAGCCTCAGCGCGCGCGTCAAGCGCCCGCTGACGAACCTCCGCGTGGGCCCCTTCTACGGCTGCTACATCGTGCGCCCACGCGAGCGCCTGGGGATCGATCAGGAGCACCCCCGCGACCACTACCTGGACCACGTGATCGAGGCCCTCGGCGGAACGGTCATCGAGTACGCGGGCATGCGCAAGTGCTGCGGCTTCCCGATCATCACCATGAACAAGGACGCCTCGCTGAAGCAGGCGGGGCGCCACCTGGGCGACGCGGCGGACGCGGCGGCCGACTGCCTGGTCACGCCCTGCCCGCTGTGCCACCTGAACCTGGACCTGCAGCAGCCGCTGGCGGAGAAGGTGGTGGGGCGCACCCTGGACATGCCCGTGCTGCACCTGCCCCAGCTGGTGGGCCTGGCGCTGGGCCTCGACCCCAAGGAGCTCGGCCTGAACCGCCACGTGGTGCGTCCGACCTCGGTGATCGACTGGTCCACGTCGGTCGTCGGCGCGGCAGCCTGAGGGCGCCCGGGTGCGGCCGACGGCGTCAGCCGTGGGCGCGGCCGCGTAGGCTGCGCCCGTGCGGATCCTCACAGTCGTAGGCAACCGGCCGCAGTTCATCAAGGCGGCCGCCGTGTCGGCTCCGCTGCGCGAGCGCCACGAGGAGATCCTGGTGCACACGGGCCAGCACTACGACGACTCGCTCTCGCGCGTGTTCTTCACAGAGCTGGGCCTGGCCCGGCCCGAGCGCGAGCTGGGGATCGGCGGCGGCTCCAACACCTCCCAGACGGCGCGCATGCTGGCCGCGCTGGAACCGCTGCTGGTCGAGCTCGAGCCGGACGCCACGCTCATCTACGGCGACACCAACTCGACGCTCGCGGGCGCCCTGGCCTCCGCGCAGGCAGGCGTGGCGGTGGTGCACGTGGAGGCGGGCATGCGCTCGTTCGACCGCACCATGCCCGAGGAGCTCAACCGCGTGCTCAGCGACCACCTCGGCGAGCTGCTGCTGTGCTCCTCCGAGGGCGCCGCCGAGCATCTGCGCGCGGAGTCGGTGGCGGGGCGCATCGAGGTGGTGGGCGATGTGATGGTGGACGTGGCGCTGCGCTGGCAGCCGGCCGCGCGCGCCGACGCCGAGGTCCCGGGCGCATATGGGCTCACGCCGGGCTCCTACCTGCTGCTGACCGCCCACCGCGCGGGCAACGTCGATGATCCCGACCGCCTGCGCGCGCTGGTCGAGCTCGTGCGGGCGCTGCCCGCCCCGGTCCTGTTCCCCGTGCACCCGCGCACCCGCGCCCGCCTGAAGGACGCCGGGCTGCTGGAGGAGCTCGAGCGCAGCGAGGGCCTGCGCATGACCGAGCCGCTCGGCTACGTCGAGTTCAGCGCGCTGGTCTGCCAGGCCCGCGCAGTGCTGACCGACTCCGGCGGCGTCCAGAAGGAGGCGTACCTTGCGGGGGTGCCCTGCGTGACCCTGCGAGCGAACACCGAGTGGGTGGAGACGGTGCAGGCGGGCTGGAACACGCTGGTGGACCTGGACGCGGGCGCTGCGCTCGCGGCCCTGGAGCGCGAGCCGCCGGCGGAGCGCCCGCAGCTGTACGGCGACGGCCATGCGGCCGAGCGCTGCGTGCAGGCGATCGGGGCGTTGTGAGCGCAAGCGAGCAGGAGTCGGCGCGCTCGGAGCGCCCGGTGCGCGTGGGAGTGGTCGGCCTCGGCTACTGGGGACCCAACCTCGCGCGCAACCTGGCCTCGATCCCCGGCTGCGAGCTGGCCTGGCTGTGCGACGCCTCCGAGCAGATGCGCGCGAAGCTCGAGCCGTCGTTCCCAACCGCGCGCTCGACGGGCGCCCTGGAGGACCTGCTTGGCGACGATGAGCTGGACGCGGTCGTGCTGGCCACCCCCGTGCCCACGCACGCAGAGCTCGCGATCGCGGTGGCACAGGCCGGCAAGCACTGCTTCGTGGAGAAGCCGCTGGCCACCAACGCCGCCGACGGCGAGCGCGCGGTGGCCGCGGCGGCACGGGCGGGGAAGATCCTGATGGTCGGCCATCTGCTCGAGTACCACCCGGCGGTGGCCCGCCTGAAGGGGCTGATCGACGGCGAGGAGCTCGGCGGGCTCTACTACATCTACGGCAACCGCCTCAACCTGGGCAAGCTGCGGGCGGATGAGAACGCGCTGTGGAGCCTCGGCGCGCACGACGTCTCGGTCGCCCTGTACCTGATCGGCGAAGAGCCCGTGGAGTGCCTGGCCCACGGCGCCTCCTACGTGCGCGAGGGCGTCCAGGACGTGGTCTTCTGCTACCTGCGCTTTCCCTCGGGGATCGTGGCGCACCTGCACCTCTCCTGGCTCGACCCGCACAAGGAGCGGCGCCTCACCGTGGTGGGCTCACGCCGGATGGCCACCTTCGACGACATGCTGATCGAGGGCAAGCTCACGATCTACGACAAGGGCTTTGACGAGGACACGCGCTCATGGGGCGAGTACATCGCCCGCGCGGGCGACACCTTCTCCCCGCGCATCCCCAACCTCGAGCCGCTGCGGATCGAGTGCGAGCACTTCATCGAGTGCATACGCACCGGGGCCACACCGCGCTCGGACGGCCACAGCGGGCTGCGCGTGGTGCGGGTGCTGGAGCAGCTGCAGCGCTCGCTGGAGGGTTGAGCGAGACGGCACGCGCCGCTGCGCGACGCCCGTACGTGAACCCGCCAGGCGGCGCTGGTCAAGTGGCCCTGGCGCGGCGCTCGGGAGTGTCGAGACGCCGACGGCGCGTCACGCGGCGGTCGGGGCGCAGAACGGGTCCGTAGCGGCCGCGCTGGTCAAGTGGCCCTGGCGCGGCGCTCGGGAGTGTCGAGACGCCGACGGCGCGTCACGCGGCGGTCGGGGCGCAGAACGGGTCCGTAGCGGCGACCGATGCCCCGCAGCACGTACGCGTCGCGGTAGGCGCTGTAGCGGAAAGCGGGTACCAGCAGCGTGATCCATTGCCTGCTGACGTACCGACGTGGGCGTCTTACCGTGCGCATGTCCAATCATCCTTGAAAGTGGCCAAACGTAGCGAGTTGCGTAGAAATTGTGACAGATCGCCGTTCAAAGACGGGGCTGGGGCGAGATTGCCCTCAAGAGGCAGGGCTGGCGCGGAATGGCTCCTCCACACCGATGGTGCCCTCGCCGGATAGCTCGAAGGCGCTGTGCAGGGCCCGTACGGCCAGCTCCACGCTGCTGCGGTCGATCACGCAGGAGATCTTGATGGGGGAGGTGGAGATCATGTCGATGTTCACGCCTTCCTCGGCCAGCACGCTGAACACCTTGGCGGCCACGCCGGGGTGCGAGCGCATGCCCGCTCCGACGATGGAGACCTTCCCCATCTCCTCGTGCGTGCTCAGCTCGGCGAACGCCTCGCCGCCGAGCGGCTCGAGCGCAGCGCGCGCGACGCGCAGATCCTCACGGGGGACGGTGAAGGAGATCTCCGCCTGACCGCCCGCGGAGACGGGCTCGTTCTGGACGATCATGTCCACGTTCACGTTGGCCTGCGCCAGCGCGCCAAAGATGCGCGCGGCGGCGCCCGGCGCATCGGGCACGCCGGTGAGCGTGACGCGGGCCTCGGCGACCGAGTGGGTGACGGCTGTGATCAGGGGCTGCTCCATCGTCTCTCCTTCTGCCAGCACAACCGTACCTGGCCGATCGTCGAACGACGAGCGGCAGTGGATGCGCACGCCGTGGTTGCGCGCGTACTCGACCGCGCGCAGCTGCAGCACGCCCGCTCCCGAGGCGGCCATCTCGAGCATCTCCTCGAAGGACACCGTCGCCAGCTTGCGCGCGTCGGGCACGATCCTCGGGTCGGCGGAGTAGACGCCGGCGACGTCCGTGTAGATCTCGCAGACCTCCGCTCCCAGCGCGGCGGCCACAGCGACGGCGCTGGTGTCCGAGCCGCCGCGGCCGAGCGTGGTGACGTTCCTGGCGTTCTCCGAGACGCCCTGGAAGCCGGCCACCAGCACGATGTTGTCCTCCGCCAACGCGCCGCGGATGCGCTCGGCGCGCACGTCCAGTATCAGCGCCTTGGTGTGCGACTCGTCGGTCACGATCCCCGCCTGGGAGCCCGTCAGCGAGATCGCGCGGTGCCCGAGGTCGTTGATCGCCATGGCGCACAGCGCGCAGGAGATGCGCTCGCCGGTGGACAGCAGCATGTCCATCTCGCGCGGGTCCGGCGCCGCCGAGACCTCCTGGGCCATCGTGATCAGCTCATCCGTGGTCTTCCCGCGAGCGGAGAGCACCGCCACCACGGGGTGGCCGTGTTCGCGCTTGTCCACGATCAGCCGCGCGGCGCGCTTGATGCGCTCCGCGTCAGCCACGGAGGTGCCGCCGAACTTCATCACGATCAGGCCGGGCATGCACCCGAGGATTACACAGCGCGGCGGCCGGCGAAGGCCTTGCCGAGGGTCACCTCGTCGGCGTACTCCAGGTCCGAGCCCACCGGCAGGCCGCTGGCCAGCCTCGTCACCTTGACCCCGGGCGCGCGGGCACGAAGCTCCTCGGCGATGTGCAGCGCGGTGGCCTCGCCGGTGGTGGTGGGATTGGTGGCCAGCACGACCTCCCTGATTGCGGCCTGCGGCGAGGCGACGCGCGCGAACAGCTCGGAGATCTTCAGGTCCTCGGGGTCCACGCCGTCGATCGGCGAGAGCGCCCCGCCGAGCACGTGGTAGACGCCGTGGTACTCGTGCGTGCGCTCCATCGGGATCACGTCGCTGGGCTCCTCCACCACGCAGATCAGCTCTTGCTCGCGCCTGGGGTCCTGGCAGATGCGGCAGCGGGCTTCGTCGGTGAGGTTGAAGCACACCTCGCACAGCCCGATCTTCTCCTTCACCTCGCGGATCGCCTCGGCCAGCGCGGTGGCGTCCTCGGCGGAGGAGCGCAGGATGTAGAAGGCGAGCCGCTGCGCGGTGCGGTTGCCGATGCCAGGGAGCTTTGACAGCTCGGTCACGAGCCTCTGGACGGGCGGCGCGTAGGAGGTGCTCACAGGCCCGGCATGCCCAGCCCGCCGAGGCCGCCGAGGTCGAGGCCGGCGGTCGCCCCGCCCATCTTGCGCTCGGCTACCTCCTGGGCCATCCGCAGCGCCTCGTTGACGGCCGCGAGCACCATGTCGGCGAGGATCTCCACGTCCTCGGGATCGACCGCCGAAGGGTCGATCCGGACCTCCCTGACCACGAGGTCGCCGCTCATCTTCACTCTCACCATGCCGCCGCCCGCGGAGGCCTCCACGACCTCGTTCTTGAGCTCCTCCTGGGCGAGCTCCATGTCCTTCTGCATCTTCTGCACCTGCTGCATCATCTGCTGCATGTTGGGCATTCGCGGCTGCTTTGCCATCAGGCGCCTTTCTCGTTGCTGGTCACGGCTGGAGCGCCGCGCTCGCCTGCCTGCGCCGACCCTGTCGGTCCGGGCTCCCACTCGCCGAGAACCTCCTCGGCGTCGAACTCGTCCATGAAGCGCCTGATCCACTCCTCCTCGGAGTGCTGCGCCGGCTGCGGGCGCTCGTCCGCGCCCACCTCCTCGCGCAGCTCGTAGGAGAGCCGCCAGCGCCGCGCTGTGATCGCGCGCAGCGCCTCGCCCACCAGCACGCGGTTGGCCGGGTCCTCGGCCTTCTTCTTCAGGAAGGGCGCCGTGGAGGCGAACGCCAGCGTCAGGTCCTCGCCGTCCACGGCCACCGGCCGGGCTTCTGCGATCAGCGCGCCCATCAGCGCGTTCTCGCCGCGCACCAGCTC
>CABDZA010000102.1_pt1 | contig 17780 bp, 18 predicted proteins | sample 3132091 | NCBI WGS metagenome assembly CABDZA01 (sample SAMEA5534339, study PRJEB31848) | metagenome | biome: tundra; feature: field; material: soil | place: USA | collected 2013-05 | depth 0.45 m
GCGGTGGCCAAGGCGGGTAGCGGGCGCGCCCCGTCGGGCCTGCGACTGCCGCCGCCCAAGGCCTCGGCTCTGCTGGTCCTGGTGTTTCTCGGCTTCGGGGTGCTGCTGGGAGGCGTCGCCGGCTCGCGCGTGCAGGACACGCTCGCGGCCTCCGCGCGCCCGCAGCTGAAGGTGCTGCTGCCGGCAGCGGGCGTGGCGGGATCCCCGGCGGCGGGCGGGCAGGCCGGCGAATCGCAGCCGCCCGAATCGCAGTCGCCGGAATCGGAGCCCGCGGCGACGCCCAGCGCGCCGACACCGGCGCCCGCCACGACGACGGCCGCGAGCAGCGTCCCCGCCGGCGCGGGCGCCAACTCCGGCGCGGGCGAAGGCGGATCCGGTCAAGCGCCGGGCGCCAACACGCCGGCCAAGCTGCCGGCGGTCAAGCACGTATTCGTGATCATGCTCTCCGATCAGCCCTATGCGGCCGTGTTCGGACCGGCCTCCTCCGCTCGCTACCTCTCCCAGACGCTCGAGCACCGCGGCACGCTGCTCGTCCGCTACGACGCGGTGGCCCACGAGGAGCTGGCCAACGAGCTGGCCCTGCTCAGCGGCCAGGGGCCGACGTTGGAAACGGCGGCCAACTGCCCGACCTACGCCGACATCGCGCCCGCGAGCAGCGGCGCCGACGAACAGGTGCTCGGCACCGGCTGTGTCTACCCGGCGGGCACGCAGACGCTCCCCGGCGAGCTGAGCGCCAAGCATCTGCGCTGGCGTGCCTACGTACAGGGCATCGACGAAGCCGCAGGCCAGGCACCCGCGTGTGGCCATCCCGCGCTCGGGCAGGCCGACCCCAGCGCTGCACAGACCGCGGGCGCCGGGCCCTACGCGACCTTCCGCAACCCCTTCGTCTACTTCCAGTCGCTGATCGACTCGCCCGCCTGCGCCGCTGACGACGTGGGACTGGACAGGCTGAAATCAGACCTGGCCGCCGCAAAGCGCACGCCGAGCCTCTCCTATCTGGGGCCCGACCGCTGTCACGACGGCAATCCCGTCCCGTGCACGCCCGGCGCCGCAGCCGGCATGGTGCCGGCCGACGGCTATCTCAAGTCGGTCGTGCCCCAGATCATGAGCTCGCAGGCCTACAAGGATGGCGGCCTGCTCGTGATCACCGTCGACGAGGCGCCCTCGAGCGGCGAATTCGGCGACTCCAGCTCCTGCTGCGGAGCACCCCGCTATCCGAACCTCGCTGCCTCGGCGCCGGCCGGGCTGCCCGCGCGGGGCGGCGGCACGGTGGGCGCGCTGCTGCTCTCGCCGTTCGTCAATGCCGCGGCCACCAGCCAGGAGCCCTACAACCACTTCTCGCTGCTGCGCACGATCGAGGATCTGTTCGCGGTCAAGCACCTCGGCTACTCGGCGCTCGCGGCGGTCAAGCCGTTGGAAGCGTCGCTGTTCTCCGCCCGCGCCAGGGGTTGACGACGGCCGGCGCTCAGCCGCCGGCCAGCTCGAGATAGGTGACCGCCGTGCGGCGTCCCCCGACGCGCCCGAGCACCCACTCCAGTGCGAGCATGTGGCGCTGGTGCTGCAGATAGGCCGGGTGGACGTCCAGGCGCAGGGTGCCGGTGGGCAGCAGCGAGCCGATGCGGACCAGCTGCGGCGAGAGCACCCGGCTGAGCGGCCCGGCGGTGGCGAGGCTCCACGCCGGCGCCAGCGGCTTGCGCGGGTCCTCGTCGAGCGCAGGGCGCGTGCGGTGCACCCGCAGCAGCCCCGCCCACCAGTGGAACCTGAGCGTGAGCGCTTGGCGCAGCGCGGCCGTGTAGGCATAGGCGGGGGCGACGAAGCCGTCGGGCTCGATCCCGGCGAGCTTCAGCAGCCGCCACCCGGCGTGCACCGCGCGGCGGGTCTCCGCGTCGTCCAGGCCGAGGAACTCTCCGCCGCGCTGCGGGTGCGCCCGCGCGAGCGCGCCCCGCGCCGAGGCGCCCGCTCGCGGGCCGGCGTTCTGGAACCCGTGCTGGGCGATCGAGTCGCCGGCGCGACGGCGCTCGCACAGCCAGTCGATCATCGCCGGGGATCGCTCGCCGACGGGGTGCAGGTCGCGCGCGGGGATCACCAGCAGGGTCACACGCTCGACCCCGTGGTCCCCGAGCCAGTCGCGGATCAGCGCGCAGCGCTCGAACGTCGCCGGCTCGATCCCGTGCAGCGCCACGGCAAGCGTCTTGCGGGGTGGCATCGCGCTTGGCCCGGCGGCCCTCTGCGACATGGCTAGGCCGCGCGCTTGCGCAGCTCGGGGACCGCGTGCGGCTGCACCCCCGTACCGGCCAGCGCCCGGCGGTAGCCGCCGGCGAGGCGCTCCAGCGTGTGCTCCCAGGTCCGCATGCGCACCGAGTGCAGGGCGCCGGCGGCGAGCTGCTCGCGCAGCGGCCGCGAGCCGGCGAGCTCGCTCACGGCGGATGCCAGCTCCTCCGCGTCGCCCTGGCAGAGCAGGCCGCTGACCCGGTTCTCGATCAGCGACAGCGGTCCGCCCTCCTCGACGGCGACGACCGGCAGGCCGCTGGCCTGAGCCTCGAGGATCACCTGTCCGAAGGTGTCCGTGGCGCTCGGGAACAGGAAGATGTCCGCATTGGCGTAGGCGCGCGCGAGCCGATCGCCGTCGAGCCAGCCGAGAAAGCTGGCGTACCCGCCGAGGCGCCGGCGCAGGCGCTCCTGCTCGGGTCCGCCGCCGGCCAGCACCAGGCGCAGCCGGGGCTCGCGTGCGTGCGCCTGCAGGAACGCGTCGGCGAGCAGCTCGACGCCCTTCTCGAGCGTGAGGCGCCCCGCGTACAGGACGTCGATCGAATCGCGGGGCGCTCGCGCCTCGCGCAGGGCCGGGTGAAAGCGCGAGGTGTCCACGCCGCGGTCCCAGCGCAGCACGCTCGCGCTTCCCAGTCCGATCGCCGCGAGCGCGCCGTCGGCGGCGGGGCTGGGCGAGAGGACCACGTCGCAGGCGCCGTAGAACGCGCTGACGGCCAGCGCCATCGCGTCGGCCACGCGGGGATCGCCCGAGCGCAGGCCCGCGTAGGCGGTCAGCTCGGTGTGGTAGCTGCCCACCAGCGGCAGGCCAAGCGCGCGGGCGACCAGCGCCCCGAACACGCCGGCCGGTCCCGGCGAGCAGACGTGCACCGCGTCGAAGCAGCCGTCGGCGAGCGTCTGCACGACGGCCGGGAGGCTGGGGACGCCGATGCGCAGCCCCGGGTAGAAGGGGACCTCGACCTCGGTGACGGCGGACAGCCGGCGGTCCACCTCGGGGTCGGTGCCGAGCACCTCGATCTCGAACCCGGGCACCCCGCGCTGGCGGATCTCGGCGATCGTCCGCGTGACCCCGTGCGTCGAGCCGATCCCGTCGACCACGATCGCCACCCGCGGCGGCTCGCCGTCCTCGCCGCGCGCGTGGCCCGAGCGGGTGCCGACGGCGTAGGGGATCGCGGCCAGCTTCGCCTGCTCGTTGGCCAGGAAGGCCGTGGCGGGAGCGTAAGGGATCGTTGCGATGCAGGCTTCGAACACGCCCTCGGCCGCCCCTCGCACGTCCGTGTGCCCGCTGGCCGCGCCGACGGCCGTCTCCACGGCGGCGCGCAGCTTGTGCTCGTGCACGCGGCAGGCCCGCCGGTACAGGCCGGAGTGGCTGAAGCTGTCCTGCTGCATGTGGGCGATCAGCGCGCGCTCATCCAGATGGTCGAGCTCGACCGCGCTCAGCCACGCCCGCAGCAGGCAGCGCGCGTCCTCTGGCGAGAGATCCCCCCCCGCGGGGCCGTGGCGGACGTCGCCCTCGCGCAGCAGGCGGCTGATCATCGCCAGCACCCGCATCGGGTCGGGGCGCGCGTCGCCACCGTCGGCGGCGTCCAGTCCGAGCGAACGGACCGCCAGCGCGATCGCCGCGTGCGCCCACTTCGCTGCGCTGCCATGGGCACCGCGTGCGAGCACGTTCCCGGCTCGCACGTGCGCGAGGAGCTCCTCGGGCGTGCGCGCGCCGGGCGCCTCCGTGAAGGTGCGCCCGATGTCCACGCCCGCGTGGTCGTCGCTGCCGCCGATGCCGATCCCGTCGCGGGTGACCACGTAGGTGGCCGCGGGCCGGTTGAGCTCGCGCGCGCGGGCGCCGTTGCGGATCTCCCAGACGGCGAACAGCTCGGCCAGCCGGCGGCGGTGGCGCGCGGTCAGCGGGGCGCCCACCGTGTAGTAGGGGTGCGCCAGCGCGCATGTGATCTCCCGCTCGAACATGTACGCGGCGCACAGCTCCACGTCGCCCCGGTGCGCCTGCAGCCACTCGTGATCGGCGGGGGAGATCCCGTAGCAGAGCACGTGCACGGCCTGCTGCTCACCGCGGAAGTGCGCGGTCAGCTCCTCCGAGACGAACACGTCGGGACGGTCGGCGATCTCCAGCACGCCCGCGATCGTGTCGTGGTCTGTGATCGTCACGAAGTCCATGCCGCGCCGCTTCGCCAGCGCGTAGATCTCCTCGGGTGGGGTCGCGCACTCGGGCAGCCCGACCGCTCGCTGCACGCCCAGCCGGGACTGCTGCGAGGCGGTGGAGTGACAGTGCATGTCCACTCGGGTGGTGCCCGGCTGTGTCTGCCAACTCGCTGCCCGCTCATCCATAGCAAAGAGATTCCCCTGCAAAGGACGTTCTTTTGTGACCAAGCGGCAACGATCGTGTGAAGCGCATGTGAACTCAGTGCGGGATCGGCGCGCCGAGCAGGCCGGCGGTCACGCCGATGCAGCCCGCGAGCAGCAGCGTCGGCACGACGCCGCGGCGCAGCACCAGCAGGGCGAGCGCGGCTGCGGGCACCAATGCGTACTGCCAGTTCTCGCCCAGCGAGGCCGTCAGCGGCACGGCCGCGCCCACGATCGCGCCGGCGGCACACGGGCCCGCGCCGCCGAGAAACGCCAGCACGCGCCGGTTGACGAGTATGCGCTCGAAGCGAGCAGCCCCGAGCAGGATGAAGGAGAAGGACGGGGCAAACGCCACCAGCGCGGCCAGCAGTCCGCCGGGCACGCCGCCGGCCGCATAGCCGACCGCCGCGACGGTATGCGTGACGGGCCCCGGGGTGACCTGCCCGAGGGCGACGGCGTTCAGGAACTGCGCATGGCTCATCCAGTGGTAGGTGCCCACGGCATCGGCCTGCATCAAGGGGACGATCACAAAGCCGCCGCCGAAGGCCAGGGCCCCGACCTTCAGCGCTGTCCACACCAGCGCGAGCGTCCCCGCGGGGGCCGCCGCGGCCGCGAGCAGCCACCAGGCGTGTGCGCCCGCGGCGCCGCGAGCGAGCCGCCGGCCGAGCAGCTCCGCCGCGCCGCAGCCGATCAGCACGAGCACCAGCCACGGTCCGGTGAGCGCCGCGCCGATCGCGCCGGCGAGCGCGTAGGCGAGCACGCGGGCGCGCCGTCCGCCGGCCGCAGCCGTCCAGATCGGCCCGGCGATGCCCGACCCGGCGGCGAGGGCCACCGCCGGGATCGCTGCGCTCGCGCCCGCGCCGGCGCCGCGCAGCCAGGTGGGCGGCGAGCCCGACAGGAACGCCGCGGCCAGCGCGAGGATCAGGATCAGCCCGGGCAGGATGAAGCACAGGCCGCCCAGCATCGCCCCGCGCGTGCCGCGCAGCCGCCACGCGCAGTAGATGGCGAGCTGCGTCGAGGCCGGTCCCGGCAGGAGGTTGGTGGCGGCGATCGCCCGCTCGAACTGCACGCTCGTCAGCCAGCTCCGCCGCGTGACGCACAGCTCGCGCAGCAGCGCGATGTGCGCGGGCGGCCCGCCGAAGCCGACGCAGCCGATGCGGCCCCACTCGCGCGCTATCCGCGCAAGCGACGGCTCGGTGTCGCGATCGCTGGCCGGCACCGTCGCAGCGTACGCGCTGGCGGTCGGCAAGCCATAAGCTGTCGCGCCAATGCACCCGATCTCCTACTTCCAGGCCGTGATCCTGGGCCTCGTCCAGGGCGTGGCCGAGCCGTTTCCGATCTCGAGCCTCGGCCACGGCGTGGTGCTGCCCCGCCTTGCCGGCTGGCACATCCATCAGAACGACAAGTTCTTTCTCACCTTCCTGGTCGCCACGCACATCGGCACCTCGCTGGTGCTGCTGGGGCTGTTCTTCAAGGACTGGGTACGGATCGTCAAGGGACTGTGGCGCTCGCTGGCGATCCGCGAGATCCGCGACGATGACATCGACGCGCGCCTGGGCTGGCTGCTGGTGGCGGGGACGATCCCCGTCGGGGTGATCGGGCTGGTGCTGGAGAGCCCGCTGCGCAAACTGTTCGCCTCGCCGCAGACGGCGGCGGCGTTCCTGATCGTCAACGGCATCGCGCTGCTCCTGTTCGAGCGCCTGCGTCGGCGCCCGCCCCGTCCAGGCGACTACCTCGGTGACTCCGACGTCCGCATCGCCAAGCTCAGCTGGCGCCAGGCGATAGCGGTCGGCACCGCGCAGGTGGCCGCGCTCATCCCGGGCATCTCCCGCTCGGGCTTCTCGATGGGCGGTGGTCTGCTCGTGGGCCTCTCAAACGAGGACGCCGCGCGCTTCGGCTTTCTGCTCGCCACACCGGTGATCCTTGCGGCGGGCGCGCTCAAGCTGCCCGAACTGCTTGGCTCCGAGGGCAACGGCGTGCGGGGCCCAGCGTTCGTCGGCGGCCTGTGCGCGGCGCTGACCACGTTCTTCGCGGTCAAGTTCCTGCTGCGCTACTTCCAGACCAACCGCCTCACGCCGTTCGGCGTCTACTGCTTCGGGCTCGGCGTAATCTGCACGCTCGTGTTCGCGCTCGGCGCATAGCTCGGCGGGCGCGCAGCCGGGCGGCGCCGCGAGCTCGCCGTCAGGCCTGGGATCCGGCCGTGCCCGTTTTCGGCCCGGTCTGGAACCAGGCGAACGCGAAGCAGGCGAGGGCCACGATCAGCGCGGCTATGCCGTGCTTGGTGTGGTGGTGGTTGGCTTCCGCGCTGGTGGCGGAGGCGTGCCCGGGGAAGAAGGAGGGGAGGGAGTGCTCGGGCTGGACGAAATAGATCGCGGCGACCACAAGCAGGACCACGCCGAGGATCACAGCGGGGACGGCCAGCTTGCGCAGGTTGGCGTTCATGGCCCGAAGCGTAGAGCACGGCGGCGCCCAGGGCGCGAACGCGGACGCGATGTCGCCATCATGTGAGGCGATGCCCGTCCCGAGGACGCCACCGAAGATGTTCGAGACCCGCAGCCAGGCATGGCAGGAGGTGGGTCTGCTGCGCCAGATAAGCCCGCGGGTGGTCAAGCGGGCCCGTCTGGAGGCGCTGGTGCTGCTGCCGCTGTTCGTGGGCGTGGTGCTGCTCTACGACAGCCGCGTCAGCCTGTTGGGCAAGACGGTGGGAGCGACGCGCGTCCACGGCAAGCTCGTGCCGGCCCACAAGGTGCTCGAACAGGCGCTCGACACGCCGGTGAGGGTGGTGACGGTACTCGCCCTGGTTATCCTCGGCTGGGCGATCGCCCGCGACGTGGGGCGCGGCCTGGGACCGGCGCTGTTCCGTCGCCTGGACCCGGCGACGGCGGGAACCGTGGGGTTCCTGATCCGGCTCGTCACCGTGTTGCTGGCGCTGCTGGTGGCGCTGCGCGTGGCGGGCATCGAAGCGAGGACGCTGGCGCTGGGCGGCGCGTTCACGGCGGTGATCTTCGGCCTGGCGGCCCAGCAGACGCTCGGGAACCTGATCGCGGGCACCGTCCTGCTGAGCGCCCGCCCGTTCCGCGTAGGCGAGCGCGTGCGGCTGCAGGGCGGTCCGCTGGCCGGTCAGATCGAGGGCACGGTCAGCTCGCTGGGGCTGCTCTACACGACGTTCGCCACGGGCGACGATTCGATCCTGGTGCCCAACAGCGTGGTGCTCAACGTGGCGGTGCTGCCCCTGCGCGAGCCGGAGGCGGTCAACCTGCGCGCGCGCCTGCGTGCCGGCATGAGCCCTGGCGACCTTCAGGAGGTCCTGGAGAAGGCGCTGCAAACGCCGCTGCGCGGCTCGCCGCGGATCACCCTCGAGGAGCTGGACGGCGATGAGGTGGTCGTGCGGATCGCCGCCACCCCGCGGGTGGCCAGCCAGGGCCGTCACCTGGCGAGTGAGCTGCTCTCGATTGTCTCGCGCGAGACGCGCTCGCGCGCGGAGACGCCGTAGCGCAGGAACAGGTAGGAGCTGCTTCGCAGCACGCCGAGCAGCTCCAGCTCGGCGGGCGGATCCAGCTCCCCGCCGGCGAGGATCCGCAGCGCCTCCCCGCCCGCGGGCTCCCCGCCGGCGAGCTTGGGCGCGAGGCACAGGAACAGCTCGTCGAGCAGCCCGGCGGCGAGCAGCTGGAGGCAGAGGTGCGGCCCGCCCTCACACAGCAGGCTGGCGACGGCGAAGCGCTCCCGCAGCTCGATCAGCGCGCCGGGCAGGTCGAGACCGCCGTGGCCGCCCGCGCGCACGTAGTCCACGCGCGCGCGCGTCGCGGGCAGGCTCGCGCGCGAGGAGGTCAGCAGCACGACCCGCGCCTCGGGCTCCGACAGCAGCGGGATGTCCGCGCCGAGCCCCAGGCGCCCGGAGACGATGCACGCCAGCGGCTCCTCGGCCAGACCCCGCCGCAGCCGCAGCCGGCGGCGCGCGGGGTCGGGGATGATCCGGCCGTAGCGCTCTGTTCGCACCGTCCCCGCGCCCACCAGTACGGCGTCCACGGCTGTGCGCAGGCCGTGGAACAGGGCCCGGTCGGCGCGGTCGCTGATCGTGCCCGAGCGCCCGGCCACGCTGGCGCGGCCATCGACGGTGCTGATCATGTTGCAGATCACCCGTGGGCGCTGTGAGGTGGCGGGCGGGCGCTCCCACAGGCCCAGCTGCTCGACGATCTCGGGGACGGTGGCCTGCCCGTCCGGGGGGAGCAGGCGCTCGAGGCGCACCGGGTCCTGCTCGGGCGGCCCTGCCATCGCGCTCGCCTGCGGGGTCATTGCCTCACCCTAGCCGCGCGTCGGCCCTCGCCGCCGGAGCGGCGCGCGCGTGGGCAACATCTGCTGAACACGCGAGCGTGATGACGTGCTACGGTCGTGCTGTATGGCCGGCGATATGACCGGCGAAAGTAGTGCAAGCGCTCGCAGGTCGAAGCTTCGAGAAGCATCCTCCGCGTAGCAGCACGCACATACCGTGGAGGAATTCGCACATGCCAACCGGCACCGTAAAGTGGTTCAGCGACGACAAGGGGTTCGGCTTCATCACCCCCGATGACGGCGACAAGGACCTCTTCGTACACCACACCGGGATCAACGGCGAGGGCTACCGCTCTCTGCAGGAGGGGGCCAAGGTCTCCTACGACCCGGAGCAGGGCGACAAGGGTCCGAAGGCCGTAAACGTCCAGACGATCTAGTCGCAGGACATCGGTCCACTGGTTGGAGGGCTCGCTTCGGCGGGCCCTCTGCGTTTCTGGACGGATAGGGTCGCTGAGCATGTCGGCCGACGCTAGGACCCTTCCCCTCCGAGAGACAGCGCTGGACGGCGTCATCGCCCGTGCCGGGCGCCGGCTGAGACACGGGTGCGCGGGCGCGCTGGTGGGCGCGGAGCGGAGCGTGCGCACGGGCGCGCTGGCGATGCTGGCGATCGTGGTGCTGAGCCTGCTGGTGGTGGTGATGGCGGCCAACCGCCCGAGCCTGCTCTCGCCGACCACCCACACGAACTTCTACCCGCGCTGGATGGCCGGCCCGCTGGGCGGACTGTGGCCGGGCCTGACCGACAACGGGACCACGCTGAAGTACCTGTTCTCGGGCGCGATCGTGCTGATGTACGCCGGCTATCTACTGGCGCTGCGCTCCGCTGCGCGGCTGCCGGCGCGGTGGATCGTGGCGGTGATCCTGGCGGTCCACGCGGTCTTCCTGCTGGCGCCGCCGCTGGCGCTGACGGACGTCTTCAACTACATCAACTACGGGCGCATGGAGGTTGTGCACCACCTCAACCCGTACACGAGCACCCCGATCTCCGAGCCCCACAGCGATCCGGCCTTCATCCTCAGCAACTGGCACCAGCTGTTGAGCCCCTATGGGCCGATGTTCACGCTGCTCACCTTCGTCGTGGTACCGCTCGGCGTGGCCGGGTCCTTCTGGGCGCTGAAGGTCATCCTCGGGCTGGCCAGCCTGGCCACGATCCTCCTGGTCTGGAAGTGCGCGCAGCTGTTGGGCCGCGATCCGCGCGCCGCGATCGTGCTCGTGGGTCTCAACCCGATCGTCCTGGTGTGGGGCCTGGGCGGCGACCACAACGACTTCCTGCTGCTCCTCTGCATCATGCTGGGCTTCTACCTGCTGCTGCGCGCGCGCGGGACGAAGGCCGCGGGGGCCCCGGGGGACGCCCAGGCGGCCGGCGCCGCGGCAACGGGGATCCGACCGCCGAGCGCCCAGGAGTCCGACCGGCAACCGGCTGGCGAGCCACGCCCCGCCAAATGGAGCGGATGGCTGCTGCCGCTCGTGCCCGCGGACATCGGCGCGGGCGCGGCGTTCGTGATCGCGACGGCGATCAAGGCATCCGGTGTGGTCCTCATCCCGGTGGTGCTCGTGGGCCTGCTGCGGGCCCCGCGTAGGCTGGTCCAGGTGGTGCTGGGGATGGTGGCGGCTGGCGCGCTGGCGAGCGCCCTCAGCCTGCTGGCGTTCGGCCTGCACATCCCCGATCTCAGCACCCAGAGCCGCCTGGTCACCAACGAGAGCGTGCCCAACCTGATCGGGCTGGCGGTGGGCGCGGGCGGCGAGAGCGCGGGCATCCATCAGCTGATGAGCGGCCTGCTGGCGGTGGCGGTGCTGCTCTGCTGCTGGCTCACGTGGCGGCGACGGGACACGATCACGGCGTCGGGCTGGGCGAGCGTGGCGCTGCTGGTGACGCTCAGCTGGGTGCTGCCGTGGTACGTGCTGTGGGTCCTGCCGCTGGCGGCCCTGTCGGGCTCGCGCAGGCTGCGCAACGCGGCGCTGGTGCTGGGCGTCTACCTGATCGTGGCGTGGGCGCCCGTGTCGGGCCTGCTGTGGAACGCGATCGGGTTTCACCCGGAAAAGACACCGCTGGGGCACCTGCACCAGCGCTACGTCAGGGAGCTGCTCAACTAGTCCCCGTCGGCGGGCGGGCGGCGGCGCTCGGCCTTGCGCTGGGCGGCGCGGCGCTTCTCCTGCAGCCGGCGAGTGCGCGCGGCGCGCGTCGGGCGGGTGGCGCGGCGGGTGCGAGGGACGGTCAGGGCGCGCGCGAGGCGCTCGGCCAGCCGCGCCAGGGCGAGCTCGCGGTTGCGCGTCTGGGAGCGCTCGTCCTGAGCCACTGCCACCACGCGCGGCCCCACGCGCGCGAGCACGCGCGCGCGCTGAGCCTCGCTCAACGAGGGCGAGGCGAGGACGTCGAAGACGGCCTCCACACGCGAGGCGGTGACGTTCGCGTGCTGCCCGCCCGGGCCCGAGGAGCGGCTCGTACGCAGAGTGATCTCGGCGAGCGGGATCGCCAGCCCGGCATCGATCCGCAGCTGCGGGTGCGAGCTCTCAGGCTCGGGCTCGCTCACAGCAGCCGCCCGTGCAGCTCACTCGGGCTGCTCTGCGGAGAGGTCGTGGAGGGCTTTGGCCCGCTGCTCCTCGCCGGGGCGCACGCGCCCGTCACGCCCGATGTAGCCGTCCTTGCCGCCCGCGCACAGGTACACCGCGTCCACCTCGCCGACATTGCGGATCTTGCGCGGGGTGGCCGCGTCGACGCGCGCGAGCCCGCCCTCGGCCAGCCGCTGGACGGAGCCGTCGCCGAACTCCATCTCGATGGTGCCGCGGTGGACGAAGTAGAGCTCCTCCTGGAGGTCGTGGTAGTGAAAGCCGGTCTCGATCCCCGGCGGCAGCACGATGGCGTTGACTCCGAACGCGGTCACGTCCAGGTCCTTGCGGACCTTGCGAAAGCCCGGGCCGTCGCCAAGGTCATCGAGATTGGCGACCGCGTAGCCCTCGCCGGTGGTCACGTTCGGGTACTCGCTGGAAGCCTCCATGTGCTGCTCCTCTCAGTGGTCCGCCACGGTGGCGCCCTCGGGCGAGAGCGGAAGGTTCTCGCGAGCCCATCGCGTCAGCCCGCCGCTCATGGAGTATGCCTCGAAGCCCGCCGCGCGGAATGCCTGCGCGGCCATGTCCGAGCGCGAGCCCAGGCGGCAGTAGAAGACCACGGGCCGCTCGCGCTCCACGGTGCCGGCTTGCGATGAGAGCCTGACCAGCTCGATGTGACGGGTGTCCGCGATGTGGCCGGCCTCGCGCTCATAGGGCTCGCGCACGTCGATCACCTGCACGCTGGGGTCCTCGGCGAGCCACTGGGCGACCCTGGCGGGGTCGATGTCGATCGGGGCGGCTGGGCTCTCAGTGCTCATGACATGAGCCTAGCGGCGCGGAGCGGGCCCACCGAGCGCGCCCCGCAGCCGACGCCGCAATCCCTGAGGCGTGCGGGCGCGGCTGGGAACAGCGCGAAACGGCCTCCTCATCACTACGATCACGAGTCATGCAGGCGGTGAGCGATCTCTACACGATCCCCCAGGAGAACCTGGACTTCTGCGCCACCATCGGCCAGATCGCGCGCGAGAAGATCGCGCCGCGCTCGGCGGAGATCGACGAGCGCGCGGAATACCCCTGGGACGTGCGCAAGGTCCTCTCCGAGCAGGACATCCTGGGCCTGCCCTTCCCGACGGAGTACGGCGGCACGGGCACGGGGACGCTGATGCTGAACATGGCGGTCGAGGAGATCGCCAAGGTGGACGCGGCCTGCGCTCTGATCCTGATGGTGCAGGAGCTCGGCACCCTGCCGATCCAGCTGTTCGGCAGCGAGGAGCTGAAGCAGCGCTTCCTGCCCAGGTGCGCCACGGGCGAGTGGTCTCCGGCGTTCGCCCTGTCCGAGCCGGAGGCCGGTTCGGATCCGGCGGGGATGAAGACGACGGCGGTCCTGGATGGCGAGGAGTGGGTGATCAACGGCACCAAGAACTGGATAACCAACCTGGGGATCGCGGACTTCTACATCTGCTTCGCGGTCACCGACCGCGACAGCCGCAGGCTGACGGCGTTCGTGGTCGAGGCGGACCGGCCGGGCTTCAGCGTGGGCAAGCTGGAGCACAAGCTGGGGATCCGCGCCTCGCCCACTGGGCAGCCGATCTTCGAGGATGTGTGCGTGCCGCAGGAGAACGTCATCGGCGAGGTTGGCAGGGGGCTTTCGGTGGCGCTTGGAACGCTCGAGCGCACGCGCCTGGGGGCGGCGTCGCAGGCGGTGGGCATCGCCCAGGGGGCGACGGACTACGCGGTGGCCTACGCGCGCGAGCGCAGGCAGTTCGGCAAGGCGATCAACGAGTTCCAGGCGATCCAGTTCAAGCTGGCGGATATGGAAACACAGACGGCCGCCGGGCGCGAGCTGCTCTACAAGGCATGCGCGATGGCCGATCAGCAGCATCCGCAGCGCGCCAAGTTCTCCTCGATGGCCAAGGTGTTCTGCTCGGATACGGCCATGGCGGTGACGGTCGAGGCGATCCAGGTCCTGGGCGGCTACGGTTATGTCAAGGAGTACCCAGTCGAGCGCATGATGCGGGACGCCAAGATCACCCAGATCTACGAGGGCACCAACGAGATCCAGCGTCTCGTGATCGCCCGCACGTTGAAATAGGACCAGACCCACCCGGCGATGCGCGCGCCCCAGCCTCCCGGACCCCCTAATCACCTTCGGCGTGTCGGCCTAGCGTCGCTGGTGGCCCTGTCGCTGGGCCTGGTCGTGCTGGTGGTCGGGCAGGGCTTCAGCTCGATCGGCGTGGTGCGGGCACTGGAGGACGTCGCCCTCGGCGTGATCGTGGCGGCGGCGCTGATGGGGAGCGTGGCGTTCGTGGCGGTGCGGATGGCGGACTGGCGCGACCCGGAGTCCGAGTCGGAGTTCGAAGAGATCGTGCGCAACTCCGAACAGCTCGCCCGCGACGGGCTGGTTCTCGCTCCGCAGGAAAGCGACTTCATGGAGCTGGATCCCCTCGACGACGCGGACTTCGAGGAGCTGGTGCGCGACGCCCTGGACGACCTGCCGGATCTGCTGCGCAACGCGCTGGCCCACGTGGCGGTGGTGATCTCCGACGGCGGGCGCCGCCGCGGCGCCTACGGCCTCTACCAGGGCGACGGCGCCACGCGCGACGACGCCCACGACCGCATCGTGATCTTCCGCGACACGCTGCGCCGGGACTTCGGCCACGACGCGGATCTGCTGCGCGACCAGGTCACGCGCACCGTCCGCCACGAGCTCGCCCACCATGTCGGCTTCGACGAGCTCGGCGTCAGCCGTCTCGATCTCTAGTCCCCGGTATCCCGGTACCGAGTTGTCTTCGACAACCCCGGCCGCCGGATGAAAGGTTGATGAGCGAATTGCATCGCTGTTTCAAGCCGGAGGTCGTGGCGTTTGAGCGGGCATCGGAACCGCGATCTCGCGATATACTGAGGGGCTATGACAGCGTCGGCTGGGCCATCGATGCCCAAGGAGGAGTCGGCCAGCTCAACCGGAGCCCCAGAGGTGAGAGAGTTGGCGGCAGATACGGTGAGGTCTGCTGCTGCGGGCGCGCCAAAGAAGAGAGTGCCGGACTTCTTCATCATCGGCCATCAAAAGTGCGGCACGACCGCCCTCTACTTGATGCTGAGGAGTCACCCGCAGATCTTCATGCCCGACATCAAGGAGCCGCGGTACTTCGCATCCGACCTGCGCACCCGCTTCGCAGTACGATCACCAGCGGCTGAGCGCCTGCACACGCTTGACGGCTACCTCTCGCTGTTCACTGCGGCGAGTCCGCAGCAGCGCGTTGGCGATGCGTCACCCAATTACATCAGATCTCGCGCTGCCCCGAGCGCCATCGCAGATCTGCAACCTGGTGCACGCATAATCGCCATTCTGCGAGAGCCTGCAAGCTTTCTGCGCTCGTTCCATCTGCAAATGGTGTCGAGCAATGTCGAGACGCAGAGGGATCTCCGAAAGGCGATCCTCCTCGAAGAGGTCAGGCGCCAAGGGAGACACATCCCTCGCCGCTGTCATGTCCCCGATGCGCTCCAATATTCGAACCACGTGCGATATGTCGAGCAGTTGCGCCGTTACCATGCCGTGTTTCCACCAGAGAATGTGTTGGTGCTTATCTACGACGACTTTCGTCGTGACAACGAGGCGACTGTACGGAAGGTGCTGCGTTTCCTCGACGTGGACGACACGTCTCCCGTTGAGACGATAGACACCAAACCGCTGAAGGCCGTGCGCTCCTTACCCCTCCACAAGCTGGCGAGCGCGGCACGAGTTGCTCGTATGAACCCGGTCGCGGCGGGTCCGGTCTCGCGAACCGTGAATGCGCTCACACCCAGACCATTGCGCAGCGAGGCGTTCCGGGCCTTCTGGCGCCGCGTCGTCTACAGTGCCGCCCGCCCGCCCGACGAAGAATTTATGCTCGAGTTACGTCGCCGCTTCAAGCCGGAGGTCGTGGCGTTAAGCGACTATCTGGGTCGTGATTTGGTGAGCCTGTGGGGCTATGACACCATAGGCTGAGCCACCGTGTCCGAGGGCGAGTCGGACCGATCGCTCGGCGCGCGCTGACTACTTTCGGCTGATACATGGGGTGGGTTAGGCGGCGAGGTGGAGGCCGCCGGGCGTCTGGCTGGCCCCGACTGAGAGCGCGACGGCTGCCAGCAGCTGGCGGCTCAAATCGAGGCTAGGGCGAAGAAGGTTGCTCCCCGACCGGGTCACCCGCACGGTGCGCCAACAGCTAGCCCACCACGTGGGCTTCGACGAGCTCGGCGTCAGCCGGTTAGACCTGTAGCCGATCCCATAGGATTCCACCCTCGCGCCGCACTCGCCGGCCATACCAACGACCAAGGAGAGAGTCCCACATGCCCGAAGCTGTGATCGTCGACGCCATCCGGACGCCCATCGGGCGCGCGGGCAAGGGATCGCTCAAGGCAGTGCGCGCCGATGACCTCGCCGCGATCCCGCTGAAGGCGCTGATCGAGCGCAACCCCGAGGTCGACCCCTCCTCGATCGCCGACATCATGATGGGCTGCGGCTTCTGCGAGGGCGAGCAGGGCTACAACGTCGGGCGCGTCGCCGCGCTGGTGGCCGGCATCGATCATCACGTGCCGGCGTGCACCGTCAACCGCTTCTGCGCGTCCTCTCTGCAGACCACGCGGATGGCGTTCCATGCGATCAAGACCGGCGAGGGTGACACCTACATCGCCGCCGGCGTCGAGGCCGTCTCGCGCGCGGGTAAGGGCGCCGGTTTCGAGTTCAACCACGCGGTGGACGGCTCCGAGGGCGCCGCCTACAACGTCTACATCCCGATGGGCATGACCGCCGAGAATGTGGCCGAGCGCTGCAACGTCAGCCGCGAGGCGCAGGACGAATGGGCCGTGGTCTCCCAGGGACGGGCGGTCGAGGCCGTGCAGAACGGGCACTTCGACAGGGAGATCGTACCCGTAGCCGTGCCCGCGCACAAGGATCTCGACAAGGAGGGCAACGAGATCGACGTGCCCGAGACGGTCGTCAGCAGGGACGATGGTCCGCGGCCGGAGACCACGCTGGAGAAGCTCGCTGCGCTGCCCGCGGTGTTCAGAGAGGGCGGCACCGTGACCGCCGGCAACGCCTGTCCGCTCAACGACGGCGCCGCCGCGCTGCTGATCATGTCCGAGGAGAAGGCCAAGGCGCGGGGGTGCAAGCCCAGAGCGAGGATCGTCGCCTCGACGGTCGTGGCCATCCGCCCTGAGATCATGGGTCTCGGACCGATCCCCGCGATCCAGCAGCTCCTGAAGAACACGGGCATGTCGATCGGCGACATCGACGTGGTGGAGATCAACGAGGCGTTCGCCGCGCAGATCGTCCCGTGCAAAGACGAGCTCGGCATCGACGACGACAAGCTCAACCCGTTCGGCGGCGCGATCGCGCTCGGGCACCCATTCGGGATGACCGGCGCGCGCATCATGACCACGCTGCTCAATGACCTCGAGACGCTCGATGGGACCTACGGCATCGAGTCGATGTGCGTCGCCGGCGGCATGGGCATGGCGATGCTGGTCGAGCGGCTATAGCGGTTGTCATGCTTTTTGAGCTATGAGTCTGGCAGGGGAGCAGCCGACGCCGGAGAGGCAATCGGGTAGCTCGGAGGCGCGGCGGCGGTCACCGATGGGAGCTGGCCGGCAGCGCGTGGAGCGGTGCGCAGAGGGCCCATCGCAGGACCGCGTGCCCGACACTAGAGCGCCTGGTTGACCCGCGGTGTCGCGACTATGTGGGACCGGACCGGCCCATCGCTGTCGGGATCGTCGGAGTCGATCGGTTTGTGCTCGTAGCCGGCCATGTCGAGCAGGTCTGCCACTTCGGCGTGAGTAGCATGCTCCACCGCGCCTTTGGTCACGTGCAACTCTATGATGAGCGTCGGCTTGACCGTCCGCAACAGCTCGCTCATGCCGCGAATCACTCCGGCCTCGGCACCCTCGACGTCGATCTTGACCAATTGTGGACGAGCATGCGTGCGACGGGCGTATTCATCGAGTGTGATCACGTCGACCTCGACCCACGTATCTCTCGCTACCATCAACCCCGACCTGCCGGTCTCCCCAGGATCTGACAAGTAGAGCGGCAATGTTCCGGCGTGGTCACTGCATGCGCAAGGGACTACCTCGATACCGCCCGGCCCAAGCTCTACGCTTCGCGTTAAGAGTGCGCGAACGACGGGATTTGGCTCAAACGCATGCACGGTGGCTCCCAGCTCGCGCGACAGAATCGCAAAATAGCCTGCGTTGGCCCCAACATCGAACACGGTCGAACCAGGTGTGACGAGGCGACGGAATAGAGACGTGAT
>CABDZA010000103.1_pt1 | contig 17679 bp, 17 predicted proteins | sample 3132091 | NCBI WGS metagenome assembly CABDZA01 (sample SAMEA5534339, study PRJEB31848) | metagenome | biome: tundra; feature: field; material: soil | place: USA | collected 2013-05 | depth 0.45 m
CACGAACATCGGCCCGGCCCGCGGGGTCGGCGGCTTGGCGGCACGCAGGCCGCGGATCAGGCTGCGGTGCTCCCGCGCGAGCGCGTCGAGCTGCGGCGCGGTCGCACGCAGGCTCAGCTGCTCGCTGTCGGCCGCATAGATCGTGCCCAGCAGCGGATCGACGAGCCGGTCGAGAGCGGCTCGTCCGAGCCGGCGCCGCACGAGCTCGCCCACCGCGCGGTCGCCCTCGGCGCGGGACGCCGGCAGCACGAGATCGAGCGCCCCGCGGGCCAGCCCCGCTGGAGACAGGATGCCGGAGCGCAGCACCGGCCCGACGCCGTCGGGCAGCCCGCTGAGAATGCCGGCCGGCAACTCACGTAGACGACCGCGCGCCCAGACGCTGGTGGCCGTCTCCCTCGCGCCGACCAGGTCATCCCGAAGGCCAAGCTCGCCACAGAGCTCGACCGCTGCTGGGAAGCGTGCAAACAGCGACTCGGCGCCGACGTCGACGGCTTGGCCGGCGATCGACTCGCTTCGGATCTTGCCTCCCAGACGCCCGTCGGCCTCGAGCAGCGTGACGCGCACCCTCCCGGCGCGCAGGAGCGCATCGGCGGCGACGAGACCGGAGATCCCGCCGCCGACGACAGCGACATGGGGTTCGCCGCTCACCGCGAGCCCACGCTCAGGCGGTCGAGCACGACATCGGCAAGCACCCGCAGGAACACAGGGTCGTCGTTCATGGATCTGGTGCGCCGCCAGGCGAGCCCCGCGGCCACTGCGGCCGCCCGGCATTCGACATCCAGGTCATAGAGGGTCTCCAGATGATCTGAGACGAAGCCGGCGGGGCACACGATCGCCCCCCGGCTCCCCGCGGCCGCGAGCTCGCGCACGACCTCGAGTATGTCCGGGCCCAGCCACTGCTCGGAGGTGCGTCCGGCGCTCTGCCAGGCGATCGACCACCGCGCCAGGCCGGCACTCGCGGCGACAGCCTCGGCGGTCTCCCGCAGCTGCTGCGGGTAGGGGTCGCCCGAATCGAGGATCCGCGACGGCAGGCTGTGCGCCGTGAACACAAAATCCAGATCCGCGTGCGCCTCGGCTGGGAGGGACCGCACGGCCTCCCGCACGCGATCGGCGAGCAGCGCGATGTAGGACGGCTGCAGGTGCCAGTCCTCGACGAACATGAAGTCGAGCCGATCGCCGGCCGCCTCCGTCGCGCGCGCGATGTACTCGCCGACGCTGAGCGAGGAGTAGTGAGGTGCGAGCACGAGCCCGACCGCGCGTCGCATGCCCGAGTCGATCAACGCGTTCACCCCGTCCTCGATGAACGGAGGCGCGTGCTTCATTCCCAGCTCGACTTGGATGCGCTGGTCGCGCTCGGCGTCGAGCAGGTGCTGCAATCCAGCCTGCTGGGCGCGCGAGATCTCGAGCAGCGGCGAGGTGCCACCGATCGCGCGGTAGCGGCCGATCAGCTCCTCCAGCCGCGCCTGCTCGGGCGCCCTGCCGCGGCGGATGTGGGTGTAGTAGCGCTCGACGTCCGTGAGTGCCGCAGGCGTCCCGTACGCCATCAGCAGCACGCCCGTTGGCTCAGACACGTGGCACACTCCGCTCAGCGTCCTCGGTCCGCGGCCCGGCGTCCGTGTGCTCGCGCACATGCTCGACGATGCGTCGCAGCACGTCCGGCGAGGTCTCGGGAAGCACTCCGTGGCCGAGGTTGAACACGTGCCCGGTGCCACCGCCGCGGTCGAGCACTGCACGGACGTGCTCGGCGAGGATCTCCCACGGCGCCAGGCAGAGAGCGGGGTCGAGGTTGCCCTGGACCGTGATCTCCTCGCCCAGTCGGGTGCGGGCGGCGTCCAGAGGCACGCGCCAATCGACGCCGACCACGTCCGCGCCGGCTGCCGCCAGGAGCGGCAGGAGCTCCCCGGTGCAGACGCCGAAGTGGATCCGCGGCACGTTGAGATCGGCGGTCGCGCTGAAGATCCGACGCGAGGCGGGCAGCACGAAGTCCCTGTAGCTGTCGGGGTCGAGCGCTCCGGCCCAGCTGTCGAAGATCTGCACCGCCTCTGCGCCGGCCGTAACCTGCGAACGCAGCGAGGCGATGGCGATGTCGGCGAGCTCCTCGAGCAGGCGCCGCCATAGAAGCGGCTCTCCGTACATCATCTTGCGGGTACGGGCATGTGTCTTGGACGGCCCGCCCTCGATCAGATAGCTGGCGAGCGTGAACGGCCCGCCCGCGAAGCCGATCAGCGGCACGTCGAGCTCGGCGACCGCAAGACGCACGGTCTCCGCCACATAGGGCGCGTCCTCGTCCGGGTGAAACGGACGCAGGCGTCGCAGGTCCGCCGTGCTGCGAATCGGCTCGGCGATGACCGGGCCGACGCCGGGAACGATCTCGAGGTCGATGCCCGCCGCCGCCAGCGGCAGGGTGATGTCTGAGAAGAGGATCGCCGCGTCTACGCCCAGGCGCCGCACCGGCTGCAGCGTGACCTCGGCGGCGAGCTCCGGCGTGCGGCAGATCTCGAACAGGCCCGCGTGCTCCCGCACCGCGCGGTACTCGGGCAGCGAGCGGCCCGCCTGACGCATGAACCAGACGGGCACGCGCTCGACGGGCTCGCCGCGGTAGGCGCGCAGCAGCAGCGGGTCATCGTTGGAGGCTGGCGCTCTCTCGCTGGCGGCACACACCGGAGCGTCCGGTCCGGCGGCTGATCCGTGGGGCACTGTCGGCACGCTAGACATCAACCCGCTGGACACCATCAGTAGTCATCCACGACGCCATAGGTAGCTACTACGCTGACCCAGCCCGTGGGTTCTACGGCCGAGCGCCCCCCGACGATGTCTAGGCTATGCGGCGATGCGCGTGCGAGCGACACCGGAGCTCCACCTGCATGCCTCAGCGCTCGCCGCGCGGACCGAGCGCGATCGGCGGCTCAGCGAGCTCGACTTCGATTCCGCGCCGTTCACGATCGCCTGGGAGATCACGCGCGCGTGCGCATACGCATGCACGCACTGCCGCGCGGATGCGCAGCCCCGACGCGATCCGCGGGAGCTCGACACAGCTGAGGGGAAGCATCTGATTGACATGCTCGCCGGCTTCGACACACGCCCGATCCTCGTGTTCACGGGCGGCGATCCGCTGATGCGCCGCGACGTCTTCGAGCTTGCGCGCCATGCAGACGAGCGTGGCCTGCGAGTGTCGCTGACGCCGACCGCGACCGCGCTGTCGACGCGCGAGCGGATGCGCGAGGCCCGCGACGCTGGCGTGCGCCGGGTGGCGTTCAGCCTCGACGCCGTCGACCGGACCGCACACGACAGCTTCAGAGGCTTCGAGGGCTCGTTCGAGCGCACGCTGGCCGGCATCGAGAACGCGCGCGCCGAGGGCATGCCGCTCCAGATCAACACCACCGTCTGCGCATCCAACGTCGATCAGCTCGAGCGGTTCGTGCCGCTTCTCCAGGAGTGGGGAGTCGTGCAGTGGTCGGTCTTCTTCCTCGTCCCCGTCGGTCGCGGAGCGCGCCTGACGATGCTCACCGCGGAGGAGCACGAGACTGTCCTCGGCTGGCTCCACGATCTCACCGGTTCGGCCCCGTTCGACATCAAGGCGACCGCGGCGCCGCAGTACCGGCGGATAGTGCGGCAGCGCTCACATCGAGTGGCCGGCGCCGGATTCAGCTTCCCCGACGGGCTCAACCGGCCCGGCAGCGGCAAGGGCGTGAACGACGGGCGCGGTTTCATGTTCATCTCGCATATCGGCGAGGTGATGCCGTCCGGGTTCCTGCCGCTCGTGGCCGGCAACGTGCGCGAGCACGATCCCGTCGCGCTCTACCGCGACTCACCGCTGTTCCGCGAGCTGCGCGATCCCGAGGCGCTGAAGGGCAAGTGCGGCCGCTGCGAGTTTCGCGAGGTCTGCGGCGGCAGCCGCTCGCGGGCATACGGGGTGACGGGCGACCATCTCGCCGCCGACCCGAGCTGCTCCTATCAGCCGGCCACCTGATCCTCTCGACCTTCGGACCGCAAGGGCCAGAGCATGCCGTCGCCAGCTGACTCAGCGCGTCTGCTTGCGAGATCAGACCACGTTCGCCTGGGCCCACGCGACGATGTTTGTGGAGTCATCGACGACGGTGCCATCGTCGAGCACCAGCGTCGGGACCTTGTGGGTGCCGGTAAGCCGATTGATCTCGCGCCGGCCCGGGAACAGACGGTCGGTGCCATAGCAGCCGTAGGTCCTGACGACGGTGGGGTTGTGCCCGGCCGCCTTGAGCGCTTTGTGCGCCCTTGCGCACGCGTGACGGTCGGCTGGCCCAAACGTCCCGTAGCACACGTACAGTCGCATCTCCCGAGCGTAGCGAGGACCGACTCGGGACACACGATCACGAGCTCCCAGCACAACTCATGACGCGAGAGCCCATCGAAGCGCGATCGAAGGGAGGCGTCGATGGCCCCGCGGCGCAGCACCGATTGCGATCCGTAGTTTGGTCGGATGGCAATGGTCGCGCCCAGGAGTAGAGCAGAGAACTGAGAGAAAGGAGTTGACGATGTACGCAAGCGTGCGGCATTACACGATGGGTGCGGGTTCGCTTGACGCGCTCATGATCGGGCAGCACTCTCCGTGAGGCGGGGCAGATGTCCGAAGGCCCCGTCCTAGTCATCGGAGCAACCGGTCGGACCGGCCGGCTGATCCTCGGCCGCCTGCTCGAGCGTCGCGTTCCCGTTCGCGCCTTGGTCCGAGATGCCGCCAAGGGCGACGAAGTGCTTCCGCCAGACGTCCCGCGATTTCTCGGAGACGTTCGCCGTGGTGAGACGCTGACGGAGGCGATGGCCGACGTCAGTAGTGTGATCATCGCCACGTGCAGCAGCGCGGAGCACGACAACAGCGCCGAAGCGGTGGACGACCGCGGTACTCGCAACGTCATGGAGCAGGCGGTCGCGGCGGACGTCGGCCTGGTCGTCTTCGTCTCAACCATCTACGCAAGCCGGCCGGAGCACTACCAAGATGTGGAGCCGACGAGCCTGGGATGGAAGGCAAAGGCCGAGGAGGTCATCCGGAGCTCCGGGGTTCCCTATTGCATCATCCGTTCCGGTTGGCTAACGGACGGAGGTGGCGGTGAGCCGCTGGCCGTGTCGCAGGGCGATACCGCCGAGGGCCGGATCTCGCGGGCGGACCTCGCCGACGTCTGCACGCAACTGCTCTGTCTCCCGGCCGCACGCGGAAAGACCCTTGAGGTGGTCGCGGCGCCGGCAGGGCAGGTGCCGAGCCTCGCATCCGCCGTCGTCGCCCTGGCAACCGACTTCGATGCGGGCTCCAAGCCAGCGCCGGCGGCCTCAGCCAACGAGCTGAGGATGGCACGAGCCCACGCATCGCCGAGCCCGAGACGCGTCGCTATCTGCGGCGGCGGCGTCGCGGCGGTCGAGGCGCTGCTGGCGCTGCGCGCGCTTCTGCAGGTTGGGGTCGAGGTGCACCTGGTTGCCCCGAACCGCCAGTTCATCTACCAGCCGCTCGCGGTCGCGGCGCCCTTTGATCTAGCCCAGACTCACCTCACCGACCTCGCGGGGATCGCCGGCGAGCAGCACGCCGAGCTGCACGTGGACTCGCTGGCGCGCGTGGACGCCGAGCACCGGCGCATCGGACTCGCCAGCGGCAACACCCTTCCCTACGATGCCCTGGTCGTCGCGGTGGGCGCCCGGCGGCACGACTGGCTGCAGGGTGCACTGCACTTCGGTGGAGCGGCGGACGTGGCGGCGTTCCGGGCCCTGCTCGAGCGACTCCAGAGCGGCGCCGACCAGCGGCTGTCCTTCGTCAACCCCGCTGGTAACAGCTGGGCGCTGCCGCTGTATGAGCTTGCGCTGCTGACCGCCTCGCGCCTGGCCGACCGAGGCGTCATCGGCGTCGAGCTCAGCCTCGTCACGCCCGAGGCCGAGCCACTGGCGGTGTTCGGGCCGGCGGCCAGCCGGATGCTGCGCAACCTCCTGGCGGCACGCGGGATAGCGCTCAAGGCGGGAGCCCGCGTGGAGAAGATCCAAAGCGGCAAGCTCCACCTCCACCCAAGCGCCACACTCGAGGTCGATCAGGTCGTCACCCTTGCGCAGCTCGAGGGCCCCGCCGTGCCGGGACTGCCTTGCGACGCGGCGGGCTTCATCGCCGTCGATGAGCAGAGCCGGGTCACCGGTCTCGACGACGTGTACGCGGCCGGCGACGGGACAACCGGCCCGATCAAGCAGGGGGGCATCGCCACCCAACAGGCCGATGCGGCCGCCGAGGCCATAGCCGCACGAATGGGCGCCCCCGTCACGCCATCTCCCATCCGGCCCACGCTCAGGGGCATGCTACTTACCGGCATCGCCCCTACCTATCTGCGTGCACAGATCGCGGATACCGGCGACTCCTGCGAGACCGCGGCCAACCCACTCTGGTGGCCACCGAGCAAGATCGCCGGCCGCTACCTAGCGCCCTACCTCGCCCCTCATAGCCCGCTCACCCGCGGGCAGACGCTCCAAGACCGTCCGCCCTCCACCCAGGATCGCGCGACGCTCCGAGAGTCACACGACGAGGCTCGTGAGCTGGCTCTGACCTTCGTCGAGCACGATGCCGCCGGTGGCCACTTCAAGTCGGCCCTGCAGTGGCTCGAGGTGCTCGAGCAGATCGAGGGTGTACTACCCGCCCGGATACGTGCACAAGCGAGCTGACTGGCAAGCTCGCGCCCGTGAGTGAGCCACCAGCTCGTCGTACGAGCGCGCAGGACGCGCCCCCAAGGCTGATGAACAGCGCGAGCGTCGCTACGACGGTGGCGTTCGTTGCACGATTTCTACTGCGTCGCCGATGCGCACGATGCCGGGTCGCTCCACCGAGCCGTACACGCCGAAGGCGAGTGGCTCGGTTGTGGGAGCGCTGCTTCGATACGCGCGCAGATGATCGAGCGTCGCGAGGTCGACCTCGCCGCTGTCGGGGTGTCTGCTGGTCACGATGCAGCGTCCGACGTGCCCGTGCAGGACGATCCTTGCCGCTCCGATCGTCAGCTCCCGCTCGATCCAGCCATCCTCCTCGTGGGGATCGGTCCCCGCCACCTCGATCGACATGCGAAAGCGGCGGGCGTCGATCTCATCCTTCCCCGCCACCCGCGCCAGGGAAGAGAGCGAGGCTCGGGAGATCAAGCTCACGGCCCCCTGCTCGCCGCGGTCGACGGCCGAGGACCCATCCGCTGGCGCGACGAGTCGCAGCGATCGCCCGACGTGCTCGGACAGCGCTGAGGAGAACGGGCCGAGCAGCATCCGCGCGGGCCGTGACCGGGAGAAGAAGCTGCTCTGCAGCGTCTCTCCCAACTCGATCGTGCCCGCAATCGTCTCGCCACCGGGAAAGGTCAACGTCAGGCGCTGCTCGCGCTCATCGAGGTCGGCCGTAACGGTGTTGAGCGCGCCGAGTTGCTTGCCGTTGAGCATGCGCGCGTCCTCGTCCACGAGATAGAAGCGGCGGTCGCAGCGCACTCCACCTCGCTCGAGCATGACCCGCGACCGCGCAGCTACGCGAAGGCCCTTGATGGGCGTGGACGCGAGCGCGGTCACCTGGATCCTCCGGTTGGACATGCCGCTTTTCTACCGTGTTGCTGGCGGTGGGGGATGCGCCGATGCTTCGGAGGAGCTCCTGGGGACGTGGGCAATACCGGCGAGCGCTCCGCCGGCTCAGGAGCCCACCGCCGCGGTGGCCTGCTCGCCCAGTTCGGCCACCGTGGCCGCCTCGGCCTCCTCCAGCAGCGCCTGCACGCGTATGCGCCAGCCGCCGCAACCCGTGCCCGCCTGCGTGTGGCGAGCGACCTGCTCTGGTGTGCTGAGCGCATGGTTGCGGATTGCCCGCTCGATCGTGGCGCGCGGCACCGCCTGGCAGCTGCAGATGAGCTCGTCGCCGTCCGCGGCCAGCGGGGCACCGCGAGCGAGCACATCGTCTGACACGGGGGAGCCGTTGACGGCCAGCTCGCGCAGGCGCGGCGCATCGGAGAGATCGCCGAGCAGCGTCACGCCCACGAGCCGACCGTCGCGCACGATCAGCCGCTTGTAACAGCCGCTGCGTGTGTCGAGCTCCAGAATCTCCTCGTCGCCCGTTCGCACGGATGGCTCGCCGGCGCAGAAGAGGTCGACTCCGGAGACCTTCAGCGTGGTTGCGGTCAGGGCGCCGTGAAACGCGCCCGCCCGGCCGGCGATCGTCGCGCCGGCCGCCTGCGCCATCGCGCGCAGCGGTGGCCACAGTCCGTGCACGACGCCGCGGTGCTCTGCGCACTCGCCTACCGCCCACACGTTCGGGGCGCTGTTGCAGCCGCCTCCTCTCACCGGCGCCCCGCGCGCATGAACCGCGATGGGATCGGCCGAGCGGCGACGTCGCGACGGCCTTGTGCCTATGCAATACTTAGGCACACGCTATGGCGGGCGATCTGACTCTGGGCGAGGCGGCAAAGGCGATTGGCGTGAGCGTGGACACCCTTCGCCGGTGGGATCGTGCGGGCAAGCTGCATACGCATAGGGACGATCGCAACCGCCGCGTGGTGCCGGCTGGGGAGGTGCAGCGGCTGACCAGTCGTCCCCACCGACACGAGACCGGCGCCCGGCTGTCGGCGCGCAACCGCTTCGACGGCGTCGTCCGTTCGGTCGAGGTGGATGGAGTGATGGCATTGGTGGAGATCGAGGCAGGCCCCTTCCTCGTGACAGCGGCGGTCACGCGCGACTCGGTGCAGGAGCTGCGCCTGGCGCCAGGGGTCCAGGCGACGGCTACGGTCAAGGCGACCTCCGTGATGATCGAGACGACGCGCGAGAGCAGATGAGCGAGCGACGTCTCCTGGCTTCGATGCTCGCCGCATGCGTGATCGGCCTCTCGGCGTGCGGCGGCAGCGGCGGCGGCGGGAGCGCATCTGGTGACGCGCGCGGGGGCAGCCTGACCGTCTCCGCGGCGGCCTCGCTGCAGAGCGCCTTCTCGCGCTACGGAGGACAGCTCGCCAACGCCGGGCAGGCTCCCGTCCGCTTCTCCTTCGCCGGGTCCGATCAGCTGGCCGCCCAGATCGAGCTGGGCGTCAAGCCCGACCTGTTCGCCTCGGCAAACCTGAAGCTGCCGAACCAGCTCTATGCGAAGGGCCTGGTGGAGAAGCCGGTCGTGTTCGCGTCCAATCGGCTGGTCCTGGCCGTGCCGGCGGGCACGAGCAAGATCAACAGCATCGCCGAGCTGGCCAAGCCGGGCCTCACGCTGGCGATCGGATCGCAGACGGTCCCGATCGGCTCCTACACGCGCATTGTGTTCTCCAGGCTCCCGCCGAGCCTGGAGAAGGCCGTGATCGCAAATGTCCGCGACGAAGAGCCGGAGGTCACCGGGATCGTGGGCAAGCTGACCGAGGGCGCGGTCGATGCGGGCTTCATCTACGCCACCGACGTCCAAGCCGCCGGGGGCAAGATCAAGGCGATCCGGTTGCCCGACGCCCTCCAGCCACAGGTCGCCTACGGTGTCGCGATCGTCAGGGGCACCCAGCATCAGACGCAGGCCCAGGCGTTCGTCCAGGGTCTGCTGCACGGGCCTGGGCAGCAGGATCTGCTGCAGGCGGGGCTCCTGCCGCCGCCGGCGAGGTGAAACGCACGCCCCGGTTCGGAGTGCTGCTCGGGATCGCGTTGGCGATCGCGCTGAGCTTCCTGGTGCTGCCGGTGGTGGCGATCTTTCTCAACACCGGGCCGGGACAGTTGATGGCGAGCCTCGGTGAACCGACCGCGACGGACGCGTTGAGGCTGAGCCTGGAGACCTCGATGATCGCTGTCGCGATGATCGTCCTGGTCGGCACGCCGGCCGCGTTCCTGCTGGCGACGCGGACCTTTCCCGGCAAGGCCGTGGTGGAGACGCTTCTCGAGCTCCCGCTCGTCCTGCCACCTGCCGTGGCCGGGATCGGACTGCTCGCCGCGCTCGGGCCCGAGGGGATTCTCGGTGGAGTGCTGCGGGACGCTCACATCGCGCTGGTGGTGCAGACCGCAGGGGTCGTCGTCGCGCTGACGTTCGTGGCCGCGCCCTTCCACCTGCGCCAGGCTCAATCCGCCTTCGGGGCGGTCGAGACCTCATTGCTGGACGCCTCGCGCACGCTCGGCGTGGGCGAGGCGGGCACGTTCCTGAAGGTGGCCGTTCCGGTCGCCTTGCCGGGTCTCATGGCGGGTCTCGCACTTGCCTGGGGCAGGGCGCTGGGGGAGTTCGGGGCGACACTGATCTTCGCCGGGTCCTACCAGGGCATCACCCAGACGGCGCCCCTGGCGATCTACGGCCAGTTCTCCAGCAACCTCCCCGGCGCCCTTGCGCTCGCCGCGGTTCTCGTGGCCGTCTCCGCGGCGCTGCTGCTCTCCGTGAAGATTCTCTCCGGCTCAGCCGCCCTCGGCAATGCTGCGCGCTGAGGTCGTGCTGGCCGTCGGCGGGCTCGACCTGTCCGTGAGCGTCGAGGTCACGGCCGGCCGCTGCCTGGCGCTGACCGGACCCTCGGGGGCGGGCAAGACCACTCTCCTGAGGCTGATCGCCGGCGTCGCCAAGGCGGACCGGGGCCGCATCAGCTGCGGCGAGGATGTCTGGTCGGACACCGAGCACGCCATCCACCGCCCGCCCGAGCGGCGGCGCTGCGCCTACGTCTCCCAGGACTACGCGCTGTTCCCCCATCTCTCCGCGTGGCGCAACGTCGCCTACGGCCTGCGCGAGGTGCCACGCCGGGAGCGGCGGCAGCTCGCGCTGGAGATGCTCGAGCGCTTTGGCCTCGCCCAGCGGGCGAATGTGCGCCCGGGCACGCTCTCCGGTGGCGAGCGCCAGCGCGTTGCGCTCGCGAGAGCCCTCATCCGCAAGCCCAGCGCGTTGCTGCTCGACGAGCCGCTGTCGGCGCTCGACGCGCGGACACGCGCGATCGCAAGCCGCGAGATCGCCACGGTCCTGGGGGAGACCGATATACCCACGATGCTGGTGACCCACGACTTCGCCGACGCCGCGCTCCTCGGCGATGAGGTCGCCGTGATCGATCACGGCCGCATCATCCAGCGGGGCGCCGCGACCGATCTGGCCGCTGAACCGCGATCCGCCTTCGTCGCGAGCCTCACCGGAGCGGTGGTGCTCAACGGCGTCGCCCGCCCGGCGGCGGACGGCCTGACCTCCGTCGCACTCGACGGTGGCGGTGAGGTCAAGGCAACGGCACCGGCGAGCGGACCGGTGGCCGTCAGCATCTACCCGTGGGAGATCGTCATCGAGCCCCCCCGGGCTCCCGCGGTCGGTTCGGCCCAGAACCACCTGCTCGCCGAAGTAGTGTCGGTGACCACCGTGGGCAACCGGGTGAGGGTCGGCCTCCATGCCTCCCAGCCGCTCGTCGCGGAGGTCACCCAGACCTCTGCGCGCAGCTTGGGGCTTGCGGTCGGATCACAGGTCTCCGCTTCCTGGAAGGCCACCGCCACGCGACTGATCGAGCGATGACGCGATCACGCTCGCCGGCGGCGCATCAGCCGCCGATGTAGGACATCTCGATCTTCTCCAGGGGCGCGCTCTCGTTTGCGCGCGTCTCGGAATAGCGGTCGGCCCGAGTGGACCACACCGAGCGTATGCGCTCGGCGAGCTGCTGGTCGGGCGCTCCGCCGCGCAGCTCGGCGCGGAGATCGTGCCCGCTGGCGGCAAAGAGGCACGTGTAGAGCTTGCCGTCGGCGGACAGCCGGGCACGCGTGCAGCCCCCGCAGAACGGCTGGGTGACCGAGGCGATCACGCCGATCTGACCGGCCCCGTCGCGGTAGCGGTAGCGGGTGGCAACCTCGCCCGGATAGTTGGGCGCGAGCGACTCGAGCGGCCACCTGGCGTCGATCATCGCGTGGATCTCCGCCGCCGGGAGCACCTCGTCCAGGTTCCAGCGGTTTGTGCTCCCGACATCCATGTACTCGATGAAGCGCAGAATCTGCCCGCGCTCGCGGAAGTAGTCGGCCATGGGCAGGATGCAGTGGTCGTTGACAGCGCGCTTGACGACCATGTTGACCTTCACAGGGAGGAGCCCGGCGTGAGCGGCCGCGTCGATGCCCTCGAGGACGCGGGCCACGGGGAAGCCGACGTTGTTGATCGCGCCGAAGACCTCGTCGTCGAGCGCGTCGAGGCTGACGCTGACCCGGGTCAAGCCCGCGTCCTTGAGGGCCTGTGCCTTGGCCGCGAGGGCCGCGCCGTTGGTGGTCAGGGCGATGTCGGTGATGCCCTCGACGTTGGCGAGCATCTCCACGAGCCGCTCGAGATCCCTGCGCAGCAGAGGCTCGCCGCCGGTGAGCCGGATCTTCGTGACGCCCTGCTCGGCGAACAGGCGGCTGACACGCGTGATCTCCTCGAAGGAGAGCAGCTCGGCCCGGGGCATGAACACGAAGTCGCTTCCGAAGATCTCCTTGGGCATGCAGTAGGAGCAGCGGAAGTTGCAGCGGTCCGTGACCGAGATGCGCAGATCCCGCAGCGGGCGCCCCCTTTGATCCAATGTGGCGGTCATGGTGCGGACTCAGCGTAGCCGTGCTCGCGACTCAGCCGTGTCGTGGAGTCGGTGCGAGGCACTCTTGACATCCGGCATCGGTGCGGGCGCGAGCGAGGGCCAACTCGCGCGCCCCGGTGGTCGACGGGCGCCTCCTCGTCGGGAGTCGGGCACCGCAGGTCGGCGAGCGTCGTGAGACTCGACCAGGGCGCTCGCTGGACCAGGTACGGTCCCACATGCCGTCCGGCGATCTTTGCCGGCGGCCACCACAGCGGCTCGATGCCTCTCACGGCGGGCGTCACTTACCGCGGCCACTACCGACATCACGCACTCGGCCGGCCGGTCGAGAGCCGGCAGCTGACCGAGCTGGCACCCGCCGATCGAGTCACCGCTGTCGCGTAACGCGGCTTCTTCGGCGCGGGCCTGTCGGGCGGTCGCGCCCGCGGCTGTGGCTGGCGCGGTCGCTCACGCCCGATGGGAGGCGAGCTTCAGGCGGGCCGGCCGATCCGCACCCGCCAGACCTCGGGGCCCTGCTCGAGATACTCCCAGCTGAACTCGCCTGGGTGCTCGGCCTCGAACTGGTAGTAGAGCGGCTTGGGATCGTGGTCGTTGACGAGCTCGAAGCCGCTGCCCGCGGCGAGCTCCTCGTAAGTGGCGAAGATCAGCTGGTGACGGCGGGCGGGCGGCTCTGTGCGGACGTCGAGTTGTGCGTCGGGCATTGCGGTTCTCCTTGGTCGCGGGTCGGGGCGGATGGATTCTCACGACCCCATTGTTTTTACAGGCTTGGTGTGAAAATATCAAGGACATGGCCGACCAGCTCGTGTTAGACCTCCTCACCCGTCCGCTCGACCGCGGACTGGTGCTCGGGCTGCTGCATCGTGTGATCGACCCGGAGCTGGGGGTCAACATCGTTGATCTAGGGCTCCTGCACGGTGTCGTGATCGCCTCCGATGGCAGTGTGGAGATCGAGATGACGCTGACGACACCCGGCTGCCCGCTGGGCGGCTTTCTCGACGACGAGATCCGGGCGTGCCTGGTGCAGCTGCCGCAGGTGCGCGATGTGTCGGTGAGGCTGGTGTGGGAGCCGCCGTGGGAGCCACAGGCGATGAGCGACGCGGCCCGGGCGCAGCTCGGATGGGCGTGAGCGGCGCCGGGCGGACAGGGCTGCGGCGCGCCCCGCTGCTAGCGCTGGCGCTCGTCGCCCTGCTCGCCGGCCTGTGGGGCGGGCTGATCCGCCTCGGCCTGTTCACGCCTGACGTCGCCGTCTCCGCTTCGGAGGCGCACGGGCCGCTGATGGCGCTCGGGTTCCTCGGCACGCTCGTGAGCCTCGAGCGGGCCGTGGCGCTTGGGCGCTGGTGGGCGTATGCGGCGCCGCTGGCCGCCGGCCTGGGAGCACTCGCAGCGCTGACCGGCGCTCCGGGCGCGCTCGGCCCGGCGCTGGAGACGCTGGCCGGTTCGGCGCTGCTGGCCTGTCACCTCGCGCTGCAGCGCATGTCGCCCTCGCTGCACAACGCGATCATGGGCCTGGGCGCCGTGTCCTGGTGCGCCGCCGCGGTGGCATGGCTCGCTGGCGCCGAAGTGGGCCGCTTCGCGCCCCTGCTCGTGGGCTTCCTCGTGCTCACGATCGTCGGCGAGCGCCTGGAGCTCACGCGCGTCGCGCGCCGCCCGGCCTGGGTGCAGTCGCTGCTGCTGCTTGCGATTGCGGTGTGCGCCGCCGGCCTGGCCCTATCCCTCACGGCCGAGACGACGGGTGTCAGGATCGCCGGAGCCGGGCTGCTCGGCCAGGCGGCCTGGCTGGCGCGCTATGACATCGCGCGGCGCACCGTGCGAATGGGCGGCGTCACGCGCTTCATGGCCCTGGCGCTGTTCGCCGGTTACGTGTGGCTAGCAGCGGCCGGCGTGCTGTGGGCCGCAAACGGGGCGATGGTCGACGGTCCCGCCTACGACGCGTCACTGCACGCGGTCTTCCTGGGCTTCGTGATGTCGATGGTCTTCGCGCACGCACCAGTGATCGTTCCGGCGGTGCTGCGGGTGCCGCTGCCGTTCCACCGTGGCTTCTACGCTCACCTGGCGCTGCTGCACGCCTCGCTTGCGCTGCGCCTCCTCGGCGGTGACCTCGCCGGCAACGTGACGCTGTGGAAGTGGGGAGGCATCCTGAACGAGGCGGCGATCCTGCTGTTCCTCATCGTCACCGCCTCCGCGGTCCTGCGCGCCCGCGGCGCGCGTGCTCGCGATCCTCGTGCTCATGGTCTTCAAGCCGTGAGTGCGAGCGCGGGCAAACGCGGCCCGCGAAGTTTACATAGCCAGAGTGGGTAAACTGTGGGTGCAATGCTTCTGGCGCCCCGTCTGGATCGGCCCTACCTGCTCGCGCGGGTCTCCCGCGACATGCTGGCCGGCTGCCGCCAACGCGGATTTCTCGACCGGGCGCGCCCCGCCGCCTCGTCTGGGCTGCACACGGCGAGCGTTCGTCTGGTGAGGCCGGTCGGCGTTGGGTGAGCTCGGCGCCTTTCTGAGGATCGCCCGGTCGGGCAGCGTGCAGCGCGACCCGCGTGAGCGCGCGGGCGACTACCGGGAGTTCGTCACGCCGCTCCCAGACGCGGATCTCCGGGCGCAGGGCGCTCGCTGCATGGACTGCGGGGTGCCGTTCTGCCACAACGGATGCCCGGTCGGCAACCTGATCCCCGACTGGAACGATCTCGTCTACCGCGATCGCTGGAAGGAGGCGAGCGCCCAGCTGCACGCGACCAACAACTTCCCCGACTTCACCGGGCGGGCGTGCCCGGCGCCGTGCGAAGCGGCGTGCGTGATGGAGATCCGCGAAGGCGAAGCGGTCACGATCAAGCAGATCGAGCAGGCGATCGTCGACCGCGCGTGGAAGGAGGGCTGGGTCACGCCGCAGCCACCCAGATTCGAGACCGGTCGCAGCGTCGCGGTGATCGGCTCGGGTCCGGCCGGCCTGGCTGCCGCCCAGCAGCTGCGCCGCACGGGGCACAGGGTCGTGCTGTTCGAGCGCGACGAGGCGCCCGGCGGCCTGCTGCGCTTCGGCATCCCGGATTTCAAGATCGACAAGACGGTCGTGCAGCGCCGCGTGCAGCAGCTGCTCGATGAGGGGATCGACTTGCGCTGCGGCGCCGATGTCGGTCGCGATGGCCATGCCGCGGATCTGCTGAAGGAGTTCGACGCGACGGTCATCGCCACCGGCTCACGTGTGCCGCGCGACCTGGCGGTCGAGGGTCGCGAGCTTGGCGGCATCCACTTCGCAATGGACTACCTCTATCAGCGCAACCGCTGGGTCGCCGGCCAACAAGGGCCCGAGCCAGCCGTCCCCGCCCCGTCCGGAGCGAGTGAGATAGCCGTCGCTGGAAAGCATGTCGTGGTCATCGGCGGCGGTGACACGGGCGCTGATTGCGTGGGCAATGCCCTGCGCGAGGGTGCCGCATCGGTCACGCAGCTGGAGCTGCTGCCCGAGCCGCCGCCCCGGCGACCCGACGAGCGCACACCGTGGCCTCTGTGGCCAGACAAGTTTCGTCTGAGCTATGCGATGCAAGAGGCCCACGAGCTGGAACGCGGCGAGCAGGACTACTCGATCGCGACCACCCGCTTCATTGCCGTAGGTGGCGCGGTCAGCGGTCTGCGCTTCTCCCAGGCCGAGCCGACCCCTCCGTTCGCGCCGGTCCCGGGCACCGAGCGCGAGCTGCCCGCCCAACTCGTGCTGCTCGCGATGGGCTTCCTGCACCCCGAGCAGCCGCTGCTCGAACAGCTCGGCGTCGAGAAGGACCCGCGCGGCAACGTCAAGGCCGTGAAGCCCTACACAACGTCCGTCGAGGGCGTCTTCGCCGCCGGCGACGCCCGTCGCGGCCAGTCTCTGATCGTGTGGGCGATCAACGAGGGCCGCCAGTGCGCGCGCATGGTCGACCGCTACCTGACAGGTCTGGGCTACCACGAGCCCGCACACACCGGCAACGTCGAACCTGCCGATGAAGGACCGGAGGGACCCCCGGGACACGTCAACTACGGCATCACGACACGCAACTGAGCACAATACCGTCGCGTGCGTCGCGTGCGCGCGGGCCTACCTCGGATGAAGCCTCTACGGAAATGACAGCTCCTGGTGCCGACGGCTTCGTAGACCGGTTCGGGCTCGAATGCCCGGTGGTGCAGGCCGGGATGGGTGGCGGTGTCGCCGGCGACGCCCTGGCCGGCGCGGTATCGGCCGCGGGAGGCCTGGGAACGGTCGGGATGATGGCGTCGCGGGTATTCGCCGAGGCGCTCGGGAAGGCTAGTAGGCGCGCCGCTGGACGTCCGGTCGCGGCGAACCTGCTTGTACCGTTCGTCAGACGGGCGCATGTGGACGCCTGCGTCGAGGCGAACGTCGCGCTCGTGGTGCTGCACGGGGGCATCTCTCCGCGCTGGATCGCTCGGCTGCGCCGGCGAGGTCTGACGGTATTTGTGACGGTTGGCACTCCAGAGGAAGCCATCAGGGGCCTGGCCTGCGGCGCGGATGGTCTGGTGCTCCAGGGTTCAGAGGCCGGGGGGCACCTGCTCGGCGTCGAGCCGATCGAGCGCGCGCTCCCCGGTGTGCTCGATGTCGCCGGTGACGCTCCGGTCCTCGCGGCGGGCGGCGTCGCCGACGCGCAGGACGTGCGCCGCCTGCTCGACATGGGGGCCGCGGCCGCTGTAGCGGGCACCCGCTTCCTGCTCACCGAGGAGTCGGCCGCGCACCCGGAGTACAAGCGTCGTGTGGTGGACGCCGAGCGGACGCTCGCAACTCTCCTGTTCGGCCTCGGCTGGCCGCTGCGCCACCGTGTCATCCCCAACGCAGCCACGGAACGCTGGTGTGTCCACAGTGAGCTTGGTCCTCGCATCGGCCGTGTGAGCGGCCGGCTAAGCGCGCCGCTCGGGCGCCTCGCGCCACTCGACGCGATGGGAAGACTCGTCGCACTGCAGCGCCCCGGACTGCCGTTCTTCACGCCGGCGCTCCCGCTGGCCGGTATGCCCGAGAACATCGTCGATCGTGCCGCGCTGTACGCCGGGGAAACCACCCGTCGGCTACACGACGTCATTCCCGCGGCGCAAGCCGTCGCGCGCCTCACGCCCACGTAGCCTCGCTAAGCCTGGATCCAGCGTTCTTTGGTGGGGAGTCGTCCGTGGCTGAGGTTTAGATGGCCCTCTGAGGCAGGCAAGACGGGCCGTGTCAGCGGCTGCGGGTCCTGCGCCAGGGGGTCACCTGCATGGTGAA
>CABDZA010000109.1_pt1 | contig 17468 bp, 17 predicted proteins | sample 3132091 | NCBI WGS metagenome assembly CABDZA01 (sample SAMEA5534339, study PRJEB31848) | metagenome | biome: tundra; feature: field; material: soil | place: USA | collected 2013-05 | depth 0.45 m
GAAGAGGTTCGTGCGCGGCGGTGGGCGCCCCGCACGCCGCGCACGAACCTCTTCGGGCTGCGGCCGTAGAGCCGCTCGCCCTGGCGCAGCGCTCGCCTGCGCAGCTCGCGCCTGCGTCGCTCGATCAGCTTCGCCAGCCGCTTGCGTGTCCCCGAGCCGATCCGCTTCTGTCCCCGGACGAGCTCGGCCAGCACCGCAAGGTCGTGGTCTTCGCCGAGCAGTTCCCCGAGCTCGTCCGCTCGGCGCGCCAGCCGGCGCAGGCGCGCGTCGTCCTGGCGAGCGTCGAGCATCTCCGCCGCGTAGCGCAGGTCCTTGACGGGTTTGCGCCACTCGTGCATGGTGCGCACCCGATCGCCCTTCCCGCCCGCCGCGCGCCGGTAGCGCGTGCGCCCCTGGCGGTAGACGCGCAGCAGGCCCGGCTCGATCAGGGCGATCCCGTCGCTGTCGGGCAGGCTCCACGCGGCCACGCGCGCCCGGCATGCGCGCAGCTGCGCCAGCGCCTGTGCGCTGGTCACGAGCTCATCGAGCGTCGGGCGCCGCGTCCGCTGGCGCTCGTCCAGCAGGCGCCCGCGCAGGGCCTTCACGCCCGCGCGGCCGGCCAGCTTGCGGGGGTGGCGCTCGATCAGCGCGTCGAGTGTGGCCAGCATCACCTCCGCGTCGCGCGCCTCGGCCAGTCCGCCCGCCGCGTCGCGCAGCACGGCGCGCTCGCGCGCGAGCTCCTGCTTGCCCAACTCGTCCTCCAGGAGCAGGAACAGCGTTCGCAGCCGCTTCAGCGCCTTACGCGTCTCGTGTACCGCCCGCGCATCGGGCGCGCCGTCGCCGAGCAGCTCGATGGCGAGGTCGAGCTGGGCCAGGGCCATCCGCTGCAGCCCGTGCGCGAGGCGCTCCGCGGGCTGCAGGCCGAGCTGGCGATCCCGCGCCAGCCGGCCCGCCGAGTGGCGCGAGCGCGCGGCCCGCGCCAGTGAGACGCCGAAGCCCACCGCCAGCGTCGCCGCGATGGTGGCCGCGAGCGGCGGCACAATGGAGCGATGCCCAGCCTTCCGCCCGCCCCATGGTGGACGGTGCGCCGTGCGGCCAACCGCAAGCCGGCGACGTATCGATGTCCGTTCTGTGGTCATCCGCTCCCTGCTCTGAGCGAGCATATGCTGATCGCGCCCGAAGGCGACACCCGCCGGCGCCGCCACGCCCACACGGAGTGCGTGCTCCGGGCCCGCTCGCGCGGAGAGCTGGTGTTGAGGGACGAGTGGCTGCGCTCCCAGCCGCGCCCGCCGTCGCTGTGGCGGCGCCTCACGCGCCGAGGGTGAGGCCGCGGCGTGCGCACCCGAGCGCCGGCGCCCAGGCGCGCCCGCGGCGGCGGGGCCGGCTGCTCAGCTTCCCCGCACCCTGGCGTGCTCGGGCTCCACGCGGATGATCACGCGCTGTTCGCCCGGCTTGCGCCCGGGGTACTCGTCCCTGTCCAGGTACTTCTTCGCCAGCGCGTCTATGTGCTCGTCGGCGCCCTCGTGCGTGCGCTCCACGACGCGGCCGCGGATCTCCACGTACTCGTAGGGGTTCTCCATGTTCTGCACCGTCAGCGTCACCCGCGGGTCGCGTTCGAGGTTGCGCGGCCACGCGCGGCCCTCGGCCGAGTTGAGCACCGGCAGGCCGTCCTGGACGTCGACCCACACGGGCACGCCGTGCACGGAGCCGTCCGGGCGCAGGGTGGCGAGGTGGCAGAAGTTCCTCGCCCGCAGCAGCTCCTCGGCCCGACCTTCGATCCTTACGCTCATCAGCAAGCCCTTCCTCGCGGTGCGTGTCCTGTCCACACCAAGATAGGACCTCGCGGCGCGCGCCACGCCGAGGCGCGCAGCGGGACGTCGGGGTGGGCGCGCTGTGGCTAGTAGCGGCTGAGGCCGCTGCTGGAGCTCGCGGGCGGGATGTGCCCGACGGGGGTCAGCTTGCCGTTGTTGAGCTGGAACTGCACCGTCGCCTGGCCGCCGGAGGGCGAGCTGAGGGGGTCGCTCTTGCGGTACAGCGGGTAGGCCAGGGTGACTTCCGTGTCCCTCTGGGAGAGCACCTTGACGGTGGCGCTCGGTTCCTTGGCGTCGGTGCCGATGTAGCGCCCGCCCACGAAGAAGAACGCCTGCTGGCCGTAGCCGTCGCCCGAGCCGGTGCGTGTGCCCACGAGCACCCGCAGGGTCTGGCTGGCGTGGTATTCGGAGGTGTCGTTCGGCGTATAGCCCTTGGCGCGCACGACCGTCGCCGCGCCGCTCACACCTTCGGCATGGGCTTCCTGCTGGGTGAAGGCGGGCTCGGGCGCCGTTCGCGTGGTGCCCGGCGCGGAGGTGCCGCCGCTGGTGGTGGTCTGCGCCGGGGTGCTGCTCGCCGGCTGGGTGGTGGTGCTGGTGGCGGTGGTGCTCTGCGTGGTCGTGCCCGTGGCCTGAGCCACCGCTGGTGAGGAGGTGGCGGACACGGTCTTGGTCTGCGAGCCGCAGCCGCCCAGCAGGACTCCGCCTGAAAGCCCCAGGGCGAGCACGCAGAGCACTTGGAGAAGGTCTCGCTTCATCGCACCCATGGTATTCGCCCTCGCCGCGGCTCCTCCTCGCTTGGGCGCGCCCGACCACGACGCGGGTGCGCGCGGGCCGCCCCACGGAGTTATTAGCACCCGCTAATCTAAGGGGAGGATGGAGGGCGAGCTGGCAAGATCACTTCCAGGCGCGGAGGCGCCCGCCGAGGCGTCTGACGTCGGCGCCGGGCGCGAGCAGCGCCGGCGGCGGGTTCCCGCGGCCGAGCGGCGCGAGGAGCTGATCTCGGCGGCCGTGCACGAGTTCGCCCGCGGCGGGCTGCACGGGACGCCCGTGGAGCGCATCGCCCGCCGCGTGGGCGTGGCGCAGCCCTACGTGTTCAGCCTCTTCTCCAACAAGCGCGAGCTGTTCCTGGCGGCGCTTCAGCGGAGCTTCGAGCGGGTGGCCGAGGCGTTCGAGCGGGGCGCGCGCGACTTCCGCGAAGGGCGCGCCCCGGCCGACTGCCAGGACGCGGTGGAGGCGATGGGCCGCGCCTACAAGGAGCTGCTGGCGAGCGACCGCGATCACCTGATGCTCCAGCACCAGTCCTATGCGGCCTGCGAGGACGAGGTGGTGCGAGCGTGCGTGCGCCACCGCTATGCGGAGCTGGTCGAGCTGGCCCGCGAGCTCTCCGGCGCGGAGCCCGAGCGCCTGGACGACTTCTTCCGCCACGGCATGGCGCTGAACGTCGCCGCGGCCCTCGGCGTGGAGGATCTGTCGGTGAGCTGCGACTGGGTGCGGGCCGAGCTGCGGGAGCCCGGAGCGAGCTAGTATCGGTGCCAAGAAGCCATGGCCGCTCCTCCAGGACAGATCCCGGGCCGCGAGGCCAAGACGCCCAAGGCTGGGCGGCGCAGCCGGGGCGAGCTGGCGCGCAGCGGCGCACTGGTGCTGCTGGCGATCCTGATCACCCTGTTCGCGGTGCTCAACCTGGACGAAGTGAAGGTTGACTGGGTCTTCGGCTCCGGGCGCGCCCCGCTGATCATCGTGATCGTGATCTCGCTGCTGGTGGGCATCGTGCTGACGTACTTCGTCGACCGCATGGCGCGCAAGCGCCGTTAGCGCTCCGACTCCTCGGTCACGATCTCAATGGCCTGCTCCGCGCCGATGAACGGCGTGAGCACCACGTAGGCGAGGTAGTCGGAGAGCGGGCCGAGCAGCTGCACGCGCCCGCTGGTCACCTGGCAGCGAACCGTGTGCAGCAGCGCGCCCGCGATCGCCTCCACGGCCAGCGCGCTCTGCGCCCGGCCGGGCGCGCCCTCGGTCAGCAGCGTGGCGACGCTGTGCGCCAGCTCCAGCGTCTGCTCGACCGCCTCCGGTCCCGCGAAGAACGCCTCCTGGGCGATCGTCCGGGAGTAGAGCGGACGATCGCCCAGGTAGCCCATCAGCTCGCGCAGCACCCGCCGCACCGCCCGCGGCCAGTCGGAGGAGATCAGATCGGGGCTGGAGGCGATCGCCAGGATCTCGCCGGCGACCATGTCCAGCGCCGCCAGGAAACACTCGTGGCGGTTGGCAAACAGCTCCAGGAAGGCGTCGATCGGGACGCGCGCCTCGTCTGCGATCTGCGGAGCGCTCAGCTCCCGGTAGTCCTGGTGCGCGGCCAGGCGCAGCACCTCGTGCAGCAGCCGCTCGCGCTCGTCGCCCGCGGGCGCTCGCTCAGGGTCCCGGCGGTGGGCGCTGGCGAGTGACACCTCGCGCATGCGCCGGCTCACACGGGCGGCCATCGGCTCCTGCATCCGCGACGCCTTCGGGGTCTGGAACAGCAGCGTCCAGCGCAGCATCTCCTGCGCCATCACCGGACCCTCGCCGAGGCGCCCCGCGCGCAGCGCGCTCGACATCGCGCCGTGCAGGCCGCCCGTGATGCCTCTGACGACAGGCGTCGGCAGCGGCACCGCCTCGGGTGATTCGAGGAAGCTCCTGGAGAGCATGTGCTCGCAGGTGGCCGTCGCCTTGCGCAGGCGCAGCGTTCCGCCCGTGCCCGCCGTCTCCGCCTCCACCAGCACCAGCGTGCTCGCCTTGCGGCTGTCCTGCGCCTGCTCGGCGACCCTCTCGAAAACGGCGCGCAGACGTTCCTCCAGCCCCCCGTCCGCCGCGCAGTAGGCCTTGCTGATGCGCCGCAACTCGCGCTGGGCGATCACGTCGAAGGTCGCCAGGAAGCACTCCTCCCTGTTGGCGAACTGCTCGTAGAAGGAGCGCCGCGAGACGCCTGCCAGGCCGATCACCTGCTTGACGCTGGTGCGCTCGTAGCCGTTGCGGGACACCGCCTCGACCATCGCCCCGTGGATGCGCGCGCGCTGATGGCGCACCACCTCGTTGCGGGCCAGCCGGTGGGGGCCGTGGGGCAGGCGCTTGTAGATGGGCGCAACGCCCGTGGGCGCAACGCCCGCCTCGGCCTTCGCGGGCTTGGCGCCCTTGGCTGTGTTCGCGCGCCCGCCACGCTGTGAGAATGACCTTCTCCCTCCCGACACCGATTCGACCTCCCCAAACCAATCTTTCGAGCCAGACGATTGCTGTCAACCCATCCAGTAGGCGAGATCATCCCATGTCAGGTATCTTTTGTCTACAGAGAAGCGTTCTAGCATTTGGACCCGACGCCCGCGAGGATCGGGAGTGAGCGCAGGCGAGGACCCAGGGGGGGCGCCCGCGAGGACGCGCGGAGGGCGCTCTGCAGGCCAGGGAGTGGCGCCCGCGAGGACGCGCGGAGCGCTCAGTGCAGGACGATCTTCAGCACGAGGATGCCCATCCCCATGGTCATCCCCACGCCCACCTCGAGCACCAGCTCGCCCGGCGTGGCGCGCGAGCGAACGCCGGCGAGGAGCTCGAAGACGACCAGGCTGCCCACTGCGCTCCACAGCCCGGCGTTGACGGCCGTCTCCTGCGCTGCGCCCGCGCCCCAGGCGAGCAGGATGGCCAGCAGCGGGATCGCGGCGCCCCTCACCAGCGCCCAGTCGTGGCCGAGCGCGCGCAGCAGCGCGGCCGCTGTCAGGCACTCGTGCGTGGCCAGGCGGCGGCCGAGAACGCTGGCGTAGGCGTGGGCGAGCCAGTAGAGCCCCGCGGCGATCACGGCCGATCCGATCGTGTCCAGGTAGCTCTCGTGGCGCCCGCTCTCAGCTGCCAGCAGCGCTCCGATCATGATCACCCCGTAGATGACGCCCGAGGGGTTATCCGCCGGGACGATCCAGTCGGCCGCGCGCCCCAGCCACCCGCCGAGGCGCCCGCCCGGCGGATGTTGAGCTGGCTGGGGAGCGGCTGGCGGCTCGATCGGGGGATTATCGCCCGCGCGCTCCCGTGTTCGCCTGCGCACATGGGTGATCGCGGCCGAGCCCGCCGAGGCGAGCCGGCGGCCGCGATCACGATGCGTCAGATCTGGCGCATAATGCGCCAAGATTGGCGCATCGGGCGGCTCAGCGAATGAGGACGGGCGCGCTGCTCTGGCGGGCGCGCGGCGCACGGGCAAGACCAGCGTGTGCGATGCCGTCCTCGGCCGGCTGGACCGCTCAGCGGGCGGACCGCGTGAGCCACGCACAGACCGTCGAGCGGATCCGCAGGCTGCGCAAGCTCGGCTCGCAAGTCCACGTTGAGCCACCGCGTTGGTCGGATATGTCCATGGCCGGCATCGAAGCGCGGCGCACGGTTGCCGCAAATGTGGCGCAGGAGGAGATCGGGCTGATCGCCTGCAAAGGCCCGCGCGAGGTGATCGCCGAGATCCTGGCGAGGGAGGGACTCGCAATTGCGTCCTTCGATCGCGTGCAGGCGATCTTGGACATGGACGGGTTTGCCGATCCCTCTGTGATTGTGCTCTGGCTCGAGGACACGATCTCCTCCGTTCCGGGTCTCGTCGAGCCGCTGAGGAGGCGCTTTGAGCAGGCGCCCGTCGTGGTGGCCTGCGCGAGCATCCAGCGATGGGAGGTGCGCGCGGCCCTCGCAGCCGGTGCGGCCGGCGTGGTCACCTACGACGACCTGGACGCCAGCTTGGGTCCTTGCCTGCGAGCCGTGCGAGTCGGTCAGGTCTGCGTGCCGCGAGGACACTGGCGACAGATCGAGCCGCCTGCGCTCTCCATGCGTGAGAAGCAGGTTCTCGGATTGGTGGTGATGGGCTACATGAACTGCCAGATCGCCGAGCGCCTGTTTCTCGCGCAGAGCACCGTCAAGAGCCACCTCTCGTCGGCGTTCGGCAAGCTGGGCGTGCGCTCGCGCAACGAGGCTGCGGATCTCATCCTGAACCACGAGCGCGGTCTCGGCTTGGGGGTCCTGGCGCTCGAGAGCGAGCCTCTGGAGACGGTCCCGGCCGCGGCGCAATGAGCAGCGCTGCCGCAGACATTCCGCTGACCGTGATGGATCACCACGATCCGGAGCTGCTCGGCGAGCTGATGGCCGCTGTCGAACGCGTGGCGGCCACGGGCGCGTTCACGGGTGGCGCCGCGGTCGAAGAGTTCGAGGCCGACTATGCGACCTGGTGTGAGGTTCCCCACGCCGTGGGGGTGTCCTCCGGTACCGAAGCGCTGGCCCTGGCCCTGCGGGCGCTGGGGGTGGGGCCTGGCGAGGAGGTGGTGGTCCCGGCCAACTCGTTCATCGCCACCGCCGAGGCGGTCAGCCTCGCGGGCGCCCGCCCGCGCTTCGCCGATGTGGATGCCGAGACGCAGCTGATGACAGCCGAGACGCTCAAGCAGGCGCTCACGCCGGCGGTGCGCTGTGTCATACCCGTTCATCTCTTCGGGCGAACAGTGGACATGGCGCCGATCATGGAGCTGGCCCAGGCCGCCGGGCTGCTGGTCCTCGAGGACGCCTCCCAGGCACACGGAGCACGCTACCGGGGGCGACGCGTGGGAACGATCGGGGACGCCGGCACGTTCTCGTTCTATCCCGCCAAGAACCTGGGAGCGTGGGGGGACGGCGGTGCGGTGGTCACATCTCGCGAGGATCTCGCCGACCGGGTGCGCCTGCTGCGCTCGCACGGCGAGAGCCCGCGCTATCGCCACCGCGTGGTCGGCACGACGGGCCGGCTCGACGCGATCCAGGCGGCGGTCCTGCGTGTCAAGCTCTCACGTCTGGATGAGCGCAACCAGGCCCGACGGCTGGCGGCCGACAGGCTGCGTGACGTGCTCCTCGACTCCGACTCGGTCATCGCTCCTGCACCGGTGGCGCCTGACGGCGACCACGTCTACCACCAGTTCGTCGTTCGCACGCCGCGGCGGGACGCCGTCAGAGATCTCCTGGCCCGAGAGGGCATCGCGACAGGCATCCACTATCCGATACCGATCCACCGCTCAGAAGCCTACGAGGCCCTTGTGGAAGGCCACGACGCGGCTCCCCGCGCCACCGAGCTGGCGGAGGAGATCCTCTCGCTGCCGATGTTCCCGTCCCTGACCGGGGAGCAGATCGAGCGGATCGGCGATGCCCTTCACGAGTGCTCGATCCACATCCGCGGCTCGGTGAGCACGTTGCCCGGCTGACGGCGTCAACGATCATGTCCACCCTCGCTTTCAAGGAAGAAAAGAGCGGAATCCCCGCAAGCCAGGCCGCCGTCGCCCCGTTGGTAAAGCGTTCGTAAGGACAATGGGGGCACAGAACGCCCCCTGATGTTGCTGGATCACGGATCGAGCGGAAGGCGGCAGAGAGATGATCACGACGCCCATCGGGATAGCGGTCGTTGGCTTTGGCTACTGGGGTCCGAACGTGGTTCGCAACATCGCCGAGCGGCCGGAGCTCCGCCTCATGGGCCTATGCGAGCGCGATGCCGCTCGCGGGGCGAATTTCTCACGCCGGTATCCGGGATGCGCGGTGGAGCACGACCTCGACGCCCTGCTGCTGGATCCTCGCGTGCAGGCGGTGTCGATCGCCACGCCGCCGAGCACCCACTACGACCTGGCGCGGCGGGCGCTCGAAGCGGGCAAGCACGTCATGGTGGAGAAGCCGCTCGCCACCAGCGCCGTCCACGCCGAAGAGCTGATCGAGATCGCCGCGCAGGCCGAGCGGGTGCTGATGCCCGGGCACACGTTCGTCTACAGCCCGCCGGTCAACAAGGTGCGCGAGCTGATCCAGTCGGGGGAGCTCGGCGACGTGTACTTCATCACCTCCTCGCGCATGAACCTCGGCCTCTACCAGCCCGACGGAGTGATCAGCGATCTCGCGCCCCACGACCTGTCGATCCTGCTCTACTGGCTCGGTCGTCCAGTCACGCATGTCGCGGCCACGGGCCAGAGCATCTTCCAGGACGGCGTCCCGGAGACCGCGTTTCTCACGGTGACGTTCTCAGGCGGCACGACCGCCAACGTCCAGATCTCGTGGCTCGCTCCCCGCAAGATGCGCCAGATGGTCGTGGTGGGCTCGAGGCGGATGGTGCAGTACGACGACAGCTCCTCCGACGAATCGGTGCGGATCTACGACCGGGGGCTGGACATCTCGACAACCGAGGCGCCGGCGACGTTCGGGGAGTATCAGCTGACATATCGCACCGGGGACATCGTGGTGCCCCGCATCGAGGCGGGCGAGCCGCTGGGACTGGAGCTGGCCGATTTCGCACATGCCATACGCACCGGTGAGGAGCCGCGTTCCAGCAGCGCGCTCGGACTGGAAGTCGTGCGCGGCCTGGAGGCGGCGCAGTGCTCGATGGAGCGCTCGGGCGGCCCGATCGAGCTCGTCGACGGCGAGCGTCCGAGGTACGGCGAGCACGTCTCGCGGTCCGTTCCGGCCCTCGATGGTCCGCAGATCGGCGAGAGGGCCCCGATCGATTGGGGCGTGCGTTACCACCAGACGCTGCGCTCGCCATCGAGCGTCTCCCCATAGAGCGTCGGCCCGCCTCGATGACCGCCACGTCCCCCGCTTCTCGTCAATGACCCGGTCTCTGCCGATGAGTGACGTGGCTCCCCTGGACACGGAGGCCTAGGTGGCGTCGCTCGATGCCGCTCTTCAGTCGCGCCGTCGCCGGCAGGCCGGTCTGCCGCGCGCGGGGATGTTGGTGGCGCGTGGGTATGGGCGGCGGGACTGGTTCCTGCGGCGGTTGCTGGCGGCCAGTGACGCCGTGTGCCTGGCGGTCGCGATGGCAGTGGCGATGGCGCTGGTCGCCGGCGCGCGCGGTCATTCCTGGCAGGAGTACCTGTTTTACGGGTTGATCACGTTGCCCGCGTGGGTGGTGCTATTCAAGCTGTACGGGCTGTACGAGCGCGACGCCAAGCGGCTGAGCCACTCAACGCTCGACGATCTGCCCTCGCTGTTTCACGGCCTTCTCCTGGGGTGCCTGCTGATGTGGTGTTGGTTCGTGGTGGTCGCGCCGGCGAAGCTGATGTTCGCGGCGATCCTTGCGTTCGGAGCTCTGGCGATGGTGCTGGTGCTCGCGGGTCGTGCGCTTGCGCGCGCGGGCTTCGTGCGCCTGATCTCGCCCGAGCGGGTGTTGTTGATCGGCACGGGCCAGGCGAGCGGCGCGTTGATCGAGAAGATGCGCGCCAGGGCGAGCCTTCGCCTGGAGCCGATCGGGATGGTCAGCTGCGCCGAGGACGCGGAGGAGGTGCTCGCGCTGCCGCGGCTGGGCTGCCTGGAGGAGGTCGACCTGCCGAGGCTGATGGTGAAGCATCGTGTGGGGCGGGTGGTCGTCGCGGACGCCGAGGTCGAGGGCGAGCGGCTGCTAGGTGTGCTGCGGGACTGCAAGACGGTGTCGGTCAAGGTGAGCCTGCTGCCGGCGACGTGCAGCGCGCTGGGACCGTCCGTCGAAGTCGACGATCTTCAGGGGGTGACCGTGCTGGGGATCAACCCGTCGGTGCTCTCACGCTCCTCGCGCCTGGCCAAGCGCGGCCTGGATGTCGCGGGGGCGGGGCTGCTGGGCGTACTCGCGCTCCCCGCCCTGATGGTGCTGGCGGTCGCGATCAAGCTCGACTCGCCGGGCCCCGTGTTCTTCCGCCAGGAGCGCATCGGTCAGGGCGGCGCCCGCTTCCGGCTGTTGAAGCTGCGCACGATGGCCGTCGACGCCGAAGCGCGCCGCGCGGAGCTGCTCGCGCACAGCAAGGACCCCGGCTGGCTGCACCTCGAGCACGACCCGCGCATCACGCGCGTCGGGCGCCTCTTGCGGCTGGCGAGCCTCGATGAGCTCCCACAGCTCTGGAACGTGTTCACGGGCGACATGAGCCTCGTGGGCCCTCGTCCGCTTGTCGTTGAGGAGGACATGATGGTTGACGACTGGGCGCGCGGACGGCTCGACCTGACCCCGGGGATCACCGGGCTGTGGCAGGTGCTCGGTCGCACGAGCATCCCGTTCGAGGAGATGGTCAAGCTTGACTACCTCTACGTGACCAACTGGTCGCTTTGGGGGGACATCAGGCTAATCCTTCGTACCTTGCCCGTCGTGCTGAAGCGCGACGGCGCGAACTGATCGTGCTATGCACCGAACCAGACCAGGGACGGAGACTCATAGCCTACAACTGAGCAGAGAGGACTGGATAGTGCATATATCGGATACTAGGCAAAATCACGAACACATAATTACCGTCGATTTCGACCGCTTCACCTTCGAGGTTTCTCCATGACGGTATCGCAGCCTTTGCCGCCAAAGGGTCGTATACCGATTGTCGTTCCTTGGTTTCTACGCAAGCGACTGTACAGTTGGCATCCCGGCAGAGCACGACGCTGGCGCGCATTGCCCGGCCTACAGCGCATCACAGGAGACCGCGCGGCGCTGACATTTGACGATGGACCCGGGTCGAACGCCACCCCTCGAGTTCTCGAGGAGCTCGACCAGCTCGGCGTTCACGCGACCTTTTTCGTCCTTGGTGCTGAGGTTCGTCGGGAGCCGGAGCTAGCCCGCCGCATCGTCGCCAGCGGCCACGAGCTCGGACTGCATGGGTTTGCGCATCCGCGGTACGACGAACTCAGCGCGGAGCAAGCGCGAGAAGACCTGGAACAGGGGCTTGAGGCGATAGAGACTGCTACTGGCGTCCGTCCCTGCTGGTTCCGACCCCCCTATGGACGGCTTTCAGCAGCCTCTCACCAACTCTGCCTATCCATGAATCTCAAGGTCGCATACTGGTCAGCATGGGGTCTTGACTGGGAGGAGATCGGCCCCGACGCCATCTGTACCGAGGTGATATCCAATCTCACCCCTGGAGCAATCGTCCTCCTCCACGATACTGCACGCTATGGACGCCGATCCAGCGCGGAACCCACTGCCGACGCTTTGCGTGCGATTGTGCATCACGGCCAGCAGATTGGCCTAACGTGGACCACTTTGTCGGGGGCGACGGATGCGCCGATTTGAGCATCGTACGGCCGAGCCGCGGGTGATGCTCATCTGCTCCCCGGGAGGACATCTTATGCAGATGCTCGCGCTCAAGTCGGCGTGGGAGGACCTTCCGCGCATATGGGTCACGCTACGCGCAGTTGACACGGAAGCTCTCCTGCAGGGCGAGCGTACAATATTCGCCCACGCTCCCACAAGCCGGAGCGTCAAGAACATGCTTCGCAACCTTTGGCTGTCTGGCGCGGTGATGAGGAGGCACCGTCCGGATGTGCTCTTGTCGACTGGCGGAGGTGTCACGGTCCCTCTGTTCATAATCGGCAAGCTGATAGGTGCGCGACTCATTTACGTCGAGAGTCTCACAAGGGTCGACGCCCCCTCACTGAGTGGCAAGCTAGTGTATCCCCTCGTGGATCGATTCTTCGTCCAATGGCCCGAGGCGGCCACACGCCCTCGTATGGAGTTCGTGGGAGGCCTGCTGTGATCTTTGTCACCGTGGGCAGCAATCCTACATACCGATTCGATCGCCTGATGAGCGCGCTTGACCAGCTCTCCCCACAAGATCTAGTTGTGCAGCACGGGCCCGCGTCGGCTCCTCGCGGAGTAACGGAGGCACATCAGTGGCTCACCTTCGATCAGGTTCTCCGCTTCATGGGTGAGGCACACACCGTGATCAGTCATGCTGGCGCGGGCACCATCCTCTGTGCCTCCAACATGGGCCACATTCCTGTGGTCATGCCCCGGCTCAAGCGCTTTGGTGAGACGGTGGACGACCATCAAGTCGAGCTGGCGACTGTGTTCGAGCGCACTGGACAAGTCGCCGTCGCCTGGGACGCGGCGAGCCTGCCCGGACGCGTTGCACAGGCGTCCAAGCGTAGTCTGCCGGCAAAGCTAGGGGATGGACGGCTTCAACAAGCAGTTCGATTGGCACTGCACGGAGTAACACGGTAGCCCTCAGTGAATAGCACGCCCATCTTCGCGGCTGAGCCCGCTACCGCTTCTGAATGCTGCCCCGATTATGCAGACGGCCGATCGTGCCTGCCCGGCAGCACGAGGAGGATCGCGGGGGTGACAGCAGTCGTCGTGACCCACAACAGCGGGCGGCATGTTGCGGCGTTGGGGCATGCGCTTGCGACCGGCTCCTTGGTGCCGACACGGATGCTAGCGGTAGACAATGCTTCGATTGACGATACTGTCGCCCGTGCCCGGTCCGCGGGCTTCGACGTGCTCGAGACCGGCGTCAACGATGGGTTCGGCGCGGGCTGCAATGCGGGCTTGTGCGCGGCATCCACGGAGTTCGTGCTGTTTTGTAACCCGGATGTACAACCTTCGCACAGCGCGCTCGAGCGACTCCTGGCTGCACTCACAACCACCGCCACGGCCGCGATCGCGGGGGCTGCGCTCGGCGACCAGCCGCAAGCGCGTCGCTTTTCTCGGGTTACCGCGAATGTCGCGGGCTTCCTTCCAAATCGGATGCAGAGCCGAGTACGGCGCTTCAAGCAGAGCCGGGCTGTCGATCCAAGCGAGGATCACGTCGTTGTCGACTACGCTGAGGGAGCCTTTATTCTGTGCCGTGTGGCCCCGCTGCGCTCCGTCGAAGGTTTCGACGAGCGCTTCTTCTTGTACTGCGAGGAGGAGGATCTCTCCCGCCGTCTTGGCGCGCGTGGATGGGAGACGCTGCTGGTGCCGTCTGCCACCGTCTTCCATGAACAGAGCGCATCGTGCGACGGTGTGGACGGAGCGGTCATGGCGCCATTTCGCATTCACAGCCTCTACTGGTACTACCGGAAATACCACTCCCGCGGATACGCAGAGCTTGCTCGCGGCGCAGTCGCCATATGCGTGATGCTTGATCGCGGGTATCGGGCGCTTGCCCGTCGACCGCAGGTGTACGGTCCGAGAACAGCGATAGCGCCCTTCTGCAGCATAGATACGATTCGTCGTGAACACGATCGGCATGCGCGCCGGTGCATCGAGTGAGGGTTCTCTTTCTCTCGCGCCAGCCGCCGATTCCGCTCGACAATGGAGGGCGCATTCGTACGCACGCGCTCGCCAACGCGCTGTCAGCAGACACACATCTGCACTTCGTCGCGTTCGACGCACAGCCTGGCACAGACCTGCCGTGCGAGAGCGAGGCCACGGTTGCTGCGGCTCTGCCGAGGGCTGACGCCATCACGCTCGTGCCGCGGCCGAGGGCAGCAAAGCGTCGGTCACAGCTACAGGCCATGCTCGGCGGCGGCTCTTATGGGTTCCGGCTGCACAATAGTCAGAAAATGACTGAGACGCTGCTAGCGCTTATGGCCAGTTTCAAACCCGACGTGCTGCATTGTAATGGCACGTTGCTCGGAGGCTTTGCACGACTCGCGCCGGCATCCGTAGTGCGAACGATCGCGCCCGAGAATATCGAATCGGACCTCATGAAGCAGATGGCAGACACCACTGATACGCGGTTGCGGCGCAGGCTGTACACACGGGAGGCCAAGCTTCTCCAACAATGGGAGGCCGAACGCTTGACGGAGTTCGACTTGTGCCTCGGCGTCTCCGAAGAAGACACGCGCTGGTTTGAAGCGATGGGCATAACCTCGGTATGTGTACCCAACGGGGTCGTTCGTCACCCGGCACCGCAGCCGGTTGTGCCGCTCCAACGCGACGAACCGCTCAAACTGCTGTTCGTAGGTAACGGTGCCTGGGAGCCAAACCGAGTGGGGATGGCTTGGTTCGTTAAGCGTGTCCTGCCAGCTTTGCGGTGTCGGGTTCCTGCCGAACTGACCGTAGTTGGATCTAATTGGGACTGGCTCCACCATCCACTCTGCGCGACTGTCGGGCACGTGTCGTCGCTGGATATGTACTATGCAAGTCACCACGTTGCGCTGGTTCCGCTGCTGTCTGGCGGCGGGAGCCGCTTGAAGGTGGCCGAGGCCCTTGCGAAGGGGATACCGCTGCTGGGGACAACCGTGGGTCTAGAGGGATACCCGCTCCAGCCTGGGGTCGCCGCGTTGTTCGGCGAAACCGTGGAGGACTTTGTAGGTCATATAACGTGGCTCGACGAAAAGTACCGTGTTGACGCCGGAGCGATCGATCACCAAACCATGGCTGGCTTTCGTTGCATCCAAGGCTTCTTTTGGGACGAGATTGGAGGTCGACTTGCCGCAGTGTACGCAGAGGCAATCAGGCGGAAGCGCGATGCGCCGGCGGGTAGAATCAGTGCGACGACATGCTAGGGGCACAGGAATCAGCTAGCGACTACCGGGTCGGCATCGACGCGTGATCGGGTCGCTGGGATCGTTCGCGATGGGCAACCCGTCTAGCGTGCTGAATGCACGGTGGCTTTGACTGGTGGCACTCGAAGCTGGCGGCTGTGATCGAGAGCCTGGCCAACGCATGGGACGTGTCCTTCGCGGCTGTGCGAAAGCGTCTGGGCACAATGCTCGCGTCTATTGAGCTTGTTCCTTACCACAGCGCCAGTTTTAAAGACGCAGGCGGATGGCTCCGGAATCTTCAGTCGGTGGCTCTTGCCCGGTTTTTTGTACAAGACGTTGTGCTACCGCGCGCGCAGCGCGGTGATGCCGTAGCGATTGTCACCAGACAGGTCCAGGCGTGGGGGATCACGCCACAGAAAGGCGTCGTGCTCTACAACCAAGGGCAGGCCCGAGCCGCCCATCTAACGCCGAACTCGCCTGGCGGAAAAGCAATCCGTCACTTCCTGGCCAAATGGAACTGCTGTGCGTGCAAGTCTGGCGAGCGAGCAGGGTCTGAGCATCGGGTCGCAACATCGCAAGGCGGCAAACTGCTTTTCCGGTAGTTCGAGGACCTGATGACCGCTCTAAGCCTGGATCCACCGAATGAGCTGGGCATTCCGTCCGGTGGTGGCCTGCTTCCCGCGAGCGTTGACAGTTCAGGCCGCGAGTTTTAGTGGTTGTTCCTGGGCATCATCCCAGGTCTTGCGAACCTCCTTCGGTGTTCGGTAGTTGAGGCCTTCGTGGGGCCGGTCGTGGTAGCGCTCGACGTATGCGGCGATCGCGGTCCTGGCGTCTTGGATGGTCTCGAATTCGTTTCTCCAGATGCAGCGCTCCTTGAGCTTTGAGAACCAGGACTCGATGAACGCCTGGCTCTCAGGGTCGCGGTATCCGCCGCGGCGGTGAACGACCCCGAGCCCCGAGAGCACTTGGCGGAAGCGGCGGGCGGTGTAGGCCGACCCGTTGTCCGTCCCCAGGGTCAGGGTGCCGGGCGTGATGCCCTGTTCACGGACGGCGTGTTCGACGACCGTGATGGCCTCTTGTGGGGTCTCCTCGTCGTTTGGGGGTGAATCGGCTCGTCGCCGGGCGTCAGCCCGGACCTGATGGCTGCTTGAGCGGGGCGCGGCCGGACGGGTCAAGCGCGCGAAGTACCTGCATCTGACCGGGTGAGATCGGGCTCGTTGCGTCGGTGGCCGCGCTTGACGCGCGCCGGGCGGCTCCGCTATCCGCCGCGATGGATGTTGCGCGGCTTTTGAGGCACGCACTCGCCCTTCCCGGCAGGCTGCTGAGTGTCTAGACCGAAGCAGGGAACTTCGGTCTAGATCAGCGACTTGCCAATGGAGGACGAGATGCGTGCTACGACAGCATTCAAGCGGCTGCTGCGCCTGCCCGGCGCGTCGATCAGCGACGTCGGCTTCGGGGCCGAGGGGGTGATCGTGACCGTGAGGCTCAGACGTCGCCGGCGCGTGTGCTCGCGCTGCGGGCAGACCGGCGCTCAGCTTCAGATCCACGACCGGCGCCTGAAGCGCTGGCGGCATCTGGATCTCGGCTCCTGCCGTTGCGTGATCGAGTGCGAGCTGCGCCGCCTGCGCTGCCCGGACTGCGGCGTGCACCTGGAGGCGGTGCCATGGGCCAGGGCGGACGCTCACCACACGCGCGACTTCGAGGACGTCGTCGCCTGGCTTGCCCAGCAGATGGCGAAGACCCCAATCGCCGGCCTCTTGCGGATCGCGTGGGACACCGTTGGGCAGATCGTGCAGCGCGTCGTCGCCGAGCAGCTCGACGAGGAGCGTCTGCGCGGGCTCGTCGCGATCGGCGTCGATGAGATCTCCTACCGCCGCCATCAGCGCTACTGACCAGCGTCGTGGATCACCGCTCCGGGGGGATCGTGTGGTGCTCACCGGGCCGCAACGCCGAGACGCTCAAAGAGTTCTTTGACCTCCTCGGCGAGCGCAGGAGCACGATCCGCGCCGTCTCGATCGACATGTCAGGCGGCTATGAGAAGGCGATCCGCGCGTGCATCCCGCAAGCCGAGATCGCGTTTGACCCCTTCCACGTCGTGCGGCTCGCGCAGCGCGCCGTCGACCAGGTCCGCCGCGATGAGTGGAACGCCCACGAGCGCTCCCACACACCCAAGGGACGCTGGATCAAGGGCACCCGCTGGTCGCTCTTGAAGGCGCCCGCCAAGCAGAAACCCGAACAGCTCGCTCTCCTCGCCGAAGTCCAGCAAGCCAACAAGGCGCTCTACCGGGCGTTCCTGCTCAAGGAGGAGCTCAGGCTGCTCTACCAGATCGAGCGCCCTGCGCTCGCGCCAGCGCATCTCGACGCCTGGCTCGCGTGGGCCTCCAGATCACAGCTCGAGCCCTTCGTCAAACTCGCGCGCACGATCCGGCTGCACCGCCTCGGCATCCTCGCCGCGATCCGCCTCGGCCTCACCAACGGACGCCTCGAGGGACTCAACAGCCGCAT
>CABDZA010000110.1_pt1 | contig 17221 bp, 16 predicted proteins | sample 3132091 | NCBI WGS metagenome assembly CABDZA01 (sample SAMEA5534339, study PRJEB31848) | metagenome | biome: tundra; feature: field; material: soil | place: USA | collected 2013-05 | depth 0.45 m
GCACTTCTTGAGAGGCGCAGCAACGAACCAGCCAGCTCCGGTGAGACCCGACACGACGGAGGCCGCCGCCGCGACAAGCTCCGCTCATGGTTCGCGGGCGGTAAGCGTCACACTCGGGGAGTCGCTGGCTAGCGCTGCGGACTTATATACATTTTTCTTGATACCGGCGGATATTTCCTTATAAGCAGGCGTGAGCTGACGCTCAGCCGAAACGCTCGGAGTTCGTCCGGAGCGGGAGCCAGGGCGGTGTCGTCGACCACTTCTGCAATCCCTTGCGAAGCGGCGGCCTGCTCGCACCCGCGGCGAGGCGGGATTAGCGGCTGTGCGGCTCGGGCTGAGTGTCCCAAGATAGGAACCGTGCTCCGTCGCGTTCGTATCAATCGATACCAGGCGCCTGTGGAGGCCAACAGCGGTAGACCGGAGCGACTCAGAGGTCTACCTTGATCCCGACGGCTCAGGTGTCCGGATCCAGTAGATGGAGGCGATGAGGATGACTCGAAAGCAGATGCATCTTGGCGTTCGTCGTCCTTGTGCTGGCGCTCACGGCGGTGGCTCTGGTTGGGACAGGTGTTGCCGGCGCCAAGTGCGGACGAAGGCCGAATGCAAAGGCCGGGCGGCGCTCAAGCTCGCGGCCCCTGTATGCTCGTCAGTCATGCAGCCGGGCGATCGTGTCCTCGTGGATTGGGAACTTGGCGAGGTGCTGGGCACCGTGACGGCCGTCGATACGAGCAAAGGCAAAGTGACCGTCCTCCTCGATCCGCCGATCAGCCAAGAGGTCACGGTGCCTGAAGATGCTGTGCGGCCAGCAGAGCCGCCTGATCAGGCCCGCCAGCGCCCCGTGCTCGACAAGGCAGTTGATCAGCAGCCGTCGCAGGGCGCAGGCGGCCAGGAGTTGAGCGAAGGCCGGCACGCGTTCGATAGCGAATAGGACCCTCCCATGCGCATTCGTGTCGTCAGCATCGCCGTGCTCGCTGGGTCTCTTGGGCTCTTGGCACCTGGGTCGGCCAGTGCGACGATCCACAGTGGCCGGATCGTGTTCCCGGAACCGCACAACCCTCCGAGCATCGGCGTACCGCCGCCGCCGGCAGACCAGACCAAGGAGTCCACGCGAGAAGTCGTCATTCGATACAACGCGAGCGCGGGCAGCATCAGCTTTCGCGCCGAAGTGTGGGATGCCAGCTTCTGGGGCGAAAAGATCTACGAAAGCTTCGAGCTAGGCCCGAAATGCCTCAGCTACGACGAAAGCATATTTCATCAACCTGAATTAAACGCGAACATGAGCGCCCGCCCGAAAGAAATCGGGCCGATCATCGGCGAAGTTGGCGGCGTCAAGGGTGAAGCAACGCTTCGCGGCTACACGGGCCATGTCAGCGGCACCGGCGGCACGTTCAACGGCCGTTACTTCGAAATCACGTTCACTAGCCCGGCGTTTCGCAACCGGAACTGGCGTTGCGCCATGCTCACATCCTTCGACTTCACTCAGCCGCGCGTTCCTCTCAGCGGCTGGCGCAAGGCAAAGCGGCCACGCAGGTCTCGGTGAATGCCGTTCCGCCGTCGCTAACGCTGCAGGAGTCAGGGACGAATAGCCCGAGCCGCCCACGACACGCTCGGAAGGCCACGGGACGAGGCTTTACGAGCTGCCAGTGGACCAGACGCCCGGCTGCGCCCACGGACTCTCAATACCCTGCGCGCAGTCCACAAGCTCCACGGTGCCGATGATCCCCATGCAGCTCGCTCGGCGACGCGAGCCCCAGCTCGTCTAGCAGCTTCCCAGCCTGCCGGATCATCGCATCGCCCTTCGCGCGGCGAGCGGGGCGGACGGGGAAACGGCGACGCTTGCTTCGCGTGTACCAGCAATAGCCGCGGCCAGGGCATATCTGACTGCTGCAGCGGACGACGTGGGATAGCCCTGCGCGTGCGCCCGTGGCACCCGCTTCGCTGGCGTTGCGAGCGCCTCCACCCTGCCACGCACCCTAGAAAGGTGCTACACCAGAATGCTACCATTTGCTTATGGCTTCTCGTCATCCTCGCCTGGGCGTCACACGCGATCCGGAGGTAGAGCGTGCGCTCGCCCTCACCGGGCCGCTGCTCGACCCTGCCGAGACCCGCTCGGCGGCGGCACAGATCCGTGCGCTGACGCTTCGCGGTGCGCAGGCAGTCCTCGCCGGCGCCAGCACGGCTTCCCAACTGCAGGCCCGACTCGCTAAGCGCTACGGCGCGAGACCTGGCCGTGGAAGCCTCCTGGAACTGGCCCCGCCGCCGGGCAAGCCAAGCCCCACAGACGCCACGCCGGCGTCTGACGCACTGCAGTGGGTCCGCGGCGAGTGAGCGCCGCCTACGTCGACACCTCCGCCCTCGTAAAGCTGTTCAAGGCCGAGCGCGAGACAGAAGCCTTCCGCACAGCACTCACCGACTGGCCCGTACAGGTCGCAAGCGAAGTGATCCGCGTCGAGGCCATCTGCACAGCAAGACGCCTCGGCGGTCAAGACGTCCTGCAGCGCGCCAGCGAGGCACTCGAGCGAATCAACCTGATCCCAATCACCCCGGAGATCATCGAGCTCGCCACCGCAGCCCACACCCCACCACTACGAGCAATGGACGCAATCCACCTCGCCACCGCGCTCACGATGCGCGAGGACCTCGGGGCCGTCTTCGTCTACGACAACGACCTACACGCCGCAACACAAGCCCACCACCTCAACCCCCTAGCACCACAATGAGCCCCACCGCGACAGCACCGGCACCCCAGCCGAACAGGACGACACCAGGCGCTGGGACACCGGGCGCTGCGCCGGTAGGATGCGTACGCCACGCCGACGTAGCTCAGCTGGCAGAGCACCGGTTTTGTAAACCGGGGGTCGCCGGTTCGATCCCGGCCGTCGGCTCTACTCAACGACGCGGCATCCTTGCCGTGACGTTGCAGCAGATGGATACACTTTTTGACCGCAGATGGCCGCGTTTGGCCGTCTGATGTACATGACGAAACACTAGTCTAGGACTCAAATTTGGCGCTCTGGCTGACATTCGAGCGCCCTCGGATTGAGACGCTTGTAAACAGGAGGTCAGGGGTTCGAGACCCCTCTCCGGCTTCTGGAAAAGCCGTGCAACTAGCTACGCTAGGGGTCTGCGAGCAGCATTGAAACCACGTGGCACCTACGATTTGATCTCGGATGGAAGCGTTGTGGCAGCCTCAGCGTCGCGGAATGCTCGGCCCGGTGTGATCAGAGGGCATCCCGTGCCGCCTTCCGCGAGCACGTCGGCCGTGAGGCGTGTCATGCAGGGCAACCGCGCCCAGGACACGCGCCCCGAGGTGGCGGTCCGGTCGGCGGTGCACGCTCTCGGCCTTCGGTTTCGCAAGCACGTTGCTCCTCTACGGGGCCTGCGCTGTCGTGCCGATCTCGTGTTTGCCCGCCAGCGCGTCGCGGTCTTCGTGGACGGCTGCTTCTGGCACGGGTGCCCCGCGCACGGCGTGTCGCCGACGACGAACTCCTCCTATTGGCAGGCGAAGCTAGGTGGCAACGTCGATCGAGATCGGCGCAACGAGGTGGCTCTGGCGGACGCCGGCTGGACGGTGGTCCGAATTTGGGAGCACGAGGACGCGCGAGAGGCTGCCCTCCGGGTCGCCGCGGCCATGCGTGCCGCTCCTGCGTCCGGCGCTGGCTAAGGGTCAGGAAAGGCGCTCAGTGCCCGCGCACAGGTCTACCCATCGTCGCTGGCCGGCCTCGCTCACGCCGTGCTCCTGCATCCGTCGCAGGTAGTTGTTCGGCAGGCGCTCAGCGATCTCGCTCGCCGTCAGCGACGAGTGGATGGTCACCTGCGTGAGCAGCTCGGCGACCGTCTCGTACACGAGCGTGAGCACGCCGTGTGCCGCGTCGGCCGACCGACGAACGCTCTCGCGGTCGAGCGGCCGCTGGTCGGGTGCGAGGGCAACCAGCAGCGCCTTGTCAACGGACGCCTCTCTCGCCTCGCGGGCGAGATGATCGGCCGTGTCGGCGTCGACGGGCTTCTGCTTGACCTCGACGAGCAGCAGATCCTCCTCGCCTCGCAGCACGGCCACGTCTCGTGGACGGGGGTCGTGGATGCCGCTGAGCCGCACCTCGTCGTGCGCAAGATCGAGGACTGCTGCGACGAGCGCCTGACCTCGCCTGCCACCCTCGGGGTTTGACCGGATGAACTCCTCCGCGATGCTCACGAGCCGGCTGAAACCCGGCAGGCCCGCGGCCTCGAGGCTCGATTGTGCGGCTCCAAGATCAGCAGCGAACCTCTGGCGCACCCTCACGAACGCAGCGAGTGCAAGGAGGGCGTGCGCGCTGTCGTAGCCGTTGAGCTCTCGCAGGTAGCGCACCAGGTTGTTCTGGAACGGCTCGATGTCTTTGTCCTCGATGCGAAACTGATCGATCCGCTCGCCGTGAAACCACGGCTGATTGTTCAGCGGCTCCGGGCCGGTCACGCCGAGGTGGTAGCCGTAGAGGGCCGCATTCCCGGCGAGCACGGCGGCGGCCCCGCGCATGGAATACGCGTTCGCGGACACCTTGCGCTTGACAGTGAGCGCGTCGATCCTCTCGTCAGTCGCCTTCGCGAGCAGCGCCACGCCCAGCGCGGCCACATAGGTTCGGCTCGGGCAACCGGCCATGTGCTCGGTGCGCTCGACCCACTCCACGGGCAGGACCTGGCGCTGGTCCTCGGCGTAGCGCACCGCACGCTCAAGCTGGAGCGCCATCTCCCGTCTGTCCAGCGTGATCCCCATGGCGACGGCTCAGGCAGCGAGCGCGAGTCGCTCGGCTGCGCCCAAGCGCTCGAGCTCACCGGCCAGATTCTCGGCGATGACGCGCCCGAGCAGTGGGGGGACCGCGTTCCCGAGCTGAAGCTGCTGCTCGCGCCGGCTGCCGGTAACGACGAAGTCATCCGGAAACGTCATGAGCCGCTTCAGCTCGGCCACCCGCAGTCGCCTGCTCTCCCAGTGGAAAGGCCCAACCCAGGGTCCCGGCTGGCCCTGAATCGTCGGGGAGGGACGCTCTGGATGGAGCTTGAGCAGGAAGCTCCAGTAGCGAGAGCGCCACTTGAAGCGAGGCTCCGGGTGTCCGCGATGGGCCGTCCACCACAGGTAGTTCTCGCCCGGCGGGACAGCGCGAAGCTCCTCGGCGTACGTCCCCGTGACAATCTCCTCCGTCTCGCTCGGGTTCTCGTCGAGCCCTTCCAGCGCCTCCGCGGCCGTTCGGTGGACGGGCAGCGTCACGTCCCACGCCTTGCGGGTCTCGTGGGGGCCCGCGTGGGTGGGCTGTGGCCACGGGAACGTCCACTCAGAGCCGTCAGCCACGTCCCCGCGCATTCCCACGCAGATCAGCCGCTGGCGGAGCTGAGGTACCCCGTAGTCCGCGGCGAGCAGGATGCGGAAGTCCGGCACGTAGCCCGCCTCCCGCACGCGGTGCAGGAAGCGGTTTAGGACCGGTCGATTCTGGTTGCGATACGCGAGCCCGTAGACGTTCTCCATCAAGAACGCCTTTGGCCTCGCCGCCGCGAGGACCTCCACGTAGCTGTCCAACAGGGACGCCTTGGGGTCCGCCCCCGCTCGCTTGTACTCGAGCCAGTAGCCGCTCTTCGAGAACGGCGTACACGGCGGCCCCCCGTGGAGTAGGTCCGCCTCGCCGGCTTCCAGTCCGGCGCGGGCCAGCAGCTCGAGGGGATCAAGGCCTACGACATCGTCGAAGATGACGTCGTCGTCCAGCCCGGCTAACCATCTGGGCCGGTTCGCGAGCATCGTCTCGACCGCCGTGCGATCGCTCTCGACGACGGCCAAGGTCTCGAAGCCCGCCGCCTCGCAGCCAATATCGAGCCCTCCGGCTCCCGAGAACAAGCTGATCGCCTTCACGGCTGTGAACCGTATCTACGAGCTGGGACGCCAGGACGGCGGCCGGCCCAGCAGTCGCACCGCTCGCCTAGGGCCCACGACTGGGACAAGTTAGTCGCCTCGGTGCGAGGCCACGCCGGTGCGGCCGTGCGTGGAAGCCTGATGGAAGCTGAATTGATCACGCGGGCATTGGCAACGGTCGTCAGAATCGCCCTCGAATCCTGGGAGGCCGGCACCCGCCGGGATCTGCACGCCCGAGATCGCCAGCCGCCGGTGTCTTGTAAACAGGAGGTCAGGGGTTCGAGACCCCTCTCCGGCTCCTAAAACGAGCCCGCAGGCCGGGGGCGTGGAGGTCTAGTGTTCCCATTCGGGCGTGTAGGCCAGGAAGCGTGGCGAGGCGTACAGGCGGTGGATTGCATGACGCGCGTTGGGGTAGCGCGAGAGGCGGAACGGTCCGTTGGCGCTTTCGCCCTGGTTGTAGAGCAGCATCTGCACGCGCCGGTGGGTGTTGATGAAGGCGAACAGCTGCGCCACCCAGCCGGCGTCATCGCCGTTCCACAGCGCCCACTCGCCGAAGGCGAAGGGCTTGCGGGGGTATTCGGCGTAGAACCGCTGGAGCCCTGAGAAGTTGGGGTAGAGGCTGTAGAAGTCGGTGCCCACCCAGTCCACGTACCCATCGCCCGGGTAGTACGCCCTGGGGCTGTTTGCGGCCGTGTCGGGCGTGCCGGCGGTCTGTGGCACCCACAGGAATGCGACTGGGAGCTGCGGCAGCGTCCCGGACCGGGCGATCCCCCGCACGGGCGCCATCCCGAGCGCTTGCAGCCGTGAGTCGATCGTGGTGAGCGGCCCTCCTCGCAGCACGAGCACGACCCGCCGCCAGGCGCTGCGGAAGCTTGCCGTGGAGTGTGCGGCCCCTCGGGATGAGCCATCGGAGTTGAAAGCGCAGTAGGCGTTGTTGGCCTGGTCCATCTCGGGGAGCAGCCGGATGTAGACCGGATGTCCGCTCTGCTGGATTGCTTGGTCGAGGCTGAGCAGGTACGCGTCCCCGGCGCCCTGGGCGATGCCCCGCGGCGTGATCTGCTCGGGCGCGCCGTAGCCCTGGGCGGTGGAGATGTGCAGCATCAGCCGTGCCTGGTTCGCGTGCGCCTGGCCGAACGCCGATTCAAGGCTCCTGCCCCACGTCACGAACACCCCGTCCACCGCCGGATGCTTGCCCACCTGCGCCTGGAAGGCCTGGGAGGAGCCGCCGGTCAACCCTGTGAACACCTTGCCGGCCGGCGGAAGCAGCAGCTGCGCCGACGCGGGTGGAGCGACGAGCCAGGCGCTCCAGGTGAGCGTGGACAGAAGCGCCAACGAGGCGATCAGCGCGGCGAGAGCGCGGGACGGGGCTCTGCGGTTGACACCGGACACGGGAGCACCGCACCCTATACGCGGGCGATCCCAGCATGGGAGCCCCGCGGTGCAGGACGGCAGGCGATGGCCTACCCGGCGACGCTGCTCGCGAAGAAACTGGGCTGGCCGGACTCACACCTCGGCGAGGAACTTCAACAGCGCGGAGTTGACCGCCTCGGGCTGCTCCTGCTGGACCCAGTGCCCGGCATCGGGCACGACCAGCTCGGCACGCAGGTCGGTGACCCAGCCGCGCATTGCCTCCGCGGGCATGAAGCGGCGCACGGGGTCGCGCTCGCCGGTGAGAAACAGCGCGGGCTGCTCGACGCGCCGCTCGGCCACGGATGCGGTCAGCTCCCAGTTGCGGTCGATGTTGCGATACCAGTTCAGGCCGCCCGTGAAGCCGGTGCGCTCGAACGCCTCCACATAGACCTCCAGCTCGGCCTCCGAGAGCCACGCCGGCAGGCTGGGAACCCGGCCGTCCTCCTCGGCCCATTGCGCGGTCCACTGGCGCGAGGTGGTCAGCGTGCGGCGCACGTCACGGGCCAGTGCCTGATCGGCGACGCCGGGCTGCTGGAACCACACGATGTAGAAGTCCTCTCCGAGATGCCTGCGCATGATCGGCAGCGGAGGCGCCGGCGCGCGCGGCACGAACGGGACGCTCAGCCCGGCCACCGCCCGCACCCTGCCCGGGTGCAGGACGGCCAGCTGCCACGCCACGCTGGCACCCCAGTCGTGCCCGACGAACACGGCCGAGCGCTCGCCGAGGGCGTCCAGCAGTCCGCACAGGTCGCCGCACAGCGAGACCACGTCGTAGGCGTCCACCTCCGCGGGAGCCGAGCTGCGCCCGTATCCGCGCATGTCGGGCGCCACCACGCGGAAGCCCGCGGCCGTGAGCGCGGGGATCTGCCGCCGCCAGGAGAAGGCCAGCTCGGGGAAGCCGTGGCACAGGACCACCAGCGAGCCCTCGCCTTCGTCGAGCATCTGCAGCTCGATCCCGTTGGCGGATACGCGCCGGTCGCCCACGACGCCAACCATATGTCCTGCCCGCGCCCGCGGCCTTCCGCCGCCGAGGGGGCCGCGCCGACCCACGTTCGTCCATTGCGCTTGTGGCCGGCTGGCGCAGCTCCTACGTTGCTGCCGCAGCTGCTCGTCACTTCCTGATCACCAGCACCAGACAGATCAAGCCGAGCGTGCTCAGGGCCCTCCACGGCGCCACCGGCAAGACCGGCCTCCAGGGGCCCGCCGGGCCTGCGGGAGCAATCGGCGCACAGGGACCTCAGGGACCGGCGGGGCCGGTCAACCTGGGCGCGCTCACGATCGTGCGCGCGCCCGACATCCTGGTGCCCAAAGCCGAATTCGCAACGTCGATTGCAAGCTGCCCAGCTGGCTCGCACGTGGTCAGCGGCGGCGAGTACACGGGGCTTGCTGTCCACGAGGGCAGCGAAATGAGCGCCGACCACCGGAGCTGGATCGTGATCGTGTTCAACAACGCCACGATCGAAACGCACCTCGAAGCGATCGCCTACTGCGCGAGCTCCGGACAGGCGGTGGCAGCGAGCGCGCCGAGCGTCACGCACGCGCGTGCCCTCAGGCAGGCCGACGCGCTGGTGGCACGACTGCGCCGCGAAGTGCGCGGCCGCCAGTCCGTACTTCCCCCGCAGCGGGCCGCGGACTGGCACCGATGCCGGCGCCCGCGCCAGACGCGATGTTAGTGGTCACGATGTCCTCACGTCCAAGCTATCCCGTCCGCGTGGACGGTCGGCTCGATCCACCGCTCAGCCGCTGGCTGTGGCTGGTCAAGTGGCTGCTACTGATCCCACACGTGATCGCGCTCGCGTTCCTGTGGATCGCGTTCGTGGTGCTGAGCGTGGTGGCGCTGTTCGCGATCCTGTTCACCGAGCGCTACCCGCGCGGCATCTTTGACTTCAACGTGGGCGTGCTGCGCTGGACGTGGCGGGTGGGCTTCTACTCCTACAACGCGCTGGGCACCGACCGCTACCCGCCGTTCACGCTGGCCGAGGTGCCCGACTACCCGGCCACGCTGGAGATCGACTATCCCGAGCGCCTCTCGCGGGGACTGGTGCTGGTCAAGTGGTGGCTGCTGGCGATCCCCCAATACATAGTCATCGGCCTGTTCGCAGGCGGCTGGGGCGCCCAGATCGGGGGGCCCGGGCTGATCGGCGCATTGGTCCTGTTCGCCGCGGTGATGCTGCTGTTCTGCAACCGCTACCCGCGCGACATGTTCGACTTCGTGATGGGCATGAACCGCTGGGTGCTGCGCGTCACGGCCTACGCGGCGCTGATGCGCGACGAGTACCCGCCGTTCCGCCTGGACATGGGCCCCACCGACCCCGGCAGCGCCGCGCCGCCGGAGACGGCCGGAGGCGCCGAGACGCCGCAGGTCCCGCAGGCGGGGGAGACCCCGGCGCCCGGACAGGCGGACGGCCAATGACCAAGCTCAAGGACGCAGCAGAAGAGTTCCTGGCCCAGGATCGGATAGCCGTGGCGGGCGTCTCGCGCGACGCCAAGCAGCCTGCCAACCTGATCTACCGCCGGCTGCGGGACACCGGCCACCAGGTATTCCCGGTCAACCCCAACGCCGAGACGGTCGAGGGCGACGGATGCTTCCCCTCCGTGGGCGCCATCACTGGAGGCGTGGACGGAGTGGTGGTGGTCACGACGCCCGAGGCCGCCGAGCAGGTTGTGCTGGACTGCGCCGCTGCTGGCGTGCCGCGGGTCTGGCTGCACCGCGGTATCGGGCCGGGCAGCAGCTCCGATGCCGCCGTCGCCCTCGGTCACAAGCACGGCATCAGCGTGATTCCGGGCGGCTGCCCCAACATGTTCGGGGCGACCTCCGATCCCGGACACCGCTGCCTGCTGGCGATGCTGCGGATGACGGGCAAGGTCCCGCGGACAGTCGGCGTCTAGCGCGCGTACATCGCGTCGATCGCGTCCGCGTACTTCTCTGCGATCGGCTTGCGCCTGCTTCACCCAGTAGCGCGTCCACAGATGCCTTGCACGGTTCATGTTGGGCGCATCCCCGGTCGAAGACCAGTCCATCTGCGCGAACGGTTCGCCCGAGCGCTGCCAGTTATGAGCACCACCGATCCATCCTTCACGTGGGGCGCCGACACAGCCGGGCGACTGGAGCGCACGCGGCGTCGCAGTCGAGGCACGACGCGCACAAGGGGGATCCTGCGCTTGCGCATGGAAGCCGTAATCATCGACGGACTCCTGACGCTGGTGCCGATCCTAGCCATCACCTACCTGTTTTCGCTCGCATTCCCGCACGACGGCTTCTTCATCGTGAAATCGAGCAGCGGACGTGCCGGGCTCACTATGGGCACCCCGGGGCTGCTCATGACGACAGCGCTCTCCCTCGGCTACTTCTTCGGTACTGAGGCCCTCTTCGGGCGGACGATCGGCAAGCGCAAGGTAGGTCTGCGCGTGCGCTCGGCCTCCGGAGGGCCCGCGGGACTCAACGCGATCTCCGCGCGCACTGTGCTGCGCCTCCTCGACGGGCTCGGCTTCTATCTCCTCGGCGCCCTCGTCTGCCTGCTGACGGGCTCGCGCCGCCGGCGGATCGGCGATTGGGCCGGCGGGACGGTTGTGGTGCGCGACGACGGCTCGCTGGGGCGACCCACGCGGCGGGCGTGGTGGCGCGTTGTCGCCTACCCGACCATGTGGCTGGCAGCCGTCCTGGTTGGCGTGTTCGCGTTGGGGTTGGGTACTGCCGCGGGCGAGAGCGAAGGTGCCCTCGCACTGGTGCAGTCCTACCTCAAGGCTCGCCAGCAGGGCAATGCGCACCTGGCCTGCTCGATGCTCACGCGCGCCCAGCAGCAGGAGCTCGTCGCGCTTCAGGGGGGCGGCTACGCGGGTGCAAGTGCGAGCCGATGCCCGGCCTACATCCTCTCGAGTGTCCGCGACTCCCACCTGCTGAACCCCGCGTTGAGTGAGCTGGCCGGGCTGCCGCTGGCGACGGCCTACTCGCCGCTGGGGGCGGTCGTGGTCTACTCCCCGGAGCTTCGTGGACTCGAGCTCATCGTCGTATCCGAAGACGGGCATCTCAAGCTGGATGTCCGCGGCCTGGAGCGCCTTGAATTCATCCGGGCCTGCTCGAGCACCTCCCTGAAGAGCTCAACCGAATGCACCTGCATCTTCGACTCTGCGCGTGCCCAGGGCTCTCTGCCCGACGGCCCTCCCACCGCCAGGGTGGTATCCGCGCTGCGTAACGACGCGGCACGCTGCCGTCGCATCGCGTCATGACCCGCAGCTGGCCTAGCCCGCGTACATCGCGTCGATCGCGTCCGCGTACTTCTCTGCGATCGGCTTGCGCTTGAGCTTCATCGTCGGGGTCAGCTCCTCGCCGCCCGGCAGCCAGTCGCCGGCGACGATGGTGAACTTCTTGATCTGTTCCACGCGGGCGAGCTTCGCATTGGCGTGATCCACGCCCTCCTGCACGGCCGCTCGCACGCGCGCCTCGCCCGCGAGCGACTCCAGTGAGGTGTCCTGAATGCCGTGCTTCGCGGCCCAGGCCGGGGCGAAGTCCGCGTCGAGCACGATCAGCGCGGTGTTGTAGGGGCGGGCGTCGCCGATGCAGCACGCCTGACCGATCAGCGGCGAGCTGGTCTTCACGCCGGCCTCGATGTTCGCCGGCGACATGTTCTTGCCGGCGGCGCTGATGATCAGCTCCTTCTTGCGATCCACGATCGTCAGGTAGCCGTCCGCGTCGAACGAGCCGATGTCGCCCGTGCGCAGCCAGCCGTCCTCGGTGAACGCCTCGCTCGTCTTCTCCGGCAGATTGCGGTAGCCGAGCATCACCACTTCGGATCTCACAAGCACCTCGCCGTCCGTGTCCAGCTTGATCTCCACGCCCGGCGCGGGCGGGCCGACGGTCCCGATCTTGATCTTCCCGGGCGGGTTTACGCTGCCTGCGCCGCAGGTCTCGCTCATTCCCCACAGCTCTGCCAGCGGCAGGCCGATGGCGTGGAAGAACTCGAGCACCTCCACCGGCGTGGGGGCGGCGCCGACGTTGATCGCCTCGACCTGATCCAGGCCGAGCATGGCGCGCACGCCCGCGAAGATCTCCGTGTCCGCCTTGGCCACCTGCTCGGCCAGCTCGGCAGGCACCGGCTCGCCGCGCTGCTCCAGGCGCACCTTGCGTACGCTCGCGTCGAGCGCCGCCTGCATCGCCCGACCCTGCTCCTCCGGCTGGCCGGCGATCATCGTCTCCAGGCCCGCCTTGAGCTTCTCCCAGATGCGCGGGACGGCGAAGAACCAGCTGGGGCGCACTTCGGGCAGGTAGGAGAGCACCTCGCGCGGGTCATCGCAGCAGGTGATCTGCAGTCCGTAGACGATCGGCAGGTAGTGGTGTGCGTTGCGCTCGGCGATGTGGGCGCTCGGCAGCCAGGAGATCACACGGCCGTCGCGCGGGAACTGGATCAGGACCTCAAGGCCCTCCACCGCCGCCAGCAGGTTGCGGTGGATCAACTGCACGCCCTTCGGCGGGCCGGTGGTCCCCGAGGTGTAGATCAGGGTGAGCACGTCGTTCGGCTGGATCTGCGCGACGGACGCCTCGACGTCGAACTCCGGGTTGGCGCCCTCCACGTCCGACAGCGCCAGCGTCCCCTCGGGGGCCTCGCCGTCGATGACGATCACGTGCTCCAGGCTCGGAAGGCTCCTGCGCGCCTCCAGCACCCGGTCCAGATACTGCTGCTCACAGATCAGCACCTTGGCCTGCGCGTCGGCCACCAGGTACTGGATCTGCTCGGGCGTATAGGTGTTGTAGATCGAGAAGGGGGCCGCGCCGAGCATCATTCCGGCCAGGTCGCAGAGGTGAAACTCGGGGCGGTTGGACAGCATCAGCGCGAGCGTGTCGCCGCGCTCGAGGCCGAGTCCGGCAAGACCGCCGGCCAGGGCATCGACACGCTTGCGCAGCTCGCCCCAGGTGATCGTGAACGCGTCTCCCCTGGTCCGGATCGCAACCTCATCGGCGCGGGCGGCCGCCGTCATGCGGAACGCCTCCGCGAGCGTCGCCGCGCCCACGCCCGTGCCCTCACGCGAGCTCACTCCGGTGACTGCCGTGTCCACAGCACGTTCCTCCCACTCACTATTGACCACCCGAGCCGATCACCGGCCACCGGGAGCCCCCTTGCGATCATAGCCTGCCGCCGCGGGCTACGCTCGGGCGATGAGGACGGGTGAACTGGGCTACTGGTGGCGCTCTCTCGGCGGCCCACCCACAGCGCGAGCGCCGCTCCCCGGTCCCACCGAAGCGGACGTCGCGATCGTCGGCGCGGGCTTCACGGGGCTGTGGAGCGCCTACTACCTCAAGCGCGCGCAACCGTCGCTGCGGATAGTGGTGCTCGAGCGCGAGGTGGCGGGCTTCGGCGCCTCGGGGCGCAACGGCGGCTGGGTCTCGGGCTTCTTCTCCGGTCCGCCCCGCGTCTATGAGCGGCGCGGCGGCCACGACGGCTTCACGGCCCTGCAGCGGGCCATGTTCGACACCGTCGATGAGATCGCCCGCGTGATCGCCGAGCACGGGATCGACGCGGAGTTCCTCAAGGGCGGGCACCTGAGCGTGGCGCTCAACGCCGCCCAGGAGGCCCACCAGCGCGAGCAGCTGCGCGAGGCCCGCCGGCGCGGCTTCGGCGAGGAGCACCTGCGCGAGCTCTCAGGCGAGCAGCTCGGCGCGCGCGTGCGCGTCGCGGGTGCGCGCAGCGCCACCTTCTCACCGCACGTGGCACGCGCCCATCCCGCCAAGCTCCTCGCGGGCCTGGCAGCGACGGTCGAGAGCCTCGGCGTGGTCATCCACGAGCGCACGCCCGTCAGCGAGATCGCCCCGCATCGCGCGCTCACCCCCGCGGGAGAGGTGCGCGCGCGCTGGGTGATCCGCGCAACCGAGGGCTACACCGCCGGGCTGCGGGGCCTGAGGCGTGCGCTGGTGCCGATGAACAGCTCCATGATCGTCACCGAGCCGCTGGCGCCCGCCGCGTGGGATGAGATCGGCTGGTCGGGCAGGGAGGTGCTCGGCGACGGCGCGCACGTCTACGTCTACCTGCAGCGCACCGAGGACGGCCGCATCGCCATCGGGGGCCGCGGCGTCCCCTACCGCTTCGGCTCGCGCACGGACGGATCGGGCGACACCGCCACCGCGACGATCGAGAGCCTGAGGAGGAAGCTCGGGACCATGTTTCCGCCCGCGGCGCCCGTCGCCGTGGATCACGCGTGGTCCGGGGTCCTGGGCGTCCCCCGCGACTGGTGCATCTCCGTGGACGCCGACCGCCGAACGGGACTCGCGTGGGCCGGCGGCTATGTCGGCGAGGGCGTGGCCTGTGCGAACCTCGCCGGGCGCACCCTGCGCGATCTGATTCTCGAGCGACCCAGCACGCTCACCGCGCTTGCGTGGGTTGGACGCCGCCCCGCCGCTTGGGAGCCCGAGCCGCTGCGGTGGGCCGCCATCCACGCCGTCTACTCGCTCTACCGGCGCGCCGACAGGGTGGAGCAGCGCACCGGGCGTCCCTCGCGCCTGGGAGCACTGGTGGACGCTGCATCCGGTCGCGCGTGATCTGGCCCCGAGAGGGAGACTCCCGGGTGCTCGCCCGTAACCTGTCGATCCCGAGGAGACCCCGATGGCATTCCAGACGCTGCTGTACGACGCACAGGGCGCGATCGCCACGATCACGCTGAACCGCCCGGAGCGGCTGAACACGATCGTGCCGCCGATGCCCGACGAGCTGGAGGCGGCCGTCCACCGTGCGATCGCCGATGCGCAGGTGAAGGTGATCGTGCTGCGCGGCGCCGGGCGCGCGTTCTGCGCGGGATTCGACTTCGGCGGCGGCTTCCACCACTGGGACGAGGAGCTGACGACGGACGGGGCCTGGGATCCCGGCAAGGACTTTGCAACGGCCACCTCGCAGAGCCTCGGCGCGGTACCCAGGTTCATGAGCCTGTGGCGCTCGCCCAAGCCTGTCATCGCCCAGGTCCACGGCTGGTGCGTCGGCGGAGGCAGCGACCTGGCGCTGTGCGCCGACCTCGTGATCGCCAGCGAGGACGCTCGTATCGGCACTTCCTACTCGCGCATGTGGGGCTGCTACCTGACGGGCATGTGGCTCTATCGCCTCGGCCTGACCAGAGCCAAGGAGTACGCGCTCACCGGCCGGCCGCTATCCGGCACCGAAGCCGTGGAGGCGGGGCTGATCAACGCCGCCGTGCCCTTCGAGCGCCTAGAGGAGGAGGTCCGGGCCCGCGCCGAGCAGCTCGCCGGAATCCCGGCCTCGCAGCTGGCCGCGATGAAGCTAATCGTCAACCAGGCATACGAGAACATGGGCCTGGCCTCCACGCAGCTGCTGGGGCCGGTGCTCGACGGGCTGATGCGCAACACGCCGGACGCCCACCGTTTCATCGAGCTGGCCGAGCGCGAGGGCGTGGGCGGCGCGATCGCCCAGCGCGACGCCGCCTTCGGCGATTACAGCCAGGCGCCCCCGGAGGGCAAGCCGAACCCGGCCAACGTCGTTGTCGTCGAGCCGCCGCGCGCGTGAGCGCCAGCCTCCCGTCAGCGCGCCGCGCCGCCGCGAGCGAGTCCATTCAGGAGGCTGTTGCGCGACCGGGCTTGACCGCTCCGTAGCGGCTCCAGTGACGCTCGGGGATGGCGTCGGGATCCTTGTACCAGTACCAGGTGCACGGGTCTTTGGAGTAGTCCTCGGGCGGATCGGAGGGATACAGCGGGTAGCCGGACCACTGGATCGGGAGCGACTCGTTCATGAAGCTGCAGTGGGTGCAGTACAGCGGGAAGCCCTTGCGAGCAAAGGACCAGTCGTGTGCCTGGCGCGTGCCGCCGCCGTCCGGCAGCCCCTCGTAGGCTCCATTGCGCATCAGGCGCTGACCCGATCCGCAGGGGTTCATGGTGAACGTGACCTTCTCCTCGTCCTCGGTTATCGTGAAGCTGCCGGGGTTGGGCCCGACCCCCGAGCACGAGTGAGCGCGCCATGTCGCCGCGAGCAGGGGGACGAGCTCCCGGCGGTCGAGCGCGACGATCGCGTCGTGGTGACGACGCCACCCGCGGCCCATGCTCTCGGTCCATGCTTCGGCGACGCCGTCGTCGCCGAGTCGCTGTTGGATGAAGGACACGAGATCGAGGACGCCGGCGGCCATCAGGTCGTGCAGCATCTGCCACTCGTGCTTCATCTCCTCGCACAGGCGCCGCGCCTCCTCGACCTCGCCCGCGTCGAGCGCCTCCATCGCGCGGTCCATGGTCGGCCGCGAGAGCTGCGCGAGCTCCTCCTGGGAAAACCAGCGGTCTGTCATCGTTCCCTCCTTCGATGATGATCGGGACCCCATTGTGACCGAGGTGGGCAGGGCGCTCGTCACGGGCGCCGCGCGCGGGATCGGAGCGGCGATCGTCGAGCGTCTACGCGCGGAGGGCTTGGACGTGCTGACCCTCGACCTGCGCCACGGCTGCGATATCGCGCTCGATGTCGCGCGCGACGAGTTCCCGCCGCTCGAGGACATCGACGTGTGCGTTGCCAACGCCGGCGTCACCACGACGATTGCGCCCGCCCACCGCATGAGCGCGGAGCAATGGCAGCGGGACATCGACGTCAACCTGACCGGGGCCTTCCGCACTGTTCAGGCGTGTATCGGCGGCATGCGCGAGCGTCGCTACGGTCGGATCGTCGTCGTCTCGAGCGTCGCCGCGCTGGGCGGGCTCCCCGGCCAGGTCGCCTACGCCGCATCCAAGGCCGGGCAGTTGGGCATGGTCTTCACGCTGGCCAGCGAGAACGCGGCGCGTGGGATCACGGTCAACGCGATCCTCCCCGGCCTGGTAGCCACCGAGCAGGTCCTCGCAATGCCCGACGACGTGCTCGAGCGCGCGCTCGCTGCCCTGCCGACCGGGCGAGCCGTGGAACCCGCCGAGATCGCCGCCGCGGTCGCGTTCCTGACGCGCAGAGAGGCGGCTCAGATCAGCGGACAGGCCATCGC
>CABDZA010000124.1_pt1 | contig 16552 bp, 17 predicted proteins | sample 3132091 | NCBI WGS metagenome assembly CABDZA01 (sample SAMEA5534339, study PRJEB31848) | metagenome | biome: tundra; feature: field; material: soil | place: USA | collected 2013-05 | depth 0.45 m
GATACGGCGTCTCTGCCTGAGGCACAGACAGGACCTCGTCAAGGAGCCCCCTTTCGCGCAAGAGATCGCTCAGCGCGAATACTCGGTTGGGCTCCTCGATCACGTATCGGTGTATTTCCAGTCTGGCTTCGATTTCCGCCAGCAGAGCGCGCTGAATCTCAGGCTCCTCCGGCAGCTCATGGCCTCTCTCGGCCGTAGGCGCTGGCTCGACCTCGGACTCGGCTCGGGCCTCTTCTTCGTCCGACAATCTTAGAGCGGCTCCGTAGTCGTCGTCCTGACCTCCGCCCGCCACGGAATGTGGGGGCAGCCGGCTTCCGCGAAGTCGTTCGACAAGAATCTGCTGGGCCGAGCGTGTATCTACGTTCTCCTCCAACTCCATAGCGGTCTTCCAAAAGTGTTCGAGTGTTCTCGGAGCAAACCCCTCCTCTTCCGAGAGGCGCTTCCAGGTCGTGGCTGGACGCCGCGCCCGTGCGTGTCGAAGGCGATCAAAGAGGCCTGCCTGCTCCCGAAGAGGGAGTTTGCTCGGCGGCAGCGGTCTGCGCGGCTGGGGCGGAATGACGAAGCGCGCCATCCATCCCAGTCTAGGTCTCCGCGCCCGACTCCGCGCGACCGCCGGGAAGGGTGCGCTCGGACACGCGCCATATGAAACTCTTGAACGAACCCTACGCATCCGGCCTGCCCGCAGAGCGGTGGCCCCGCGCGCGGCGCCACCGCGGGTCCTGTAGGCCCAGGCGCTATAAACTGGGGCTAACAAGGACCCGGCTAGCGGACGCCGAGAGGGTAAAGGGGCCCCCCTCTAAATTCCGCAACAATATTGCGGTCTCCGCAACAATATTGCGGTCAGGCAAAACGACGAGCGAGAGCACAATCAACGCGCCGCGGCCGAGCGACGGAACCGAGTCGGACGACCAAGCCCGACTGCACCGGTGAGGACTCGGCTGGAGTGCCACACAGACTCGGCAGCCGCAACAGTTCGCGATGGAGCCAACCGGGATCGAACCGGTGACCTCCTGCTTGCAAAGCGGCGTGGCGAACCCGAGAGATCGCCCGGTCTTCCGGCGTTTATGCGGGTTTGCGGCTGCCACGCCGCGGCGCCGATGCAGCTGGATTAGGCGCGATTCGGCTGGGTTTGGGCAGCGGGACGGGGCTGCTGCCTAAACGTCATCAGTGGCCGGTTGGCCAGCTGTGACGGCGCTTTGGCAGGACGCTAGAGGCCGTGATGGGGCCACTCGGGCGTGAGGTCGCCGGCCTTGAACGCCGCCGCGCCGAGCGTGTGGGGATCGCGACGCATGAACATCGAGATCACCATCTCGGCCTCGATACGCAGGCGTTCCTCGAGCGTCCGGCCGACGCCGCGCATGATGCTCTCCTTGTCGCTGCGGATCGCCCCCTGGGGCAGCGCGGCGATCTCGTGCGCGAGCTGCTTCGCGCGCTGCAGCGCACCGCCGCGCGGCACGATCTCGTTGACGAGGCCGATTCGGAGCGCCTCCTCCGCGCCGATGCGGCGCCCGGTGATCACCAGCTCCATCGCCTTGGCGAAGCCGACAACGAGCGGCAGCCGTACCGTCATGCCGTCGCCGCCGACGATGTTCCAGCGCCGCTCGAGCGCGCCGAACTCGGCGTTCTCGGCCGCGATGCGGATGTCGGCCAGCAGCGCAGTCTCGAGCCCGGCGGCGAACGCGTACCCGTTTACGGCGGCTATCACCGGCTTGAAGATGTCGGCCTTGCGGGTGTAGCCGCACTCGCCGGGGCTGTTGTGGAGGCTGACGCGGAAGGCATCGTAGTCGCCGATCGCGCTGAGACTTGCCGCGTCTTGGAGATCCCAGCCGGCGCAGAAGGTCGTCTCGCCAGCTCCGGTGATCACGAGGACGAACGCATCATCGTCGTCGCGAAAGCGCTGCCAGGCATGGTGCAGCTCGGCGTTCATCGTCCGGTTGACAGCGTTGTGCTGATGCGGGCGGTTGTAGGTCAGCGTCGCTACATGCCCGTCGTGCTCGTACAGCAGAGTCTTGTAGTTCATGGGTCCTCGCTCCGGTCGGGGGCCCCAGTTCTATGCGCTCCGACGACGCGGCGCCTGTTCATCTGCGCGAGTCCACCGGTAACAGCAAGTCGCAGACCAGACGACGAAGCTGCGCGGCGGCCTCGCCCTCCAGCGCGCCCGATCGGGCGCCAGGTGCCAACGGCTGCCGATCAAGCGCCGCGACGAGTACCCGCAGCCCGACTCGGCATGGGCAGAGCGACCAGTCTTGATCAATTTCCCGGAGCTACGGCTCCCGCGCACCTAGGGACCCGAGAAGGGATCACGCGACAGCCTTCTCAGAGTTCCCGACGACGCTCGCTGCTTGCTCGCGTGACTAGCTTGATGCCTTGGCGTTCAAGCGGAAGACCGGGTGGCGGGATGCCTCGGTCACGAACTCGTCGAGCGGCGACTTGGGTGTGACGTCGAAAAAGGGGCGGGCGACCGGCACGCTCTTGAGGTACTGCTCCAGGACGGGCGCCGCCTGCTCGGATGCGACCTCCTCGATGCCCATCATCTCGGAGCGTCGCGCGCGGCTGATCTCAACTTCGCCGGCGGCGCGTGCGTTGCGTACCCAGCCGACCTCGCCATAGGGCGCGACAAGCCAGCGCTCGCCATCCTCGATCAGCAAGACCGGTGTCGAATAGGCCCTGCCGGTCTTGCGGCCACGGACGGTGAGAATGTAGGTGTGCCGGCCAGCCAACCCCAAGCGCGTCAGCGGGCCGACCACGGCGTTCACGAGCCGGCGCGACGCGCCTAGGCGATATGTCTTGGCCACGTCGAAGCACGCTAGCAACAGATCCACGCAACAGGTTTGCGCCGGCGCATTCCTCGACCTCTGGAGGCCCTGCCCGGCCTGGGCAGAGCGACCAGTTTTGATCAATTCCCCGAGCTGCGCATCGCGCGAAGGTGACCGCCCATCAGGAGTGCTCCCTACACCGAAAGCGGCAGCGCGTGAAGAGACCCGTGGCGCTGCTGTTTGTCGTCCAAGGCGAGCGAGCGCGGCCCTCGCTCGGACGCTCGCTCGCTCGCTCGCGAAACCGCCAGTGCGCGGTCTGTTCCGCTGGCGTCGTCGGGTCGATGGGCACCGCGCTGTTGGTGCTGCGGGTCGACCTTGATCGGCGACGGCCGACACGCCCGAGACGACTGCATCCACGCGCACCGGAGCAGACGAGACTCTTGCGAGGCTTGGCCTGTGCGGCCGCCCCCGCAGCGCCGGGGATGCCGGTCCAGGCTCTGGCGGCGCAGCGTGTCGACGAACCACTCGGAGTGCGCGTTGGCGTTTGTCATGCCCCTCGATAACCGCCGCAAGCCGTGACCGGCTGACTGTGGCGACAGCGCTGGTCGCCGTCGAGCTTGGGTCGGAGAACGACCGGTCGCGTTCCGGTCTCTCGCCGACGAGTGCAGTGCGTGTCAGCCATCCGTGGACCTCCGGACCCAGCGTGCGGGATACCCCGGATGACACAGGCAGCCCTCGCAGATAACGTTCTCGCCGGATGCAGTGCACATCCCCGGATGGCTACTCGCCGCCCGTTCGGTAGCCGTATCCGGCCAGATTTGCCCTTCGCCATGAGCGAGCACCTCACACCCCTAGACGCGACGTTCCTCGAGCTCGAACAGGCCGACGAGAGCGCGCATATGCATATCGGCGGGATCATGGTCTTCGATCCTCTTCCGAACGGTGGCTCGCCGTCGCGAGAGGAGCTGTGCCAGCACCTCTCGAGCCGGCTGGGGCAGCTGCCGCGCTACGGACAGCGCCTGTCAGAGCCGCACACCGGCGGGATGTCGTGGCCCGAATGGGAGGACGATCCCGCCTTTGACATCGGCAGGCACGTCGCCCGCGCGGCACTCCCCGCCCCTGGAGGCGATGAGGAGCTGGCGGAGTGGGCATCGGGCTTCTTCTCCCAGCGCCTGGATCGCCATCGGCCGCTGTGGGAGATGGCGCTCGTCGAGGGGCTCGCCAACGGTCGTTGGGCGCTCGCGCACAAGACGCACCACTCCATGGTCGATGGTGTCGGCTCGATCGACGTCGGCCACCTGATACTCGACACCACAGCGGACGGGGCGCCGAGCGCTCCGTCGTCGCCGTCCTCCTCGAGCGGTGCGAGCGGCGGCCACGCGCCTTCCTCTCTCGGTGCCGATCGCCAGCCGTCCGCCGGCCATCCGCCCGCTCCCGGCTCGCTGGCTCGACTGACGCACGCCTGGGCGGGTCTCCTGCCTGTCGAAACCATGGTCCACGCGGCCCATATGGGAGCCCATGGCGCGCTTCACCCGCGCGACGCGCTGCGCAGCGCGCGCTCGGCGATCAACCTGATCGTGCACGAGGAGCTTCACGCGGCGCCCCGCACGAGTCTCAACGGGCCGATCGGTACCAGGCGCCGTTTCGATGTCGTGCGGGTCCCGCTGGCGGACCTGAGGGAGATCAAGAGCTCTCTTGGCGGCACGATCAACGACGTCGTCCTCACGGTCACCGCGAGCGGGCTGAGGGCGCTGCTCCAGTCCCGCGGCGAGGCACTGCCCGCGGAGGGGCTGCGCGCGATGGTCCCGATGAACGTCCGCGTCGCGAGTGAGCACCTCGCGCTGGGGAATCGGATCTCGTCGTTGTATGTGGATCTGCCTGTGGCACAGGCCGATCCCGTGCGCCGCTATCGCGAAACCGTGGCCCGCTCGGGGTCGCTGAAGTCCGCCGGAGAGCAGGCGGCGGGCTCCACTGCGGTGATCGAGCTCACGGGACTGGCGCCGCCGGTGATCCATGCCACCATTGCGCAGGCCCTCTACGCCACACGACTGTTCAACGTGACCATCACGAACGTGCCCGGTCCGCAGCAGACGCTGTACGCCTTCGGGGCACCACTGCGCGAGGTTCATCCGCTTGTGCCGCTCGCCGCCGAGCGCACCGTCGGCGTTGCCGCGCTGAGCTATGACGGCAACGTGTTCTTCGGCGTGGTCGCCGACCGCGACACCGTGCCAGACCTCAAGGTGTTGCTGAGTGCCCTGGGCGCCTCGGTCGAGGAGCTTCTGTCTGCGGCCCGAGCGGGCGGAGTGGTCCCCAAGGACTGACCGCTCGGGCCTTCGGGTAGGCAGGACGTAGAGTCGAACGCCGACCGGGAGACTCATCTCGGTCACTGCAGAGTGAGGCTGATGGCGGGCGCCGCGCTCCGGGCGGTCCACCCGGCGCTCCTCGCGCTCAGGGTTCGTTAGTCCGTCATCGCCCGCCGACAGCCGAGCCGGTCTAGCCTGACCCAGTTCAGGCGGTGCTTGTCCGCTCATCCCAGGCTCCCGGCGCCCTCTCTAACCGCCCGGCGAGGGGCATCCCGGCGGTCTTGCGGCGACGTCCACTCGGACACGGGGGTCCGGCTCGTGGCCTGAACAAGTCCTCTTGCCTCCGGGCCCGCGGAGGCAATCGGAGAGTACACATGAGCGGCATGAGTCAGACACCGAGTTTGTTGAACCCTACGCGGCAGCGTGGGAGGCCATCGCTTGCTCGGGTGAATGCGATCATCACCTTGAATCCGGAGCATGCACGCCTCCTCAATTTCGGGAAGTGTTGGGAGGAGTGTCGGGAAGGTGGCAGCAGGACGGGCGTCAGACCAGCCCCACCGAGCGTGATCTTGACGACTTACGTCATTTCGTAGTGGCCGTAGTGATTGTGAACACGTCCACGTCCTGAAGCAGCTGTGCGGGGCAGAGACATGTCCACGCGGGCGGGCGGGTTTGAACGGCCGTACCGGTCCGAGGTCGGACCCGTGACGGCGAATGTCGTACGGCGCAGCCAAAGATCCCATACCGTCGCCATGGCTGTTCTCCTACTGCCTGGGTGCGGACGCGGAGCGATCTCTGCTCGGGGTCAGTAGTTGGCCACCTCGATATGGGGGCTTTCGCGGTGGTCCGCGTGTGCGTCGAGTCGTACTGTCGCGTCGAGGGAAGTCAAGAGGAGCACGGGATGATCGATCAAGGAGCATCTCGCGCATCATCGGCGGCACATGGTTGGTTGCGTCGTCGTCGCCGCCTTGTCTGGCCCCCATGCCATCCAACGTCCACCCCACAGGAGGAGTCATGGCAGCGTTCCGCTTCGCCCCGAGGCACCTTCGCGTCGCGTTCTGCGCGGCGCTCGTCGTCCTCATCGCTGCACTCGTCGCGGCGCCGTCCCTCGTGGCCAAGCCCGCGCACAAGCACGGGAAGTCCCACTCGGGCGGCCTGACCATCACCAAGTCCAGCTTCGGGACGCTCGAAGGGGCCGGGGTCGACCGCTACACGCTCGCCAACGCGCGCGGCATGTCGGTCTCGATCCTCACCTACGGCGGCATCATCCAGTCGCTCTCCGTGCCCGATCGCAGGGGCCACGTCGACAATGTCGCGCTCGGATTTGGCACCATCGACGGCTACACGAACGCCGCCTACGTCAAGAGCAACCCCTACTTCGGCGCGATCATCGGCCGCTACGGGAACCGGATCGCCAAGGGGAGGTTCCCGCTCGACGGCGTCACCTACTCCCTCGACATCAACAACGATCCCAACAGCCTCCACGGCGGCTTCAAGGGCTTCGACAAGCAGATGTGGGTCGCGCAGGAGGTCCAGAGGAGTGGCACGGTTGGCCTGAGGCTGAGCCGAACAAGCGTGGCCGGCGAGGGCTGCACGCTGAGCATGCCGAGCACCCCGCTCTGCACGACGGGCTATCCCGGCAACCTGCAGGTCAGCGTGCTCTTCACGCTGGACAACTCCAGCCGCCTGCGCTTCGACTACACCGCCACGACCGACAAGGCGACGGTCGTCAACCTCACCAACCACTCCTACTGGAACCTCGCGGGCGAGGGCTCGGGGACGATCTACGACCACCAGCTGCAGCTCAACGCCGACAACTTCACTCCCGTCGACAGCACGCTCATCCCGACCGGCGAGATCCGGTCGGTGGCGGGCACGCCGTTCGATTTCACGCGGTTCCACGCGATCGGCAAGCGCATCCGCAACAACGACCAGCAGCTCGTGTACGGCCGCGGCTACGACCACAACTTCGTCCTCAACCCGTCCAGGCACCCGGGCCTCAACCTGGCAGCGCAGCTGTTCGATCCGTCCAGCGGGCGCTTGCTGACCATCTCGACAACCGAGCCCGGGATCCAGTTCTACTCGGGCAACTTCCTCGACGGCACGCTCTACGGCACGCGCGGCCGGCAGTACCGCCAGGGCGACGGGCTGGCGCTGGAGACCCAGCACTTCCCCGACTCGCCGAACCACACCAACTTCCCGTCGACGGTCCTCCGTCCGGGGCAGACGTACCAGACGTCGACCGTCTACGCATTCTCGACGTCCGGGCACAAGAAGTAGGGGCTCCGCTCGCCCGGCGAGTGGCGATCGCGACCCGCCGGGCAAGCCGCCACCCGCCGACCCTCTCGCCCGCTGGGCGAGCGCCCCCCGGTCGAGCCGGCGGTCGTCGACGGCGCGCAGCCGCTGTGGTTCCTGGGCGCACTCAGCGCGCCCGCATACTCCCGGGCGTGAATGCCGCAAGGCAGCGTCGCTGCCGCCCTTGGCAAGGCGTCATCGAGTGGCCCTGGGAGAGTTCTGGCTCGGACAAGATGCGATAGCGGCGGAGATCGCGGTCAAGCCTGCCGCAAACGGCGGGAACGAGCGCCTGAACCCGCCGTCGTGTGCCTGACAAGACTGCCACAACGGACGATCCGCGAGAGCACCGGCCGGGCACGCGCGGACTACCGCAACGGCAGGAGAAAGCGGGTGCCAGCCGACTGGCGACTCGGACTCCTCCTGATCGTCCCGAGCGAGCGTGAGCTCGGCGCAGCGGAGACGCTCGGATCTCTCGCGAAGCAGCAGCGACGGCGGCATCGGCCGATACGCTCAATCCCCGTGTGCAGACCCCCGCGGACGAAGCGATTGAAGTAGGCGCGGGCCTCGCACGCGCAACAAGGGAGAGGCCATGTCAGTCGAGAACGTCGAGGTGGTGCGCGGCGCGTATGAAGCCTTCACGAGCGGCGATTTGGAGGGAGTCGGGAAGTATTTCGCAGACAACGTTGAGTGGGAATCGCCCGACACGCTGCCCAACGGCGGCGTCTTCCGTGGTCGCGACGCGGTCCTCGGGAGCTTCGCGGAGATTCCGAAGTACTGGAGCAAGTTCAGCGTGGATCCGGACGAGTACATCGACGCCGGTGACCACGTGGTGGTCCGCGGCGTTCAAAGCGTCACCGGGCCAGGCGGATCAACCGAGTCGCGTTATCTGCACCTGTTCACGCTGAGTAACGACAAGGTCGTTCGCGGTGAGTACATCGCCGACACCGTGAAGGGTAAGGAAGCACTCGGCAACTGAATCTGCCAGGGACCTGGATGGGCGTGAGCGCGGGAGAGGGCACACGTCGCCGTCAGTCGTGCTGCTCTCATTCGTCCGAGTGAGCCGTCGCTCTGGTGGACGCCTGCTTGGCCCTTGCGAAGCAGGCGTCCACCAGCCGTCGCACGAGACGCTCGAGACTCGTCCAGAGCAGTAGAGCGAGCTGGGCGCCCCCGAAGACGCTCGCATCCCGCGCGAAGCGCAAGCCGGCGGTCCGAGCAACAAGGCACTTGGATAGGCTGGGGCTGTACCCTGCCACGCCCAGGTGTCCCTAGGCGCGCATCGGCGGAGCAAGAATCAGCTGCGCTCGTCAGACGGCGCTGGTCGCGCGTCGCGGCGTGACAGTCGCGTGGGCTCAGGTCAGGTCGGTCACCGCCGCCTGATAGACGCCGATCGAGGCTTGCAAGCCGTCGCCGAGCGCCGCGTCGACGACACCGACGTTATGCACGATGAGCGCAGCCCGCGCGATCAGCCGCTCGAACGCGTCCTCCGCCCGCACCGCAGCGATCTGCGCCTCGCTCCCTCGAGCCAGGGTGAAGCCCGAGAGGTCACCGCCGTGGGGGTTGAGCAGCACGGTCTCGCTGCTCTCGATGCGGCCGTCCTGCTCGGCCGTCGCCCAGTAGGCCAAGGCCTCGGCGAACACCTCCAACCCCTTCGCCTCGCGCCCGGTGACGGGTTCGCCCCATCCGATGAATAGTCCGGCCTCTGCCATGACACACCTCCTGCTCGGTAGCGACAGAGCGTGAGATGACCAGACACATATACCGCGGGCCGCCCCCACGTCCCATCCTTCTGGGGCGACACTACTGCGGCTCCGGAGGCCGAGTCAACCCCCACGCCCCCCTCGGCTCAGTTCGCGATGGACGGGAGCGGTAGACAGTCGAACACAGGGCGTAAGGGGGCCGTCTTGGGCCTGCGCCCCTTCCTGGGCGGGTAAGGGGCGTCCAAGGCCGGGCTGCCAGGCTGACAGGGCGTCGTAGACGGGCGTGAGGGCCGTGTCGGTGATCTCGCCGTCCTCGCCGATCTCGATGCGCTCGAAGATCGCGCGGTTCATGATGCGCCGCTCCAGTTCGGTTCCGTCGCGGTAGACGTCGAAGGGCTGCTCGACGCGGCTGAGGGCCAGGTCGAGTGCGGCTTTCACGTCGTCGAGGTGGGCGGTGGCTGCGGCTTTGAGGCGTTTGGCGGCGCTGCGCTCCTTCTTGAGCTTGGTGTGCTCGGATGCGAAGACGTCCTCTGTCACGAGGTCCTTGTAGAAGAGCTGGACCAGCTTTTCTTGCTTGGCTTCAATTGCTTTCAGGGTGCGCTGGTGGCGTTCGGTCTCTTGCTCGATGAGCCCTTGGCGGTCGGTCAGGTCCTGGCGGAGCTCGGCGCGGATCTGCTCCTGCACCTTGGGATCCAGGCGCAGCGTGCGGTAGAGCTCTTCGACGCGTTGCTCGACGGTGTCCACCGAGTAGTGGCCGCTTGAGCACTGGATCTTGTGGCGGCGGACAGCACGGTTGTTGCAGCAGAAGTAGTCGTAGTGGCGTCCTGAGCGTCCGCGGTGCCGACCGTAGAGCAGCCGTCCGAGGCACTCGTCGCAGACGACGGTGCCACGGAGGTAATGCTCGTGCTTCTGCGGGCGTTCCCCCCTGACGTTCGCGGCGGTGAGTAGCCCCTGCACCTTGTCGAATGTGTCCTCGTCGACGAGCCGCTCGTGCTTGCCGGGATAGCGCTGGCCGTTCCACGCCACGATCCCCATGTAGTAGGGGTTGCGCAGCAGCGCGTTGATGCGGTTCGCGCCCAGGGGCCGCTCAGGGTAGCGCCGCGTGCCGCGGCTGCGCAACCCTTGCTCCTCCAGGTGGGCGGCGAGGCGGAGGGTCGGCCACTCCCCGCTGGCGTAGAGGGTGAACGCGAGCTTGACCAGCGGCGCGCGGCTCTCGTCCACGATCACCGTTCGGATGTCCTGGCTGCCGAGGAGCGTGCGCTTGGACTCATACCCAATCGGCGGCTTGAACGGAGTGCCGCCCAGTTCGTGCTTGCGGTGAAGGCCCTTCATGATCTCTGTCGCGAGGTTGTTTGAGTAGTACTCGGCGAAGGACGCCAACATGCCGTGCATCAGCCGTCCGGCGGGGGTCTCATCGATGTTCTCGCTGGCGCTCACCAGCGTGATGCCCATGCCGACGATGCGCTGGTAGAGCGTCGCGTCATCCAGCCGGTTGCGGGCCAGCCGGTCGACCTTGTGGACGATCAGGTACTTCACGCCAAGCGCCGGTAGCTCCCTGAGCATCTGCTGGAGCACGGGCCGGTCATCGCTGCGGGCCGACTCGGCCCGCAGCGGGCCGACTCGGCCCGCTCCATGTAGACCTTGGCAAGCTTCGCGCCGCGGGAGATCGCCTCCTTCTTGCACGCCTCGACTTGGGCCGGTAGCGAGTAGCCGTCCTCATCCCCGTCGCGCCCGAGCTGCCCGGTGCTGGACACGCGGGCGTAGATAGCGGCCAAAGCCTTCGGCTCACGATCGGCACCAACCTGATCTGGCTCAACTTGACTCTGTGGCATTCGTTCCTCCCTTCTGGTTAATTCGGTCTTGCGTTCCAGTTTCCCGTTAATCGGTGAGATAAGCAACGTGTTAATTGTTGGGCGGGTCGATCCAGGCGTTTGCCCAGATCGACCCGCAATTGCTTACCGCAGCGTCTCCAGACGCTGGGTGATGGCCTCCTTGCGTTCCTTGGCGCTTGCTCTGAGGGCCTCGTACTCGGCCGCGGCCTCTTGGGCCCGCGACTTTGCGACCTCGACCTCGCGGTCGATTGACTGCACGGCCCGATCAAGAGCGGCGCGGGCGGCTGCCAGCGCGTCATCGGGTGTCGTCTCGCGGCGACGAGTCCGTGGCGGTTTGGCGGCGGCGTCACCACCCTCGAGCTTGCGCTTGTGGGAGTAGTAGGGGCCGCGGAGCGAGTCGAACGGGCGACCGGTCTCCTCGGCCAATGCCTTGAAGGCATCGGCCTTATCGACGCCCGAGGCGATTCGCTTCTCGATCTCCTCGTAGACCTCCTGTGCCTTGCTGGCCATGAGTTGCTACCTCCTTGCTTTGGGGTTGGATGGCCATGTCGGCGCGCAGAAAGACCTGAGCCCTTCCACGCGCCGGGAGGCCATCCAGGCCCTCACGCGGTCTCCCTCGCTGCCTCACGCGCCCAGTGCGTGATACGCGCGCAGGCGATATCCACATACTCCGGCTCACGCTCAATGCCCAGGAACGACCGTCCCTCAAGGACCGCTGCGGCACCTGTTGACCCGCTCCCACAGAATTGGTCGAGAACCAGCCCGTCGGGCGGGCAGACCAGCCGCACTAGCCAACGCATCAGCGAGATCGGCTTAACCGTCGGATGCGCGTTGGCGACCACGCGCGGTGGATGGTGCTTGCCGGTGAAGACCTGCGCCGGCCGTTGGGGCAGCATCTCGCAGCCAGCCTCACGCTCCTGCCGCGTCGCCTTGGCGCAGTAGAACAGCCGGCTCAGCGGCGCGTCCGTTCCGCCCCGCTCGAGCAGTCTCACCGGGCATTCCGGCGCGCACGATTCCTCCGAGCAGGCTTGCGCATGTGTGAGGACCACGTTGGCCGGCCAGTACCCGGCCTCCGTACGTGAGCCGGCAATCCGGGTCGCGTCGATGTTGAGCGCCCCCGTGCCGAACGTCGCGAGGTTGCCTGCGACGTTGCCTCGCAAGGGAGCCCGTGCGAGCATGATCGGCTCAAAGGAGGGCTTGAGTGTCGTACCGAGCCCGCCCGGCAGCCGCCGGGATTTCGGGAGGCCCTGGCCGTTGAGCCACAGCAGCTGGTCGCGCACCTCCAAGCCGGCGTCCTCGACACCGGACACCAGACGGTGAAACGTCCGCGGTGCCGAGAACGCAAGCATGTGGCCACCCGGCTTGAGCACCCGCGCGCACTCGCTAACCCACTGGGTGGTCCAGCGTTCGAACGCCTCCCCGGTGCTCAACTGCTCGCCGCCTGCGACGGCGCGGTGGATGTCGGCGCCGTCCCAGGCTTCGCCGTGGAAGCCGATCCCATACGGCGGGTCGGTCACGATCGCGTCGATGCACGACTCGGGCAGCTTCGCGAGCGCCTGGAGCGCGTCGGCCTCGATCAGCCCCCAGGCCCGGGTGGCGTCCTCGTAGAAGAAGCTCTTGGCGGGCGCGCTCACGAGCTGGCCTCCCCCGCCAGGAAACCGATGACCTCATCGAATAGGCAGACCGCGAAGAGTCGCTGCGCCTCGAGGGGCTGGCTCTCGAGCACGTGTTCAATCTGCTGCGCTCGGCGCTGGTCGGGGACGGCCCACAGAACCCGGGGGTAGACGCCATGCTCGCGCTGCTCGCTCCCGGAGCGGTAGTGCTCCAGGTAGCGGTTGGCTTTGCCCGCGATGGTGCGGCCGGCCTCGCTGGCAAGGTCGACCTCGACCATCCAGCGGTCTTCAAGGTCACCCGCCCCGACGCGCACGAACAGATCGGGCTTCAGCACGCGCTGGCTGCCGCCGCTGCCGAGATACGCACGCCAGCAGCCGGGCTCCTGCTGCACCTCGACGAGATCAAGCTCGCCGGTCCGGTCGGCCTCGCGCAGCCTCAGGGCCATCTCGGTTGTCGCCAACGTGTGGGCGAGATGCAAGGTCCCCGGGACTTCGACGCGTGGCCCGTAGATGCCTCGAGCCGCCAGGAGTCGAATGCCGGCACGCCCGACGCGGTAGACCATCCCGTTGCTGCCGGTGCGCATCCCGCCGATGCGACGCGGAAGCGTTTCAAGCACCCGCCAGTCGGTCAAGCGCTTCAGGGCGCGCCGGCCGGCGCGCGCGGCACCCGCGCCGTGGCCGCCGGCCGGCCAGAAACAGCGAACGAGCTGCTGGCCACTGGCAAGCCCACTCTCATGCACGAAGCGCAAGAGCTCCTGGTCACGGTCGCTCATCCCCTGGGCGATCCGATAGAGGCGCTCGGCCGTGAGATATTGGGACTGACGGGAGACAGAACCTTTCGGCGTCGAAATTGGCTCAGAAGCCGCACCAGGCCTAGCTTTCCTGGCGCTCGGACTCGACGCCCCTGGTCGACCGATGGGACGGCTCATGAGCTTCTCCTGGTGCGACCAATCGGCCTCTCGGTCTCTGCCTCGTCGGATGCCTCTGGGGTGGGCAGCTCAGCGTCGCCCGGCGGGGTGCCATAGAGCTCGGCCGAGCGGTCACGGATCGCCTGCGCCTGGCCTGTCACCGCCGGCAGCGGCTCGGTGCGGCCGGTCATCACCGCGAAAGCGTTGCCGCTGCCGGTGCCGACGCGCGCCGCCACCTCAAAGCGCCCGAGCGACATTACGTCCTGTGCGGTCAGGCCCGGCAGCTGGCGCGCGATACGCGGCGCCTCCTCCGCGCCAGCCCTGAAGCTGACGAAGCTCGCCACGTTCCCCAACAGGGCCGAGCGGGTCGGCTCGGGAACGCGCCCGAGGGTTTGGACCGCGACGGTCAAGGCGCCACCCAGCCCTCGGGCGCGCTCGGCCAACAGCTCGAAGCCAAACGGGATGCCGTTGGCGAGCGTCGCGAACTCGTCCACGTACAGACAGAGAAGGTCACGCTTCTCGGGCGGCAGCGCGACCCTCGCCTCGAAGCTGCTCCAGATCACATACATCAATGCGCTCGCGATGAACGTGGCGGCGGCCTCCCCGCATGCCCCCGCCAGGAGTCGAACCTGGATCTACCGCTTAGGAGGCGGTCGTCTTATCCATTGGACTACGAGGGCGTGGCCGGTCGCACAGGCGATGGCTCGGCGAGAAGGCTACCGCCGCTCCATGCCCGGCTCCTCGCCGGATTCGCCGGCCAGGCTCCTCAGCTCATCGCCCACCAGCCGGTGGGTGATCCACTCGTCCATCCGCTGCGCGCCGATCCGGCGGTAGAAGCCGAGCGCCAGCTCGTTCCAGTCGAGCGCCGCCCATTCCAGGCGCTCGCCGCCGCGCTCGCGCGCGACGCCCGCCACCGCCGCCAGCAGCCCCCGCCCAACTCCGCCGCCGCGGTGGGCGGGGCGCACGAACAGGTCCTCCAGCCAGACCCCCTGGATGGCCAGGAAGGTGGAGAAGGTCGGATAGAAGAGGGCATAGCCGGCCGTCTCCGAGCCCACCTCCGCGATCAGCGCCTCAGCGGACGGACGCGCGCCGAACAGCGCCTCCGCGACCAGCTCCGGCGTGGCGCGCAGTTCGTGCGCGAGCTGCTCGTACTCGGCCAGCTCCCTGAACAGCCCGAGCAGCAGGGGCACGTCCTGCGGGCGTGCCGCACGGATCCTCGGCTCCCCGGCGGGCTTCCCGGCCGGCTCCCCGGCGGACTCCCCGGCGGTCATCTCCTCACGCGCTCGTGGAGTCCCGGCGGTCAGGGCGATCCGGGTAGATGTCGTCGATGGTGGTCAGCGCCACGTACGGCGCGCCGGACTCGCGCTCGATGGCGGCGCCGCCGCCGGCGAGGCGGTCGAGCACGCTGATGACCCCGCAGATCTCCTGCCCGGCGTCGTGCAGGGCGGCTATCGCAGCGAGCGTGGAGCCTCCCGTCGTAACCACGTCCTCGACGACCACGCAGCGGTCCTCGGGCAGCAGCGGCGGCCCCTCGATGCGACGCTGCAGGCCGTGCGCCTTGGCGTCCCTGCGCACGAAGAACGCCTTGGCGCCCGCGCCGCCCGCGAGCGCCGCGCACGCGACCGGGTCGGCTCCCATGGTCATGCCGCCCACGGCCGTGCCCGCCCACTCGGACACCTGGCAGGCGACCAGGACGCCGAGTGCCGTGAAGCCGGCCGGGCGCAGGATCGCGCGCTTGGCGTCAACGTAGTAGGCCGCGCGGGCCCCGCTGGTGAGCGTCATCTCGCCCAGCACCAGCGCGTGCGCCCGCAGCTCCTCGATGAGCTGGGCCCTGGCGCCCTCGACCGTGCTCGTATGTCCGTCCACAGCGTCCACCGCGGAACCTAATCTAGCGGTGTGACCTCCTCGATCATCCGATTGCTCAGGCTGGCCGCGTTCGTGATCTGCCTGATCGTGATCGCGTCGTTCGTGACGTTCGCGGTCCAGCAGACCAAGACCGCGTCGGGCCACCAGCAGGAACAGCTCGGCGGCAGTGCCAGCACCCAAGCCGGCAGCGAAGGCTCCACCGGCCACAAGGGCGCCGTGCACGAGGCGCTCGACGAAGCCTCCGGGCAGCTCACCTCGCCATTCGCCGGCGTCATGTCGGGCTCCAGCAGCGAATGGGCCACGCGGATCGTGGAGCTGCTGCTCGCGCTCGTCGTCTACGGCTTCGGGCTCGGCTACATCGCGCGGGTGCTCGGCGTCAGGGTCTGAGCCGGCCGGCCCACCCACGGCCCGGCGTCAGGAGCCGGCGCTACGGCCCGGCGTTGCCGCGGACGGTGTGGCTGCCGCCGCCTTCCTCGTTGTAGACGTCAACCGGCGTCCCCTGCTGCACCCACGAGTAGATCGCCGCGGCGTCCGGAATCGGCACGCGCAGGCAGCCGTGGCTGGCGGCGTAGGTGGGAACTTCCGCGTACCCGTGGATGGCGTAGCCGCGGATGAAGTAGTTGGAGTCGACCATGCCCTCGCTGTTGATCCCGAATGACTTGATGTAGACGCGAAAGCGCCCGATCACCGTCGGCGTGGAGGGCTTGCCGGAGCTCATCGTGTAGAGGCTGCGCACGCGGCCTCCCGGTTCGATCTCCGCGAGCACCTGCCTGGTCAGATCGGCCTCGACATGGCGGCCGTCGCGCGGGTAGCGCACGTGGAAGCTGCCCGCGCCGCGCCCTAGCAGCTCAAAGACCTTCCTGCCCGCGTAGGGGATCCGTTCCTGGCCCGTCATCTTGCGGTAGGCCACCAGCGCGCGACCCGTCCCTTCGTCGAGCACGCCCGTCAGCGACACGGCGTAGCGGAGGACGTCCAGCTCCGACTGCAGCAGGCGCACCGACTGCCCCCGGGCGCCCAGGCCGAGGTTGGCGTTGACGAACCTCACCCCGGGCGAGCGGCCGCTGAAGGCGACCTGCTGGGGCGTTGCGTAGTGCGCGGCGCGCGCCTGAACCAGGCCGGCGTCGGCGCTGGTGAAGTTGACGTGGAACTGGCCCGCCCCGTTGCCCAGGGAGAGCACGCTCACCCGCTTGACCTCGACCTTGCGCCCTTCGCGGTAGAAGCTGACCTTCACGGCCTGCCCGCCCACGTACGGCGTGACGATCCCCCGCACCACGACCCTGCC
>CABDZA010000132.1_pt1 | contig 16423 bp, 17 predicted proteins | sample 3132091 | NCBI WGS metagenome assembly CABDZA01 (sample SAMEA5534339, study PRJEB31848) | metagenome | biome: tundra; feature: field; material: soil | place: USA | collected 2013-05 | depth 0.45 m
TAGCTGCCGAGGCCCGCGAAGTCGCGTTCCACCAGCTTGCGGGCCTGCACCGACTGCGACCCGCTCGCTTCCCATCCCGCCCCGGAGAGCGCCTTCTCGACCCGCGGCGCGAAGAACCCGAGCACCAGCGCGACCAACAGCCATCCCACCAGCACCGTGCGGAAGTGCGTTGCCGTGTAGCGCCCGAGGCGGCCGATCGGCCCGACCTGCGTCCTGTGATGGACCGGCTCCGTGGCGGCGGCGGGACGGGGCGCGATGGTGGCGCTCATGAGCTTGCCTGCTGGCGGGGGTAGAGGACGGAACGCAACGAGAACAGGCGGCGCAGCACCAACGAGGCCGGGCACGCGCCGAGGAGCACATACAGCCACTGGTTGACGCCGACGAACGCCGTCAGCAGCAGGAACCACGGGGAGACGAGCGCCGCGAGGGCGGCGCTGAGCAGGGTCATGCTGCCCGCGAGCGCGAACAGGACACGCTCGAGCGGCCAGTTGGGGTTGCCCGCAGCGGCGTCTTCTGACGCCGGGCGGGCGCAGGCGGGTGCGCTCATCGGTTCAGTCCTCCCTGTAGTACGGCATCGAGATCCTCCACACGGCGGCGCATACCGCCGCAGACCTGCTCGCACAGCTCGAACACGCCCTCATCGGCAATGGAATAGAGCGAGAAGTTGCCGTCCTTGCGCCTGCTCACCAGGCCGCTGCGCAGCAGCACGCCGAGGTGCTTTGACACGTTCTGCTGCGAGGCGCCGGTCGCCTGCTGAAGCTGCTGCACCGTGGCCGGAGCCTCACGCAGAGCGTCGAGCAGGCGGATGCGCATCGGCTCGCCGAGGACACGGAAGCGCTCGGCGATGAGCTCGACGAGCGCCAGCGGCGGCCGGGGCGGAATGTTCGCGGCGTGGTCCATGCCGGCAGTCTATCACAACTACATCGTTGTGTGCCGTGATAGTTGTTGGGAACTCCGCTCGCGACGCGCCCGGGAATACTCCGAGTCGGCCGATCAGCGCCATGGGCCGTCTGGGACGACGCTCAGCGTGCGCCCTGAACCAGGGCCGTGAGCTCGGCGAGCTGCAGCTTCAGCCCACCGCAGACCTGCTCGCACAGCTCATAGACACCACTGTCGACGATGCTGTAGACGGAGCTGTTCCCGTCCTTGCGCCGCGCCACGATGCCGGCCTGCAGGAGCACGCCCAGATGCTTGGATGCGTTCTGCTGGCTGGCGCCCAGGGCTTCGGTGATCTTCGTGACCGTAAGCTCGTCTTCGCGAAGCAGGTCGAGGATGCGGATGCGAGTCGGGTCGCCGATCACGCGCAGCCGCGCGGCGATCATCTCGGCGAGGTCGACTGGAATAGGGCTGGGAAGCGTCATCGATTTGCGGCTCCTGTGTACTCGTCGTCTCTAGCGGGCCGAGCAGCTGTTGCCGCCCGTCTCCAACTCGGGGTCAAACGGGTGAGCGCCGGCGTTGACGGCGATGATCGCCTCGTAGTTGGCGGGACGCGGTGGCATCTCGCTCAGCAGCCTCGCGGCGAACTCGCTGGGATCGTCGATCGCCAGCTCGGCGACCGCGACCCGCACGTCGGCCAGTCGCGACGCGATGGCCTTGGCTCTCACACCCGGGTGTGTGTGACCGGGCAGCAAGATCACGTCGCCGCCGAGCGAGAGCACGCGATCGCGCAGCGTCTTGTGGAGGATGCGGCCCATGGCGCGCGCGCCCTCGGGGTCGCCCTGCTGGAGATCCGGCCGCGCTATCCCGTCGACGAACAACGAGTCGCCGCCGATCAGCGCGCGGTCGGCGATCAGGAGCCCCGTCATGTCGGTCGTATGGCCCGGCAGCGCGATCGCCTGCAGCGTGACGGGGCCGAGCGTGATCGTGTCGCCATCGTGCAGGGGCTCGACGTCCTCGGCGTAGGCGACGCCGCGCTCCAGGGCGAGCGCGGGCAGACGCAGCGTGGCGCCGGTCTGCTCGCTGAGCATCCGCGCCCCGGAGAGGTGGTCCGCATGCAGATGGGTGTCAAAGACGTCGGTGATCTGTGCGTCGAGCTCCTGGGCGAGGGCCACGTAGAAGCCGGCATCCGGCGCCGGGTCGACCACCAGCGCCTGCCCGCCGGCGACAAGCACGTATGACAGGCAGCCGCGACCAGGACGCTGGACCTGTCGAGCCACCAATCCCGCCACGCCGAGATCCACAGCCCGCGACTGCAGCGCCAGGATCCAGCCGCGCATGCCGTCCCGGACGACCATCGCGTCGACGCCCTGCCCCCGCAGGGCCTCGGCAACCGGCTGCGCGGCCACCCCCCGATTACAGACGACGACCACGGGCCCGCTGAGCTCCTGGGCCACCGCGGCGGGGTCGGCTAGCACCCCCGCGGGCGGCACTTGACGAGAGGTCACGCCGGGCGCCTCGATCCCCCACTCGGCATCCTCGCGAAGATCGAGCACCGTGATGCGCTCCCCGCGCGCGAGCCGATCGGCGAGCTGCCCTGCGGCGATCGAGGAGTCGGGCGAGGTGACGATGGTCATGGGGCGCTCGCGTAAGCGGGATGCGGAGTGAGAATCACCAGCAGGACCGCCAGCCCAGTATACAAGCTCGTAGTTGTCACCGGGCGGTCAAGTGCGTATGAGCCTAGACGCTGACCCCGGCGAGCGTGGCGCCGACAACACCGAGCGCAACCATGACCACGAGCAGCGCGAATCCGCGACCGAGCGCTTCCGTGGAGGCACGGTCCGCAAGAGCAGGGCCCACGTATGCACCCGCCATTGCAGCTCCTCCCATCGCGAGGGTGACAGGGACGTCGAGACTGCTGCCGACGGCGAGATGGGCCATCAGACCGCACAGCGAGACGACGGCAATGATCACGATCGAGGTTGCCATCGCCTCGCGCATCCCGAAGCTCAGGCCGATCGCGAGCGTCGGCACGACGAGAAAGCCCCCGCCGACGCCGACCAACCCGGTGAGCGCACCAACTCCGAGCCCAATCGGTACCAGCACGCCGGCGCGCGCCTGGGGGCATCCCCGCCCCCTGGCGATGGCCGAGCCCGCTCGGGTCCAGGTGGCGCGCGCCGCCAAGAGCATCACAACGCTGAACACGAGCAGCAGGACCTCGCCCCCGAGCGCGCGGTTGGCAAGCGTCCCGATGACGCTGCCGAGCGCGGCGGCGAGCGCGAACCAGCCCGCGGACGCCCAGCAGACCGCACCCCTGCGCGCCTGACCCACGGCCCCGGTCGTGGCCCCGAGTGAGACCACGGCCAAACTGACCGTTGTCGCCTCGTGCACGCCGAGGCCGACGGCGTATACGAGAGCCGGCACCGCCAGTACGGCGCCGCCTCCACCGACCATCCCCACTGCCAGACCGATGACCAGACCGAAGCCGAGCGCGCTTATCATCGATCCACAGAGTCGCGCCGGGGTCTCAGGCGGCGCGATCCAGAGCCGCGACGGCTCGAGCCCAGGACGACTACGCGGTTTGACGGGGCGACCATGAGACACTCTCCTAGACAGTGGTGGAGTTGTGAATCTAGCGCATGTTGGCTGCTAAATCAACTGTACGCTGGTATAGTTGTGCATTGCGCGCCGCGCACGCCCCCCCCGTGCCTGTCGGCGCGCCTGGTCGGCCAGGCGGACGAACGCCTCCGCGAGCGCCAGCACCGGCCGCGCGCCGGCCTGCGAATGGTCGCGGCGCCGCGGTCGATCCCGCTCACACGACCGCGCCAAACTACGGAGGCGACAAGCGTCTCTGCAAGTCACGATCGACCGACAGTGAGCGCCACACCCAACGCCTAACGACTGGAAGGAGTCCAGGATGGCCATGGACCTAGCGATACTGACCTTCGATCACACGGATGGGGCAGAGCGGGCGCTCGGCAAGGTGCGCGACGCCGCGGCAGGTGCTGCCTGGCTGGAGGAGTTTGCCCTCGTTGAGCGTCGTCACAACGGGCGGATCGTCATCCGCGGCACGTTTGCCGGCCACTACCTGGACGTTGACCAAAGCGGCGACCCGATGGGGCGCGACACGAGGATCGGCGCTCTCACCGGCGCCATCGTGGGCGCCGCCTTCGGATGGTTCGGCTTCGCCGCAGGCCTGATCGCGGGCGGAGCGGTTGGTGGCCTGCTGCAAGCCGAGCATCTTCCCGAGCTCCGCGGAGAGCTGTTCGAGGAGATTCGCGCGGACGTTCCCGAGCACGCATCGGCGATCATCCTGCTCGCCGCGCCGGGTCACGTCGACGCGATGGCTGCGGCCTTCGAGGGCTCAGGCGGGCGCCTGATTCGGCGTTCGCTCTCGGATGCGATGCTCACCTCGCTCGAAGCCGTCGTCGCCGAGGCTCCCTTCGCGGCCGGTCACCCGTAGTCGAGCAGGCGACATGAGCATCGCGCGCGCCGAGCAGGGGGCGACGGAGGCCGAGGCCGCTCTTCGGCATGAGCTTCGCCGCCGAGCTCATCGACCTGGTCGACTCGCTGCGCTCGGGGTCGACGAGCGGTCGGGCACGGAGCAAGAGGGCGAGAGCAGGGCGAGATGAACAAAGGGCGCATCGTGATCAAGGACGGCCACGTCCTGTCGATGGATGCTCGGGTGGGCGAGCTCGAGTCTGGCTGTGTCCTGATCGACGACGGGCGCATAGTGGCCGTGGAGCCGGGCCTCGATGGCGTCGACGCCGAGATCATCGATGCGCGTGGCGGCGTGGTCATGCCCGGCTTCGTCGACACGCATCGACACACCTGGCAGACGGCGCTGCGCGCGATCTGTGCTGACTGGACGCTCTATGACTACACGCTCGGTATGAGGATGACCCTCTCGCCGCGGTGCACCGCGCAGGACGTATACGTCGGCAACTACGTTGGCGCGCTGGAGGCACTCGATGCCGGCGTGACGACGATCCTCGACTTCTCCCACTGCAACAACACGCCCGCACACGCCGACAACGCGATCAAGGGCCTGGAGGAGGCGGGCATTCGGGCGGTGTTCGCCTACGGATACTTCCACCCACCCATGGCAGAGCCGTATTTCACCTCGCATGCCAGCCGAATCGAGGACTCGAGGCGCGTCCACCGTGAGCACCTGTCCGCCTCCGACGGGCTCCTCACCATGGGTGTCTCGCTGACAGAGCCCGGGCTGATCCCCTTCGAGCAGACCCGCCAAGAGGTGGAGGCGGCGCGCGAGATGGGTGTCGTGATGGCAACACACACCGCCTGCGTCTGGGGCCTGCCGAGCGGGTTGGACAACTTCGCTGCGCTCGAGCTGCTCGGCCCCGACATGGTCCACGTCCACTGCAACGCCTGCACGAGCCACGAGTGGGACCTGCTGCGCCGCTCGGACGCCAAGGTCTCGTGCAGCCCCGAGACCGAGATCCAGATGGGAATGGGGCGACCTGTCATCCGCCGCGTGCTTGATCTTGGACTCACTCTGAGTCTCAGCTGCGACGTGACGTCAAGCAACTCGGGCGACATGTTCACCCAGATGCGCCTCGGGCTGCAGTTTGCCCGATGCATGGACAACGACGCCCTCAACGCCCTCGGCGATAACCCGACCGAGCTCTCCTACAGCGTGCGAGACGCGCTCGCATGGGCGACCATCAATGGCGCCAAGGCCATCGGGGTCGATGATCGTGTCGGCTCCCTGACGCCCGGCAAGCAGGCCGACGTGATCGTGGTCGGACCCGGCAACGGGCGGCTCAACATGATCGCCCCCGCGAATCCCGTCGGGGCCGTCGTCTCGCAGGCCAACGCGTCCAACGTACAGACGGTCCTGGTTGCCGGCGAGGCGGTCAAGCGTGACGGCAAGCTCATCGACGTGGACTTCTCCCGAGTCAAACGAATGATCGAGGAGTCATGCGAGGGCATCCTCGCGCGCACCCTGGCCGACGGACCGATCCTGCCGGAGCCGCGCGGCAGCTTCAGCGACTTCGCCGTGCCGATGCTTCCCAACTTCGCCCTGCCCCCCCGAGCAGCGACCGGACCGTAACGAAAGCCGAGAGGCCGCCTGCCCGGTGGGCAGACGGCCTCTCGTGCGCAGCTGTCTGAGCGGCGTGTCGCTCAGCGACCGCTTTCGCGGCGCTGGCGCCGCTGCGCCGCCACGATCGAGAAGCCCGCACCCATCAGCAGGACACCCGCGCCGATGCTCCAGCGCAGATCAAAGCCCGTGAACGGCAGCGTGCTCGCTTTCTGGCTGGTCGGCGTGGCGCTGCTCGTGGAAGGCGCCGCTTCTTTCGACGTCGAGGTCGTCGGCGTGCTTGATTCTTTGGACGGCGAGGTACCCGTGCTCGTTTCTTTGGACGGCGAGGTACCCGTGCTCGTTTCTTTGGACGGCGAGGTACCCGTGCTCGTTTCTTTGGACGGCGAGGTACCCGTGCTCGGCTTTTTGGGTTCCTGGTTGTAGCCCGTCGTGGTGGGTTCTGCTGCAAAGGCCGTGCTGGGACCCACGAGGGCCATCGCCAACAGGAGCACCGCTGGAACGACTGCCAGCCGGCGCATGATGCCGGTCGACCCTCTCCTCATCGGCGCTTCGTCTATTGCCTGTGGCCTACTCGAGGCCATGACATCGGTCCGAGTCATGCCAACCTCCCATGGATGGTGTGGTGAACGCTTCGGCCCTCCTTCAGGGCCTCCTTGAATACTGGTCGCAGCCATTCGCTGTGGCAAAGCACCGTCCCTGTTCGCCGTCTTCAGGCTGTCGCCTGCCTTCTAGAGGTCAAGGTGTATCAGTTGCGCCGGTCGCAACATGGCTTCAGGAGCCCTATCTCCCGCGCGTTGGGGACCAGAATACGCTCAGCGCACCGGCTCAGGGCCGTCTCTCCCGCCGCTGCGGGGGCAGCTCGGGCTCAGGAAACATGCACGCGCCCCTCGAGCGTCCCCTCCGCAAGCCTGCCGCGCAGGAGCTTCTTGTCGAACTTGCCCACGCTGGTCTTGGGGATCTCCGCCACGAACGCGAACTCGTCCGGAAGCCACCACTTGGCCACCCGCCCCTGGAGATGCTCCACGAGCTGCTGCGGGCTCGTCTCAGCCTGCTCGCGCAGCACCACGCAGCAGAGCGGGCGCTCCGCCCAGCGCTCGTCCGGCTTGGCGATCACCGCCGCCTCCACCACGTCCGGGTGGGACATCAGCTCGTTCTCGAGCTCCACCGAGGAGATCCACTCGCCTCCGGACTTGATCACGTCCTTGGAGCGGTCGGTGATCTGCACGAAGCCCTCCCGGTCAACCGCCGCGATGTCGCCCGTGCGCAGCCAGCCCGCGTCGAACTTCTCATCCGTCGAGTCGTCGCGAAAGTAGCCGGCCGCGATCCAGGGTCCGCGGACCTCGATCTCGCCCGCCGACTGCCCATCCCACGGCACCTCCCCGCCTGCGTCGTCCATGAGGCGCAGCTCCACCCACGGCAGCGGACGCCCCTGCTTGGCGCGCTGGCCCCAGTAGGCATCGTCCTGCTCGCCCTCCGCCGGTCGCGAGAACGTGGCCACCGGGCTCGTCTCCGTCATCCCCCACGCCTGGAATATGCGTACGCGATGACGCTCCTCGAAGTCCTTCATCAGCTGCCTCGGCACGGCTGAGCCGCCGCAGGTAGCATTCGAGAGCGAGGACAGGTCAACCTCGGGATGTGCCTGCGCGAAGCGCAGCAGGTCAGCGAAGATCGTCGGCACGCAGCCCATCAGCGTTGGGCGCTCGGCGGCGATCAGGGCGGCGAGCGGCTCGGCGCTCAGGAAACGGTCGGGCAGGATCAGATCGGCCCCCGCCAGAGCGGCCCCGTGGGGCAGTCCCCAGGCGTTGGCGTGGAACATCGGCACGACCGCCAGCACGCGATCCGAGCGGCCCAGCCCGAGGCCGTCCTTGACCAGCGTGACCGTTGAGTGCAGGCTGATCGAGCGGTGCGAATAAAGCACCCCCTTGGGGTTGCCCGTGGTGCCGCTCGTGTAACACAGCGCCGCCGCCTGACGCTCGTCCAGCTCCGGGTAGTCGAACGCTCCCGGACCGGCCTCCTCGAGCAGCTCCTCGTAGTGCAGCGCGTTGGGAAGTTGGCCGATCTCCGATCGGTCCGCGTCGCCGTCGCCCATCACCACGAACTGCGCGACCGTCTGGAAGCTCGGCGCGAGCTTCGCGAGCACTCCCACCAGCGAGTCGTCCACGAAGATCAGCTTGTCCTCCGCGTGGTTGACGATGTACGTGAGCTGCTCCTCGAACAGGCGGATGTTGAGCGTGTGAAGCACCGCCCCCACGCACGGGACCGCGAAGTAGAGCTCGAAGTGGCGCTGGTTGTTCCACGCGAACGTCCCCACCCGGTCGCCCTGCTCGACGCCCAGGCGCCTCAGTGCCCGCGCCAGCCTGTCGATGCGGTCATAGACCTCCGCGAAGCTCGCCGTCTGCACCGTCCCGGGCTGCACGTGCGTCGTGACCTTCGCGTCCGGGCTGTTGGAGCGCATCGCACGGCGGATGTGGTGCAGCGTCAGCGGAAAGTCGTCCTGCATCAGGCTCTGCAGCATCTGCGTCATCCCCTCCGGGCTCCCTCGCGCGCGGCCAGCTGGCCGAGCTCATCGTAGATGCCCCGCGTGCGCAGCGCGATGTCGTCCCAGTCGAAGCTCAGGACGTGCTCGGAGGCTTCCGTCACGAGCCTGTCGCGGAGCCCATCGTCCACCAGCAGCCGCTCGATCATCACGCCGAGATGCTCCGCGTCCCCGCCGTTGAAGCGCAACCCCACGCGCTCCCCCAGCGGAACCACCTCCCGCAGGCCACCCGTGTCCGCCACGATGCACGGGCAGCCCGACGCCATCGCCTCCAGGGCCACCAGCCCGAACGGCTCGTAGATCGATGGGACCACGCACAGATCCGCGATCCGGTAGAGCGAATGCAGCACGTCGTCGCCGATCCAGCCGAGGAACGTCCCGTGCTCGTTCAGTCCCAGCCGCTCCGCCTGGGCCTTCAGCTCGGCCTCGTGCGTGCCGCTGCCCGCGACCAGGAAACGCACGTCGCCCACTCCTCCGATCACGCCCGGGAGGGCGTCCAGCGCGAGCTGAAAGCCCTTCTCGTAGACCAGCCGCCCGACCAGCAGCACCAGCTTCTCGTGCGGCTGGGCGAACTCGCTGCGCAACGCCCGCAGATCGCCCGTGGGGCGCAGTTCGCTCGGGTCCACGCCGTTGGGGATCACCGCCACACGGCGCTCGTCGATGTCGAAGATGTCCGCCACGTGCCCGCGCATGTAGTAGCTGCAGACGATCACAGCGTCCGCGCGGCGGGCCATCCAGCGCTCGACCGCGTGGATATGCGCCTGGGGCTGCTCCGCCACCCATCCCTGATGGCGGCCGTGCTCGGTGGCGTGGATGGTCGTCACGTAGGGCACGTCGAGCCGGTCTGCCAGCGCCGCCGAGGCGTCGGCCACGAGCCAGTCGTGTCCGTGGATCAGGTCATAGGAGTGTTCCTGGGCCAGCGCCTCGCCGGCGGCGAGCATGTCGTGGTTCATCCGCTGCACCCACGCCACGAAGCGGTCCAGGTCGCGGGGCCAGCCGGGCTCGCGGACGCGGTGGACCATGACCCCGCCGTGCTCCTGCGGGCCGGGGCCCTCGAGCTCCGATTCGCCGCCCACGCCGCGGGTCAGCACGTCCACGGCCACCCCGTGGCGGACGAGCGCCTCGGCGAGCTTGCGCACGTGCCGGGCCAATCCGCCCTCGATCACGGGCGGATACTCCCAGGAGAGGATGAGCACGCGGTCGCTCATTCCCAGGACCCTATATCGCCGGGGCGGAACATCCCCTCCCAACGATGCCATGCGCTCGCGGTTCGCGGCCTCCTGAGCGCCGAGCCTCAGCGCCGGCGGGGGCTCAAACGGTGTCGCTAGGGTGAGGGTGAGCCCCTTCGCCGACTCGTGCCTCGCCGAGGCAGCCGCCGGCCCGCTCACCCGCGCCGATGATCACAAGCGTCCTCAGAACCGTCGGAGAAGGGCTCTCCAACGCGTTGCTGATGGCGTGGGAGGTCTGGTGGGCGCTGGTGCTGGGCTTTGCCATCTCCGGCATCGTGCAGGCGTGGGTACCGCGCGAGCGGATCCAGTCGGCGCTCGGATCCGGCGGGGTGCGCTCGGTGTCGCTGGCCACCGGCCTGGGAGCGGCGTCGTCCTCCTGCTCCTACGCAGCCGTCGCCATCGCAAGGACGCTGTTCGCCGGCGGCGCCTCCGCCGCCAGCGCGCTCGCCTTCCAGTTCGCCTCGACCAACCTCGTGTTCGAGCTCGGCGCCGTTCTATGGGTGCTGATCGGCTGGCAGTTCACGCTGGCGGAGCTCGTGGGCGGGCTGATCCTGATCGTCATCATGGCCGTGCTGCTGCGCCTGTTCGTCTCCAGGCCGCTCGAACAGCAGGCGCGCGAGCACGCACGCGAGGCCGTCGCCGGCCACCGGCACCACTCGGCTGGCGCGCACATGCCGCTGCGACAGCGACTCGCCTCCATCGAAGCATGGTCGGACGTTGCCCACAACTTCCGCAACGACTGGGCGATGCTCTATCGAGAGATCGGCGCCGGCTTCCTGCTGGCCGGCTTCGTCGGGCTGCTCGGCAACGACTTCTTCAACGGCCTGTTCGTGGAGCACGCGCCGCAACCGCTGCGGCTGGCGGAGAACGTGCTCGTGGGCCCGCTGATCGCCGTGCTGAGCTTCGTCTGCTCGGTCGGCAACGTGCCGCTCGCCGCCGTTCTGTGGTCAGGCGGCATCGGCTTCGGGGGCGCCATCGCGTTCGTGTTCGCGGACCTGATCGTGCTCCCCATCGTGGTCGTCTACCGCAAGTACTACGGCCGGCGCTTCGCGCTGCGGATCGTGGCGCTGATGTTCGTGACCATGGTCCTCGCCGCACTGGCCGTGGACGGGCTGTTCGGCCTCGCCGGCCTGATCCCCCACACCCGGCCCAGCAGATCGGACATCTTCAGCGGCGTGAAGGTCGACTACAAGCTGTTCACCAACATCGCCGGCACCGCCATCTTCCTGGCGCTGTTCGCGCTGACGGTGCGCCGCGGGGCGAGAGATCCCGTGTGCGGGATGAAGGTGGACAGGCGCCGGGCCGTGCAGGTGCAGCACGAGGGACGCACCGTCTACCTCTGCTCGGAGCACTGTGCCGAGCAGCTTCGCGCCGAGCACGCCAGCGGATGAGCGTCCCGGCGCCCCGCTTCTACTTCGGCGCCATGTCTCCGTACTCGTGGCTCGCCGCCGAGCGGATCGGGCAGCTGCTGCCGCACGCTGACTGGCGTGGGGTGCTCGCGGGAGCGATCTTCAAGGCCAACGACCGCGTCTCCTGGGGGCTGACCGGGCGGCGGGCCGGCGGGATCGCCGACTGCGAGGAGCGGGCAGCCGCGCACGGTCTCGGGCCGATCGACTGGCCCGATCCGTGGCCTACGAGCGATCTGCTGATCGCTCGCGCCATGGCCTTTGCGGAGCAGCGCGGGGCGCTGAAGCCGTTGGCGTTGAGCGCCATGCGCCTGGCGTTCCTGCACGGCGCGGACCTCGGCGAGCGCGACGCCGTGCTCGAGGCCGGGCGACGGGCGGGCCTCGAGGCGGCGGAGCTGGAAGGCGCGCTGCAGGCGCCCGCAGTCAAGCTGGCGCTGCGGGCCGTGACCGAGGAGGCGCTCGCCGCCGTCGTGTTCGGCGTGCCCAGCGTGGTGGTCGGGACGGAGCTGTTCTGGGGGGATGACCGCCTGGAGGACGCCGCGCGAGCGGATGAGACGCTGCGGGGTGCGTGAGCGGCGGGCTGAGTCTTGGGGGATACAGCCGGTGTGCCCGCCTGGGCGCTCAGTCGGTCGCGTCGGCGTCCTGCCTGAAGAGATCCATCTCCAGCTGGCGGGGCGAGGGGCGCAGCGGCTCGCTCGTACGCCGCGGTCGCCCGCGCCTGGTCCAGTAGCCGATCACCTCGCGGCTGCGGCAGCTGTAGTGGTTGACGCGCCTGTCCGTGGGCTGCAGCGCCAGGCCCCCCGGCGCGGGTCCGGTCACGACCGCGTGGAAGCGCCGGCCCTTGTGGTCAACCTCCACGATGTCGCCCGTCTGGATGCCCTCTAGCCGCATTGCGCCCCCAACTCCAGCAGGATCGCCCCGGCGACGCCGTTTCGCGCTGCGCGGACGGGAGCGCGGGGCGTGAGCATGCGGGCGGGCGCGGCCGTCCGCGCCCCGGCTGGGACGCGTGACAGCACAGCCAGGACGTAGGCTTGCTCACAGTGCGCTGGCTGATAGACGGGATGAACGTGATCGGAACGCGTCCAGACGCGTGGTGGAAGGACCGACACGCGGCCATGATCCGCCTCGTGGACCTGCTCGAGCGGTGGGCCGCGGCGAGCGGCGCGGAGGTGACCGTGGTCTTCGAGCAGCCGCCCTCGCCGCCGATCCGCTCCACGGTGATCGAGGTCGCACACGCACCGAAGCCACGGCGCGACTCGGCCGACGATGAGATCGTCCGGCTGCTCGGCGCGGACACCGAACCGGGGGCCGTGCGCGTGGTCACCTCCGATCTGTGGCTCACCAGCCGGGTCCACGCCGCCGGCGCCTCCGTCGAGCCCGCCGCGCCGTTCCGCGCGCTGATCGAAGACACCTGATGGCGCCCGCCACGCGCTACGCGCGCAGCGGAGGCGCGAGCATCGCCTACCAGGTCGCCGGGGAGGGCCCGCTCGACCTGCTGTTCCTGCCGGGCTGGATCTCGCAGGTGGAGCAGCTGTGGGAGGCGCCCGCCATGCGCCGCTACCTGGAGCGCCTGGCCGTGTTCAACCGCCTGATCCTGTTCGACCGCCGCGGCACGGGCCTCTCGGACCGCACGTTCGATGAGCAGACGATCGAGCAGGACGTCGTGGACGCGGTCGCCGTGCTGGACGCGGCGGGCAGCGAACGCGCGGCCCTGTTCACCTACTCCCTCGGCGGGCCCGTCGGCGCGCTGCTGGCCGCCGAGCACCCCGAGCGCGTGGGCGCGCTGATCATGTATGCGTCCGTGGCCCGCACCTCGTGGGCCCCGGACTACGCCTGGGCGCTCACCCAGGAGGAGCGCAAGGCGCTGAACGAACGCAACACCGACACCTGGGGAGAGGCCGACAGCCCCGTGCTGGAGATGCTCGCGCCCTCCGTGGCCGACGATCGGGCGCTCGCGCAGTGGCTGGCGCGCATGCAGCGCCTGGCGGCCAGCCCGGCTGAGGCACGGACGATGCTGGAGCTGGTGTCCGAGATCGACGTGCGCGAGACCCTGCCGCGCATCCGCGTGCCGACGCTGATCATGCACCGAAAGCACGACCAGGCCTGGGACGTGCGCCATTCCCGCTACCTGGCCGAGCACATCGCGGGAGCCCGCTATGTAGAGCTCGAGGGTCGTGACTCGTTCCCGTTCGTGGGCGACAGCGACGCGATCGTGGAGGAGATGGAGGAGTTCCTGACGGGCGGGCGCAGCGCCGGCGAGCTGGTGCGCGGCCTGCTCACGGTGATGTTCACCGACATCGTCGATGCGACCGCGCACGCGGCCACGCTGGGCGACGGCCGCTGGCGCGACCTGCTCTCCCAGCACGACCGGGAGGTGCGCGCGCACGGCGCGCATCCGCAGGCGATGGCTCGGCTGGAATCCAGGCGAGTGGCTTAGCTGGAATAGTGTGCACATGCTGATCCGCGACGCCACCGAGGAGGACCTTGCGGCGATCGTCGCCATCTACAACGACGTGATCGCCACCTCGACGGCGGTCTTCAGCGATGAGCCCGTGACGGTCGAGGAGCGCCGCGAGTGGCTTCGGGCGCACCGCCGACGGGGAGCGCCCGTGATCGTGGCGCGGGCGGAGGGCGAGGTCGTGGGTTTCGCCACCTACGGAGCGTTCCGGCCGTGGCCCGGATACCGCTCGACGGTCGAGCACTCGGTGCACGTCGCCGCGGGGCACCGCCGCCGGGGAATCGGGCGCGCGCTGCTCGAAGACATCGTCCAGCGGGCGCGGCAGGCCGGCGTGCACGTGATCGTCGCGGGCATCGACGCCGAGAACCGGGCTTCGCTGCGCCTGCACCAGCAGCTGGGCTTCGCGCCCGTCGGCACGCTCCCGGAGGTGGCGCGCAAGTTCGGACGCTGGGTGGATCTGTCGCTGTTGCTGCTACAGCTCGAGGCGGCGCAACCGGCTCAGTCTGTGCGCTGATACCGCGCGCCGTCGGCCACGCGGCGCAAGGAGGCCGGCCCTTCCAGGTGCTCGCAGATCGCGTCCACCACGTCGCGGTCGAACTGGGTCCCGGCGTGGCGCCTGAGCTCCTCGAGTGCTTCGTCTCTGGTGTGGGCGGCATCGTAGGGACGATCGGAGACCATCGCGTCGAAGGCGTCACACGCGGCGATGATCCGCGATCCCAGCGGTATCTCCTCTCCCGCCAGACCGTCGGGATAGCCGCCGCCGTCCCACCGCTCGTGGCTGGAGCGCACCAGGCGCGCGACTGGGCGCAGCGCTGGCGCCGCGTTCAGGATGCGCTCGCCGATCAGCGTGTGCTGGCGCATCAAACGCCACTCGCTCTCGCTCAGCGGGGAGGGCTTGTTGAGGATCTGGTCGGGGACGGCCAGCTTGCCGAGATCGTGCAGCTCGGCCGCGCGGCGCAGCTCATCCAGCTGTTCGGAGTTGAGCCCGAAGCGCCGCCCGATCGCCACAGCCAGCAGACCCACGTCGCACACGTGGTCGCGCAGGCTGGGCTGGCGCTCGGTGAGCAGCTGCATCAGCACGCTCTGCTGCATCAGGACCGTCTGCGCACGGGCACGGCTCGACCCGCCTCCGGACTTGTCCGCGTACATGCGCTCGTCGGCCAGGTTCAGCGCCACGCTCACGGAGCTCGCCTCCTCGGGCACGATCACCGCGCCACAGGAGGCGGTCACGATGAAACCGCTTCCATGCTCCTCCAGCGCCACCTGCGCGCCGGCCACCAGGGCGTGATCTCGAGGGAAGCGGCCTCTCAGCAGCACGCAGAACTCATCGCCCCCGAGCCGGTACGCCTCGCCGCTGCCCTCCACGGCCACGGCCAGCGCCCTGCCGAGACGAACCAGCAGAGCGTCGCCTGCGCCATGACCGAAGCTGTCGTTGTAGCGCTTGAAGCCGTCCAGATCGAAGAAGGCAAGGGTGGCGGGTTGTCCTCTCAGGCCGTGCTCGATGGCGTCGTCGAGCTCGTCGATCAGCCGTCGCCGGTTGCCGAGGCCGGTCAGCGCGTCGGTGATCGCATTCTGCGTCTCGCGCTGAAGCATCCGCAAGTTCTCCACGTACGTCAGCGCCGCGCGCGCCCCGGCCGCCACCAGCGCACAGGCCGCAAGACTGACCGCCAGGTGCGTCGAGGGCCGCAGCGTCGCGCTGACCAGCAGCGCGAGCGCCATCAGGCCGAACACCGCCGGCAACAGGACCGTGTAACGCCCGAGGAGCGCGCGCGACGTCCGCACCGATCTTGGCTGCCATGCCGCAAGCGACAGTGCCGCCATCGAGGCGGGCCACAGGCTGTCCAGGATGTGTCCTTCCACGTAGGTCCCCTTCGCGACCTGGTAGACGTAGATCATGTCGGCCGACGCGGTGAGGGCGATGCCGAGGGCCAGCAACGACCATTGCCGCCCCGGGCGCCAGCCCGACAGCGCGAAGGCGAGGGCGATGAACACGAGCAGGGAGAAGTCGCCGAGCGGGTAGGCGAGGTTGACGCCGACCGCAGCCGCATCGCCCGTGCTGGCGCCGAGCACGGCCGGGAAGATCCGGTCGGCGCCGAGCGCCGCCATGGCCAGTCCCACGACGAGGCCGTCGAGCCACATGGCCGCGCCCACGTGGCGGAAATGCGAGCGCATCAACAGGGTCAGGCCGGCGTACATCGCCGGGTACATCGCCAGGTAGAACGCGTCGGCGATCGACGGATACGGAGGATTCGCGACCCCGCCGAGCCAGACCGTCCACAACAGGTCGCCCACCGTCCAAGCGAGCACGCCGCCGGCGATCAACAGCCAGGCGACCCTGTCCTCGCGTCTGCGCAGGCCCCGCGCGAAGCAGGCGCCGACCGCGACGAGCTCTATCGCCGTGTAGAGGCCATCGCTTGCGACTCCATCCAGCGATGCGCCTCCGAGTCCGACGAGCGCGTGCGCCACGTCAAACGCGATCGCCAAGCCGATCGCCGCGAAGGCGAGCCTCAGAAGACGCGATCTTGAATCAAGGATTGGCATCGAGCGTTGGGAGCCACACGACCGGCTCGAGCTCTACATCGGCTTTGTGCGCCCGCGCCTGAAGCGGCGTCCCGCGACCGTGGACGACACCGCCGCACGTGCTCTACGCCATGGGCCTGACCAGGCGCAGAGAGGCTCCCTAGCGCTCGATAGGAGATCCGAGCGCCCGCGTCGATGACCTGCCCATTTCGGACTCTCCTGACGTTCCCGTGGGTCAGGTGACTCGTCCGGGGAGGGGTGGGCAGAGCCCGGATAGGGTGAGCTTGGCGAGAGCGATGAGCGCGTCGGCTGTGTGAAAGCCGAAGGCGCGGC